>Ga0265334_10000899_pt1 | contig 14842 bp, 9 predicted proteins | sample 42023metaG_FD_192442 | JGI IMG/M metagenome (GOLD analysis project Ga0265334, IMG submission 192442) | Rhizosphere microbial communities from Carex aquatilis grown in University of Washington, Seatle, WA, United States - 4-20-23 metaG | ecosystem: Host-associated > Plants > Roots > Rhizosphere >... | reverse complement strand
CGTCAAGCGGCGTCCGCGTCATAGTGGACATTTAGGCACACAGGGGTGTATCTAAATGTCCACTATCTTGTCGCCGGCGTGGCGGTTACCCGGCGACCGGCGACGCGATCTTGCCGTCCTCGAGCAGGAGGACCTCATCGGCCAGCTCGATGAGGGTGGGGTCGTGGGTCGCCACCAGGGCCGTGACGCCCTCGGAGCGGACCACGGCGCGCAGCAGCCGCATGATCTGCTTGCTTGTCTCGGTGTCCAGCTGGCCGGTCGGCTCGTCGGCGAGCAGCAGGGCGGGGCTGCTGGCGAGCGCGCGGGCGATGGCGACCCGCTGCTGCTGGCCGCCGGACAGCTCGCCTGGGCGCTGCCTGGCGTGGTCGGCGAGGCCGACGATGGACAGCATGAGCGTCACTCGCTCGTCGCGCTCGCGCGGCGCGACGCCCGCGATGCGCAGCGGCACGCCGACGTTCTCCGCCGCGGACAGCACCGGCAGCAGGCCGAACGACTGGAAGATGTAGGACACGGTCTCCCTGCGCAGCCGCATCCGGTCCCGCTCGCCCATCGCGGTCACGTCCTGGCCGGCGACGTGCACGCTGCCCGCGTCGGGCGAGTCGAGCCCGCCGACGACGTTGAGCAGGGTGGTTTTGCCCGACCCGGACCGGCCGCGGAGCGCGACCAGCTTGCCCTCGCCGATGGAGAACGTCACGCCGCGGAGCGCGGCGGTCGCGGTCGCGCCGCTGCCGTAGGTGCGGGTCACCTCCCGCACGTCCACCATGCTCACGCGTCGCCTCCCGCTGGGGCGGTCACGTGTCTGGTATCGGGCCAGACGCCGATGTGGTCGGCCTCGCCCTCCAGCCGGACCCGGTCCCGCATGCCGAGCGCCTCGGTCATGTCGCGCGGGAGCTGGAGCCGCCCGGCCCGGTCGAGCACGGCGTACTCGACGGCATGGCTCAGCGCGCCCGAGTCGTCGGCCGCGCCGTGCCGCAGCGTCTCGGTCGCCGTCCGGCCGTCGCGGATCGCGATCGTCCGCCGCACCATGGACGACACCGCCGGGTCGTGGGTGACGACGAGCACGGTCACGCCGAGCTCGCGGTTGGCCGTCTGCAGCGCGCCGAACACCGACGCCGCCGTCGCGCTGTCCAGTTCTCCGGTCGGCTCGTCGGCGAGCAGCACGGACGGCGAGTTCGCCAGGGCCACCCCGATGGCGACCCGCTGCTGCTCACCGCCGGACATCTGGTCGGGCCGCCGCCCCGCGCAGTGCGCCACGCCGAGCAGGCCGAGCAGCTCGCCGGTCCGCGCCCGCCTGGTCGCCCGCCCGGTGCCGGCCAGCCGGAGCGGCAGGTCGACATTCTGCGCTGCGGTGAGGTAAGGCAGCAGGTTGCGGGCCGTCTGCTGCCAGACGAACCCGACCACGGACCGCCGGTAGCCGAGCCGCTGCCGCGCGGACATCGTCGACAGGTCGCGCCCGGCCACCCGCACGGAGCCCGCGGTGGGCGGGTCAAGCCCGGCGAGGATGTTCATCAGCGTGGACTTGCCGCTGCCCGACGCGCCGACCAGGGCGGTGAGCTCCCCGGTCCCGACCACCAGGTCGAGGCCCTGCAGCGCCTGCACCTCGATGCCCTCGGCGGCGTAGATGCGCACCAGCCGGTCGCAGACGATCAGCGCGCCCGCGCCGTAGTCGTCGTGAACCTGGGCGGCCGCGGCGAGCGTGCTTATCGTGCCTGGGGGCGCGCCGTCCCCCGGCGCCTGCGGCGGTTCCGCTACGGTCACCCTGTCCTCCCGATCGCCTCGGTATGCACTATCCGCCTACCCGGAGGGCCGCGGTGACCCGGCGCCCCCGTCCCGACCTGATCTCGATGCCGAGCCCGATGCCCGCGAGCACGATGAGGCCAGCGAGCGGCAGCGCGAGTGAGGCCACGTCCGGCACCAGCGGCGCGGTCGCCGAGAAGCTGACCCCGGGGGCCAGCGGCACCGATACCGGCGTGCTCGTGAACACGGACAGGTCGATCGCCGGGCCCACCACCCGCGGCAGCACCAGCGCGCACGCCCAGGCGGCGAGCGCGGCGGCGATCACCGCGGGCAGCACCTCAACCGCGACGACCCGGGCCCGCTGCCGCTCGCCGAGGCCCATGGTGGCCAGCCGGGCAAGGGTCGCCTCGCGATCGGCCGCGCCAAGCGCGAGCTCGAGGGACATCACCGCGACGCCGAGGATCGCGGCGAGCCCGACGGAGATCGTCAGCAGGGTGAACGCCCCGTGCTGCAGCGGCGCGCCCGCCAGCCCGGCGAGCACGTCGGAACGGAAGATGGCGCCGCCGCCGGGCGGCAGGTCGTCCTTCATCACCGCGGCCAGGCGGGCCCGGTCGATGCCCGGCCCGGTCAGCAGCACCTCGGTCACCGACGCCGGCACCGGCGGCGTGGCGGTGGAGTGCAGCGCGGCGAACGGGATGATCACGAACATGCCGCCCGCGGGCCACGCGGGCGTGGCGGATACCGTGCCGGCTATCCGGATGGCGACCGACCGCTCGCCGGCCGTGGTGCCGATCGAGGTAGTGCCGCTGCCGAGGGCCGCCGCGGCCTGCGGTGACGCGAGCACCGGCTGCACCGCGCCCGGCGTGGCTGATGCGGCGAGCACCCCGGCGCGCAGTCGCGGGTAGCCGTCGGCGGCCGCGACAAGCGCCGCGTAGCTCGCCGGGTCCACGGCGATGACGGTGAGCTGCACACCGTCCGCCGACACCCAGCCGGTCGGCCACGCCTGCGCCTCGTGGGTCACGCCGGGCACGGCGGCGATGGCGCGGGCGGCGGCCGGCGGCACGGTGAAGTCGGGGAAGCCGGGCAGGCCGGAGATCGTCACGTCGGCGCCGGCTGCCTTCCACGACGCGGCCACGTCCCCGTTGGTCACCGCGTCGCGCACCATCCCCGCGAACGCGGCCACGGTCAGCGCGAGCACCAGGGCGAACGCGGGCAGCGCCGGGGTGAGCGCGCTGCGCGTCGCCCGGGCCAGGCCGAGGAAGCCGGCCGCGCCGGGCGACCGGGCGAAAACGCGCAGCAGCCCGCGCAGTACAAACGGGTAAAGCCGCATCACCACGATCACCGCGGGGACGGCCACCAGAACCGGCGCGGCGCTCGTGTACAGGTTGACGCCGCCGCCCGGTGTCGTGGCCTGCTGACGGAACACCACAATGCCGGCCACCGCCGCGGCGACCAGCGTCACCTCGGTAACCAGGCGCACCCGGGCCCGCGGCTGGAACCGGCCGCCGCCGCCGCTCGCGAGCCCCGGCTGGCGGCGCGGCAGCCGGTGCGGCCAGGCCGTGATCACGGCCGGGCCGCCGATCGCGACGGCGAGGATAGCGGCCGGCGGCCACCAGCCGCCCGCGGACGCGCCGCCCGGGACACCGGGGCCGCGGGCGGCGAGGATGCCGAGGGCGGCGCCGATCACGGCCGCGGGAACGCAGACGGCCGCCGCCGCGCGCCCGGCGGCCAGCGCCAGCTGGCCGAGCGACGCGCCCCGCGCCCTGACCACCGTGAACTCCGCTGACCGGCGCATCGCCACCATCTGGGCGGTGAGCAGCAGCACCGCGACGCCGGTCACCGTCAAGCTCACCCAGAGCAGCCAGAGCAGCACGTCCACCGACTGGGCGGTCGCGAAGTACGCCGCCAGCGTGGTCAGCAGGGTGGAGGAGACGCTCAGGGTGGGCGCCACGGGGGCGACGTCGCCTGACAGCCGCGGCGTCTGGGCGGTGAGCGAGGTGAGCGCGTCGCTGAGCGGCTGCGCCTGCTGCGCGGTGACCGAGCCCAGCGAGAGCGGGAACCCCCACTGCATGACGAGCCCGGCCTGGCCGAAGTCCGTCTGCACCGCGTCCGCCTCGGCCGGGTCCGCGATTACCGCGCCGACCCAGATCGGCGGCGGGCTTAGGCTCGCCGGGTTTTCCAGGGTGGGGGCAAGCGGGGACGGGTCGGCAGTCCAGAAGGACGAGTCCGTGCCGACCGGGACCACGATCCCGCTTACCTGGAAGATGACCAGGCCGCCATTGGCCGCCAGCGACTGAGGGCTGGTCACCTGGACCTTCGAGCCCACCCGCAGGCCGAACGTGGCCGCGGTCTGCTTCGTCACCGCGACCTGCATCAGCGGGTAGAACCGCGGGTTGCCGTTGGGGAAGAAGCGGAGGGGAGAGCGGGTCTTGGCGACCTTCGGGGCGGGCGGCGCCGCGGGGAAGTGCCCGGCGACCAGCCGCATGTGCTGGCTCAGCGGCTGCCGTTCGGTCAGCTCGAGCTTCACCTGGATGCCGCCGACGGCGGGCAGCGCGGACTGCACCAGGTTCGCCCCCGTGGTCAGCGACGCCCAGTCGGTGCTCGCGGGCGCGAGGCTGACCGCGCCGCGATCCAAGCCGGCGTGCAGCTGGCCGCTGATCTCGGTGATCTGCCCCGCGGTCAGGTTACTGACCGGAACGCCGCCCAGGCTCGCGCTCTCCAGGGCGGTCGACACGGCGTTCCAGTTGCCGGAGGCGGTGATCGTCTTGCTGATGGAGGGGGCGGCGGCGAGCGTTTGCCGTAGTGCCTGCGTCCTGGTGATGAGCGCTTCGCGGACACCCGCGGTGGCGGCGAACACCGCGCACATGGTGAGCAGGCCGAGCGCGACGTAGATCCCCCGCGGCAGGTACCGGCGCCTCATGCCGCCTCCGCCGCGCGCAGTTCGGCCGCCGGGTCGGGGCGGCGGAACACCACGAGGGCGGCCGCGAGGGCGGGAAGCACCGCCACCGCGGCCGCGAGCGGCACCGTCTGCGGCAGGTCGAACAGCGGGACCGCCGGCGGGACCGGTGCCTGCGCGGCCGTGCTCAGGGTGACCGCGGGGACGAGCAGCCGGGCGACGACGATGCCGAGCAGCAGGCCGAGCGCGGCTGAGGGCACGGAGAGCAGCAGCTTCTCCGCGAACAGCTGCGCCGCGGCGGACCGCTGGGCCACGCCGAGCGCGGCGAGCAGCGCGTTCTCCGCCCGCCGCTGCCGCACGTTCGCGGCGATGGAGACCCAGAAGCCGGTGATCGCGAGCAGCGCCGCCGCCGCGGCCATGGCGAGCAGCGCCTGCTGCGGCGCGGCGGACAGCGGGTCGCCGGTGGTGGCGGTGGCGAGCGCCGCCGCGCTGGTCACCGACGCGCCCGGTGGCAGCGCCGCCGTCAGCGCCGCGGGAACCTGGCCGACCGCCGTGGCCAGCCACCACTGCGTGACGCCGAGCGGGGAGCTGCCGTGCGCGGTGAGATACGACTGCAGGGTGGTGAGGTCCATGATCAGGGCCCCGTGTGCGGCGTTCGGGCCCGTGACGGTCGGGAAGGCGTCCACCTGCGCCACGATGCGCGCGGGGACGGTGATCCCGTTGATCGTCGTCGCCGCGGTCGAGCCGACGCTCGTGTGGTTCGCCTCATCGAACGCCCGGGTGGCGATGGCCGGCACCGCGGCGGGCGCCAGATGGCCGGCGGTCAGGGTGACCTGCCCGCCGAACGGCTCGATGACCGTTTGCCCCAGGTCGTTAACGAAGCTCCATTTGCCGTAGCCGGTGGTGAAGGAGACCTGCAAGCCGCCGGGAACGAGCCGCTGGCCGGCCGCGGCGGCCGGCGCGGCCGGCCCGGCGGGGGGCTGGGAGTCGAGTTCCGGTGAGCTGGCGGCCGCGTTCCAGCCGGCGAAACCCGTCTTAGTGAACCCCGCGCCGGTGACGGTCAGGTTGACCTCGTTCTGGAATGGCCGCTCCGGCATCACGTAGCTCACGGTGAGCTGGGCGAGGCGGAGCGGGTAGGCGACCGCGGTCCCGCCGAGTGAGGCGGAGAGCTGGTGCGGACGGCCGTCCGCGGTCAGCGGGCCCGACAGGGGCAGCTGGAAGGAGCCGCCGGTCGCATCGGTGACCGTGAGCACGCCGGACACCGAGCTCAGCGGCGCGGGGCTCAGCGTGACGGTCAGCTGGATGCTGGCCGGGCGCCCGGCGGCGGCGGTCCCCCCGCTGCCCGCGGACGGCGCCAGCTTGCCGAACAGCGCGGACGGCGGCAGCGGCGACTGGTCGCCGCGCAGCCGGACGACCCCAGGTGCCTGCGCGGCGTCAACGGCGACGACCTCGCTGGGCAGCGCCACCGGGTCGGCGGCGACCGCCATCGCGCCGGTGACCCCGGCGGCACTGCGCAGGCGCGTGGTCGCGCCGGGGGCCAGCGAGTTCGCCAGGTCCACCCGCACGTCGGCGCCTGCCGTGAACGCCGCCTGGTCGGACGCCGACCGGTGCCAGCTCTGGTGCTGCGCGAGCGCCAGCGTGCCGGTGGCGACCGCCATGACGAGCAGCAGCGCGGCGCCTCCCTGACGCAGCGGCTGGCGGCTGAACTGCCAGGCGGCGAGCGAGCCGGTGAGCCCGCGGCCGCCGGCGGCCAGCCGGTCGGCGGCCCGGGCCGCGGCGGGCAGCAGCCGCAGCGTGAGCACGGTGCCCCCGGCGAGCGCGAGCGCGGGGGCGAGCGCGAGCACGGGGTCGATGGCCGCGGGCGCGCCGTTCGCGGACGTGGAGACGGCCGAGTAGCGGCGCAGCTGCCAGCCCGCGAGGACCGCGAGGACGATCAGGCCCAGGTCAGCGCCGGCCCGGGTGGCGCTGGCCAGCGCGGCCTGGCGGCCGCGCCGGACCCGGGCCGTGCCTGTCGCCGGGCGCAGCACCGGGTAGAGCATCGCCCCGGCCGCGAGCAGGGCCACGATGACGGCCGCGGCCAGCGCGTCGGTCCAGGTGCCCGTGGCGGTCAGGCTGATACCGCCGCTACCCGCGGCCCCGGTGCCCGCGCCGTAGAGCGACCCGCCGAGCAGCCGCGCCAGCCAGATGCCAGCGACGCCGCCCGCCAGCGCGGTCAGCCCGGTCAGCGGTATTACTTCGGCGGCGGTCAGCCGGGTGAGCTGCCAGCGGGTCGCGCCGCGGGCGGCGAGCAGCGCGGTCTCGCCCTCGCGCTGGCTGCTGAGCAGCCGGGCGACCGCGATGAGCGCCGCGACGGTGAGCACGAGCAGCTGGAGGCCGCTGATGGCGAGCAGGGACCGGGCGAGCGCGAGGTTGCTGCCTATGCCCGCGAGGACCATCGGCAGGCTTGAGCTCAGCTGCAGCCCGCTGAGCGTGTTGGAGTTGTTCAGTGAGCTTTCGAGCGACGTGACCGCGCTGGAGACCGCGGACAGCTGGGAACCGCTGAAGGCGCCCATGTCGGGTTCCGCGACCCAGGTGCCGCTCGCGGCCGCCAGCCTCGCGGGGAAGGCCGACGACGGCACGACAAGCGGCCCGTAGCTGGTGAAGCCGCTCGCCGTGCTCGACCCGCTGGCGGGCAGCGGGTCGACCTGCCAGTAGGAGGCGGCGGCGCCGGACAGCTGGCGCTGCGCGTACAGGCCGGTGAGGGTGAAGGTCAGCCGGGCGCTCGTGTTGCGGTCCTCAAGCTGGAGCACGTCCCCCGCGTGCAGGTGCAGCAGCGCGGCGCTGGCCGCGGGGAGCGCGGCGGGTATCTCGCCGTCCGGGCCGGGCGCCGACGGCCAGCTGCCTGACACGAGAACCGCGTGGCTGGCGATGCCGTCAAGCGCGGCGGCCTCGAGCAGCGGCGTGGTGCCCGGGCTGGCGCTCGCCGGCCGGGCGGGCAGCGCTCCGGGAACCAGGCCAAGCGGATCGGACCAGGTGCCCGACCAGAAGGTGAACGGCACGCCGGCCAGCGCGCCGCTGACCGCCGCGCGCAGCGCGGCCGAGGTCGACGCCTGGTCGCCGCCGCCGAACGAGCCGTTCGCCGCGAGCGCGGTGCCCGGCGCGGCCACCAGGTCATGCCGCACTGCCTGCGGCAGCGCCTGCCCGGCGAACACCGCGAGCGCCGCGCCGACGGCGGCGGCGACCAGGGTGGTCAGCGCCGCCGCCGCGAGTACCACCCAGTGGGCCGTCATCCGGCGCGCGGGTAGCGGCCCTCGCGGTGCGATCACGGAGCCCAGGATTTCGCACAACGGGAAAACCTGGCAATTCCCCCGGATAACAAAGCATGCGTCCGTTGGGTTGCGTCCAAACGAAAACTGGTGACTAAGGACCAAGGGCGGTGGGCGGCAGGCGGCTGGGCGGTGCAGACTATCCGGTATGGGCAACGCCATCGATGTCCACGCGCTGGTCAAGCGGTTCGGTAAGGCGACCGCGCTTGACGGCCTGGACCTCACCGTGCGCACCGGCGAGGTGCACGCCTACCTCGGGCCGAACGGCGCGGGCAAGACCACCACGATCCGCGTCCTGCTCGGCCTGCTGCGCAAGGACGCGGGCGAGGTCACCCTGCTCGGCGGCGACCCGTGGCGGGACGCCACGTCGCTGCACGGCAGGCTCGCCTACGTGCCGGGCGACGTGACGCTGTGGCCGAGCCTGACCGGGGGCGAGATCATCGACCTGCTGGCCAGGCTGCGCGGCGATGGCCCTGCCTCCAACCACGGGGAGCTCAAGCGCCGCCAGGAGCTGATCGAGCGGTTCGACCTCGACCCGTCCAAGAAGGCCCGCGCCTACTCCAAGGGCAACCGCCAGAAGGTCGCGCTGATCGCCGCGCTGGCCAGCGACGCCGAGCTGCTGGTGTTCGACGAGCCGACCTCCGGACTCGACCCGCTGATGGAGGCCGCCTTCCGTGACTGCGTGAACGCCGAGCGCCGCGGCGGCCGGACCGTGCTCCTGTCCAGCCACATCCTGGCCGAGGCCGAAGCGCTCGCGGACCGGGTGACGATCATCCGGGCCGGCCGGACCGTCGAGACCGGCACGCTCGCCGAGATGCGGCACCTCACCCGCACCACGCTCGACGCCGAGCTCGCCGGGCCGGCCGTCCTGGACGACCTGCCCGGCGTGCACGATGCGGTCATGGAGGGAACGCGGCTGCGCTGCGAGGTGGACAACACCGCGCTCAACGAGGTGCTGCGCCGCCTGACGGCCACCGGGGTGCGGACGCTCACCTGCCGCCCGCCGACACTTGAGGAGCTGTTCCTCCGGCACTACGCGGACCAGAACCATGCTGAGGAACGAGTGCGGGTGACTCCGGCACCATGACCGCCACCCCTGTCCTGCCCGGGGCCGGCCCTGACGATCGTCACCTGGTCCAGCCGCGAGGCGGCCCGCTCACCGGGGCGGCCGCGCTGGACAAGCTGGCGCTGCGCCGGGACCGCATCATGCTGCCTGCCTGGATCTACGTGGTGATCATCGGGGTCGCCTCGAACGCCTACACGTTCGCGAAGCTCTACAAGACAGCGTCCTCGCGGACGTCGCTCGTCGCGTCGGGGGAGGGCAACCCGGCGCTGCTTTTCCTCTACGGCCGGCTGAACGGCAACTCCGTCGGCGCGCTCACCGCCTGGCGGTACGGCGTCTGGGGCGCGCTGTTCGCGGTGCTCATGTCGGTGTTCATCGTGGTGCGGCACACCAGGGGGGACGAGGAGGCCGGGCGGCTTGAGCTGATCGGGTCGGCGCGGGTCGGGCGTCAGGCGCCGCTGGCGTCGGCGATCGGGGTCGCGGCGCTCGCCAACGTGGTGCTCATCGTCGGGCTGAGCGTCGTGCTGCCGCCGCTCGGCCTGCCCGTCGCGGGCTCGGTCGCGCTTTCGCTCGCCATCGGCACCTGCGGGCTCGCGTTCACCGGGATCAGCGCGGTGGCGGCGCAGCTCACCGCGGGCGCACGGTCCGCGCGCGGCCTGGCCATCGGGGTGCTCGGCGCCGCGTTCCTGGCCCGGGCGGTGGGCGACGCGGCCGGAGCGGGCGGCCCCGCGTGGCTCACCTGGGTGCTGCCGCTCGGCTGGACGGAGATGGTCCGGCCGTTCGCCGGCGAGCGCTGGTGGGTGCTCGCGCTGCCGCTCGGGCTGTTCGCGGCCTGCTGCAGGCTCGCGTTCGCGCTGGCCGCCCGGCGCGACCACGGGGCGGGGGTGTTCCCCGACCGCCCCGGCCGTCCCGCCGCGTCGGCCGCGCTGCGCGGACCGCTCGCACTCGCAGTGCGGCTTCAGTGGGGCACGCTGGCCGGCTGGGCGGCGGGATTCGCGATCCTCTTCGCGGTCTGCGGCGCGGCGGGCAAGGGCATTGGGCAGCTCGTGGGCACGAGCGGGGCGCTGCAGAAGGAGTTCACCAGGCTCGGCGGGCAGTCCGCGATCGTCAACGCGTACCTGTCCTCTCTCATGCTCCTCGCCGGGCTCATCGCCGCGGCCTACGGAGTGTCCGCCGTGCTCCGGGCGCACGCCGAGGAAACGGCGGGGCGCGCCGACCCGGTGCTCGCCGGGTCGGTGGGGCGGGTCAGGTGGGGGCTGAGCCACCTGATCGTGGCGGTCGCGGGAACGGCGCTGCTGCTCGTGCTGGCCGGCCTGGCGACCGGCCTCGGCTATGGGCTCAGCGTGGGCGGCGCGGGGAGCGCGACGGCCCGGATGCTGGGCGCGGCTGTCGCGCAGTTTCCCGCCGCGCTGGTGATCGTGGGCGTCGCGATGCTGGCGCTCGGCGCGGTGCCTGACGGGTGCGTGGCGGTCGGCTGGACGGCGGTGGGCCTCGCCGTCGCGCTGAACATCTTCGGCCAGGTGCTCCAGCTATCCCACTGGGTCCTTGACGTATCACCCTTCACGCACGTCCCCAAGTTGCCCGGCGGCACCGTGAGCGCGACCGCGCTGGCCTGGCTGTGCGTCACCGGAGTCGCGCTGTGCGCGCTCGGGCTCGCGGCCCTGCGGCGGCGCGACGTCTAGTACGGGTATGCGGCTTATTACCGGCGGATGAGACGGCGAGTCGTCCGTAAGTTCCGCGCATCACGTCGGCCGGAGCGCTACGTTGGGTCGCGGGCGGCCGACAAGCTGCTGGGCAAATGTCCGGTAATGGGACGTTTTGCCAAGGTTTTACTTGAGTGAAAATCTGATATGCCCGTTCAGGTAGCGAAGATACGCATTTGCCGAGATGATGTTGTGACCTTGCTGAACCGCAGGTACCACAGACAACACGAGGTGACCGCCATATGAGGAGCGGATGGCCGCATACCGGGGATGGCCAGGGCATGATGCCGGCCGACCAACGGGGCGCCTTCGGCCCGGACGCCTCGTGGCCCTCGGGCGGATACGCCCAGGGCTCGCACCCGTACGCCGCGTTCAGCGGGGCGGGCTACGGCGACGGCGGCTACAGCGACCCCAGTTACCAGGGGCCGGCCGCTCAGGATGCGGGTATCGCGGGCACTCGGACCGTGCGCGGGTTCGTGGAATCCGGCCAGCAGCAGTCAGGTTACGGGTCCACCGCCGCCGCGGCGGGCTACGCCCAGTCCGGGTACGCGCAGCCGGGGTACGGTCAGCCTGGCCAAGGGTACGAACAGCCCGGCTATGCCGGGCCGGGCTACGCGACCGGCGGGCAGATCGAGATGGCGTACCCGCAGCAGCCGGCCAGCTCCTACCAGGGCGGCGACCGTCACGGCCAGCCGTGGGATTACGACCAGCCGCTCCGTTACGACGGCGAAGACGACACTTACCAGGCCGTCGACAAGTACGCGTACGGCCAGCAGGACAACGGTGCCGTGCGGTACCAGCCGCCCGCCTACGACCCCGCCGCCTACAACGGGTCCGACTACTCCATGCCCGGCATCAACGGCCCGGGTTACGACCTGTCGGGCATCATCGGCACGAGCGACTTCGAGGCGGTCGGCTACGACGAGCCCAGCTACGGGCGCCTCTCCTACGACGACCCCAGGTACGACGACCCGCGGCGCTACGCCGGCCCGGCGAACTCGGGCCCGCTGCCACGGTACGACGACACCCGGTTCGACGTGCCGCGTTACGACGACACCCGGCTAGACAACTTGTGGCAGCCCGGTGCCGACGTCCGGCGCGAAACGGGGCCGTCCGGGTACGGCAATGACGGTTACGGTGGCACCCCCCCACGTTCTGCGCCTCCGGCGGCGTTCTCCAGGCGCGGCGCACGCTCGGCGGACACGCGTTACGACATGAAGGCCCTGGTCGAGCCGGGCGACAACACCAGGTTCGACGTCCCGAGGTACGACGAGACGCGCATCGACAACCTGCGCGCGCTCGCGCCGGCCAGGGGCCTGCGGACCACGGGCACCGCCGTGCTCGCGCCGCCGGCGACCCGGCCGCGCAGCTGGGCCGAGGACACCTCGCTCGATCACTTCGCCGACCTCGACCTGACCGACGAGCCGGTACCCGCGGCGTTCACCCGCACGCTCGAGCGGCCGCGGCAGGACGACGACACCGCCACCAGGCGCGCGGTCGGCCGCCGCCGCGGTCGCAGCGGTGATCGCAGGCAGTGGATGGCGCTCGGCGTCATCGCCGTCGTCGCCGCGGGCGCGATCGCCGGCGTGCTGGTGAAGAGCGTGTTCTCACGGTCGAACGGCCCGGCCCACGAGGTCGTCGCCCCGCAGGCGGTGGACGGCTTCACCCGGTCGGCCAACCTGGAGAAGCAACTCGGGGTGAGCACCGAGGCGGCGAAGGTGAAGGAGGCCAGCGGCGGCCAGGCGAGCGATGTAGTGTCCGCCGTCTACCAGCAGGGCAGCATCACCCCCGGCAGCAACACGCAGATCTTCATGTTCGTCGGCGGGAAGCTGGCCGGCGCCGATCCAGGCGCGTCCGTGACCAACTTCGAGCATTCCTATCCGGGGTCGGAAGCCGTGTCGCCGGGTTCGCTCGGGGGGCAGGCGGCCTGCACCGAGACTCATCTCAACGGGCAGAGCGCGTCGATGTGCGTGTGGTTCGACAACGACACGTTCGGCACCGTGGTATCGCCGACCATGACGACCGCGAAGCTCGCCGCCACCATGGACGCCGCGCGGCCGAGCCTCGAGCTTTACGCGAAGTAAGGTCCGCTAGGCACCGGGCTTGCTGGTGCCGGGCTTCCTGCTTTCCTCGGTATCCGGGCCTGACTCTGTCCTGGGCTGGTCGGCCTCCGTCCCGGGCTGGTCGGCGGCCTGTCCGGCGGGGCGGCGGATCGACAGCCGGGTGACCGCGAGGACGAAGGCGAGCGCCAGGGCAGCCAGGCCGGCCAGCTGGGCGTTGACGACCGAGGCGCCCTCGGGCAGCGCGGAGGTGTCCGCGACCCGTCTCGCGTCGCCCACACTGGGGAAGCTTGGCATCGGTGACGGGTTGACCGTGGGGAACAAGCCTGCCGCGCTGCCCGCCTGGCTCTGCGTCGGGCCTGGGGCGAGGGGCGGGAGGCCGGCCGGCGGGAGGCCGGCGGACGGGAGGCCGGGGAGCGAGCCGACCGGCAGCGGCGAGACGACCGTCATCGGCGGCGGCGGCGGCTGCGGTGGCGGCGGCTGCGGCGCCTGCGATGGCGTGGCGGGTGCGGTCGGCGTGGTCCCCGCGGTGCCTGGCGCGGTTATGGCGACGGACGCGGATGCTCTGGCCGCCTTGGGCAGCGCAGGCGCGGTGCCGGTGACCGTCAGGCTGACCGACTTGACGGCCGAGGCGGCGACCGGGACGGTCACCTGCGCCTGCAGCTGCCGGCGCGCGGACTGCGGGTCAACCGCGCCGAGGTCGCAGGACGACGTGCCGTCTGACTCGCCGCAGCCGAAGCTGAAGCTGGCCGTTCCGCTGCCCGCCGGGCTCGCTTGCAGCGTGATGGCGGCCGCGGTCGCGGTCGCGCCGGTGGTCCAGGCGCTCACCGTCCAGCGGACCTGCTTACCGCGCTCGCTGCTCGCCTGCGCGGCGGTCACCTCGATGCAGAGGGCGGCCGGCTCGGCGCTGGGCGTGGTGCTTGGCGTGGTGCTTGGCGTTGTGGTCGCGGGGTGCGTGGGCGTGGCGGTCGTGCTCTGGGTTGGCGTGCGGTCCGGCGCGGTGCTCGGCGTTGCCGTCGGGGTGGGCGCGGTAGTCGTCGACGGCGGCGCGGGTGAGGTGGAGGTCGGAGTGGGCGTGGCCGAAGCACTCGGTGACGGCGCGGGCAACTGCAGCGACGCGCACGACTGCTTGCCCGCCGGCGCGGCGGTAGCGGCGACGGCAAGGCTTACCCCGGAGACGGCCGTGAGCAGGACACTTCCCGTCACCAGGGCGACCGCAGCGGGTCGCGGGTGCGCCAATCGCATGAAACGCCTACCGATGCTGCTCGCTACTGCTCGGAACGGCTCACCTGGCTACGCCAGTCCTTACCCGGTTGGCTCGGATCATCACGGCCTGCGATGAGGCGGTCACCGACTTTTTGGGCCGGGCGGGCGACACCCGAGCGGAGAACTCGGCATAAATGAGCGGATCGTGAGCTTGCAACCACAGTAAGTAGCGTGTAGAGTTCAGTTCTGTGACGTTCTGCGTGCGGAGCGTGAAGCTTCCGGGGCCGTAACTGGCCAGGGGACGGAAGCGGGAGTTGGCTAGGGGTTCGCGAGGAATCACCGCCAAGGCGCGCCAGGCAAGGACATGCGGCTGGCTCGCAGGGGCTGGGCGGTGGCAGCAATCACTCTTAGTGACGTAGGTCACGGTCCGTTTCTGTGTGATCGTGGACTGAACTCGGGTGCCGTCGTGTTTACTAATGACAGTTAGGCACCCAGACGTGAGATGGTTGCTCCCCTGCAACACGTTGCCCTGACCCGCATCAACGTCCACGTCCCCTGCTGTTGCTACGGTGCGTCGCACCGGCCAGCAGTGCTGCGGGTGAAACGCGGAGCGCCTCCTGGACGGGGGCGCGCAACCAAGGGTTCTCTCTTGTACTCCCGTATCCACGCACGCATGTCCAGCTCCATCAACTCAGCCAAGCGCGCCACGGCCGGCCTCACCCGCACGCACTCGCGCCTGTCAATCGTTGCCGCCTCCGCCGCCACGGCGGGTGTCCTCAGCGCGGCCGGCTTCGCGGTCGGCTCGGCGCCGTGGTCGGCGGCCGCGGGCAACGCCGCGAAGACTGTCCAGAGCGGTTCGCAGTCGACTTCTG
>Ga0265334_10000898_pt1 | contig 14846 bp, 10 predicted proteins | sample 42023metaG_FD_192442 | JGI IMG/M metagenome (GOLD analysis project Ga0265334, IMG submission 192442) | Rhizosphere microbial communities from Carex aquatilis grown in University of Washington, Seatle, WA, United States - 4-20-23 metaG | ecosystem: Host-associated > Plants > Roots > Rhizosphere... | reverse complement strand
CGACCTTCCCGCGGCGATCGCGGCGGGTGAATTTCGGAGTGACCTCTTCTACCGATTGAACGTGTTCCCGATTGAGATGCCTCCTTTGCGCGAACGGAAGGAGGACATTCCTCTGCTCGTCGAATACTTCACGAATCGCGGTCAAGGGCCCGGGACGCGAGCGCGGATTGTCCACCCGCGGGCCCTGGAGCTGCTTCACGCTCACTCTTGGCCGGGTAACATCCGCGAGCTAGAGAACGTCGTCGAACGGGCCCTCATCCTGTCGTCGGAAGGGGAGCTAACGGTCGATGCGCGTTGGTTCCCCACCGTTTCCGAAACGGCACTGCGAGAGGCCCCGCCGACCGAGACGAGCGAAGAGGCATCCGGACTGATGGGGCCGAGCTCGGGGCCTGCAGACGCGGTGCTCAACGCCAAAGGGTCGCTCGCCGTGCTGGAACGGCATACAATCCTTCTCACCTTGGCCACTGTGGGCGGCAACCGTCGTCTCGCCGCGACCAAGCTGGGCATCGGCGTTCGAACGCTTTACGAGAAGCTGAAGCGGTACGAGATCCACTGAGGCACCTCGCGCTCCTCGCCCGACCAGAGGCGCTTCTACGGGCCGTCTCATTCACCGGTGTAGGCGACGCGCCACAAGGTTCCGTTTCCGTCTTCGCTCACCAGCAGCGAGCCGTCGTGGGCGACGGCGAGCCCGACCGGACGAGCCCACACCGCGCCGTCGTTCACGACGAAGCCGGTCATGAAGTCTTCGTATTCGCCCGTAGGAACGCCCACCCGGAGTGGAATGGAGATCACCTTGGGGCCCGTGCGTTTCGCTCGGTTCCAGGAGCCGTGCAGCGCGACGAAGGCATTTCCCCGGTACTTCGATGGAAAAGCCGCGGCATCGTAGAACGTCATTTGCAGAGGTGCCGAGTGCGGCTGCAGGAGGACATCGGGGACGAGCACGGTGGAGGCGAGCTCTGGGTGCGCGCCCGCATGGCGTGGATCCGGATGATCACCGAGGTAGTACCAGGGCCAGCCATAGAAACCGCCGCGCCGCACGCGCGTGACGTAGTCCGGGACCAGGTCGTCGCCGAGCCCGTCGCGCTCGTTGGTGGAGCACCACAGATTTCCGCTCGGCGCCTGAACCGCGAGGCCCACGCAATTACGAATGCCGCTCGCGAAGACCTGGCGGTTCTTGCCCCTGGGGTCGAACACCAGCACATCGGCTCGATTGCGCTCGTCAACGTTGCCCTCTGCGACGTTCGACGCGGAGCCGACCGAGACGAACATTCGAGCGCCATCGCTGGAAAATACGAGGTCGCGCGTCCAGTGCCCGCCGGTCGTGTCCGTGAGCGACGCGACGATCGTCTCGGCACCACCCCGTGCGCTCAGGTCTCCGTTCCTGTAAGGGAACCGGAGTATCGCGTTGGTCTCGGCGACATAGAGCCACTTCGGCGCGTCGCCCGGAGGGAAGAAGGCGATACCGAACGGCCGATCGAGCCCCCCGACGAAGATCTCGCTCTGCGCTGCCTCGCGCGCGCCGTCGGCGGCGCGGAGCACCCGCACCTGTCCCGCCTGGCTTTCAGCCACGAATACATCGCCGGACGGCGACACCCGGACGAGTCGCGGCCCGAGCAGGCCGTGGGCAAACGTATCCACCCGGAATCCGTCAGGCACGTATGGACGCGCATTGGGTGGTGGTGAGACGACGTCGGGACCATTTTGGGAGGAGGGCGTCGCGAACGGTTGCGGGATGTCGGCGACCGAGAAGTGTCTGCGCACTCCTGGTCCGTCGCCGCGGAAGTCTCCGAATGCGGCGTGCCCCGTCAGCAGACCCTGCGGCGCCGGAGTCGTGCGGTACTCGGCCAGGGCCTCGGTCACGAGCAGCGTGGGATCGGCTGCGGGAAGGGTTGCGAGGTAGTCGATGACGTCACGGCGCTCGACGTCGTTCGGAATGGAGACCGGCATCGCGGTGCCTGGAACGAGAGCCGCAGGCGACGTCAGGAATCGATCGAGCGTCGCGCGGTTCCACGTGAGGTTCGCATCGCGCAGCGGTCGGGAGTACGCGAACCGAGTCGACGCCGCTTTCCGTCCCAGCACGCCGCCAAGCCCGGGCCCCTGCGCCGAATGCTGATTGGTCGCGTGGCACACTGCACAACGGTCGGTGAAGATCCGGCGACCCAACCTGACCGTGTCGGATGCGGGTTCAGGTCGAACGGGGCCGGTCGCTCGCGGCGGTCGTCGCACCAGCGAGTGGGCCGAGCTCATGACGAGCGCGCCTGCGAGCGTGAGCGACGCGGGGATCGCAATCCAACCGAACGACGAGCGACGCATGATGCGACCGTCGAGGCAAGGACCTTGCCAGGCTCGGGGGAACGATTCGATGCTGCTTCGGCGCCGGTCCGTCCTGCGCGTGCGGATTCGGCATGCCGGGTCGTGCGAAATTCGCACGACCGAGAAATCGGCGCGAAGCCCGCTGGGCTCGCAGGCGTACAGCAGTCAGGCACGAGGCTTGCGAGGGGGTGCGAGCAAGAGCAGGCGAATCGATGCGTGGCAAGAACTCGAGCGCAGGTTGGGTGGTATTGACGGCGTTGCTGTCGGCGACCGGGGTCTGGGCACAGTCGCCATCGCTCCAATCGGAGCTGACGACGCCAGCGACGCGGTTGACCATGGAAGAGGCAATCGCTCGCGCGCTGGCCAAAAACCCCACCTACGCCACGGCGCTGCTCGAGGTCCGCCGGGCCGAGGCCGTGGTGCGCGAGACGAAGGCGGCATGGCTTCCGACCCTCGACGGCAACGTGGGCATCACCCACCTGGACGGCAACCGAGTCCAGAACGGTGCCGTCATTCTGCATCAGAACGAGCTCACGGCGAACCTCGCGCTGACGGTCCCGCTCTTGAAGACACGACAATGGCTGACCACGGGCGAGTCGCGGCTCGATGCCGACGCAACCTCGGCGGTCAGCACGGACGTGCGGCGCACCATCGCGTTCGCGACGGGCCAGGCTTACCTCGCCGTCTATGCGCAGAAGTTTGTCATCGAGGTCGACGAGCGAGCACGCGACACGGCGAAGCAGCACGCGGACTATGCGCACCAGCGCTACGCCGGGGGCATCGGCAACAGCCTGGACGAGGTCCGCGCCGCCCAGGAAGTGGCGACGGACGAGGCCCTGGTTCAGCAGGCGTACGCGGGGCTCGCGGCGGCCGAAGAGGCGCTGGGGATCCTCACGGGAACAGAGGGCCCGGTGGATACCGCGGGTGAAGCGAACGTCGCCGAGCCCCCGAGTCTCCGGGAAGGCCTCGATGGCGCCGTTCACCGCAGCGACGTCGTTGCACTCGACGCGCACCTGCGGTCGGCACGCAAGGTCGTCAACGACGAATGGTCCGACTATGCGCCGTCTCTCGTCGGCCTCGCGGAGCCCTTCTATCAGAGCCCGGCTACGCCGACCGTACCGCTACGCGGCTATCAGCTCGACCTTCTCCTCACGGTCCCCCTTTACGACGGTGGCCTTCGCTACGGTCAGCACGACGAGCACCACGCGCTGCACGACGAAGCGCGGGTGGCGTACAGCGCCGGGCTGCGAAAAGCACGCTCCGACGTGCGAGCCGCGTTCGAGAGCATGCAGCGCGCCGACTCTGCGCTTCGTTCGTCGCGCGACGCGGGGAAGCTCGCGGAGCAGGCGCTGGAACTCGCCAACATCGCGTACCGGGCCGGCGCCGTGACGAACATCGAGGTCATCGATGCGGAGCGGCAAGCGCGTGATGCCGAGACCCAGGCCGAGGTCGCCGCGGATACGGCGCGTCAAGCACGGCTCACCATGCTGGCGGCCACCGGACGCCTTCCGTAGCCGAGAACCCAATCGCCCAAGAGAGTCGACTCGTCATGTGGATCGTTCGTCTCGCCCTCCGACACCCCTACACCTTCGTGGTCATGGCGCTCCTCATCGTGGTGGCCGGAGTCTATTCGGTCCTCCAGATGCCGACCGACATCTTGCCGGACATCGATATCCCGGTGATCGCCGTCGTCTGGCAGTACGGCGGTCTACCGCCGAACGAGATGGAACAGCGCTTCGCGAGCAACTTCGAACGCGCGCTGACCACGACCGTGAACGGGATCGAGCACATCGAAAGCCAGTCGCTCTACGGCGTCTCGGTCATCAAGGTCTTCTTCCATCCCGGAACGAAGATCGAAATGGCCAACGCGCAGGTGACGGCGATTTCCCAGACCCTGCTCAGGCAGTTTCCCACGGGCTCCACGCCGCCGCTCATCGCCAACTACAGCGCTTCCAACGTGCCCGTCTTGCAGGGCTCGGTGCACTCCGACTCGATGAGCGAACAGGAGCTCTTCGACACCACCAGCAATTTTCTTCGCACCGGCCTCGCCACCGTTCAAGGGGCGCAGATGCCGTGGCCCTATGGAGGCAAGCAACGACAGGTGATGGTCGACATCGATCTCCCGAAGCTCTACGCGCTCGGCCTCTCGCCGAGCGACGTCAGCAACGCCATCCAGGCACAGAACCTCGTCCTGCCCTCGGGGACGGCGAAGATCGGTACGCAGGAGCTGCTCTTTCGTCTGAACGGAAGCCCCGACGAGGTGCAGGAAATCGCGCGCATGCCGATCAAGAGCGCCAGGGGTGCGACGGTGACCCTCGCCGACGTGGCCAGCGTGCGCGACGGCTTCACTCCGCAGACGAGCCTCGTTCGCGCGAATGGACGGCGTGGCGTCCTCCTCACGGTGCTGAAGAGTGCCAGCGCTTCGACACTCGACATCGTGAGCCGGGTTCGGGCCGCCTTGCCCGGTCTCCTCGCGACGATGCCGCCGGCGTACAACTTGGATCTCCTGTTCGATCAGTCGCTCTACGTCCGGGCTGCGGTGGAGGGAGTCGTCAAGGAAGCCTCCATCGCGGCCGGCCTGACCGCGCTGATGATCCTCCTCTTTCTCGGAAGCTGGCGGAGCACGCTCATCGTCGTCATCTCCATTCCTCTGTCGATCCTGGTCTCCCTGAGCGTCCTGGCCTGTCTCGGGCAGACGCTGAATCTGATGACGCTCGGAGGCCTTTCTCTCGCCGTTGGAATCCTGGTCGACGACGCCACCGTCGAGCTCGAGAACGTGCACCGCAACATGGCGATGAAGAAGCCCCTCGTTCGCGCCATCCTCGACGGCGCTCAGCAGATCGCAGTGCCCGCGTTCGTCGCGACGCTCTGCATCTGCATCGTGTTCATCCCCATCACGTTCATTTCCGGCGCGGCGCGGTCGCTCTTCACGCCGCTCGGCATGGCGGTCGTGTTCGCGATGATGACGTCTTACTTCCTGTCGCGCACCCTCGTCCCCACCCTGGTGCATTACCTGCTCGCCGCCGAGGTCGACCTCTACTCCGGTGACACTCAGCGACCTGCAAGCAGGCGCGACATCGTCTTCCGCGTGCACGAACGCTTCAACGCTCATTTCGAGTGTCTGCGCCGTCTCTACGGGGGCTACCTCGACTTTGCGCTCGACCACAAGCGGTCCGTGGCGCTCGGCTTCGGAGCCTTCGTCGTGACGTCGCTTTGCTTGCTCTTTCCGAACCTCGGGAGAGACTTCTTTCCCTCCGTCGACGCCGGGCAGATTCGCTTTCACGTGCGAACCAACGCCGGGACGCGCATCGAGACGACGGAACAGCTCTTCGAGGGCGTCGAGGACGCGGTCCACGCCGTGATCCCAAAGAAGGAGATCGTGACGGTCATCGACAACATCGGCATGCCGGTCAGCGGCTTGAACCTGGCGCTGGGCGATCCTTCGATGATCTCCTCGGCGGACGGTGAGGTCATGGTCCAGCTCGCCGAGAGGCACGGGCCGACCGCGGAGTACGTGAAGGCGCTGCGGCGCCGATTCGCAGTCGACTGGCCGTCTGCGGATTTCTTCTTCCTGGCGCCGGACATCACGACTCAGGTGCTGAACTTTGGCCTGACGGCTCCCATCGACGTGCAGGTCGTCGGCCCCTTGTCCAACGTGGAGAGGAACTACGCGGTCGCCAGCGCGCTGCGCGAGCGGATCTCCCGCGTGTCGGGCGCCGTGGACGTACACCTCGCACAGGTGGTGAACCAGCCGGAGATCCGCATGAACGTCGACCGGCCGGAGGCCAGTCTGGCTGGGGTCACCGAGCGCGACATCGCAAGCGATGCGCTGGTGTCGCTCAGCTCGAGCGGACAGGTTGCGCCGAACTTCTGGCTCGACCCGAAGAGGGGCGTCCAGTACCTCGTGGCCGTCCAGACGCCTCAGTACAAGGTCGACTCTCTGGATGCCGTCCGCCAGACACCCGTGCATCTGCCGGGGGCCGAATCACCCGAGATGCTCGGCAATCTGGCGACCTTCCACCGTAGCTTCTCTCCCGTGAACATCACGCACTACGACATCCTGCCGACGTTCGACGTGCAGGCCAACGTGCAGTGGACGGACCTCGGCTCGGTGTCGGACTCGGTGAATCGGCTCGTCGCCGAAGCGAAGAAGACCTTGCCTCGTGGGACGTCGATAGCGGTGCGCGGACAGGTCGAGAGCATGAACGCGAGCTTTCGTGGGCTTTCCTACGGGATCATCGCGGCCGTCGGGCTCGTGTACCTGCTGATGGTCGTGAATTTCCAGTCCTGGCTCGATCCCGCGATCATCCTGTCGGCGCTCCCCGGCGCGCTCGCGGGGATCGTGTGGATGCTCTTCGCGACACGCACGACCCTCTCGGTCCCTGCGCTGATGGGAGCGATCATGAGCATCGGCGTCGCCACGTCGAATAGCATCCTCATGGTCACGTTCGCAAACGACCAGAGGGGCGGCGGAGTCGACGCTCGACGGGCCGCGTGGCTCGCCGGCATCACGCGCCTGCGTCCGGTGATGATGACGGCGCTCGCGATGATCATCGGCATGGCGCCGATGTCGCTCGGCCTGGGGGAGGGCGGCGAACAGAACGCGCCGCTCGGACGCGCCGTGATCGGCGGCCTTTCCCTGGCGACGCTCACCACGCTCTTCTTCGTCCCCGTCGTCTATGCCGCGCTTCGCGCGAAGCCACCGCGCTCGCCGGAGCTGGAAGAAGGAGAATCCCGTGACGCAATCGCCTGACTCATCGCAATCAACCCTTCTCCAGGCCGCGACCCACGGCGAGGAGGGGGCCCTCGCTCCGGCGCGTTATCGTCCGACGAAGAGGGGGCGGCGGTGGACGATGGCCGCGGCGGCCGGCGTCCTCGGGCTTCTCTCGCTGGCGGGAGTCTTGCCGCGAGTGCTTCACAGAGCGGACATGGCCGAGGAAGCGCGCTCGGTCGCCGGAGAGCCGGCGAGTGTGTCCGTGGTCCGCGTCGAACGCTCCACGGAAGCGTCGAACCTGTCCTTGCCGGGTTCGGTCGAGGCGCTGCAGGAGACCAGCGTGTATGCACGCGCAAACGGGTACGTCCGTGCGTGGCTGGTCGACATCGGCGCGCACGTGCGGAAGGGACAGACACTGGCAGAGCTCGAGGTGCCCGACGTCGACGAAGAGCTGCGGCAACAGCAGGCAGCAGCCAATCAGGCCCTCCAGGGAGTCACGCAAGCCAAGACCCAGCTCGAGCTCGCGCGAACGACGAACCGACGTTACGGCGCCCTCGGGCCGACGGGTGTCGTCTCGCAGCAAGAGGTCGATCAGTATCAGGCTGCGTACGATGCGCAGCGCGCGAACGTCGCCGCCGCAGAAGCGGCCCATGGAAGTACGCTGGCCGGCGTACGGCGTCTTCAGGATCTGAAGAGCTTCGGCGTCCTCGTCGCTCCCTTCGATGGGGTGGTCACGCTGCGCACCGCGGAAGTCGGGCAGCTCGTGACTTCCGGCACGGGAATGGGACAGCCTCTGTTCAAGGTTGCGGAGGTCGACACGGTACGCGTGTTCGTCAACGTGCCGCAGCTCTATGCCTCCGCCATCCAGCCCGGCATGCACGCGACGATGACGGTTTCCGACCTGAGCAGCCGCGTTTTCGATGGCACCGTCGCGCGCACGTCGAACGAGCTCGACGTCGGAACCCGCACGCTCCGCACCGAAGTCGATCTGCCGAACCCCGAGGGCGCTCTCATCGCTGGAATGTACGGCCGCGTCTCGTTCCATTTTCCCGGCCCGCGTGCGGTCCTCTTCGTGCCCGCCACGTCCGTGCTCATCGACGCTCGCGGCACGCGCGTCGCCCGGGTGCGTGCTGGCGTGCTGTCCTGGGTGCCGGTCGAGATCGAGAGCGACCTCGGGGACAAGCTCGCGATCTCCGCTGGGCTCTCGGAAGGCGACGTCGCCGTCCTGGCCCCGAGCGATCGCTTGACCGAGGGGATGCGAGTACGCGCGAGGAGCAACTAATGTCCGTGATCCTGTACGCCTTGTCGCACGGCACGGCGTTCCGCATTGGAATGTCGATGACTTCTACCTGGACAGCCTGCAAAAGGACGATAGGGCTCGCCGCCTTCGTGCTCACCAGCGTCGGAACGACGCTCGCCTGCGGTGCCCATTCGACGACCCAGCGGGTCGCCAGCTCACCAGCGTCGGCCGAGGATTCGGGGGACGACGTCGCGATGGGATTGATGGAGCACCACCGGTATCATCATCACGGCGGCCTCACGCTGTTCGTGCTGATGAGCCTCGACACGATCTCGGTCTCGCCCGCAGAACAGACGGCGGTTTCAGGGATCCGGAACGACCTCGTCGCCAGCATGGCCCCCGCACGCCTCGCCGAGCAAGCTTTGATGACCCAGCTTGCCGATGGCGTCGCCGCTGGCTCTCTCGACGGGCAGAAAGTGGAGCGCGCCGTCACGGAGGTGACAAACGCCGCTCGAGTGATACACGAGGCCTCGGGGGACGTGCTCGACAGGCTGCACGCGGCTCTCTCGCCGTCGGAGCGTACAGCCCTCGTCGACAAGGTCGACGCGCACTGGCGAGTCTGGCAGCGTGCAAACGCCGACGAAACAGGCTCTGCTCCCGACGAGGGCGGTCACCTCGGGGCGCTGGCGGCCGAGCTTCACCTCACCGAGGACCAGCTCGACCGCGTCCGCTCCGCGCTCCGGGACGGCATGAAAGCGGTACCGCCTCTCGATCCGAAGGAGGTCGATGCGGAGCTGCGCGGCTTCGGCGATGCGTTCCGGGGCGCGACGTTCGACGTTCGCGCTCTGACCACGGCGAGTGACGCGGACGCGCACATGGTCGGCTGGGCAGTCGCGCACCTCGCGCGCTTCGTTGAGGCGGCGAGCGGGGTGTTGACGACGGAGCAGCGCGCGGCGTTCGCCGAGCGGCTCCGTGGGCACGCGGCCCACGATCCGAGCACGGAGACGAGCCCATGACCCGGCGGACGACGTCGCGCGCGTTCGGAAGGGGCTTTCTGCGAGCCGCTTTCTGCGCATCGCTCTGCTTGGTGACCGGGTGCGAGGTCGGCGTGGCGGCAGAATATCCGGACGACTACTACGGCGAATACGGCTACCCACCCGACGCGTACATCGCAACGACCGCGCCCGTGTATTACGACGGCTACCCCACTTACTGGTATAATGGTGGGTGGTACTACCGCGCAGGGGGCCGCTGGAACCACTACGACCGGGAGCCAGCACCGCTTTATGAACGGCGCGTCCACGCTCCGCCGGCGCGACGCAACTACGAGCCCGCCTTCGGGAGAGCTCGCGGTGGCTTCAGGGGCGGCCACGTCGGTGGCTCTGGCGGCGGGCACTTCGGTGGAGGCGCACACGGCGGCCACCGGTGACGCAACCGTCGCGTCACGGCTGCTGCGGCCGTCGCGAGCCCATTCACCGACGAACCTGGAACTCTCGCACTTGGTGGCAAAGGGTCCGGTGACGGGCAGCGCTCACCCGGGCTTGCTAGAGGATCGGACGGGACAACTCCGTGCAGGCGCACGCGCGTCAGGCTCGCGGTGGAACGAGTTTGGAAGGCGTCTTCTGAGCGACTGTCACTTGAGCGAGCTCGTTCAAGATCTCCTGCGCGGGCCGCGGTGCAGGCAAAGGTCCCGTCTCGCCGAGGAACGGCCAGACCGCCGCGCGCAGCTCGGCCGGAAGAACGCTGTCGAGATACTCGAGGGCGGTCCCGCGATGCCGCACGTCCTCGTGATGAAGGGCTCGGAACGCCAGGCGAAGGGGTTCGCGCTCGAGGTGGAGCGAGAGAATGGTGAACATGTGCTCGAGGCGACGGTCCGTTCGATCGCGCGCGAGCAGGTTCCCGACGAATGCAAGCGACTCGCCTTCGGCCGGGTCCTCGTCGAGCTCGTCGAGCTCGATGGGGGCGAGTGAATTCTCTCGTGCCTCGCGTTTGATCGCCTCGAAGAGCCTTTCGCGCGAAACGGAGATGCCCGTCTCGCCTTCGGTGATCTTCAAGAGCGCGCTGCCGCAAGCGTATCGCACCTCGAATCGCTCGTCCGCGACCCCGAGAAGGAGCCCATCGGCGGCACGCTGCGTCAGGCAACCTGAAAGGACGCGCGGAATCCGGAGGCGAACGGCGAAATCCATCGCGGGGTCGAGGAGCGCATCGATGAGCTGACCGGTCACTCCGGCCGCGACGCGACGGAGGGCGGCTTGAGCATCCGCGCGCAGCTCCTTGTGCGCCAGCAGCAGGATCGCGAACGTCGCGAGCGGTAGTTCCGTCGTGGACCAGTCGCGAAGCGCGTCGCGTGCTCGATCGACCTTCCCCGAAAGGAGGCTCTGCGCGCGGGAGAGAAGCTTCTCCGGACTCGGAAGGATGGCGCTTGCAATGCCAGCGGTCGCGCTCGGACCATCGGGGGCTCGAAGGTCTTCGACGCGTCGAATGAGCTCATCTCGACCCGCGACGTCGCCAGTGCCGACGGAGGAGGACCTCGGCGGCTCGAGCTTCTTAGCCCCCTCGCGCAGCCCCTCCTCGAGCGCCGCCACGTATCCGACTTGCAACCGTCGGACGATGGGTAAGGTGGCAAATGCGAGCGCGACCACGATGCCCAGGAGAACGGACAAGTGCCATCGCGCGAAGAGTTGGACCATGAGAATCGCGACACCACTGCCGATCATGGTGCCGAGTCGATCGAATCCGACGTCGATGAGCGCCTTCGTCGAGCGCTTTCGCTCTTCGGGCAACGGGGTATAGAGGAGCTCGTAAGCGGAGCGGAAAAGCGTATTTCTCTGGATGGCCTCGGCGCCGCGCAAGAGTACCGAGCTCACCAATCCAGGTACGGCAAGACCGACGGCGCCACCCATGATGATGATTCCCGGGAGTACGGCGATGTTCACCGCGAGACTGAGCTTCTCCATGACCACGCGCCCGAGCGTGAGCTGTAGCAGGAACGACAAGACACTCACCGCCAGCCAAAAGAGCGCGAAGAACGCAAGAAGAGGTGGCCCCTTGCCGCAGGCAACGGTCGCCTGCGCGCTGAAAACGTAGTCGAGGAGCGTGGACATCGCCGCTCCGAGCGCCACGAGGAGCGCGAGGTTCCTCAGGAAAGGCACCGTCCGGAGCATCGCCACGGCCGAGACCTTGTCGGTCGGCGGAGCCGAAGGAGCCGACGCGGGCGATGGTGCTGCCTCGGTGCGCGCGCGAAACACGAGCGTCCCGACGAAGCACCCTGCGTTCAACACCGCGAGGCAGAGGACGGTCGTGGGTAGCTCGATGAGCGTCGAGGCTCGCCACGCGGCGAGCCCGCCGAGGGCACCGCCGAGGGTCGCTCCGTTGGCGATCCGCGTGACCGCGGATTTTGCGGCATGAGGATCGAATCGTTCGTCGATGAGCGACCAGAACGTCGAGATCATCACCGGGCTTAAGACGGCCGTGTGCAAGTACACCGCGACCGCGGACGCGGGCGCTGAGACGAACGCGAGGGCCCACTCGAGCGTGAGCCCGCACGCGCTCGCCGCGAAGAGGACAGGCATCACCTTCGCAGGTGAGTACCGCGCCATCAAGCGTGACAGCCACACGACCGCCGAAAGCGACAGCGTGGCGGCCGCCACCATCACAATCGGAAGCGAGGTCACGTGAAAGCTAGTCAAGAAGAGCGCGTCGCGTGCCGCCTTTCCCGCAACTTGCTGCGCGATCAACGCAGCGGAGGTTGCCGCCGCCGCGTGCGTGCCGCGTATTGCTGGGGGGTTCGGAGATGACACGGGCTCGCGACGTCGGCGTGAACGCGACTTTGCGTTCGCGACGTGCATCCTAGCGCGGATGAAGCCGCCCGTCTCAGAAGGAGCCGGCCACTTCCAGGCCGCGCCGCGTCTCGTTGACCACAGGCACGACCTTCACGGGTGAGCTGTGAATGGCGGGCACCAGAATTGCCCACCGAAGTGCCGATGATGGCGCCGCGTGATGAAATGCTTGCAGGCGAGCACACGTGCCACTCCAACGAACGAAGAGACTGCGCCACCGAAACCGACGATGAAAAGCGGTAGGGTGGACTCGTGCGCTACCGCTGCGCGAAGATGGAGCTCGTCCAAGATCACGCGCCGTGAAATGCGTCTTCGGTGTCGTGTCGCCGCGGCTGCTGGACTGCCGCCTGCGCACGAGCCGCATGCGGGCTGTTCGGAAACGCGCGCAGGAAGGCGCACGCTCGTACCGGTGCCGCACTCGCACCAGTGCCCGTCGCACCGAGCACGAATACGCGCAGCGCTTCACGCTCCGGCAGCAAAATGGCCAAGACAGACTTGAACTGTCAGCCAACGGATTAGGAGTTGGGGCGGGCCTCGTCGTCATAACTGGCGGAGATTGCGCCGGTTTCTTCCGTCTCGCCGCGAAATGACGACGGGACACAAGTGGACGGACGTGGACAAGAGAGGACATCGGCGGCGTCATGGCGCACCTCGAGCGAACGCGCGAAGTTCGGATCTACGGGGCCTGCAGCGCGATCGTTTCGAGGTCGGCCGCCGGAAGCTGGAGGTGGTATCGTGCAGGAATGGACGCGCCACGTCACCGAACTGAAGTCGCCGTCGATCGACGTGGCGTGGATCGCGCTCAGATTCGACGGATGCTCGAGCTCTCCCCTCTCGAGCGCCTGCGCTGGCTCGAAGAATTCGTCGAGTCCGTCGTGAAAATCAGGCGCCTGAATGACAAGCGGGCAATTCGCCAAACTCCTCCAGTTGCTCGTTGAGCACGACGTCGAGGTGATCGTCGTCGGTATGCTCGCGGGCGTACTGCAAGGGGTCCCGCTGACGACCGGGGACGTCGACATGTGCATCGTCGGACGCCCGAGAACGTCGCGCGATTGCTCACCGTGCTCGTGAGGATTGGGGCTGTGTACCGACACGACCCGAGGCGACTCAGCCCCGGTGAATCGCACCTCATCGGACGGTCCGACTCATCCCGGGGATGCGATCATGCGCGTCGCTCAGGCTCTCGCGTGGTCGTCCGCAGCTCTCCCATCATGTAGCCGTGCCCGGATGTACCTCCGTGCCTGTTTGTCCACACCTTGTGCACGCGGTTCCACGATTTTTACGCTTGCATCCGTCGCTCGCACGAACCAAACGAGCGGCATGCGCCGCGCGCACCCGTATCCGAGCCGTGACTCTTCCCGGCGGGCGGCTGCGAAGAACGACCTGACGACCCGGGGTGATGGCGCCGAGATTAAAGCGCGAAGGGAGTGACCATGGCGCGGAACGAGAGACGGCTTCAGAAAAAGCGTGAGAAGCAGAAGAAGAAACGTGATTCCGCCAGGCAGCGTGCGCGCTCAGCCGGCCTCGCACCGAGTCTCACGAAGCTCGTGCGGCTCGCCGGGTCCGCGGCGTTTGGCCCGGTGTGGGTGAGCAGCAGCGCCCTGGACGAAGACGATTTCGGACTCGTCACTGTCGTCATGACGCGGCGAATCGCCGGGGGGCAGCTTCTCTCCGAGACCATCCTCGTGGATCGCACGTGCCTTGGCGTCAAGAATGCATTCATCGAGGGCCCCATGGACGACTACGAAGCGGCGGATGGCGTCGCAGCCATCGCGACGGGAGGCATATCCATGGTGCGTTGCGAGCCAGCATTCGCTCAGTCGATAGTGTTCCACGCCATCGAGTACGCGCGCTCCCTAGGGTTCGAGCCGCATCGCGATTTCGAGCCTGCGCTATTCGAGCCCAGGCCGGTGCCGCTCGTCGAGACACCGCTCTCCAGATCGGCACGGCCCGTCTACATCTCCGGCCCATTCGACGATGCACGGCGAGTCGTCTCGCGGCTCGATGCCACCGTCGGTCCCGGTAACTACGACTTCATCCCTACCCGGGAGGAGCTCCCAGGGTGGGACGACGACGACGACGGTTGGGATGACGATGAGTGGGACGAAGAGGTCCAGGAGACCGGGCCGAATTCGGCGCCTGGAACGCCATGAGCGACGCATTGCACGACCTTCGTGGCTGCAGGAGCCGGTAGGAGCGCGTCCCACCGTCACTCCTGGTACCGGTGTAGCCGACTCGTTGGCCCGCAGTCCTCCCATTCTCGCTGCAGATCGATCTCCACGAAGGCCACGACAATGCTAACCGGCGGGTGCATTTCGACCCGAAGATCGGACCGCACTGGGCACGAGTCGTCCGTCATGATCGGTCGGCGCGTCGTCGAGCATGAACAGCGCGGTTCCGAGCGCGCTGGATACGGTGAGGCCCTGCTCGGCGCGGGGGCACGTCGCGCTACTTGCCCTTCACCTCGATGAAGCCGCTCACCTTCACCGTCGAAGGATCGCCGAAGATCTGGGGGACGCTGCCGCTCAGGTCGTACGTGAGCTTCAAGCTGTGCGTCGTGTCGTCGAAGGATTCGAGCTTTACGTTCTTGGTGTCGAGGCCCGGGTCGCATTCTCGGTCGCTGATGTTGCCGGCCTTGGTGGTGCAGCCGAAGCACTCCAGCTTGACGACCGGGCTCGACCCCTTGGGATCGCTCACGCTGAAGTCAAGAAAAGTCCCGCCGCTCGACGCTTTGATCTCG
>Ga0265334_10000897_pt1 | contig 14861 bp, 10 predicted proteins | sample 42023metaG_FD_192442 | JGI IMG/M metagenome (GOLD analysis project Ga0265334, IMG submission 192442) | Rhizosphere microbial communities from Carex aquatilis grown in University of Washington, Seatle, WA, United States - 4-20-23 metaG | ecosystem: Host-associated > Plants > Roots > Rhizosphere... | reverse complement strand
CGCGTTTTCCGATAACCAAAATTCACTCAGGGCCAACCCGCGCGGCCCCACGCTTATGGAAGATTTCATCCTCCGGGATAAAATCACGCATTTCGATCACGAGCGGATCCCCGAGCGTATCGTTCATGCGCGGGCGACGGGGGTCCATGGTTTTTTCGAATTGACCGCCTCGTTGAAACAATACACCACCGCCCAGATTCTCACCGAAGTGGGTGAAAAGACGCCCGTTTTCACCCGTCTATCGACCGTCGCGGGCGGTGCGGGTTCGGTGGATACCCCCCGGGATATACGCGGATTTGCCGTCAAGTTTTATACCCAGGAAGGCAACTGGGACTTGGTCGGCAACAACATCCCAGTTTTCTTCATCCAGGATGCCATCAAATTCCCGGACCTCATCCACGCCGTCAAGATGGAACCCGACCGAGGTTTCCCGCAATCGGCGACCGCGCACGATACCTTCTGGGATTTCATTTCACTCACGCCCGAGTCCATGCATACGGTGGTGTGGATCATGTCCGACCGCACCTTGCCGCGCTCACTGCGGATGATCGAGGGTTTTGGCGTGCACAGCTTTAGGTTGATCAATGAAGCCGGGGAATCGACCTTCGTCAAGTTCCACTGGCGTCCCAAGCTGGGTTTGCAGTCCACCCTATGGGATGAGACGGTCAAGATCTCGGGCGCCGACCAGGACTTCCACCGCCGCGATATGTACGATTCCATCGCGGCGGGGGAATTCCCGGAATGGGAATTCGCGGTTCAGCTTTTCACGCAGAAGGAAGCGGATGGTTTCCCGTTCGATCACCTGGACGCGACCAAGCTGGTTCCCGAGGAACTGGTGCCCTTGAGGGTGATCGGCCGAATGGTGCTTAACCGGTGGCCGGACAATTTCTTCGCTGAAACCGAACAGGTCGCCTACTGTCCCTCCCATATCGTGCCGGGTATGGATTTCTCGAATGACCCGCTTTTACAGGGCCGTTTATTGTCCTACCATGACACGCAGCTTTCCCGCTTGGGTACGCCGAATTTCCACCAGATCCCGATCAACGCGCCTAAGTGCCCGTTTTCCAACCAACAACGTGATGGACACATGCAAATGTCGCAACCGACGGGCCGGGTCGCGTATGAACCGAATTCCCTGTCCAAGGATTCGCCGCGCGAAGCACCGGCCCTGGGCTTTCATAGCGCTGTTGCGGTTGAAACGGGGGAAAAAGGCCGCATTCGCGCCGAAAGTTTCGCCGACCACTACAGCCAGGCGCGTCAGTTCTACCTGAGCCAAACTTCGTTTGAACAGGCGCACATCGCTTCAGCGTTTGTATTTGAGCTTTCGAAAGTCGAACATCTGCACATACGCGAGGCGATGGTCGGTCACCTGCGACATATCGAGGAAAAACTCGCAAAACGCGTCGCCGAGGGTCTTGCGCTCGACAAAATGCCCGATGCGCCGGTGACCGTAACGCCGGTCTTGGACATGAAGCTTTCGCCCGCGTTGCGGGTCATCGGTAAGATGAAAAAAACGCTCAAGGGGCGCTCGATCGGGATCCTGGTGACGGATGGGTCGGACGGCGCCGTCATCAAAAAGATCAAAAAAGCCGCGATTGAAGCCGGCGCGTTCGTGAAGATTGTCGCGCCCAAAGTGGGCGGCGCGAAGCTTGCCGACGGCTCGATCCTGAAGGCCGACGGGCAACTTGCGGGTACGCCTTCCGTCCTCTTCGACGCGGTCGCCGTCATCCTCTCCGACAAAGGGGCGAAAGCCCTATCCGCGGAAAGTGCCGCGATTGACTACGTGCGCGATGCTTTCGTCCATCTCAAGGCAATCGCCATCGACAAGGGCGGGAAAAAGCTTTTGGAAAAAGTGAACGCCATACAGGATGCGGGCGTTGTTGACGCCGGCGACATAAACGGGTTCATCACCGCGGCAATGACACGACAATGGGACCGGGAGAAGTCCGTGCGGGCATTGGCATAATCGCCAGCTCCTATTGGATTGGCATTTGGATGCAAGGCGTGGAAAAGAATTGTTGCCGTGCTGTGCGGATCAAGCGAACACCTGAGAAGGTCTGGAATTTAAGGAGGTTAATTCGTTAACTGCCAACCCAAGACCTGACCACATTTTTCACCGGCAGGGAATGGATTAAAATTCAATCATTGGAGATTAAAAAAATGGCGAATTTTGGGACACCGTTTTCAGGGCTCGCGAAAGATCGCAAATTGACGGAAACAGAACTGATTCGGGCAATAAGGTTTATGGTTGCTGCCGAATATGAGGCGATCCAGCTTTACATGCAGCTCGCCGAATCAACGGACAACAAACTGGCGCAGAAAGTGTTAAGGGAGATATCGGACGAAGAGCGCGTTCATGTCGGCGAATTTCTAAGGCTGTTAAAACAGCTCTCTCCTGATGAGGATAAATTTTATGAAAAAGGCGCCGGGGAAGTGGAAGTAAAAATTAGAAAAATGTCAAAAAGGAAATTAAAATAAACTAATATCTGCTTTTACTGCGCCCCGTAGTGGGGCGCAGCCTCTATTACGGGTTGCCCTTAGGGCTCTACTTCAGGCACCTGACCCCATGCTTATGGGCCCATTGAAAAACCTTCGACGATCCCCAATACTGACTTCATGCCCGCAAGCAAAATAGCGCCCAAAAAGACACGCTTTAAATTTTACAACCGGTTCGGCTTGGGTCTTCTGTTCTTGTCGGTAATCGCCTTGGTCACGACCGCTTGCAAAAAGGCTTATGAAGTGGCCCCGTTGGCTTCGCCGGCCGTTTCCGCCCCCTCCCCGAGTCCGACTCCCAGCCCCACGAAAACACCGGTCATTTGCCACCCCTATCTCGCGCAATGGGGGGGGCCTGGGTCGGGCGACGGTCAATTCAACAATCCCGCCGGGATCGCGGTTGACCCGTCGGGGTTCGTTTACGTCGCGGACATGAACAACCACCGGGTGCAGAAGTTCACCGATATGGGCGCCTACGTCAGCCAGTGGACGGACAATGGGGGATACGTCAGTCCGGTGGGTATCGCCCTGGATGGCTCGGGTAACGTCTGGGTGGCCGATTTGGGCGGAAACGTGTGGGAAACCACCAATATGGGCACCCCCATCACCCAGTGGGGTACGGCGGGCAATGGGCCCATCGGGATCACCCTGGACCCTTCCAATGATGTCTATGTTGCCTTCCGGCTTTCAAACCAAGTCATCAAGTACGCGGGTGACGGGACCACCCTCGGCTCCTGGGGCGCCAGTTCACCCGCCGCGGGTTCCGCCGACGGGAGCTTCAACAATCCCCATGGCCTCGTCGTCAATCCATCAGGCGATGTGGCGGTGGCCGACCTCGGCAACGATCGTTTGCAGGTTTTCGACCCATCCGGGGCCTTTTTGCTGAAGTGGGGTGCACCCGGGTACGGGACAGGCCAGATGGAACAACCGAATTTCATCGCGGTGGACCCGGCCGGCAATTTCTACGTGACGGACAATACCAACGACAACGTTTCGGTCTTCACCGGCACTGGGACTTTCACCTGTTCATTTGGAAGTTATGGGACCGGGCCGGGCCAACTCACCAACCCTTGGGGAATCGCCCTGGACACATCCGGGAATATATTTGTGTCGGATTATGCGAACAACCGGATTGAGAAATTCGGGCCATGAATTTCATTTGAATTGGACTAATACCGCAAACAGGGTAATGGGGATTACGCAAGAAGATTTGGGGTCAGGCCCCATGGCTTTTCATCGGTCAGCCATCGACTGGGATGGGTCAGGCGGGAGATGGAGAAAAGCGGACGATTCGCCCGCAAAGTCCTTATCTGCAAAATCAAGACCTGACCACATTTTTCACATCATTCGTGTTCGGTATAAGCGTTCTTACAGCCTTTGCATTCCCATAATAGTCGTCCGAACGGACCGTCAACCTTAACCAAAAGAAACATTTTATTTTCCTTTTCAAAGCAACAGCTACAGTATTTGCCTGGCCGGTAACCGTATTGCGGCTTTTTCAGTACAAACCAACCCCTAACGTCGGGTTCCGAAAACCTCCGGATTGCATCGATCCTGTCGCGGGCGGCGAGTTTTGTCTTAAGGTCTTCAATTTCATTGTTGGTTGAAAAGCTAACGAGCCTTTCCCATATTTTGGGGATCATACCAAATAATGTACTTGGGACCATTTGTAGCTCGCTTTTCGATTCTATTTTAAAGATTTCATTGCCGGTTGGCCAACATAGTTTAGCACGTGGTCAAACCTATAAACTCGGGTCCTAAAACCATTCTGGAATTTAAGGAAATCCATAATCACAATCCCAAGACCTGGCCCCAGGTTACATTTTAATTACTTCTCGAACCGGGTTCGTATAGTGAATAGTGAGGCCTCACTATTCATTATTGAAACAGCCCGTCTCTCAGCCCTTTGACTTCTCGATGGCGTCGGTCAACCGCTTGAGGTCTGCCTGGTGGGCGGCGGCAAGCTTCTGGCTGGCACTGAAGACCACTTTCTTCATCTCCTCCGACAGCTAGATGCCAGCGTTCTGCCATGTACCATTGGAAAGCCTCAGGCAATGTTAACCTTTTTTGGCATTTGATCCCAGGTTTTACCTTGCAACAAACGGCCATTACGTTTTTTCCAGACACCGCCCCATTGTTTGAAAAAGAAAGGAACTTTGGCTTTTTGACACTGTTTCTTAATCTCCAAAACCCATGACCCGTCCATGGGCCTCGAACCAGGGCCGGATTCGCCCCCTACGATAGCCCAGTCAATACCTTGGAGGTTAAGCGCTGGTAATGGCCCGAGAAGCGGTTCCAAAGACAAGAACTTGATACGGGCGCCTGTACGCCTTAAGTGATCGATCCTATAGGCAAACCGGTCAGTCTCCACGCTTACGCCCATCCAAATGTTTGGCGCCCATGGTAGCCGTCCTGAAAGTTCTTCCAGCCGTTCTGCGCGCTTAGTTAATACCTGGAATATATGCCAGTGAGCCTGGTTCATGACCGAGAAGACCTTCTCAATGAAGCGAAAAGGCACATCTTTATGGAAGAGGTCACTCATTGAATTCACGAAAATGACCTGGGGCTTTTTCCATCCAAGGGGTATTTCCAGGGCTTCTGGTTGCAAGGTCAGCTTGAACCCGTCCGCGTATTGTGGAAGTCCCATACCGTGAAGCCTTTTTGACATTCGCTCGGCGTAGCAATGGGCACAGCCGGGGCTGACCTTACTGCAACCCGTCAACGGGTTCCAGGTGGATTGCGTCCATTCGATAGAAGATTGTGTCGCCATTGGCCCTATTGCCCTTTCCGGTACTTATCAAAAATCGTCTTGACAATGTGGGCCCCTGTTTTGTTAGGGGAGGCAAAAAACAGGTAGTACACCGTGGCCCCTTTACTGTTTCGCATCGGAATAGGTTCGGGTACATAGTCGAACCCTGCCGCGACCTTGAGGCGTTTTTGGAAGGCGGAGGCTATTGTAGCATTGGCATCGACCACCTTTTCCTCCCAACCGAAAAACGATGCCTGGGTATCGTAAACCGCGCTTCTCCAACTTTCATCACCCCAGAATGCATTCATCCTGGAACGTTGGCTCTCGTCGACCAAATCGGGTCGATTCCAGAGGACATTCTGGTTCATGTCCATGATCGGGAAATTCAGGAAAATCTCGATGGACTTGGATCTCCCGGCGGTTTCCAGGACATTCCAATTGAGGTGAAGCCCATAAGGGTCCAAAAGGCACAACCCTCGCTTGAAGTCCTCAAAGCGGACCTGTGGGAATATGTCTCGTAATAGGACGGTGTTGCAATCCTCGTTGAAAACACGGACCCTTTTATCGTTTGATGTAAGTTGCCTCAGATTGTCGGCCTTGTCCTTATTCAAGTCGATTAGGTCAATCCTTTTGAAAGGCGGTTTAACCAATAACGCATTTAGGGGACTGCCAGTGACAAACTGATCCGTACCTTTTAATTGGTGCACACCCGCACCGGCAAATGCATCGATATAAACGTGTTCTCGGATCCCTTTTTGTTTGGAAAGTATCGAAGAATAGGCGACGGCGTACTTTTGAATGATTTCCAGTTTGATTTCTGACCAAGGCCCTATTTCATCGATTTCCATAGTGCAATCCCTTTTTTGGAAAGCCTTATAAAAGCCATAAGACTATACCACGTTCTGTAAATGACCATTTAAACCCATGTTGTCATCAAACTCAAGATCGATACCGGAGCGATTCGCAACATAATGCGGTTTTTGGCTATGACTTGGTTGCAGCACCTAAGAATGTCGAAACATCGCGGAAAACGGTTAGGATTTTACTTCGGTTGTTTGGTGAGCGATTTATAAACATTGGGCTTGGGTGTGGTGATTTAAATATCTTCAAGTTGGGTTGCATTTCTAAACAATGTTCTTCCGCTCGTTCAGCTTTGCGACCGATCAAAACAACTCCCCGAAGTTTCGGCAACAAACTAAACAGGCGATTCAGCGTCGTAAGGCCTGCATCGATATCCTTTTTAGCGGCTGGCCGAATACGTGTCCCTGACCCGATGTACCAAGGAACAATGTTCCAAGTAATTGTTCGTCCCCTTGGAATCCCAGTTTCGACATTTAGTTTAAAAAAGTTTTTAGCTGTTTCGTCGGGATTGTTTCTGGATATAAACCCAGAGCCGACCGCTTTGGCACCAGGTGCTTCGAGTAAAAAAAGGATTTCAGCGGCGATTCCGCCATCCCACGGATCAAAGAAAGGTATTGATGCTTCGGGTCCGATTTCTTTACGCAGGTCTTCAACGAAATTGGTAAGGGGCTTTAGATTCGGGTCGAACAACTGCAATAAACGTGCTGCTTTTGCTGCTGGGTTTCCGAGGAGTTTTGGCTTGTCATGGTCTGGGATCAATATTAATTGACCACCTTTATAGGCACATTCGAAAAAAGTGCAATTGTTATCCCTTCGACTTCTCGATGGCGTCGGTCAACCTTTTCAAATCTGCTTGGTGGGCGGCGGCGAGCTTCAAACTGGCACTGAAAATGACTTCCTTCATCTCCTGGTCCAACCGGATGGCGGCGATCTTGCCTAGGAACCGCAGGCGGGTCTTCCACTTGGGCACCACGACCGTCAATTCCAGCTCCTGCCCTTCCTTCAACGGCTCCTGACTGCAAAACATCAACCCATCATCCACCAACTGGAGGGTCGTGACCGAGAACAGGGCGGCCATGGAACTGGCCAGGGCTCCGGAAACGCGGGTATGTGAGTAATCAGCGGTCTTGGCCATGGCCTCGTAATCGGCGGTCGTCATGACGTGGTATTCGAGGAGGATCGTGGCCTTTTGGCGGCCCGGGAGGCGCGATTCGATCCAGCCCTTGCGCATGAAAAGCATGTAGGTGTCCTTTAGTGAAAAGGCTACAGCGAACACAATTTAACCACTATGGACACAAAGGTCACAATGGAAAGTGATGGAAAAACCCAAAGAATGGGGGTTTAGGGCTGTTTGAACATCGAGGTCATGTTGTCCATTGGGCCCATTGTGGTGAAAGACTTGCTGTTTATGGTCAGACGCCGGTGGGGGTGGAGTTCTCGGAACCACCCTCGGTTTGCGCCGCGCCGTCCCCGCCAACCGGGGGTTCCTCGCCGCCCTGGGCCTTGGACTTGCGGGGCTTGCGGGTATAGAGCTTCCGGAGGTCCTCGTCGTAGTACACCAGGCCGCCGAACTGGCACCACTGGATGAAGGTCTCGAACATCCGCTCGTAGTCCTCGTGGGGCAGGTACAGGGCCAGGTATTCCAGCACCGAGTCGGCGGACAGGGCCTTGCGGGGGTGCTTCTGCAGGCGGTCCTGGACGTCCTTGAAGAGCTTCAGCTTGAGCAACTGCTCGCGCCAGAGTGCCCGGCGGGCCGGGGCGCCCGCCTTGAGGAACTGGGCGCCCATGGGGGTCAGCACCACCTGGCGCTTGGGGGTATCGACGAAATCCAGCAATTCCACGCTCTTGACGACGGCCAGCACCTTGCCGAACTCGCGGTTGGTGTCGGCGGCGATCTCGAAGACGTCCTCCTGGCCGCCGCGGGCATCCAGGTATTCCATGAGCCCCAAGATCTCCGAGGGGGAGATGGCCGGCAGGGCCTCGGGACCGGCGGGCTTGACCGGCGCCCCGACCGGGGCCGGGACCTCGTCGGGGATTTCATGGCCCGTGATGATCTCATGCAGGCGGTCGACGAGCTTGACCAGTTCCGGCGACTTGTAGTCGCGGGGGCGGGGAAGCTTGTTTTCCACGATGGTCAGCACCCGGCCGGGGTTGGCGACCAGCACCACGATGCGGTCCGCCATGAACGCCACTTCCTTGATGTCGTGGCTCACCATGACGATGGAGTTGAGCGAGCGTTCCTTGGCGGCCCAGATGTCCAGCACCTCGGCGCGGAGGGTCTCGGCGGTGAGGGCGTCCACCTGGCTGAAGGGCTCGTCCATGAAGAGGATCTCGGGGTTCACCGACAGGGCCCGCGCGATGCCGGCCCGCTGTTTCATGCCGCCCGACAGTTCCCGGGGGTAGGCGTCCTCAAAGCCGCTGAGGCCCACCAGCCGGATGACGTTGGTGATGCGGTCGGGGATCTCCTCGGCCGGCACCTTCGCGGCCTCCAGCACGGTGTGGATGTTGCCCGACACCGTCATCCAGGGGTACAGGGCGAAGCTCTGGAAGACCATGCTCATCCCGGGGCTGAGGCCCGTGAGGGGCTCGCCGTGGTAGTACGCCTGGCCCTTGGTGGGCATGATCAGGCCGCCGAGGATGCGGAGCAGCGTGCTCTTGCCGCAGCCCGAGGGCCCCAGCAGGCACACCACCTCGTTGGGGTACAGCGCGAGGTCCACCTCGCTGAGCACGCGGAGCTGTTGGCCGGTGGGCTGGAGGAAGTCCTGCGAGACGCCCTTCACCTCGCAGAGGGGCTTGGCCGCCCCGACGGGGACGGGGACGGGGGCCGGGGAGGCGGCCGGCATTTCGGATGCGCTGACGTTCATCGGGTCCTCACTTCGAAAGGGAATAACGCGACTCGGCCAAGGCGTAGCAGCGTTTCCAAACCAGGCGGTTGAACAGGATCACCAGCGTGGACATCCCCACCAGGGAACCCGCCAAAAGCGCGAACTGCGCCTTCTCGGCGGCCTGGCTCACCATCGAGCCGAGCCCGTAGGCGGTCAGGATGGTGCCCTTGTACGAGACGTACTCCGACACGATGCTGGCGTTCCAGGCGCCGCCCGCCGCCGTGACCCAGCCCGTCACCAGGTAGGGGAACACCGCGGGGAAGTAGAGCGAGGTGCAGCGCTTCCAGAGCGAGAGGCGGTAGGTCACCGTGGCCTCTCGCAGGTCGGCCGGCACCGACGAGGCCCCGGCGATCACGTTGAACAGAATGTACCACTGGGTGCCCAACAACATCAGCACGATGCTGCCCCAGTCGAGGTTCACGCCGCAGGCGTGAAGGACCGCCACCGCCGCGGGGAAGAGCATGGGCGCCGGGAAGGACGCCGCGATCTGCACGATGGGCTGGAAGATCCGGGACAACCGCTGGTTGAGGCCGATGGCGAGCCCCGCGGGGAGCGCCCAGAGGGTGCCCAGGGCGATGGCCACCATGACCCTCGCGAGAGACGTGAAACCCGCCCCGCCGATGTTCAGCCATTGGAGGAGCGTCACGTCCTTCAACAGGTGGATGAGCTGGAAGGTGCCGAAGGCCAGGGCCGCCAAGAGGACGACGAGCATCGCCATCCCGACCCAACCCGAGTTCTTCGCCGGCTCGTCCGGGGTTTCCCGCTGGGATTCCGCCAGGGGTTTCGTGAGGCGCGTGACCACCCGGCCGAGGAACGAGGAGATCGACTGCGCCACCTGGGACCGGTTGAGGAAGTCCAGGAGCGCGGACCGGTCGATCTCGACGGCGCCGCCCTCCTCCACGCGGAACTTGCGGGACCAGACCGCCAGGGGGCGCCAGAGCATCTGGTTGAGCGCGATGATCATCAGGGTCATGGCCAGGATGGCCCACAGCATGGCGACGGTGTCGCCCTTGGCCACGGCCTCGGTCATGTACGACCCGAGGCCCGGCAGGCGGAAGTCCCGGTCGCCCAGGACGAACGACTCGCTCACCATCAGGAAGAACCAGCCGCCCGCCATGCTCATCATGCTGTTCCACACCAGGCCGATGGCCGCGAAGGGAAGCTCGATGTCGCGCAGGCGGTGCCAGGGGTTGAACCGGTACACCGCGCCCACCTCGCCCAGGTCGTGGGGCACGCTCTTGAGGGAGTGGTAGAAGCTGAAGGTCATGTTCCAGGCCTGGCCCGTGAAGATCATCAGGATCGCCGCCAGCTCGAGCCCCAGGTTCGACCGGGGGAAGATCGCGACCAGCCCCAGCACCAGCCCGGGCATGAAGCCCAACACCGGGATGCTCTGGAGGATGTCCAGCAGGGGCAACAGGATCTTCTCGGCCCGGGTGTCCTTGGCGGCCCAATAGCCGTACACCAGGGTGAAGGTCAGGGAACAGCCGTAGGCCAAAAGGCCACGGGCCAGGGAGTAGAGGGTGTAGCGGGGGAGGGACCAGGGCGACAGGTCGATCTCGGTGACGGTCCTCAGGGGGCTGAGCATCTGGCGTTCCATCGTGAGGAAGCCCAAGACCAGGCCGGCCAGGCCCGCCACCACCAGGAGGTCGAACAGGACGTTTCGCCGCCGGGGCAGGAGCCCGGAAAGCGTTTCACCCCAGGATTTTGGATCGAGTTTGAGCATTTGAAGGGCATCCTACACCGGACCCCCAGTTTTTCGAACGTGAAATCCGAGTACCCATTCCCCTTATAAAACCCCAGGACCGCTGGTCCTGGGGCAGGGATGAATGGGTTACCCTCATGTCAAACCGCAGGCTTTGCCCGCGGTTCCAGATTCAAGGGGATGAGGGAAACGTTCCACCGGGACTCCTCCCGGCCCCTTGGGTTACAATGACGCCATGCCCGGGAAGTCCACCACCCTCACCACGCTCCTGACGGCCTACGCCCTCACGTTGGCGGCCTTGGTCTTCGACCTGTCGCACCTGCCGATCAACCACACCTACGACGGCATGGTGTTCGCCTCCTATGTGGAGTCCCCCGACACCTCGGCTTGGGACCTCTTCCACCCCCATCACCTCCTTTATAACCCCCTCGGCCGGGCCCTCTACCTCTGGGGCCAGGCCCACGGCGCGGAATGGGACGGGCTGTCCACCCTCCAGTTCCTGGACGTGACCGTGGGGGTCCTGGGCCTGCTCCTCGTCTTCCTATTAGTACGCCGGACCACCGGGGACCTGCTCTGCGGCCTCTTTACCGCCCTGGGCCTGGGGTTGACCTACAGTTATTGGTATTTCTCCACGACCCCCGCGGTGCGCATCCTGGCCACCGTGACCCCCCTGTTCGCCTGGTGGGTCTTCGCCTCGTTCCGCCGAACCGGAATCCTCCGGGGGGCCGCCACGGGGGCGGCCCACACTTTGGCGGTGCTGGGCCACCAGACCAACCTGCTCCTGGCCCCCGCCTTCCTGGCCGGGATCTGGGCCGGGGAGGGGCCCTGGCGGCCCAAGGCGCGGGCCTCCCTGGCCTACCTCGTTTGCCTCACGGCGGGCACCCTGGGGGTCTACGGGTTCGTGGGCCGCTTCGTGGTGTCCCGGGTCACCTTCGAGAAGTGGGTCTGGTGGATCACGGCGTACTTCCACGTCGGTAAATGGGGCGGCAACCTGGGCGCCAGCGGGGTGGAGCAGGCCCAGACCGGTTGGACCCTGGCCTTTTTGGGCAACGCGGTCAAGCACGACAGCCTCTCGGGGGCCCTCACCTACGGCGCGGCGCGCTCACTCCTCATCTCCGTCCTGCTGGTGCTGGCGTTCCTCGGCTTGTTCAGCCTGCGCACCCTCTGGCGCGAGAAGCGCGAGGTGCTGGTGGTGGCCCTGCTCTGGCTCGCCGCCTTCCTGCCCTTCTTCCTCTGGTGGGAACCCTGGAACATCGAGTTCTGGGTCTCCTCCACCGTGCCCTTTTGGGTGATCCTCGGCACCATCCTGGCGCACCACGTTCGGGTGGAGGGCGAGGCGGGGCCCGTGGGTCACATGACCTTCGGCCCGGCGCGCCGGTGGCTCCTGCTCACCCTGGCCTTCGGCGCCGTGGGCCTCATGGGGTCCTACAACTACGAGAGCAAGATCAAGGCGAGCCCCGAGACCTTCGCGTACAAGAACCTGCTGGCCGCCCTTCAGTCCAAGGTGCGGACCGACGACCTGGTGGTGGTGACCGGCACCAACACCATCCCCCTCTACTTCGACCGGTTCCAGAAGCGCCGCTACCTCAACCTGCTCGTGTTCCTCAAGCGGGAGAAGCGGGCCGAGGAGCGCCGCGCCGAGAGGGAAGCCGCGTCGACGCCGGCCCCGGCGGGCCGCCGCGGCAAGAAGGCGAAGCAAAAACCGCCGGACCCGTTCGACGGCCTCGACGCCGAGTTCAAGGCCGTTTGGAAACACCACCGGCGGGTCTACGTGCTCAACGAGGTGTCCGATCCCCATAGCCCCTGGGCGCCGCAGGTGGAGCGCATCGCGGGTTTGAAGCCGGGCGCCCTGGACAAGTTCATCTCGAAATACCCCGCGAAGGAACTGACCTACCGGGGCCGGTCCTACGGCCTGCGCCTGACGGCCCCTGCCGCGGCCCCGGCGCCGAAACCAGTCCCGGCGAGCGCGGCGGATGCGGCCCCCGCGTCGCCCGACATGCCCGCCCCGGTTCCGGCGGCCCCATGACCCCGAGATCCCACGGCTCCCTTCCGCGACTCCTTCCGGCCTTTGTCCTGGCTTTGTGGCTCGCCTCGCCCACGGCGGCCCAAACCCCCGTCCTGACGCGCGAGGCGGAAGCCGGCCCCTCGCCGGTGGGGACGGCCGAAACGGCGGCCACGCCCGGGCCGACGGCGGTGTTGACGCCTTCCGCCGACGCCACGCCCGCCCCCTCGTCCCCATCCCCGGCCGCTTCCCCCGAACCGAAGGAAGCGTCGCCGACGGTTTCGGCCGCGTCGGACCCGGGCTTTGACGCCCGGCCCTGGTTGAAGGACCTCTATCAATGGAAGGAAGAGCGTCCTTGGGGAGCGCTGGACCCGGCCCAATCCGGGGCCTACGGCATCGGCAACGGCCGCGCCTTCGCCCTGCTGGGCATCACCGCCCCGATCTGGACCTGGACCAACCTCTACGGGAACACCTACCAGGAACCCAGCCTCGGGTCCCTCAAGATGGTCCTCCGCCAAAAGGGGGAGGACCTGTCGTTCGACCGCCAATGCATCGGCTGGGTGCGGCGCTCCGGCGCCGTGGAGGTGGAGGCGACCGGCGGCCCCCTCCAGGTCACCACCGTGGACTTCGCCCCGGCGGGATCGCCGAACGGGGAAGGCGGCAACGCGGCCCCGGGGCTCGGATGGGACAACCCGGCCGCCTTGGTCCGCATCGTGCGGGTGCGCAACACCTCGGGGGAACCCCAGTCCGGCCTCGAGGTGGCCTTCAAGCTGGTGGAGGCCTGGAACGTCAAGTCGCGCAACCAAAACAGCCGCACGGTCTACCGCTTCACCCAGGAAGCCAAGCGCGTCAAGCCGCGCACCTTCTGGGCCCTGGGGACGTTGGACGGCAAGGGCCGCCCCTCGGACCGGGGCGTGGTGGCGCGTTTGGGCACCCTGGCGCCCGGCGCCGAGGCCGTGGTGTCCGTGGCCCTGGCCTCCGAGGAAAGCGACGTGGACCTGGACCGGGCCTGGATCGCCCTGGAGGACGCGGGTTCCTGGAAACTGCTGGACCGCACCCGCGACTTCTGGGCCCATTGGCACGGGCAGGGCGTGGGGTTCTCCGGCGACCCCAAGACCTGCGACCTGTTCGAGATCGAGTCCCAGATCTTCAAGGTCCAAGAGGCCGCCAGCGGGGGATTCTCGCCGCTCATCGGCTATTCCTACACCTGGATCCGCGACAACAACGGGCCCATCCGCTGGTTCCTCAAGACCGGCCATTGGGCCGAGGCCAAGGCCGCCATCGACTTCTTCCACGACGTGGCGTCCTCCATGGGCGCCCTGCCCAACAGCATCCGGGTGGACTACAGGATCCAGAGGCGCGTCGGGGACCTGGCGGGCATCTCGGTGGAGCACGCGGAGACGCCGAACTGGATCATCCTCCAGCATTGGTGGCAGTACCTCTCCGTCGGGGACCTCGCGCCGATCCGCGACCGCTGGGCGTACCTCAAGCGCTGCCTGACCGGGCAGGTGCAGCGCGACCGGAAGTTCATGTTCCACCGCGACGAGACCTACCTCTGGTGCCTCATGAGCCGGATCTTCGATTCCATCGGCACCCCGAACGACTTCCTCACGACCTACGGCTGGGCCGTGGACTCGAGCTTCGACTACGTGGCGGCCGCCGACCGGATGGCGTTCCTCGCCAAGCGCATGGGCCGGACCCAGGAGGCCGACCGGATCCAGGGCTGGTCCGACGGCGCGCGGCGCGCCGCCGAGGACGGGTTCTGGGACGAAGCGCACGGGTTCTGGGCGCCCGCGCAGTCCTTCCTGGGTCCCCGGTATCCCCAACCCTACGCCAACATCCTGTTGAACCCCTTCTGGTGCGGCTACTCCCGGACCGACCTGGACCCCCTGGGCCCCAACCCCGAGTCGTCGGCCAAGGCCGTGCGCGCCCTGGCGGCCGGCTACAAGTACCTGGGCCGGAGCGACGGCTTCTGGAAGACCACCCCCGAGGTGGATTTCTTCGTGGGCATGAACCCGGGCCAACTGCTGGTGGATCTGCTCCAGGCCCGGTCGCCCTGGGCCGACAAGGCGTACCAGGCCGTCTGGAAGTCCGCCACGCCCTCGGGCGAGTTCGCCGAGATGTACGACGGCCGGTATAGGCCCTGGAACCCCCCGGCCTGGGGCGTCG
>Ga0265334_10000896_pt1 | contig 14865 bp, 13 predicted proteins | sample 42023metaG_FD_192442 | JGI IMG/M metagenome (GOLD analysis project Ga0265334, IMG submission 192442) | Rhizosphere microbial communities from Carex aquatilis grown in University of Washington, Seatle, WA, United States - 4-20-23 metaG | ecosystem: Host-associated > Plants > Roots > Rhizosphere... | reverse complement strand
TATGTTTTTTTACGAGAACGGTATATCCTTGATCGTTCAACTGAATTACGCCGCGGCGAGGGACGGCCAACTGAGTGCCGCTGCGTGTCGAGGTGAACGTGCCAGCTGGTGCAACAGGCTGGTCGATTCGGCACGTCTTGAGCGGTTGTTGTTTTCCGTGTTCAGGAACGGCGTGTCGGGATCGTGGGCCACGCCCACAATCGAGTCTCGCCGCCGGATATGACGATACTGCGCGGTCTGTCCTTTGCGCTCGGCCACAGGCCGGCCAGATCCTCCAGCGACATGCAGGTGGGAAGATTGAGCCCGTCACTGTCGACTGTGCGGATGCCGCTCCGATCCACCTTGTGAGAGCACAGAGCGCAAGTGCCTCCAGCCGGCATGCGCACCGCCCAAGCAGGGCCGGAATGCTCCGCACAGTGCTCGCAGTGACGTGATAGGGCCAGACGAACTTGAACCGGACCAGAGACGGCCACGCGTCGGGGTCGAGCGCCAGCAGGTGCATTTGTCTACAGCACGTCACGGTCAGGTCCGTCAGCAGGGGCAAGTGCACGGCGGAACGCGCGAAGCGAGGAGCCGCTTCAGGGGCCCCAGAGGCACAGCCGCCTAGCCACACGAGCTTGCGCAGGGAGGCGGCACAGCGCGCCACCCAGAAGTCGACGTGCGGCGAGTATCCCTCGTCCGAGCCCACTTCCAGGTGCGCAATCTCAGAGGCGCCGACGACGCTGCCCAGGGTCGTCGACAGGGCGGCCCAGCACCTCTCGTCCAACGACCCGTGCAGACGGAGCGCGGTCAACGACGGGGAATCTGGGCGGGGAGCGACGGACGACGTGGCTGGGATCGTCTCGAGCAAAATATGCCCTCGGTCGCGGATGGGGCAGTGGACGCGGAGGCCAAGCCGTCGCAGACAGCGGCCCACAGCTTCGGTCAAAGCCGACCACAGCAGGTCCAAGCGAACGGTAGCGACGTTCAGGTCGAGGTCGAGCGTGTCGAGCGAAATCCGCGGGGGCAGCCAGGAGATCCCGGTGGGCAGCGCGCGGCTGTGATCGAATTCCACGTGCGCGAGCAGGGAAGCCTCGAGCGGCCTAGTCGTGGCGGACAGCACCGCAAAGACGGCACACCCTTTTTTTGCGCGGAACCTCAGGAGCGCTCGTTGAGGGGGCGGCCACGAGAAGAAAAATCGCACCCCCGACGAACGCCGTTTCTGAGCTCGATCCGATGCAACACAAAGAGGACGTGCTCGTCGCACTGCACGGACCGGTGACGCAGTGGCGCGTGCCCGAGGAACCGGCTCCAGCGCAGGCGGCAGCCGCAGTCGCAGCACACGGTGGTGCGAACGCCAGCTCGGGTTCCTCCGAGTGTTGGGCCACCATCGCGTGGCCTTTCCTGCTGCTCGTGGCGAAGCGCGTACTGGAAGAGGTTGTGGACGATGCGGTGCCTCGCGAGTGCCGGCAGGCGGTTCTGGCCACCGTCGAGCGTCCCCACAGCACGTGCTGCCTTGCGGCGAGCAAGCATCCTGCGAGCGGCGACGAGATCGTCGATCGCATCGCAGACGCCGTCGTGCAACGCGTGGCGTCCTGCCATCCGCTCGGGAGCGGCCTGCTCAAGCAGAAGGAGAAGAGAGCGCCGACGTCCGGACCCGGCACATGCGCCGACTGCGGTTCCAGTGAGTGCAAACGCAAATCGCGCAGCCAGCCCCGCGGCTTCAGATGTTGGTGACTCCAGGACAATGAACCTCCTCAGTTGAGAGAAAGCGCCAAGTCAAGGCCTTCCGTAAGAACGACCATTCGTCGGTGTTCTCGGGCTTTTGACTAAAGTCTCGAGTCGGCTTCCGAGGTTCTCAACAGGGGGCGGTTCACAGATAACGCACGCCGTGTAGGTTGTGGCCAGTCCAGTAGGTCGGATCCAGCGCACACGGGCCGTGGAGGTCAATGTACAGCGCCTGCAGCCTAGCCAGCGGCGCCAGCCGTGTGCGCGCGCTCTTGCACAGGCCGACGACCGCTTCGACGCGTTCGAGCTCGTCGAGGCTATGCAGCGACAACCGACGCAACGCAGGAAGCGACACGAGGTCGTACAGCCCCCGCAGTCCCACGCGGTCGTGGACGTGGAGGCTGAGACTCTGCAGGGCGTGCAGCTGACCGAGATGGCGGCAAACACGGCGATCGCAGAGCGCGCCAGCCGTGATCGTGAGCTCGCAGAGATGGGGACAGACCTCTCCGAGTCGATCCCAGAAGCAGGGCTCGGGCACCTCGCCGCCATCCTCCTTCGCCACAATGCCAGTCAACACGAGCACGCGAAGCCGCGGTGTCGGGTCACTCGCTTCACGCTCCCTCGCGGTCCACCGCCGCACGCAGGCGACGTCCGTCCTGAGCTCGTCCAGTCTGTCCAAACCCGACCGAAACAAATCCCCGTCGTCGACGACCTCGTCGTGGTCGTCGCCACCACCATCGCTCTGCAGGCCAGCGCTGCGCAGGTGCGGCAGAGAAGCCGCAGCGTTCGCGACGAGATACCGCCACGCGTAGCACCGCGCCGCCTCGAGCAGCGGGCAGGTCAGCAGCCAGCGCGACGGTACGCCGGCTCCCAGCACGGCCGACCGCAGGTGAGGCAGCGCGCCACGCAGCACCAGCTCGGCTTTGGCGGCCTCTTCGGCATCAAAGGACGGCTGCGTCCAGGCCCACAGGATGCTGCACAGGCCGGTCATGCGCGCGACCCCGCCGACCGCGCAGAGTGGCAGTTCGTTTACATGCAGCTCGTGCAGCAACTCTGGGCGCGGCAGCGAGTCGAGTGGGAGGTGTGCAGAGAAGACGTACACAAGGCGGACGAGATGCGTCAGACCTGCCCAGATGCGACCATCTCCCTCCACGATACGCTGCGACGCAGACAAAACCAGCTCGCGCAAGGATCCCAGCGGCACCGCGACGGGTATGACCGTGCCCAGTGCCGAGTTACCGTAGCTGTGGACGCTCAGATGGCTCGGTCCACCCCACGCGCGAAGCGTCGCGCCGAGCTCCGTCTCGGCCTGGCCGTCCGAGTCGTTGTGAATCCGGAGAGTGGCGTCGGTTGTTTCGATCTCCTTGACCGCCAGCAGGTCCGCCGCGCCGGGGTTTGACAGCACCACGCACTCGAGCGTGGCCGCCGAGCCGGCCGCCAGGCGTATCCACTCGGCGGTTTCTCCGCTTGACAGAAGCAGACGCCGCAAGCGCGGCAGCCCACTCCCGGCGCGCAGATAGCGCGGCAGGCCTGGCGGAAAGAGGTCGATCTGGCCGCGATGTCCAGACTCGCTGGTCGTCACCACGGTCGTCGCGCCCCAGTGCCGGCCGCCGAGCCATCGCCCGAGCGCAGAACCGTCCCAGATTGCGCGCGTCAGTTCGTCCTGTCTCGTCTTCTCGAGCACTTCCGTCACTCCGTCGTCGTCGTCGCCATCGTCGGGCGGGTCCAGGGACTCGGCAAACGGGAGCCACCACGGGCGCGACGGCACGCACAGCAGCGGCCATCCACCCGTGCGGCTGCCGTGTCGCCATCCGCGAGACAACAGTTCGCACGCCAGGATCTCGTCGACGCGCAGAAAACCTACGACGCTCGTCACCAAAAACGTGGGCGGAACGCGCCAGCTACGCATAATGCAGCAGACCAACTTGGCTAGGTGCACCAGCGACGGCACCTACTCACGATTTGTACAAGCATCGTGGTTTCGAGCGTCACCGCCTTGGGGCGACATGGAGTCGGCGATAGAAGAGGCCGTGCCGCGGGGCGTGCCTTCCACCCTGTGCAGGCTCATCCACGAGTACGCGCGGATGCCAGAGTTCCGACCCTCGCGACGTTTGCTGGATTGCAGGGGTCAAGTGAGGTCGATCATCGCCTTTCGCATCGGGGGTTTGCCCGCGCTGGCGCTCGATTGCACGGGCACCGTGACCATCGTTTCGCCCGCCAGCACCTACACTCTGCAAGTCCCGGAGTGGTTCAAGCACTCGTGTGGGGCAGCCGACATGTTGTTTGGCTACGACGCACGCTCGCCAGTGTGTTTATTGTTCGCCTGGACGCTGCGCCTCGACTCGGAGGACAAAATCCGCGTGAAGAACTACAGCACCCAGTGGGCGGACCTCGCTTTACGGGGTGTCACTCGCGTCTGCGCCATGACTCTAGATGCCTGCGACCCCACCGTTCTCTGCGTCGTCGTCGAGATGCAAAACCCGGGGTGCCAGCGAAGGTTCCTGGCCGTGCAGCGTCGGCGCGCCGGCACGCTTGGCCTCCTGGAGGAGATGACACCGCGCGCCTTCTCCCCGACAGATTCTGTTCTCCGGGCCGCGGCGCGAGGCGACACAGTCCTCGTGTCGCGGCCGGATGCACTGCTCGTCTTTGTCAGGGGCGCTACCAACGCCCTGACGTTTCCCTTTGACGAATGGATAACCGACGGTCCACCGTCCTTCTCGCCCACGCCGGTGTTCACCGACTTTGCCGAAGCCTTGGTGTTTTTGCCTCGCCACGTGCTGCTGTGGTCGGGAGGACATCTGTCCTGCTCACGCAGAGACCGCTCGGCGGGATCCCACCACGTTGCGCGCGATCCATACAGCGGCACCGTTTTCGCTCTGTCGACGTCGGATCCGCAGCATCGCCTTTGGTGGCTGCCTGCTGTCGGTGACACGCGGCTCGTCTCGGAGCTGTGGCGCTTTTGATCCAGGGGTCGGAGGTGCCCCGTCCTCCTCTCGTTGTGCTCTCTCCTGTGTTCGCAGCGAGCGCTTGCATTCGCCCTGCGACACGTTGCCTCGTCGTGGGACCGGTCGATTTGCGCCTCACCTTCACCCATCATCTCACGTGGGCTTCCCCAGGACGAAAACATCCGCACCGGCTTCGTTCTCACCGCTCCCGGCGCACACGAGGGAGTGTCCGTCGTCACCTCCCTGCACGCACCACGCGTCGGCGTCGAGCTGCGCCTGCGTCTTGTGGGCCGGATCCGATGTCGTGGAACGGTACGCGTCGTAGTTGCTCCTCAGGGTCACCTCGTCGCCGAACCGGACATCGCCCTCGCCCGACCGCCGGTGCAGTTTGAATGCCTCGTTGCCGTCCGCCCCGTAGGCCACGCGCTCAGTCTCGGTGGTCGCGTACGGCTCGTCGCACGCCACGTCGACGCCGGCGTCCGCGCACACTGGCGAGCCGTCCTGTCGGTTTCCCAGGAAACCGACGAAAGAATCGGACGCCACACGACCGCTCGTGCTCGCCCCTTCGTGCGGGCGAAGCAGAGTGAAAGTCGTGGGCTGCTGTTGCCCGCTGTCCGTGAACTCGAGCCTCTGGGCCCCGGCTCTGTCCACGAGGTACTGGTTGGTCCGGATGTTGCGCAAGGTGAAGCCCTCGCCGTACAGGAGGTGGTCGTCCGCCTGTGGCGTCTCGTCGCTGCTCCCGGCGTCGGGCTCGACGTCTCCTTGTTGGTCCTCTTCGTGCTCTCCCTGTGCCGAAGGCCGCTTGTACCACAGGCGGTAGGCCACGAGCCAAAAGAACAAGGCGTAAAGCACGACGACCAGCAGCAGCAGCCAACCGGACCGCGACATCAGACCCAAGGGGAGTCGTTCACCCGAAACAAAAACCCGTGGCACGCACCGACGGTGGGAATCGGTGATTGTTTTTCTCCTACTCGTACTAGTATCGGTTCGCGTTGGATCACCGCCTCGGGCCCGCATCGAAACTCGGCCGTCCAGATCGAGAGTTTTCCCTGGACCTATACTGGTATCCAGCCAAACCTTTCACAGTTACCCCGTTCCATATGACCCCGTTGCCATACAAGATGCGACATCGTGTCAAGAAGCGATCCCGGAAATATCAAGGGCGGACGTCGTTTACTTCCGACACGAACTGATGTGCTCCCTCAAAAGGGAGGTCGCAAGTTGCGCACAAGATCCTCGTGACGTGTGGTCGCCACCCAAGGTCCAAGCTCCGGCGACATGATCGCTCGAGTCGAGTGTCGTCGAACGATAGTAAAAGACGATCAGCCCCTGAAAGCCAGCCGCCCGCCATTTTCGAGCCTCTTCAACGCCGGCCTTGTGGTTGCTGCCGCGCGACATGTTCGTCACCAACACTGTAGTGCACGCGTCCGGCTGAGCCACGTGCGTTTGTTTTGTTCTGGAATGCATCCGCCGCGGTCATCGAGGGCTCGGGCTGTCCAAGGGTTCGCACTCCCTGTCGCAGGTGCCCGAGGCGGTCCACGCCCACTCGTCCGGCCGGCCCATCGGCGGGCAGGGGACACCAAAGAGCTGCTTCCGAATCACCGCGCCGCCCCGGATGTCGCGGTCGTACAAGGAAGGGTCCGGCGAGTCGGCCACCTTGCGGAGTTCCTTGCCGAGCACAGCGCTGGCCATGTCGCGGGGCATCGCGCTCAGCCGGTGCGCCGCTCTGTTCGATGACCCACCCCCGGGGTCACGAGCAGCGCCGCGAGCTTGCTCAGCATCACGTTCTTGCCCCAGGCGGTGCCGTCTGCAAAGAGCGCCGTCACTTTGTTCGCCAGGGGCAGCTTGGTCTCGAACATGATCACCGCGCGGGGCTCGCCGTCGGTGTCCGTGAAGACCAGGAGCGCGCAACCGTACTCTGCGAGGAGTTCGGTGATGTTCCGATGCTTGATGCCGAGCGGTTTGTACGTCGTCGTGAACATCTCCCACAGTCGCTCGTGCAGCGCGGGACTAATGTCACTGCTGCGCATTTTGTACCACGGCATCTCCGGCCAAGAGAACGGACTGTCGAACGGCTAGGTGTGTTTTTCCCTTCTCATTGGGGAAATCGTCCCTCGTCTCGTGGTTTATTGGTGCGCGAAACTGATTCTTTTTTGTTCGCGTCTGACCAGCAAACAAGGAGAGGCACGGTTGACAACCCTGTCGACCGCAGACGGTCGACAAACAAAAAATACAGGAAAAGCCCGTCAAAGGACCTGGGAAGACCAGAGTGCTCTCAGGGTGATTCACTGGGCGACTGTGCGGTGCGCATGGCAATGATACAGAACAAGGGTGGGGTCATGGTCGGAGTTGCCGTATCGAGTCGAGTCGCTTTCGCTTGGCTGGTCAGTCAATTCCCAGAGCGCTACGATCCAGAGACGTTCTGGACAACGTGTGGTGACCCTGATGACTATGACGAGGAACTGTGCCGGGAGGAGGTTCTGTGCGATGCGCACCGCCGTCAGCCGCTGAGGGGTCTCGAGTTGTGCTTCGCGAGCAACAAGTGGGTGGTTCGGATACAAGCGAGCACTTACGGTGGCATATACGTCGAGCATCTAGACTCTATCGTCTGCCAGTGCAGAAGCGCGCTGGAAATGCTTCAACAACACCTCGTTCTGTCTCGCGTCTCGCTGGAGCGTTGGCTACCGAGAGACTTGGCCGCTGTCGTGGTGGGGTACACGCGGCAGTTCGGCAATGATGAAGACAGGGTGCCCTTGGCGTCGTTGAGCGTATGGTCCACCACCTGAGGGACCACCGCAGCTCACGTGCCCCACGCGGTACATTGACGGCTTTTTCGGTTCTGGGTCAGCTGCCAACCAACCGATCGGCTGCAAACCCGGTGGTCCCAGCTGAGTCATTATCACCGCCACTCGTTCCGGCATGCATGTTGGATTGCTGGGCCCGCGTGTGCTGCAGGAGAGGCGCGAACCTGTGTAACACGTGACGGTTGAAGCCCGTCTGGCCAGACAGCACGGCCAACAGCCGGGACGGGAGTCCACAAGAGCAAGCCCCGCTCAACACCCGTCAGTGCAAAACGTGGCCTACGGAGTGGAATCCAGGCAAAAGCGCGACGGGGCAGAAGCACACCGCTGAATCTTGGTTTCTTTCCCGAGGAAAAGTCAGTTCTCGGGCGGCTGGCCCCCCTTTCTCCTTTTGGCGCTCCCTTGTCCTCGTCCGAACAACCGCCCGCAGCTTGGGGCAGGGTCGGGGGCATTCGTGTACTAGGTTCCACCTGAGCCCTGTATGTAGTAGGTTCCCCCTTGAGCAGACCGCATCGGGTCATATCAGCAAGCGGTACGAACAACACGTCTTACAAGGAAAAGGGCGGCGGAACGGCACACGATGAGATCGGGGTACTGAGCAGTGCCAGGAGAACCTCGAGAAGCTCGCAGGACGAACGGATATCCTCGGGTTCCCAGACGACAGGCCTGTCCAAAACGACGGATCGACGCGCCCCAACAAGGTAATCGGCGACGAGGTCGACGAGCACGTCGGCGAGACGCTTGTCGGGCTCGGGCGAAAAACCCAGGGCCGGCCACACGAGCGCGATCACCTCGTTGATCGAGGCGGAGAAGACGACATCGACTCGCCGGACCATCCCACCACTACAATGCTTCTGCAGACAGTGGTGCTCCCGCTCGTCGCATCCGAGCGCCACACGGACGTCGGGAGCGCCAAACGGGCTCCACATCGAGACGCGGAGCCACCAGTTACGCGGCTCGAGCGCGTCCACCATCAAGGTTACTTCGATGCGACGGCCCGCTCGCCTCTCGACCAGGCCGAAAGGCTGCTGTCTTGGCTCTGGTGCGGCCGGCGTCTGCTGCCACGGGTGAGCACTCTGGGAGTCCTCATGCTCTTCCTCCTGCTCCAGAAACGCCGCCGCGAGGAGACGGTTGAAGGGCGAGGCCGTGCACTCCCTCGCGCAGGCTGCGACGAGGACCGCGCGCTGCTCTCCTGCGGTCGGGGCAGAGCTCGGGGCGGCCAGCCCCGGGCCCAAGGCCGCGTGCAGCGCTTCGTAGGGTGGGGGCAGCCTGCGCGTCAGGAGGGCAAACAGGTGCTGCAGGCCGCCCATGTCCAACGACCAATAGAGCGTGTCGTGGAGCTGAGAAGCGGTGCTGGTTGAGGGATCCGGCCGCGTCGACCGACTCTCCTTGTACCTCTTTGCGGTACGCCACCGCAGATCAAGCCAGTCCGCTGGCTGCAGCACAAAAGCGCGCAACGGAAAAACAAACAAAGGCAAACTAGTGCAACAACAACGTGATCCGCGGCAGGCAAACAGAAACACTCACCCCGCGGCCTCTTTTGCGACGAGCACCAGTCGTCTGCGTCGCCGGCACCGACATGTGTCCGCGAAGCAGCAGCAGCGCTTGTCGCTCGCGTTCCACCCAGAAGTCAGGAAGTGTTGCGGCAAGCCAATCACGATCAGGAGAACCATTCCAGGCCACCGAGGACAGAGACGATCGGCAAAAGAGACAGCAGAGCACTCCCTTGCTCGTAGTCGCAGCAACAGCTTTGGCTGGCTTTCTACGCGCGCGACAGCGGATCCAGCACGACCAACATGGTCCGACCGTCGCTGCTGCGCGCGATCCTGGGCGGGCCTGCGTGTGGGACCAAGGCGGCCCATTCCTCTCGAGAAAGCTGAGCGAGATCGTCGAGTGCTCGTCGATTTGTGGCGAAATCGACGGCTTGGTCCTGACCCTGCTCGAGACGCTCCTCGTTCATCCGGACGAATCGATCGAAGGTCGCATCATCCTGCAGTCCGGTGACCGGTACAAAGGGGCTGCCGAACACACGCGGGTGCCCCACGGGCCCTCGCACTGAGCCGAAATGCTCCGATGTCGACTCGCCGAAGCGGTCAGCCAACTCCTGCTCGAGTGTAGCGGTAGCGCACTCGCGTGGCACGACGACGACGAGGTAAGACCCATCGGGCGGTACGCCGAGCCGCTGTGCCTCTTCTGTCGCGTGGCGGCTCCAAGCTGCCCTCCTCAGCAAGTGCCAGAGCTTATCCTGTCGTGCCAAACCTCCCTCAGCAGCGCGCAGGCACGACTTGGCGAAGGCGGCATCCGTCGCGCCCTGCAGCACCGCCGTCTCGCCAGCCCATGGGAATCGATGCCACATCGCGTTGACTAGGTCAACGTCACATTCCTTCAGCACACCTTCTCTCAGCAGCCTCTTGATCAGCTCGACCAATTCCGGCGTCGGAGCTGCTCCGAGCATGTCGCCTAGAGCCGACTGCAGCGAGCCGTTGGCGGCAAGCCCGCGCAGCGACTCTGCCGACCACCTCGACAAGATCTCGCGCAGCACCGGCCGCCCGTTTAATTTGTCGAAGGGGTTGTTTTTTATGTCCTCGAGTAGCTCTGCCGCTGGGTCGACGCGTTGAAAGCACTCGTCGCCGTCAGCAACACCCGCGTACGCGCGCGGACGAGGGCTGGGTCCGGCTGCTGGATCCGAAACCCACGGCTGGCTCAGCAACCACGACATCACCTCCTCTTGACGAGCACTGTCCCCGGGGACTTGGCGCATGACCTGCATGGCGACAGACGGGGCGGGCGGCAACAGGAACAAACCAGCCGCGGCGGTGCCTGCGAACAGCGGTGACCACACGCTCCGAAGGTCATCGGGCGTTTTCGTCTCGGCCAGGGCGGAGTGTGACGCTCGCCGGATCAGCGTACACCAGTGCGACGCTTTCAGCCCGTGCACGCTCGGCAGGCTTGCTGACTTGTTGACCAAGTCGGCGTACGAGCGGAGCCGGTCTTTCGACTGCCGATCGACTTTGACCTCGGCCCGACACGCTCAGGAGATTGGGCGGCTTCGCAATATCCTCCGCGTCCACAAAGAGAAGCGTCTCGGCATCCCGAAAGCTGACAGCGTATAATTCGTCGTGCGGCGACGTCTCGGGTATCCCGACTAGGAGAGCAGGGCGTACGCCGGGAGTCCAGATGAGAAAGGCCTCGCGCAGAAAGCACTCTTTATCCGCCACCGGCACGCCGAGGGTGCGGAAATCGGCAAGGCACGCGTCATCCTCGTGGTCCTCGCAGGCATGCCCTGCACCGGCCGCTGCACGGTCTGGTGGGACGGCCAGCAGAGCAGTGTGTTCCTCGTAGAGCACTCCTCCGCACAGGTGGGTGAACGGTGACTGGAGGTCCCCAAGGTGCCAGACACCAGGTACAGCGTAGGACGCGACGATCCGAACCAAGTCCGCTGCAACCACAGGCCACGCGCTCAATAGCGCCACGACGAGCGGGCCGAGCATGTCGCTGATGAGAGCACGTTGTGGGGGACCGAGCTTGCGACCTCGGTCCGTGGCGACAGCGTCCGCCTGCCGCGGCAGGGCAACAAGGCGACAGCACACGCATGACATGCACGCAAAAAAAGAAGTGGCGCACGGTGGCGCTGTCCCTGTATCACGATTCTGTTCAACATCTCCGCTTCCTCCCCGCACCCAGGTCCAGTGTCGTACATGTCGTTTTACACGAAAGGGAGGATCAATCGCCACCGACGTCGGGGTTTCGTTCAGGTGGCTCACCGACGGCGCCGACACTTTCGGTCTCCTCGAGCAGGGCCGCGGTGACCTCCAGCAGTTCCGGCGGCAGGGAGGGCATCGTCATGGTCGCCTGCCGGCGCCGTCGCACAAACTCTCTCGCGCGACTGGCCGCGCAGCAGGGCTTGTTCTTGTCCCAACAGGGTTCCACGGTGTGCCGCCAAAGGTACCTCGCGGCGCGGCGGGAGTAGACGGCCGCCTGTGCCCGCGTGCCGCCCCCGCCGGCGTCGCCTTCGTCGTCGCTGGCCAACTCGCGGGCGGCGCCCTCGGGATCGGCCACGTCCCGCGGGAGCATAGAGCACGACCTGCATTCGCGGCAGAGGACCATCCTGTCGCAGACCGTGCGCCACGTCGAGAACGACGCCATCCAGAGTGTTGAACAAGGCGTTGAAACCATCTCGCAGAAAAAGCAATCCTTGGGGATGGACCTGTGTGTGCGCCGCGATCGCACACTGTACGTGTAACGAACCGCGGGGAGGACCCTATTATCCTGGGCGCGTACTCACCTCGCGGCGACCTGAAGCCTCCACACTTCACACAAGGGACCAACGAGAAAAAGGCAACGAGTCGATAGCGTATCGATCTGTCAAACTCATCTTCCGAGCAATAGATCCCACGTGAGAGCCCAACCGTCGGCCCCGGACCTCGTATACGGGAACACCGCGGACCCGGCAGGGCCCGCCGTCCTCGTGCAGGTCACCGTGGGCCATGGCTGCGGCACCCTCGGCCCAGGTGCACCGGCACACCGGGCACCGAGCCAGCGACCCCGACGCCACGGACGCTGCCGCGCACTGCAGGTGCTGGTAGGCCCCGCACCTGACGCACTCGATGCTGAAGGCCTTGGTGTCGCAACGTTCCAGGCACACGACGCACTCCGTGCCTTTGGGGAGCTGCGCCAGCAGCCTGCCGAAGCGCTCTGCCCAGACACGATGACAAGTGCGAACGAGCGACGGCGGTTCGGTGAAGGCAAATGGGCTGTAGTAGCACGCCAAGACGGAACCGGAAGGCGTGTCCAAGCCAATGCGCCAGTAGTCGACCACGAGCGGACCGACGAGGTGAGCAAAGGCGGCATCACAATCCGCGGGCGAGTCGTCAAGCAGTGCGCCGAGGCGACCGGCCTGGGAAGCGGTGAGGGCCAGCAGGCCCCAGGTCGCATCCGAGCCGCGCAAAAGGCCCCGCATGATCTCGAGCACAGCAGGCGCGCGCCGCGTGCTGCGGTCACCCGCTGATACCAGCAGCTGCGCCACCATTGCGTCGAATTGATCGTCGGGCAGCACGCGGCGGAGGCGCGCACCAAACAGCGCGCTTTGGGAGCGCTGCCACCGAACGAACAGCTCCAGGGCAAACCGCTGGACGAGCGCCTGGCAGAGCGGAATCGAGCTCTCGGGATCGTCGAGTGCGGCAACCACGGCCTTTTCGTCGCACGGTGCCAGCAGCAGCCGCGAACGGCTGACGGTGCAACAACACTCCAAGCAACACAACGCGTGCCGCCGTGCTTCCTCGCCACGACAGCAGTGACCGTGTTGTGCCTTGCACGCGGAGGCCTGTGATGCCGTTGGCTGGGCAACGGGTGGCTGAGCCATGACTCGGTGGCCCGGAGACGCGTTTTTCACGAACCACGGGAGGGCCAGCGTCTTTTTTCGTGAAGCACGCAAGGAGCTACTCGTAGTCTCGCAATGTTGCGCGAGCGGGCTCGTTCGATTCAAGGGCGCATGGCCCGTCGTGCCCCCGGTTTTTCCGCCGGGATGCGTGGATGCAACCAAGCAACCGCGGATCCCAGCCTCTTAGGTGGCACCGCCTGTGAAGTGCCCTCTGTTCACCAAGCGGAGCGTGGTGGGAGCAGGGCAGTCGTTTGGTATGTACATGTACGAAAACGCGGTGGTGCCTCTCACTGCCCGGGAACGTTTTCGCCACACGCCAGACACGGCACGCGGGTGGCAGGGCTTGCAGGTATCGTTTTGGCAGGCGGACAAAGATCGCACAGGGCGGCGGCGATATGGGCCACGTCGACGACTGGCAAGTGCCCGGCGAGGAGACCGCGCATCTTGGAGCACCTCGGACAGCCCGGGGCATCCACCGAGCGAGCGTGTACCCTGCACATCAGACAGCCCTCTGCTGCAGACGGACTCAACCGGTTGCGTCCCTTCCCTCGAAACAACGGAACGCGGCTGCACCCGGGCCAGAACACCGGGCGACACGATTCGCACAGACGAAAGATCTGCCGCCGTTTGCACCCGGCATGTTCGCAGCGCCATGTCGACTTGGATGTCGTCTTCTGCGTCCAGCACACGCTGCACATGGCGCGGAAGCTATCCGGGCCCCGCTCCAGTGCCCAGCCCACAGGGCGGGCCGCCGTCCCGGGCATGCTGGATGCCTCTCTGCGCGCTGCGCACGCGTAGCAAATCACGCATGGGTCAAGGCCTCCGCACATGCGGCACCACAGGATATTCCATCCCGCCGACCGATACAAGGACGCGGCTTCGTACTTGTCTGCTTCCTTACAACAGCACGTGGTGGCACGGCACACCCGGCACGTGCGCGCGCGGTGCCAATCCGGCGTGCAACACCGGCTTGGCACCAAGGCCAGCGGCTGTGCCATTGTGTGCTGGCACGAACCGTGACTAGCAGATGACACGTCGGAGCGCTCCCTGGAGAGGGACTTTTTTTTATTCTGGTCCTGCACGCAGTGGATGAAGCACTAGCGACCGACTGTCGCTCGTCGGCTTCACCGTCCTCCGGCCCTCCCCTGGTCCGAGCCGGCACCGTGTCCGACATACCTGTCGGCGCCAGGCGTACCGTCCTGACGAATTCATGTTGCACACACCGATACAACATGTGTCCATGGCGCAATGGAAACGCAGTTGGTCGCAAACCGAAAGAGTGGTGGTTCAATTCCACCTGGACACTTGATGGTATTTTTTGTTCCGTTTTGCCCTGATGTCGCGTGGGAGGGTGTCACTTCCACCACGTACCGAGGCGCCGTCGCTGCTCTCTTGCATGCCACTGGAAGTCCTCAGCTTCCCGCTGCCTCGCGCGATCACCGACGGCGATCAAACGGGTACCGCGCAAATGCCACGGAGATCGACCTTCACGGTCCAGCGACTCTGGCACCCGCGGACTGCACGCCTTGTGCGCCTGTGCCTCGCCTAACCCACAGCGCGCATTTCGAAAAGCAGCGGTCCCCGGCGTTCGCAATCGCAAGCGCGGCGGTGACCAGGGTCGGTGGCGTCGACCACGGCTCTCTGAGCAGCACTCAACCACCTGTTCGTCGCCGACCCACGAACAGCTCAAGCGGACTCCGTCGTCGTGCGCAGGGTGAGAAAATAGAGCTTCGGCCGCGCACCGACCGCGTGGCTCCGGGTACTCGCCGTGAGCAAGCGGAAGCACGGCGGCGCCATCCAGACGCAGGCAACGAACAAGGCGTCGCGCCAGCAGACGGCCGAGCCCCGCGGCCGACCCCGCCGACCAGCCCGGAGCGCCCCGGACGACCACGGCGTCGCAGTTGTCGCAGAGGACATTGGAGCTGTAGCGGAGCGTCAGCTCCTCGAGCAGCGGGTGGGCGCCTCCAATGACCGGCGCGCCATCCAAGAACTCGAGATCTATGTCCTGGGCCAGCGCAACTGACGCCTCGGA
>Ga0265334_10000891_pt1 | contig 14916 bp, 13 predicted proteins | sample 42023metaG_FD_192442 | JGI IMG/M metagenome (GOLD analysis project Ga0265334, IMG submission 192442) | Rhizosphere microbial communities from Carex aquatilis grown in University of Washington, Seatle, WA, United States - 4-20-23 metaG | ecosystem: Host-associated > Plants > Roots > Rhizosphere... | reverse complement strand
GGCCGCCAGGGAGAGCGGCAGAGGTGCAAGGTCTCTTACCTGCCCTTCGAGCGCACCCTGGACTACTGTGCCCGGGCAGGCATCGGGTTGTACGCCAAGCCGCTCGCCCAGGGCACTCTGCGGGAGATGTTGACGCTCGATATCGAACCCCTTCGCTCGCAGCTGCCCAAGTGGCTGGGTCTGCCAGAGCTACCCGGCGGATCGCCTTGCGAGGGCATCGTCGTGCGCGCCGCCTCAGGATGCAAGCGGCACATCAGCAAGCGCGTGCACGCCGCGTTCGCCGAGACCATCCTGGGCAAGGGGAAGGGAAAACATAAGGATGAAAAGCGCAAGGTTGCGCAGTCCACCGCCAGGGCGTGCACCGAGCAAGCGTCCGCGGGTCTGACGGAAATGCGGCTGGACAAGGTGCGCCTGAACCGCGACCCGGACCACGTCAACGACGAAGAGAAACTCGCGAAGCTTCTGTCGGCAGACGCGCTCGAGGCTTACCTTGCCGATAGGCCGGACACGGACGCGGCCCATGACGTGAAGGTGAGCACAAACCTGTACTTCGCGGCGCTCCGGCTGGTCAAGAAAACAGCGACAGAGCGACGCGGCCCCGTCCAGAGGTAAAGCTGCAACAGTAAATCGCGCGGTGAGGTTTTAATACATGAGGCGTGCACAACCCCGACCGACATGTGGATTGATTCACCCAAGGGACGGAAGCTCGATGATTCCGCCACCGAGCAACCCCTCACGTCCAGATGAGCGTCGTGCGGTACAGGGGCGACCAGAGCGAGACGCTGGCGCACGAGGTCGGCTCGCTCGCCCGGCGGTGGACGCGGGTGGCCACGTTGCCCTTTGCCACTCCCTGGCAATTTGTCAGCGCCGGACTCGGCAGCTGCTACCGCGGCGTCTTCCTGGGCACCAAAGGTCTCGACTTCGACAGTCTGGGGCTGCAGTGCTTCTCGCACCTCATTGACACGGCCCGCGACCAGCGCACCACGCACATCACCGACCAGATGCTCGCCGCCACCGTCGAGAACTTCTTCTGCTCGCGCTTTGCCGTCACCTTGTGGCAGGTCGTCCTGGCCGTGCAAGACCGGGACAATGCGCTGCTTCTCCGCGCCATGCCACTGAACGCCAACAAATGTACTCCCACCGATGTCGTCGACCTCCCTCGCCGTCTGCCCAAGTCGTGGGAGAGGATTCAATGAGAGGATGAAGACGCTCGAGACAACAGCAGCGGCCATACCGTGTGTCGAACATTCGTCCCGACGGACGCCTCGCGTCGACCCCGACAGCATGCTCCGGGAAATGGGAAGCGACGGCCGAGGCGTGACAGGTCGGTCGCTCCAGCACGACATCGGCATGGCGCAAGAGCACTAGGACCGAGCATATCGCGCTCGTCCATCGTCTGCTATTCGCACGGGCCCTTGGAAGCTACCCCGCCCCCCCCCCCCGGTACCATCCGCTTTGCTATATGCAGCGGGCCGACTACGAGCATCTTCTGGCCGACGTGACGGCGCTATCCTCGCTGCCCTTGTCTCTCTGCCAACTCGTCGTCGCTTATCTGCCCACCGGTGCCGTGACTGTGCTGTGGCACGGACCGGCGACCCGAGAGACCTTTGCCTGCGTTGTCGCGACTCCTGAGCTGGCCCTGTCGCCTGAGGACGCGGCTGTCTCGTACGAATACACGAACTTTACACAGACACGTGTGACCGTCGACGGCGACGAATTCGTCTGGTTTCAGGGCACTCCTTTTGCCAGTCAGGGCCACGTCATGACCTACCTGGTGCGCAACAACAGCGTGCTCGCGTCTCTCTCCAGTGACGACAACCGACTGGTACTGTCGAGAGATTCGGATGCTTCGACGCGCGGTGTGGCGAGGTGGTTCCATGACCGCACCCTCGGCAACCACGTCGAACTGGTCGCGGCGGTCAACGGGCCCTGTATCCTTTCGCACGAGCGGGTCACTCTGGCCGACCTCTCCCCGCCTGCGATGGACGAGTCGCCCGTCACCAGAGCCACTCTGCGCGCAGAGTACGTACGTCTGGCCAGTGACTCCCCCGCGCTGGCCGACGATCTCACCCGCACGGCCGTGTCCTTGGCGGGCTCTGATTGGAGCTATGTTGTCTTCAAGGGCACAAGCGCAACAGGCGCTTTGGTTCACATCATCACAGTGTTGGACGAAGAGGGTGCATATCCCGACGGCGAGTGTTGGTTTCGCGCCGAGCACGACCTGTTGTTCCACGACTCGGGCGCGGTCTTGCGGCGCCGCAAAAGCGACCCGGCGTGGCACCGGGATGACGTGGCCTTCTTGCGGCGGTGGCTGCAGGAGCTCGCGGCGAAACACCTCGACCTCGATTCCGCAGCACGTTCGCGACGAAAGCGAAAGCTGGAACGGAACGCCTTCACCCGTCCGTCCGCGGCTCCCCGTTCGGACCGTGACGCCGCAAACACTCGTCACTTCTGGTGGAGCGCCAAAGACCTCGCGTCGCACGACTCGCTGCTCTCGGCCATCGAAGACTCGGTCGGTTCGAACTATCGCATCGTCGACGTGCAGTACTTTTCGTACGGTTTGCGCATCTCTGTTCGCGTTCCCCCGCCGGAGAAAAAGGACGAGTAGTAGTACATTTGGACAAGAAGGATTTTGATAAAGACACAATTGTAAACAACACCAAGTCACTCGAACAGCCGCTCGACGCGAACGACCGCCTCGAGGCGCCACATGTCCCATTGGAGCTCGTCGCGGAGGAACGGCAGTGTCTCGTGCATTAGGCACTCGAAGTGGCGCTCCAGCTGTTGGTCCGCGCCGGCGTGCAGTCGCTTCCAGATCTCAGCGTCCGCCCTCAAGAAGCGGGCGCGGCGCGCGGAGTCCGAGTCGAGCCACCGCGAGGCGACCGTCTGCAGCAACACCTCGTCCTCCCTCCTGCCATCGCCACGGCGACACTGTCGTTCCCACTTGCGGTAGTCTTTCCGCGCCATCAACGACCGCAGCAGTCGCATTTGCCTCAACATCTTGACATTGAGGCGTGACTGTTTTTTAGGGGGGAGGCGGGCGAACCCGTCGATGCCATGGGGTGGAAAACCGCAGCACCTTTGTTCAATCGCTAGCGTGCGAATGTTCGTCGGCGCCGCGGGCCAGTAGTGGCACGCTGGCGAGAGCGCTGCGTCGGGACAGCGGCGACGCCTCGCCGCCGTCCAGAGCCGTGAGCGTTCCGGCGTACGCGGCCACTATGAGGAGGACATCGTCGGGCAGACGCGAACCCGCGTGCAAACAACCTATCGCCTGTTGTCGCTTGCAGCACTCGGACGAGTCGTTTCTCCAGTCCGCGAGGTTGACGTCAGTGGGGAAGAACCTTTGGCAGGTGGAACAAACGGCGCAGCGGCTCCAGCCCCGGAACAGGATGCACGACGGAGCGAGCGACAGACCAAGACCGCAGAGCGCGGCAATGAGCACCCCGCTCGACAGGTCGCGGGGCCGCTCGGGATAGAACTGAGTGCGCGCGATCAGACAGAAGAACAGCACAGAGGAGGCAGCGGCCGCGACCACCCCAGCGAGACTGAGACCAAAGCCGCAGACCGCAGCCATCGACAGGCACGCGGTCAGCCACGCTGCCGCCAGCACGGCGGCAATGCACGGGTACTGCGAGCCGCCCGCAACGACGATGCACGGTACACAGAGCGCTGTCGTCGCTACAACGCCGATTAGGGCGCAGCCCGTAGCATCGGGATCGGCGCTGCTGGACCACGGCCTCGTCTGCCGCGTCCACATCAGGAGGTGGCATTGGCGGACGGACGAACCCCTGCGCCTCCTGATGCTGCGGGTGGCAGGCGTACACGCCAGCGCCAACATGCTGACGGGGAGGAGGAACAGGAGCAAGGCGACGTACCACGCGAACGAGTCCACGAAACCCGACCTGACGACCCTCACGGTCGTCCCCGAGTCAAAGTAGCGGCTGCCACCGTCGACCGAAACGCAGAGTCTCGAGTCGAGACCTAGCTGGCCGTGGACGATCAGGAAGCGGCAGCGCAGATGTTGGCCATCATCTATCACGCCTTCCCGGCAGGGTGCGACAGTGTCAGTCGTCGGCGTGAAGACAAAGGCCACAGGTGCGATTGGGTACACGCTCAGCCTATCACGCCACGCGGTGAGGTTCCAAGAGGAAGCGACAGTGCGTTCTTCCACGGCCAGGTTCGCCGCGCCGTAGGGAACGACAGCCATTTCTCCCTCCGACGACTGCGGGGGCTCGTACAGCTGAGCCACGGCCACTCCCACGACCGCGACCGCCGATGCCTCGCTGCGTCCGATGTGGGCCCTCCACAGCAGGCGGACAGCGCCGGCCCGAACGAGCTGCTGCGCGGTACCCGGTGCACCCGCAGCCGCCGCGGCGGCTTCGATCTCGCTCGCATTGGGCAGTGCAGGCATGCCTTCGCACACCAAGCCTGCGCCGTCTTCCGAGAGACGGCCTTGGTGCCAGTCGGTGGGATCGGCCAGGGCGACGACACCCGGTGCACGGTTCGCGGACGGGACAACGACAACAAAGGACGTGGCGCACCGGGCCCACGCTCCGCTCCCGTAGACTGGAAAGACGAGCCCCGACACGTAGAGCCACGAGTCCGTGACCGCCGCCCGGCGCTGGGAGCACGCGCGCGTATCGTCGCCGTGCCACGCAAACCCCGGTGGCCAGGGCTCTGGGGAAAGCGCCACCGGGACCAAATCCAATGCGACGGACGCCTGACCCAAGCAGACGTCAGACCGCGTCGACTGATACGCCATGCTGTAGGCGAAGGTGACGGCCACGTGATTCAGAGCGGAAGCCGGGTACCACCAGGGATCTGTGGTCAGCGCCGCTCGGAAGCGCGCGACGGCGCTGGCATCCGAGCACACGGGAAACATGTCCTTGCACACCTCGCGCTCCCCGGTCAGGACGGGCCGGCCATTGACCAACAGCCGGAGCCGGCACATGTCGGACCGACTGTCGGGCGCGCTGTCCCTCCAGCAGCCGCGGACCTCCAACGAGGCCAGCGCCAAGACCTGCCCGTCGGGTGCTTCCCCCCCGAGAAGGAGTCCAGTGAGCGCCGAGAGCTCGGCGCCGCCTTCGCGCATCTGAGCACAAACATATGCGTCCGAGCTGTTCAGGTAAATCGAGTGGGGCTCCACGCAGCACGCGCCGACGGCGAGCAGGAGCAGTCCCGCGGCCGCCAACCCCCGTGGCCCCGCGCGGCGGCTGCTGGTGGGCATGAATTGTCTCCCAATCATGATTTGTGGACCTCGTAACGAGAGCCAGCAGCGCAGCAGCACATTTCCGGACGCCGGCCAGCACGACAGCACACAGCAGCAGCACCACCGCCTATGTTGTCGTCATCTCGGGGAACCGAGAGTACTGTGACGGCACCTGTTGCACGTATCGCCCGCGTGGTGCCAGAGCCAGTCGCGACGGTTCTTCCGAACGTCGCGCCGCAGGCGGACGCCAAATCGGCGGGGCGCAAACGACAGCGTATGGAGAGCGAGGTCGCGGAGGACGTCGCGGAGGACGAAGCGAGCTCAAGCTCGGGCGACAGACAGCCGACGGCCGTGAAGAAGAAGGCCGTCTGGCTCGTGAACCAGAGCGTCAGCCCTAACGGCTTCCGCCTATCGGAGCTCAAGAGCGCAGTGCACAAGCTGCTGCGGCGCGGCGAACGGAAGAAGGCGGAGTACTACAGCGCCGAGATGGTGCACATTGCGGCGGCCGGTGTGGCCTTCGAGAAGCCCAACACGCACGGTTACACGATCCAGCGACACCGCTTGGAATGCTCGACGACCGAGGATGTCTGCTTTGCCGAGGTGGGCGCGATTCTCGAGGCTGGACGCGCCATGAATCGCTGGGACGGCAAGGATCCCGCGTCGCCATCGTCCGCCCGGCACGTGCTGCGCGCCGTGAGGATCCTGTGCCGGGCTCGCAAGCTCAGGATGCCGAGCGACTTGCGCGCGGTTTTTGGGGCGCACCACTCGCTGTCGCTCCCTGAGCTCTCCGCGGCCGCCGAGGCGCGCATCGTGCGGGACCGCGTCTTCTCGCCCCAGGACCGCACCCGGCTGCTCGCGGGCTGCCAGCTCAAGTCCAAGGCCGGCGAGCGTGACCCCGAGGTGGCGATTGAGCTCATGTGCAACGCCGCGCTCTGCATAGAGGAGGGTCGGGACGAGGCGTTCCACTGGCTGCTGCGGCTGGTCGAGGAGGCGCCCAAGACGCCCGTGCGCCGCTGGCGCAAGTGCGGTGCGGAGTACATTGCGTGGCAGTGGCTCTTTCACCGCGCCGAAGCGTCGAAACCCCTGATGAAGCAGGTGTGGGAGATGCTGCTTGGTTGGTTCCACCACAAGCGGGGCGAGCGCTTCACGTTTCTGTTCGCGGCCGTGCTGCAATACATGCACCGCGGCCGCATCGACTGGTCGGAGAAGGCGCGCGCGGCGGCCGTGCAGGGATGCGATGTCCCGGAAGAAGAGTGCGCGCAGCTCCTCGCTGGAAGCTTCGACCCGTCGCTCCCTCCGGTACCGATCGAGGACTTTGCCCTCGACATGCACACGGCCGAGGGACACCGGGCCGGCAAGAACCGGATCGACTTTGTCCGCGAGGGCAGCCTCGTTACGAACGAGGCGACCGAGTTCAAAAACGCCGAGTACCGCGCCATCTACATGCGCGTGGCGGAGCTTCGGCCGCAGAAGAGCAAGAAGCCCAAGAAGCAGGGCAAGGTCCTCGCAGCGACTTCGCCCGCTGGCAAGGCGACACGACCGAAAAAGGTCGCCAAGCTCGCCGAGAAGGAGCGAGAGGACCGCGACGACAGTCCATCGGAGTCGGATTCGTCCTCGTCGGACAGCGATGATGAGGAGCCAGAGACGAAGAAGGGGGGATCTGCCAAAAAGAGGACCCGCATCGAGCGCAAGGCAGGAGGGCAAAGCGCGTCGCGGGTAGGCAATTTTCGTCGGTGTTGCGCGCCTGTCACGCGAGGCAAGAATTCATTTCACCACGTTGTGCCACAGGCGGCTGGATCTAAGCGGCGGCTGCCCGAGGTGGCTGGCGTCATGACGCTGGATGACATCGCCCGTCTGCGCAAGACCGGCATCGTGGCGCAGCGCAGCTGCTCGAGCTGGAAGGTGAGCCGCCGCGCCGCCCCCGTTCCCCCCACATGAACAACACGCACGTCTGCACGACTTGTCCCACCTTGGTGTGGTTTTGTTTGTCTTGTGACAGCCAATGGTGTGGGTCGGCGACGATTCGAAGTACGTCTTCAAGGGTCCGTGTGACCTGCGGAAGGGCCAGACAGGACAGCGTCTGGCCATGTCCTTCGAGCGCGCGGTCATGTTCCGCCATTTGGGCCTGCTGGTACCCACGTCCGTACTCCTGGAGCAGGAGGACAATCCCTCGCTGGTGTGGGTTCGATCCGAAGCGCTCTTTACGCGACGCACTTCCGACTGGAAGTTCATGCCGTACCTAGATGCCGAGAAGAAGAAAGAGCTCCCAAAAGGGACAAGCGACGACTCGGCGGCGGGGATCAAGCGCGCCGAGAAGAGGCGTGTCGCAGAGACTGCAACGCAGGGTCTGCGGATCCTCGTTCGCGAGTCGACCGGGGTCAAGCGCGCCGTAGACTTGTCCTCGGCCGACATGCGTCTGGTGGCGTCGGACACACTGTTCCAGGTGGCCGTGCGCTACGTGTTGGATCCGGCGGTTGGGGTCAGTCGTGCTGCTCAGCGCGTTCTTGCCTGTCTTTGTCTCCTGTTCATCCGCATCGCGCGTTTGCTGCTCTTCAGGACTCGGGAATTTGGAACGTTTTGGCTGTGGATGGCCGCCATTTGGTCGAGGGCGAGGCAAGCCGGCGATGTCTCGCCGTCTACTGCGTCGACTTTGAGGAGAATCGCGACGTCACCAAGGACGAGCTGGAGGACGACTGGATCAAGGTGCTTTCGAACAAGAGGGGCTTCAACGCCCAACACCGCGCGCCTCTCACGGAGGCTTTCGCTTCGGGGACGTTCCGCGACCGGCTGAGCTCACTCAGGTCGGACGCTGAACGGCACCACGTGCCCTACAGCGCCTCGCGTCTCAACCAATTGCTGCGGCTCAGCCTCGCCGCAGAGCAAGGAGATGCGGACTCTTCCGGAAACTGAGCCCCAGGGCGGCGGAGGTGCCTTCAGAAACCACGACACTCGCACGCAATTGTGAGTGTAATCGAAGGCGGCACACGGATAAAAAATCTTGAAGAGAGCGAAACGCCGTTTGTCCGTGAACCGATACGCAGTGTCGCCGTACAGCCGTTCCGCGAACGCGACGGTCCACGCGCACGATTGCCGGAAAATCACGGTAAAATGGTGAGACGAAGAAGCAAGTGAAAAAAAAGGAACTGTCGAGCGTTCATGCCAGATTGCGACACAAAGAGAGCGATTGCCCAGTCGCTGCTGAAGGCTTCGGCCGCCATCGACTGGATCTGGGCACACGGACAGTTCTCCGAGAATTTGTTGCCCGGCGTGATGGCGATGCTCGTCTACAGTCTTGAGGAGGCCCGTAAGCTTTCTGGCGACGCTGGATGCACAAGTGCGAGCAACTGCGGGAGCTGCTCGAGCGGGCCGCCGCGGCAACGCAGCGCGGTTTCGTAGCGGACACTCAGCTCTATGTTCGCTTGGCTGCCTCGATGGTCGACGAATGTCGGTGTGCCTGCGACACGTGCGGGGTGGTCTGGAAAGGTAACGAAACCATCGCCTCCCCTTTACCTGGCACTGTGCCTGCGGGCAACATGCAACGACCGGTTCCTTTCCAGGACGTCCGCTGACGGTTGTCAGTTGTAGCCGCCGGCGCCTCTTCTGCCTTTCGCGGATCGCTAGAGGTGCACCCTTTTGCCGTGGATGTCTGCACTGGGCGGTATTTACGTCACGTGACGAAAACAACACGGGGGTTTGGCGTTTTGGTGATGCATGGCGCAGTGTGCAAGTGCGCGTGTCGCGGAGAGATAACTCTCCACCTGGAGAGTCGCTGCCGTTGCGACTGCCCCAGCTCTGAAAGGTGTCCCGTGTGTAAGACATGGCCCACGAGCTGCGCGCGTACCTGCAGATGCCGTTGCATGCTCGGCCTGCTTGTTAGGTGTGCGAGTCCGTCGCGTTCCCTCTCGTTGCCGTGCTCACTCGCGCTCGAGAAGTCGCTCCCGTTCTCGTTCAGAGTCAATAGAGAATTATTCGCGATCTCGTTCGTTCACCAAGTTCATTTCATACACCGTAGGGAAACGTCCGTGACAGCAAAACGAGTGAAAACCGCTTGGACGATAAGGAATCGTCCGTACCCCCGAAGCTGGATGCCCTTTTCCTCGTCGTGCAGGTCTCACTGTCCCGGGCAACAAAAGAAGAGTCACGTCGCGTGATAGCCGCGCTCGAAAAGGACGGCCAACATGAAGCCAGCGATAACCGTCCAGACCCACCGCGAGTCCAATGCCGCGCGGCAGACCCTCGCCGTCGAGTAGCACAGCGGCGCTCGCCGACGAGCAGCGTCCCACCGAGACTCTAGTCTCCGCACGGCCTCGACGTTGCAACCGCTCAGCTGGAACAGCGCGCAACGCTGCTCGATCGACTCGACGGCCGACGGCACGAGCGCGTAGATGGCCCCGGGATCGTCAGACAGGAGCACGTTGTTGCTGCAGATCACGACCGCCGCGTGGCTCGCCGTGGCGGCCGCCCTGTCGGCGTGAGTCATGGCCAGGTAAAAAACGGCCGTCCGCACTTCTCGGTGCTGGCGCGGTAGCGCGTAGTAGACGACCATCTGCCGGACACCGGCGCAGGAGAGAGGACCAAAGCCCAGCAGTAAGGCTTCTACGTCTGGCCACTGAATGAAGGGCTCAAAGAGCCTGTGCGACAGCGTCGCCCGCCGGCCGCGACAGGGCCACACAGAGTGCGGGAGATCACCCGCCGCGACCAAGCGACGGCGCTCGAACGGCGGTATCACCCACTGGATGTCCTCCACGATGCGGTCTTCCGAGGCGTACTCCAGGCCGACAAGGCTCAGCCCATCGTCGTCGACTCTCCTCTCGGCCCGCTCCCACGCGGTCCGGCTGTATCCCAGCTGCGCGGAAAGCCACGGATGCCAATCAGTCCTTCCAGTGCTCTGGACCTCCCACACGACCAAAGGGTGCACGAGGGAGGCGGAGCAGGTCGCGAGCAACCAGCCAGGGGCGCTCACCCACACGCCGACCCCAAGGTAAGCCGTGGAGCACGCAAGCAGCCAGGCCAGGGCCAAACACAGCGTAGCAGGGTGATCTGTCGCCGGAGCCAGGCCTACATGGGTGACCAAGGCCACGGTGCCAAGCCAGAGAGCGCTCGGGATGCCGCGCGTAGCGCCGAGCATCGCAGTGAACAGCGAGAAGCCACCGCACAGCGACATCCAGGCGAGCGTCTCAACCACTACGCCCATCAGGACGCGCAACCCGCGGAAGTTCCTGCGCCCCGAAGCCCTCCACTCGCCTGGCGGGATGCAGCGCAACTCTCTGGGTTTCTTGGCGGGTGTTCGCTGGGCGTGTGGCTGAGCGTGCGTTACGTGATGCGCCCCAGCGCGCATGCCGATGAGAGCGGTGCCGTCCTCGGTTCCCTGTTATCGCTGGTGACGGGCACAATGGGCGCGATGCTCGGTGACGCCCTCTACGGAGCCATTTGCGAGCTGCAGCAAAGAAAGAAGAACTCGCGAAACAAACACTAACGCAAATCGCACGAAAGACCCTGGACCGCGCTATGCCGTCGAGGGATAGAATTCGGGCGACAATGTGGTCAAGTGCGGCCATTGGTGACGGGGGTGCAGATTATTAAACGTTGTTCGAGAGCTTGAAGTCTTCCGAAACCCACGAAAAAAATTGTCCGTTCCAGTACTCCAGGCAGTGAACGCCTCTGGCGAGCTTCGCGTTCAAGTCGGAAGTGGGGTTGACGGCAGAAAGCATGGAGAGACGATTTGTGTGCCACGGCTGTAAGTAATGCGGTACGCAAAGAGATGCGCGTGCGAGCGGTCGACTTCGCTCAGGCGGCGCACCGACCGCGGTCGACAGCAGCTGCTGGCACCACGACGCACTCTGTAGAAGTCTCTTGTGACGTCGGAAGCCTGGCCCGCGAGGCACGAAGCACAGCTGTGTGTGCCGCGGGACGAAAGTCCGGAGCCCCATCCGCCACGGCTCGGGACGCTTCGTCGTCTGGACCTGATGAGTCCTCTGTCCCTATGACCGGAGATCGGGAAGAAGTGGAACCCAGGAAAAGGAACAACATGCTGCCGTCCGCTGTCTTCGAAACCGCAGTCGGTTCGAGGCCGCTCAAAGGAAAGAGCTGCGTCCACTGGTCGCGCGACAGCCGCGACAGATCATCCAAGTTGCGACGTGCCACGTCGAACACGACTGCCCTATCCGGCTCTGGCCCGTCGCCACGAGGACGCTCAGGCACGCCGAGGCCATCGAGCTCCTGCTCGAGTTTCTCGGCGTTCCACACCACGGAGTGCCCCAACGGGAGTTGCTGGTACGGTACCCATGCGCTCGCCTCGGCCACGATGACAACTAGGCGGCCGCGACGCGAAAGCCCAAGTCGGTCGAGAGTGCCGAGCACCGCCGGTCGGTGGAAGTTGCGTTCGTTCCACAGCACAGCGGCCCGCTTCGCGCCCGCTCCGGGTTCGCGCAGGCACGAATTTGGGAAGAACGCGTCCACGGAGCCTTGGGCCAGCGCATTCGCGGCGTCTTCGTCGTCCGGAAGCTCTCTCCATATGGACTGCAGGAAAGACGTGGCGCATTGCGGGACAGTGCCGGTCTCCACGAGATGTCGGATGAGCGCGAGAGATGCGTTTGCAGAGCTGCTCCTCGTGACGACGCTGAGGGCTCGCAGAGAAGTTCCACGGGTACCGAGGCCAAGGCGTCGACGGACCAGCGCGACAGCATTTTCCACAGCAACCGTGCGCGGATGCGCAAGGCCTCTGGCCTCTGCCTCACGTCGATGTAACCCAAGATCTCCGACGGCGACTGCAGCGCCTAGCCGAGAAGCTCTGTAGCCGGCTGGACACGCCGGTAACAGAAACCGACGGTCCAAGGTGGGCCGAGCGCGATGGGCGAGGAACTCGGGCCCGCGGCAGGGTCGGCGACCCAGGGCTGCCGCAGCATCCAGGATATCGCTTCGTCTTCGCTCCCTGGCGCATTGTACATGACTGTACGCAAGCTGCGGTGCTGGAGGGATGAAGAAGATGTTCGCCTCGCCCGTGCGCGCCAACACGTCCGACCAGACTTCTCGCAGGTCCTGCGCGCTCAGCGTCTCGAGCACGGCTCTGCGGCTGAGGTCCGCGAGCACACTGCAAGCTAGGTCAGCCTTCAAGGTTGGTCCGCGAACGATCGACGCGAATTCGTGGAGAAGAAGCGGCGCGTAGGCCCTCAGCCCGTCGCCGCTCTCTTGTGCGGCGGCGAGTCTCAGCTCTAGGAGCTGCAGTCTCTCGGCGTCCAGCGCTAGCGCCTCCTCGAGAGGCGCGCGGAACGACTGTTTGTGCCCGGCCTCGGCCTCTTCGTCCGCTCGCTCCGCATAGTACTCACGGGCGGCCCCGATGCCTGATGCGTGCTCGCTCACCCCGCGAGGCCATCTCGAGCTCCTCGGGTGTGCGCGGGCCGAGCGTCGGCAGGGCGTACGTCGACTGGGGCGATCGCAGCATGAGCGGGGCGATCTCCGTCGTCACCAAACCCAGCGGTGTCAGCCCGCGGCAGCCGTGCTCGCACTCTTCGAGGGTCGCGTAGGCGCGGGCGAATCTCGAAATGCCAGCGCGGTTCGCCGGCAGTTTCACGCAGTGCGGCGCAAAGATCGGCTCCTGGCACCTGTACTTGGCGTCAGGATTGTCTATGTCCAGAGTACCGCGCGCGCGATTGGGAGCTGGCATCGCGTCTCTGGCCATCCGCGCCGACTTTGCTAGTGACATGCCCGTGTCGCAACTTTTCTGCGTCCCTGGGTTCCGCGACAGGGACTCTGTTGCCTTTTCTCCCTGTCTCTTTGCCGCGACACTCTTGTCAAAGAAGGGCCTCTGGCTCCAGAGAAGAAAAACACGCTGCCGGTTTCATTCATTGTCTGCCGCGCGACCCCATCCCGTGAGCCGGGGGTGGGACGCGCGGCGGTCGGCCGAAGGTGCCGAACAGGCCCAGGCGGGGAATCAGGTAGCGTGAGTGGAGATCGGGCCACAACAACCGCAGACACTCGCAGGGATGCAGATCACCACCCACAAAGACGACTTGCGTCAGTTTCCACGTGGGCCACTCCAGCGGATGGGCCGCGGCGTACACCGACGCGAGTTCGCAAGGCCACCGACAGATGCCCTCTCTCTTGACCCTTTCGACCGCCAACCGAAGCTGATCCGAATCTGACCGAAAAGGCACCATCGAGGCACTCGGAACTGCTCGCGTTGTCCGTCCCGGTGACGAAAGTCGCGGAATCACGCATCCCGACACGGTCATTCGGGACCTCGAGGTAGGCGTAAGGGGAACCCGACCACCGTCCGCGGCTCGACTGCAGGATGTCGACGAGCTCGCGATCTGCGGCGATCCGAGACGCGAGCCATTGCACCAGCACCTCTCTACCGTCGTCGGTTCCAAACCAAATACATCCGACGACCCACCGAGGCAGCTCTTTGCGGCGCCGTTTTTATTCGAATGAGTTACACGCCGCTCCTAGGCGAAAGTGTCGAAACACCAGGAGATACCGCGGTCACGACTGTCGCCCTCGTCGGCGCGGCCTGCGCGCGCCGCGTACCCAGCCCGCTTCATCTTCCGGACGATCGAACCCTGCCACAACACGCCGTCGTCGGGGCCGTCCAAAGCGGCCGTGCCAGACCAGAGCAAGGCGACGCGGGCGGGCTTGAAGACGGCCACGGCCGCCGCGACGACGCGCGACGCCACGCGACGCAGGTCGAGCCCTCGGCTGTCACCCGCAGGGCGCCGCGGAAGACCGACCTCGAAGCTCGCATACGCCTGCCTGCACTGGTGCTGCGGTGTCACGTGGACTGTGGCGTAACCGCCGCACACAAGGGCGGCGTTGCACGAGTAACCGCAGGGCTCAAAGGCAAAGGCGTCGACCACGACCGGCACGATCGTGTCGCCCAAGGCCCGGGCCGCGCTGTGCAAGATCCGGGCGACCCCGCCATGCTGCGTCATGCGCTGCGCGACCACAGACCGCTGCTGCAGGTCGCCGTCTGACCAGAGAGGCTGTCGGGCGACCCGCTCTCCTTCGGACCACCAGAAAGCCGAGAGCGACGACTCGTCGGGTGCGAACAGCGCAACTTCGACGACACCCGAGAGGGGCGAGTCCGCGTGCATCGCGCTGCGGCTGGACCAGCGAAACACGTGCCACGACGGGTGGCGAGGAGCAGGCAAGGGCGAAGATGCCTCCTCGCGCAGGCGCCCGACGCCGGAGACCACGACCGTCGCAGTGGCGTGGGCAGTGGCGAGGCCGCGGTACTCTGCGGGCAGGGCGCCGTAGGAAACGAGCTGGCGCGCGCTCTCGGCGGCGACGAACGACTGGAGGCCCCGCAGGTCGTCGGCAAAGGGCGGGTGGAGCTGCGGGAACACGTAGCTCGAGCGCGAGAACGAGACGTGCCTGACCGTCACCCTGGCGGCGTCCTCGTTGTCCGCGTAGGGCGGCAGGATGTCCTCCGGGGGCAACAGCCGGGATCGGCGCAGCAGCGCGGCCAGCGGCCCGAGCACACGCACGGGCGCCGTGTTGCCGCAGGTCTTGAGCACCAACCAATCGCGCCCGACCAGAAGAGTCGACTCGGAGAGCACGTAGGCGTCAAAGTCCGGCGACAGGCCTGGTCGCGCGGAAACGATCGCGCAGCCGATGCTCGCCGCGCACGGGGACGTCGTCGTGGTCAGTCGTTGGGGGGCGCACCTCTCCGCTTACTCGTGGGAGGCAGAGCCGGCGGACCGCGGGGGGGG
>Ga0265334_10000890_pt1 | contig 14921 bp, 14 predicted proteins | sample 42023metaG_FD_192442 | JGI IMG/M metagenome (GOLD analysis project Ga0265334, IMG submission 192442) | Rhizosphere microbial communities from Carex aquatilis grown in University of Washington, Seatle, WA, United States - 4-20-23 metaG | ecosystem: Host-associated > Plants > Roots > Rhizosphere... | reverse complement strand
CAGCAAGGAGTGAGGATCAGATCGCCCGGATGCATCTCGAAGCGCTCGCCGTCCACTGTCGTCGTAGCCCCGTGCCCTTCCAAGATGAAGCGCAGGGCAGCCTGGCTGTGGCGGTGCTGAGGCGCGACTTCGCCGGGCATGACAAGCTGAATGCCGGCATACAGAGAATGCGTGATGGAGGATTGCCCCGGCAGGCCGGGATTCTCCAAGACCAGAACGCGGCGCTCGGCCTGCTCGGCTGAGATCATGCCCGCCGATTCGAACAGCAGCGGCCGCACATCGACATAACGCCATTGGGCGGGCTTTGCCGGCGACACCGGCTCGGGCGTAACCAGGTTCTTCAGCACCTCCCAAAGCGGCGCCATGTTCGCTTTGGCGAGGCGCCCGTAATAGCGCTGAAATTCGTCACTGTTCATACGCGACGCGAGATGGCTATCCATGGCTTCCGCCGTAATTGGTTCTTCCGCGTCTATATAGGCCCCGGCGCTTTACGGGGCTAGACTTTGTGGGTGCTCAGCAGCTGCTTAGGGAAAAGCTCTTCGACCTTGAGCAGCCGTTTGCAGACGCCCTGTTCATGGGCGTAGCCGAGGAACGCCTCCAGAGTCTTGCGGTTCTTCTCGATTCCGTAAGGGAAATAATCGTCCCCCATCAGTTCAAGGCCAAGGCGCGCATATTCGAAACCCCACGGAATGGGATACAGCGAGACCGTATTGTCGAGCGCTCGTGCGATGCTGCGGCGGCGCGCCTCATCGAAGGCCACAAAGAGATTGCGCGCGACCCAGGGATTCTTGTCGAGCACATCGCGGCGTATGGCGACGGTGTGCATGATCGGGAAAATGCCGGTCTCTTTGTAATAACGCTGCTCGATCTCCATGAAATCGGCGAAGAAGCGGCTGATGTTGGAATCGCCTGCAAGGAACGCGTCCGGCGCGCGCGCCGCGAGCACCGCATCCAATTCGCCCGAGACCAGCATGCCGTTCAACGATTTGTCGGGCCGCCGCTCGATGGTCACCCCCTTCGGCAGTTGCAGCTCGACCTTCTCAACCCGGCCCGGCTGGTTGACCCCGGCCTGCACCCATTTGATGGAAGCGATATCGAGCCCATATTGATGATGCAGGAAGCCGCGGGAATAGACCGCGGCCGTCTGCGCCCATTCGGGGAGGCCGACGCGCTTGCCGGCGAGATCGGCGACCTTTTTGATCGGGCCGTCCTTGCGTACATACAGCGAAGAGTGGCGAAACACCCGCGAGGGAAATACCGGCAAAGCCCAGAAGCTCTCATCGCCCTGCGCGATGAGGGAGCAATATTTCGCCATCGATATCTCGGAAATCTCCCACTCCTTGTAGACGATGAAGCGGTAGAAGATTTCCTCGACCGGAAAGGAAAGCAGCGTCAAGTCGATGCCTTCCGGTCGTACGCGGCCGAGCGCAAGATCGCGGATGTGGTCGTATTCGGGCATTGCCGCTGTAAAAGCGAGCTTGTTCATCCATAACTCCAGGTAACGATCTCAATTCGGATTTCGAACGCGGGCGGGGCTTCAATGAGCGAAGCCTCCTGCCTTGGCGAGCGGTATTTCGGATTCGGCTCCGTCGCGCGCGCGCTTGGCGAGGTACATCGCATAAAGCGCAAAGGCGCAGAGGAAGAACGGAATTGAATCGAGGATCAAGAGCGTCGGCCGCGAAATTCCCATGCCGATCAGATAGCCGCCCAATATGGGGCCTATGAGCGAACCGATGCGGCCAATGCCGAGGCCCCAGCCGGCGCCCATAGCCCGCATATAGGTCGGATAGATGGTACCCGACAGCGCATTCAGCCCGATCTGTCCGCCCAGCACGCCGATGCCGGCAATCATCATATGGGGAACAAGCACGCCATACCCGGTATGCAAGCTCAGAGCCGCGACAATGGGCCCGGTAATGAGGAACGTGAGGGCAACCACCCTAATGCCGATTCTGTTGAGCAGGAAGGCAATGAGAAAGCTTCCGATCGCGCCGCCGAACTGGAACATGCCCATGGCGCGGTTCGCATCGGGGAGAGCGAACCCATCGTCCAAAAGCACTTTCGGCATCCAAAGCGTGATGAAGTAATGCCCGGCCAAAGCGGTGATGAATGAAATCCAAAGGAGAATCGTCACCGGCGCACGGCCTTCGCTGAGCAGGCTGAGCGGCGCGTTGCGGCGGTGTTCTTCGTTGACGATGTAGCGCGTCACATCCGACAGATCGGCTTTCGGACGCAGCCGGCGCACGATTTCGGCGACCTGCGCCGTGGGCGCACCGCTGACGATCAGGAAGCGCACGGACTCGGGAAGCGTAATCGAGAGGCCTATGAACATGGGCACGGCCGCAAGTCCGCCGATCAAAAATACCGATGACCAGCCATAATCGGCCATCGTCCAGGAGGCGATGAAGCCGCCGGCGCCGGCGCCGACATTGTAACCCACATACATCAACCCGATCATGGTCGCCCGCATGCGCATGGGCATGTATTCGGCCGCGAGCGCGATTCCGGAAGGGATTGCTCCGCCCAGCCCGAAACCCGCCCCGAAACGCAGGAGATAGAGTTCGGTGGGCGACGTGGCATAGCCGGCGGCGAAGGTGAAGGCGCCAAAAATCATGGCGCCTGTGACGATGATGTTCTTCCTGCCGAACCGGTCGCCGAAGAAGGATAGGATCATCGCGCCCACGAAATAGCCGACAAGATGGGACGTGGCGACGTAGCTGAAATCGCCGGGGCTGACATGCCATTCCGCCAAAATGGCCGGGGTCGTAAAGGACAGCGCCTGCATGTCGTAGCCCTCAAGCACCATGAGGGTGCAGAGCCACATCGCGATCCCGATCTGGGGGCGCGCAAGCTTGCCTTCGATGAGAGCGGTAACGTCCAGCGTCCGTTCGGCAGCCATGGTCCCTCCCCGGCCGGAATCCTCGTCCCGGTCCTAACGCGGCAGATTGACAGAGTTTTCCCCTGAATCAACTGCCCCGGCCTTCAGGCCATTCTGCCGGTTGAGCCTCAGTGCGACTGCGCCACCATTGCGCGGAATTCGTCGTCGGTCACCAGCCGCTTCTCCGCGGTCCCGAGCGATTTGACCTTCTCGAGAATGGCGCCGTGCTTTTCGGCCGGGGCATTGAGACCCAGCTCATCGAGCTTGATCTTGATATTGGCAAGTCCGCTCTTTTTGCCGAGCGCAATGTGGCGGTCGGCGCCAAGGATGTCGGCCGAATAGGGCTCGATCGCAGAGGGCATATGGAACTGGGCGGCGACACCACCGCTTTCACGGGTGAAGATGAATTTGCCAACCACCGGTTTCCAGCTCTCGACCTCGTATTTACCGCATCTCTGCACCATTTCGGAAACTTCGCGCGCCTTGCTCAGGTCCATTTCGACCGGCACGTGATACAGGTACTGCAGAGCGAGTGCGACTTCGCAGATGTCGGCATTGCCGGCGCGTTCGCCCATGCCGTTGATGGTGCCCTGGATCCAATCGGCGCCGCCGCGGACCGCGGCGATTGCCGACGCTGTCGCCAAACCCATGTCATTGTGCCCGTGCCAGTGTATCGGCACGGAGGGGCCCACCCACGATCTCAACTGCCGCATCAGATATTCGACCGTCTCGGGCGCGCAGACGCCGATGGTATCGACCATCGACACTTCGTCCGCCCCTGCCTGCAGAGCCGCTCCATAGATGTCGCGCAGATAACCGAGATCGCTCCTGGTGCTGTCCACCGCAAAGAAATTGACCCGTTCGATCCCTTTGTCTTTCGCATATTTGATGGAATCGACGACGCTGTTCATGACCTTTTCGCGCGTGAAGCCGAAGGCCTTCATCTTCATGTCGCTGGTGGTGATTTCGAGCAGCGTGTAGCGCGTGCCCAATTCCACATGGGCGTCGATATCGGCCTTGAGGCAACGCGCGAAACCCCAGATCTCGGAGCTCAAATTCGCCGCGAGAATGCGCCTGACGGCCTCGGTGTCTTCATCCGAAACGCGGGGGAACCCCGATTCAATCCGTCCGACGCCGAGTTCGGCCAGCTTGCAGGCGATTTCGAACTTGTCATTGGCGGAAAAACAGATGCCGGTCGACTGCTCGCCGTCGCGAAGCGTCGTGTCGTAAAAACGGATCGTCTTGCTGCGGTCGAAGCCCTTCTGAACAGCGTCCAGATCGTTGAGGGGGGTGGTCCAAATCTGGTCTGGCCGGATGTTCATGCTCTCTCTCCTCGTGTCGCGGCACCCCGTGAGCGAGTGCCCGAAATCGCGCAAATCTCTGTTTGATGCCCGAGGGTTCCGCGTGATACCAACCGCGTCAATTCGAGCGGCCTTCCTATAGCCTGTCCCGGCGCGAAGTGGAAGGTTCCGATTGGCGGGAGAAAAAGCAGCATGAGATTTTTATCCTTTCGCGCCGGCGGCGCGGCCAGGTACGGCCTGGTCGACGGCAACGATGTGGTCGACCTGACGCGCCGGCTGAAATATCCCGACCTCAAGGCGATGATTGCAGCCGATGGACGGGCCGATGCCGAGCGCGCGGCAAAGCGGGCAACAGCCGATTTCACGCTTCAACAAATCACCTTCGATCCGGCGATCCCCAATCCCGACAAGATCATTTGTGTCGGCCTCAACTACCATGAGCATCTCAACGAGACGGGCCTCGCCAAGCACGCCTACCCGTCGATCTTCATCCGTTGGGCCGATACCCAAGTCGGCCATCTTCAGCCGCTCATCCGACCGCGCAATTCCGACAATTTCGATTACGAGGCCGAACTCGTTGCCATCATCGGCAAAGGCGGGCGCGGCATTGCGGCCGCCGACGCCTTGAACCACGTCGCGGGATATTCCTGTTACAACGACGCCTCCTTGCGCGATTACCAGAGACACTCCTCGCAATGGACGCCGGGCAAGAATTTTCCCGGCACCGGCGCGTTTGGTCCTTTCATGGTGACGCCGGACGAAGTGGGCGAGCTTTCCGGCAAGAAGATTCAAACCCGCGTCAACGGCAACACGATGCAATCTTCGACGCTGGAGATGATGATTTTTCCGGTGCCGCAACTGATCGAATACATCTCCGGCTTCGCGCCGCTTTCGCCCGGCGACGTCATCGTCACCGGCACGCCGGGCGGCGTCGCCTGGGTCCGCACGCCGCCCCCATGGATGAAGCCGGGCGATACGGTGGAAGTGGAGATCGACGGTGTGGGCTTGCTGAAGAATACCATCGCCGCCGAAGACTGATCCATGGCGCTCGCCGAGGCGCTGCCGCGAAGGGCCGGAATTCCCTCCGGACAGATTGCGGCGCGCCTGGACCGGCTGCCCATGACGCGGACCCTCTGGGTGCGCGTCCTCCTTCTGTCGCTCGGCGGATTCTTCGAATTCTACGATCTGTTGTTCACCGGCTATATCGCGCCGGGGCTGGTGAGGAGCGGCATCCTCACCCCGACCACGCCAGGCCTGTTCGGCAACAGCGGGATTGCCAGCTTCGTGGCCGCGTTCTTCGCGGGTCTCTTCTGCGGAACGTTGCTGTTCGGCTTTGCCGCGGACCGGTTGGGACGGCGCACGATCTTCACCGTTTCCCTGCTCTGGTATACGGCGGCAAGCGTCGTGATGGCGTTCCAGAACGACGCTTTCGGGCTGAATCTGTGGCGGTTCATTTCGGGGCTTGGCGTCGGCGTGGAGCTGGTCACCATCGACACCTATGTCGCCGAACTGGTGCCGAAGCATTGCCGCGGGCGCGTCTTTGCGATCAATCAGGCGATGCAGTTTTCTGCCGTCCCCGTGGTTGCGTTCCTGGGCTGGCAACTGGTGCCGATTGCACCGTTCGGACTGGACGGCTGGCGCTGGGTGGTTCTGATCGGAGCAGCCGGCGCGTTGTTCGTGTGGTGGATACGCTTGCGCGTACCGGAGTCCCCGCGCTGGCTTGCCAACCATGGCCGCGCGGCGGAAGCCGATGCGATCACATCCGACCTCGAACGGCGCATCGAAAAGGAGACGGGTGCGCCTTTGCCGCCGCCGGCCGGGAGCGACATGCCCGCCCCTCGCGGGCGTTTCGCTGAAATATGGCAGGGTGTGTATTTGCCGCGCACGCTGATGCTGATCGTGTTCAACATTTTCCAGGCTGTCGGATTCTACGGCTTCTCCAACTGGGTGCCGACGCTGCTGATCCGGCAAGGCATCGCCGTGACCACCAGCCTGCAATACACCTTCATGATTGCGATCGCCGCGCCATTCGGGCCGCTTTTGGGAGCGTTGCTGGCCGATAGGTTCGAACGCAAATGGATGCTGACCGCGGCAGCTCTGGGAGTGGGTGTCTTCGGCATCGCCTTCGGGCAGTTCACGCTGGCCGTCCCTCTCGTGGCGTTCGGCGTGATGCTGACGCTCTCCAACAACGCGATGTCATTCCTCTATCACGCCTATCAAACCGAGCTTTATCCGACGCGCATCCGCGCGCTCGGCGTCGGCTTTGTGTATTCGTGGAGTCGGCTTTCCACCGTGTTCAGCGGCTTTGCGATTGCCTTCTTCCTGGACCGTTTCGGCACGGCAGGCGTGTTCGCCTTCATCGCAGGATCGATGCTGATTGCGGCGAGCGCCATCGCCGCCCTGGGGCCGCCGACCAGCAACCGCGCGCTGGAAGATATCTCCCACTGAGCCCCACTACATGTAGTGGGTGGCGGCGTTGCCGGGCGGAGAGCACGCGCAACCTCCCCCCTCCCCCTCTTTCGGCACGGTCACGGGCCGAAACTCCACGGATTGCCTGGATTTCATGCGGCGAACGACCCGGATTTTTGGGTGTGATAACCCCACCATAATAGTGCAATAGGGTACAGGGATGAGAATTCCTTGGGCCAAATCATTGTCTGTATATAGGGATTAGGAGATGCTCTTCTCAGGGCTCCGGTTCAGGCTGTTCAATAGGCGCAAACGCGCCACCCGGCAAAACCCGAAATACCAACGCGGAGGCAAATCATGACTCATTCCGGAAGCTGCTTTTGCGGCGCTGTCACGCTCGAAGTCGAAGGCTCGCCGGAGGCGATGGGCTATTGTCATTGCCGCTCCTGCCGCTCGTGGTCAGGCGGGCCGGTCAACGCCTTTTCGCTGTGGAAGCCCGAGGCCGTGCGCGTCACATCGGGCGCCGAAAACATCGCCACCTACCAGAAGACACCCGTCAGCCAGCGTCAGTTCTGCACCAAATGCGGCGGACACCTGATGACGAATCATCCTCCGCTCGGGCTGGTGGACGTATTCGCCGCCACCATCCCGACGCTCGCCTTTGCGCCCGGCGTTCATGTCAATTATCAGGAGACGGTGCTGCCGATGCGGGACGGTCTGCCGAAGCTGAAGGATTTCCCCGCCTCGTTCGGCGGATCGGGCGAGACGATGGCGGAATGATCGGCGCCGGGGCTTTCTGACCGTCCTACACAGACGCGTTATATTGCCAAGACGAGGCTCTGCAGCCCTAGGTCGGAGGGCGGCAAAATGATACCCTTACAGCGAATTCACGATCACTCGGAGTAGCGCAAAGAAGCTACGGAACGGCGCATCCGTTCCCGCAGGGCGCAAGGCTCCGAAAACGGAGAATAGAATGACGGTGAGAGTTCTGGGCGGTCTGACCGCCGCGATGCTGGCGGCATCAATCCTGCCGGCGAATGCGGCTTGGCATGGCTATTTCAACAATGAGGCGGGATTTTCCTTCAATGCGCCGGGCGAGGTGAAGACCACGAAAGCCGCCTACAAAAGCGCCATTGCGGGTCAGCGCAACGCGACGCTTTTCACTTCGGTGGAAGACAATGTCGAGTTCAAGGTGACGGTGGTCGAGTTCGGACGGACGAGCGACGACTCCGCCATCATCAAGGAAGCCACTTCCGCATTCCAGGGAAAGAGCAAGGTCCTGGCCGACAACGACGCGCGGGTCAACGCGAGCTATGGGCGCAAACTGACCGTCGACCTGCCCAACAATGGCGGGCGGTCCATGGCGGCCATCTACTTCAACAACAACCATCTGATCGAGATGGAAGTCACGGTGCTCCCGGCCAATGGGGACCCGGACTCGGGAGATATGGGACGGTTCGTCGACTCGCTCGCATTCTACGTCGATCGCAGCGATGCCGACATGACCGAATTGAAATTGATGAAGTGACGCCTGATTTGTTGCCACACGAGGAGGGAAACCATGATGCACGGAAGAGGGCTGTTGATTGTCGCGTCCGCTCTGCTGCTCGCGCCCGCATTTGCGGCGCCCGCGGCCGCGCAGAACGCAAAAGCCTTGCTGCAAGCTGCCGACCAGGCGGTCGGGGCGAGCAAGGTGAACTCGCTGCAGTTCACCGGCAAGGGCAGATTCGCCTATCTGGGCCAGAACTTCACCACCAACGACGACTGGAACCGCGTGGACCTGCAGAGCTACACGCTCACCATCGACTATCCCAGCAAGTCGTATAAGGAAGAACAGGTTCGCGTTCAGGGGAATAACCCGAAGATCGGCGGCGGCGCAGGCTTCCCGATTGTCGGCGAGCAGCGGGCAACGGTTCTCGCAAGCGGCAACTATGCCTGGACGCTCAGCCCGCAAGGCCAGCCGCAAGCCCAGAACGATCAGGCCGAAACGCGCCAACTCTTCGTTGCGGTGAGCCCGCACGGCTTCATCAAAGCGGCGATGGCCGATCCGAACGCGTCCGTATCCGACCGTGAATTCATCACCCAGGGCAAGACCCTGAAGGTCGTCCACTTCACGACGATGGGCAAATGGCAGGCGACGGGCGAGTTCAACGCCCAGAACATGCTCGAGCGCGTGGTGACCTGGATCCCGAGCCCCATGATGGGCGATATGCAGGTCGAAATCCGTTACAGCGATTGGCGCGACATCGGCAACGGCATCAAGGCGCCGTTCCACATTCACATGCACCAGGGCGATCATCCCCTGGTCCGCGGCATGAACCTGATGGATGTGCAGGCCACCGACGTGAAGGCCAATGTGCAGAACGCGTCCTTGACCGTTCCCGACGCCGTGCGCTCTGCCGGGATGCCGAAGGTCAATATTCAAACCACCAAGCTGGCCGATGGCGTGTGGCTGATCGGCGGCGGTTCGCATAACAGCATCGCGGTCGAGTTCAAGGACTTCGCCGCCATCATCGAGACGCCGCTCGACGACGCGCGCACCCTCGCGGTGATCGCGGAAACCAAGCGGCTCATTCCGGGCAAGCAAATCCGATATGTCGTCAACACCCATCACCATTGGGATCATGCGGGCGGCTTGCGCGCGGCCTATGCGGAAGGCGCCACCATCGTCACCAATGAAGCGAACAAGAACTTCTACGAACGAGTCATTCTGGTGCCGCAACCCCGGACGCTCAGCCCGGACCGCCTGTCGATGACGCCGTTTGCCACGACGGGCCCCGGACCCGGAAAGCTCGAGACCTATCGGGAACGGCATGCCATCACCGACGGCGACCAGTCGATCATCAGCTACCATGTCGAAGGCTTCACGCACGCCCAGGACATGGCGATCGTCTATCTGCCGAAGTCGAAGATCCTGATCAACGCGGACATGGGGCCGCCGCCCGCAAATGCGACCCCCGATCAGATCAACGCCAACACGATCGCACTCTACAACAACATGAAGCGGCTGAAGCTCGACGTGGTGCAGCACGTGCCAATCCACGGCAATCCAAGCATGAACGCCGATTTCGAGCGGACCGTCGGACCGGTGGCGGCACGGGCGCGTCCGGCCGGCGGCGAAGGCGGCTAAAGAATCGCAATTGGCATGATTGTCTCGGGCGGGGCGTTGATATGGCGCTCCGCCTTGTTTTTAAAGGGGACCGCGTTCTGCTAAGGTTCCGTTGCAAACGAAACCACTGGATTGACCGATGTTCACGCTCTCTCTTCGTCCCCTGATCGCCGGGGCAATCTTTGCCATCGCGCCTTTGATGAACGCGATGGCCGCGGACGCGCCCCGGCCCGCCAATGCCGACCAGGCCGTGCAGGCATATTTGAGCAAGCTGCAGGCGGACCAGGAAAGGGCGCGGGACCAGCTCGTCGCCAACCAGACACCGGCCTTGCTGCGCGACCCCGGCACGCCGGCGATCGGCAATCCCAATGGCGACGTCGCCGTGATCGAGTTCTTCGATTACGCATGCCCCTATTGCAAGGCGGTCCAGCCGAGGCTGGAGAAGCTTGTCAAGGACGACAAGGGCGTGAAGCTGATCATCAAGGAGTTCCCGATCCTGACGCCGGAATCGCTGGTCGCCGCCAAAGCGGCTCTGGCCGCGGTCAAGCAGGGCAAGTACGAGCAATACCACAACAGGCTCATGGCGTTCCGCGGCCAACTGACGAACGATGTGATCTTCGACACCGCCAAAGAAGTCGGGCTGGACGTTGCGCGGCTGCGCAAGGACATGGATGCGCCCGCGATCACCGATGAAATCATCGCCAATTTCAACCTGGCGCGCGGCCTTCGCATCTTTCAGACGCCGGGATTCGTGGCGGGCGGGCATGTGCTGACCGGCGCCTCGGCGGACATCGATTTCCCCAAGGTCGTTGCCACCGCGCGCGCGACCCCGCGCTAAAGCCGATTCCGTCGCGCCGTTAGGTAATTATCCCTACCGATTATCGCTCAAGCTGAAGGCAGTCGGCCCGAAGCTTATGTAGTTTGCCTAAGATGATTCCGGCGAGGCATGACGTTAGTCTTGGAATCGGAACGTCGAGCTGCATGGTTCTTCCAATGAGCATCAACGCCCTCACCATCGACCAGATCAGCCATTATCGTGAGCTTGCACGGTGCGCGGAAGACCGGGCCTCCAGGATGGCCGACCGCCGCTCGGATTTTCGCGCCCTTGCGAAAGGCTGGCTCGCGCTCGCGACCGCGCTCGAATATTCCGAAGGCCCGCCGAACGGCTAGACGCCCCTCCGTCGCTGACGCGACACCTCCCCCGCTTCGCAGGGGAGGACCCAATTGACGACCCGCTTCGCAGGGGAGGAGCGGATTAAAACCCGCCGATCCGGTCTGCGCCGGAGGCGCCTTCCGCCGTATAGAAACTCTGTTCCATCCGCGAGGCGAGCCCATCGCGGGCGAGCGATCGTTCGTATTCGCGGCGCAGGAACGGGTCTTCCATGTGATAGGGAATCGCAGCACCGCCTTTGTTGAGATCGACCGCCCAGATATCGCGCAACGCTTCGCCGGGGCGGCCGGCTTTCAGCGCCGGATGATTGTTCGGCCCATGCCAGGCGAGCACGCGAAGCCCATCCCTGGCGATGCCAAAATGCTGGTGGAACCAGTCTCCGGACATCGGCGCGGCGCTGACGATGCCGCCATAATCGTAATCCTGCCGCAGCACGCGTTCGCCGCGTCCGTCCTGCCACGGTGTCGGGCCTAGGCTTTCCGGCCAGGTGTAGGTGTAGCCGCGGCCCTTCAGGCAGATCAGCACCGCGGTCGAATGATGCTTGTGCGCCTTGGAATAGCGTCCCGTCTCGTATTGGCCGATGAATTGGTAGAAGCGGTTGCCCGCCATCATCGGTTCGATGCGGCGATAGCCGGGCGAGCGGCGGTTGTCGAGCGGCAGCTCGGTCGCGATCACGTCGGGGATCAGATTGGTGCGCCGCATGGCGAGGCCGCGCACCGGATCGGGTTCGACGTCGTCCCTTGGCTTGAAGAAATCATCCGCCCCCGAAAAGCGGGCGCGGAAGGCGTGCGGACAATCGAACACGAAACCCGGATCGTCGAGCAGGTTGATGATGTTCGGGGCCGACGTCCCGCACAGCAGAATTGCAGGCGAGCTCGACGCATTCACGATGCGGTGAAACGCGTTCAACGGAATGGTGAAGAGCGAACCCTTCTGCCACTCGAAGACATGGCGTTTGGCGTCGCCCTCGTTCCAGACCTCGGTCGAGCCGCGGCCCTCCACTACGAGCACGATCTTCTCGTAGAGATGGCGCTCCACATTGAGCGCGCCCGCCCCCGGCACCTCGGCCACGTACATGCCCCACAACCCTTCCGTGCCGTAGAGCTGGATGTAGCTGCCGCGCCCGCCCAGACGCCGCCACGGCGCCATGGGAAGGTCCTGCACGCGGACGGCCCCGATGCCGCGGAAGACGGGCACGCCCTCCTCCTCCATGAACCGGTCATAGGGAAGCTTCGGGCGCTTGAAGTCGCCGGTGCCGGCGTTCTCGCCCGCCTTGGGCTCGTGCCAATGGGTGTCTTTTACTGCGTCGTGCATTGATCTATGCCAAAGGATGACCGCCCATAGCATCGGAAAAATGCCGACGCTACTGTCTTTGTCCTTCGGCTTACCATTCGCCTCCCGAAGAGGAATACCCATGGCGCGCAGCTATATCGTCGACGATCCGGAGAGGAAGCGATTCCTGCTCGATCGTGAAACCCTGGTCTCCGAAACCGTGCTTCGGGAGGAACAGGAGCGGATATTCTCCAAATGCTGGATTTATGTCGGCCATTCCAGCGAGCTGAAGCAGCCCAACGATTTCGTCACCCGCCGCGTGGCGGGACGCCCGGTGATCTTCAACCGCGACATGAGGGGCGAGATTCACTGCTTCCTGAACACCTGCCGCCACCGGGGCGCCGTCGTCTGCACCGAACGCGAAGGCAGCCGGCGCGCGTTCCGCTGCATCTATCATGGCTGGGCGTACCGCAATGACGGCGCGCTTGGCCAGGTGCCGGGGGAAGAGGCCTACAAGGGCGAATTCGACAAATCGGGGCTGGGCTTGCGCAAACCGGCCAAGTTCGAGTCCTACCGCGATTTCTGGTTCCTCAATCTCGACCCGGATGCGCCGGCTTTGCGCGATTATCTCGGCGGGGCGACGGATTACATCGATCTCGTGATCGATCAGTCGCCTTCGGCGCGGATGGAAATCGTGGCGGGGGCGCAGGAATACGACGTCGCCGCGAACTGGAAGCTGATGGTCGAGAACAGCGTCGACGATTATCACCTGCCGAGCACGCATGCGACCTGGCTCGCCTATATGGCCAATTCCGGCGTGAAGATCGAGCGCCCGACCGAAGGCCGCGTGCTGCCGACCAAAGGCCTGGCCGTCGATCTCGGCAACGGCCATTTCACGACCGACAACGTCAATTTCCGCGGCCGTCCGGTGGCGGCGTGGATTCCCATCTACGGCGAAGAGGCCAAGCCCGAGATGGAGGAAATCCGCCGCGAGCTGTGGGCGCGCGTCGGGCCGGAGCGGGCGCAGCGCATCGCCGATACCAACCGCAACCTCGTCATCTTCCCCAATCTCGTCATCAATGACGGCTCATCGGTGACGGTGCGGACGTTCTTCCCGGATGGCGCAGGGAAGATGCATGTCTCGGCCTGGGCGCTGGGGCCCGTGGAGGAGAGCGAAAGCGCGCGCGCGCGGCGGCTGGATGCGTTTCTCACGTTCTACGGGCCGGGCGGGTTCGCCACGCCCGACGATGTGGAGGCGCTCGAACTGGTGCAGCAGGGGCTCGCCAATTGGCAGGACGACCGCTGGACGGAGATGTCGCGCGGCATGGGGCGCGAGGGCGATCAGCTCAATTCCGACGAGCATCATCTGCGCATTTTCTGGCGCAAATGGAATCAGATGATGGAGGCGGCGTGATGCGCAACGACATCACGCGCACCGACGTGGAGGATTTCCTGTTTCGCGAGGCCGCACTGCTGGACGAATGGAAGCTCGAAGAATGGCTGGGCCTGCTGACGGAGGATGCCGCCTATTACGTGCCGCCCAACGATCATCCCGAAGGCGATCACCGCACCACCTTGTTCATTCTGGCCGACGACATCGTGCGCATCCGCGAGCGCGTCAAGCGGCTGATGAGCCCGGATTGCCACGCCGAATATCCCCATTCCCGCACCCGGCGGATGATCTCCAATGTGCGGATCGTGGGCGTCGACGGCGAGTTCGTGACGGTGGCGGCGAATTTCATCTGCAACCGCTTCCGCCGTTATGAGCGGGTGCGCGAATATGTCGGGGCCTATCGCTACGTACTGAAGCGGGTGGGCGACGATTTCCGCATCAAGGAGCGGCGCATCATCATCGATGCGCATGAACTGGGCTCGCTCGGCGCGGTGAGCTTCATCCTGTAAGCAGACCAAGAAAATTCCGGAGGGGAGAATGGCCGATCTGAAGACCGCCATCGACGAACTCGTCATCGCCAATCGCATCGTGTCGGCGGAGAAAGTCTGCGACGCGTTCGGCCATGTCAGCATCCGCCATCCGGAAGACCCATCGAAATTCCTGCTGTCGCGCGGCCGTGCGCCCGAGCTGATCGAAGCCTCCGACATCATGGCCTTCACGCTGACGGGCGAGACGGCGTCGGGCACGGGCAAGCCCTATCTCGAACGCTTCATCCACGGCGCGATCTACGAGGCGCGGCCCGACGTGCAGGCCGTCGTCCACAGCCACAGCTACAGCGTGGTCCCGTTCAGCGTCATCGGCGAGCGCCTGCGGCCGATCATGCATGTCTGCGCCACCATCGGCGCGGACGTGCCGGTATGGGAGCCGCAGCTCAATTTCGGCGACACGGACTTGCTGGTGGCCGACATGGAACAGGGGCGCGATCTGGCGCGCGCGCTGGGGCCCCGGACATCGGTGCTGATGCGCGGACACGGCTCGACCGTGGTGGGCGGGTCTCTGCGCGAGGCCGTCTATGCGGCGGTGATGCTGGAGGTCAACGCGAATTTGCAACTGAAGGCGCAGGCCTTCGGACCGGTGACGTTCCTGACGCCGGGCGAGATCGAGAAGATTCGCGCGCGCCAATTGAAGGGCCGTCCCGGCGAAGGATTCGACCGCGCCTGGCAATATTGGCTGCGGCACGCGGGATTCAAGTCGGACGAGTAATTCGGAAATGGCGGCGGAATAGAGGCCCTGACTCGCTGTCGAGTATTTCCACTCCGACTCCGTCTTTGTGTTCTTGCTTCAATTTCACTCGTCCGATTTTGGCCGTTGCGCGCTGCGCTGGCGGG
>Ga0265334_10000889_pt1 | contig 14942 bp, 7 predicted proteins | sample 42023metaG_FD_192442 | JGI IMG/M metagenome (GOLD analysis project Ga0265334, IMG submission 192442) | Rhizosphere microbial communities from Carex aquatilis grown in University of Washington, Seatle, WA, United States - 4-20-23 metaG | ecosystem: Host-associated > Plants > Roots > Rhizosphere >... | reverse complement strand
TCAAAGTAGACGAGACTCAGGGCGAATCCCAGAACAATCTCCAAGAGCGCCTTCGGAACAGCAAAGTTCGTGGCCTCGCCGGCCACCTGCAGCGCGTCCAGGCAGTACGCATCATATAGGCCCAGGAGAGGTATCGAGATCTCGTCCGTGACCTCGCCACTTGATTGCGACCATTCCGACCCCGCGGGTCCCCCGGGTGTCACGGCGATGAAGGCGCTCAGGTTACGCCCCGCGATATACCGGCGAGTGGCAACGTCGAGCGGAACTGGCCTCCAGAGAGCTGGCACAGAGGCCGCCAGGACGACAACACGTCTCGCAAAAGCGAGAGGAAACTCAGCGCCCTGGTCGAGCAGCGACCGCGTCCACGCGCGGCAACCCGTGTCGAAGGTCAACCGGGGCCGGGATATACCCCAGGTCGGGTGGTAGTACCCGAGGCCACACCGCAGGAGCGTCGACAGGACCTCGCCGAGGTCCGAACTGCCCAGTCGCGGTGGGCGCTGCCGCTGCAGAGCGAGCAGGAGCATGGTCGCGCGACAGAAGTTGCCCGCGAGCTGCATTGTCTGCAAGTACGACGACCAGTCGCAGTCGAAGCACTCGCGCGCGTCGGGCGACACAAGGATCTCGACGAGCCGGTCGAGCGCGGCCTGCGAGCCGTCGAACCGCTTCTGGAAGTACTCGACCGACACCGCGTCGCGCAGCGAGCACGCGTGGGCCGCCGAGTGGGGCGACTCGACGTGGTACAGCGACGACCACTGCAGCAACCGGTACAGCGCGCGTACGTGCGCCGGGAAACCGGCTGACGCTGGCGGAAGGGGAACAGCCGCTGCGGCGGCGACCTCGGCAGAGAGTTCCCTGCACAGCGACTTGACGCGCAGCCTGTGCTCCGTGGGCGGACCCCAGCAACTGCCCCAGCTCAGCAGCACGTGCCAGGTCGACGCGACCGCAGGCAGCTCTTCGGCCCGCAGACGCGCGCAAGCCGATCGCTCGGCCTCCGAGAGGGAGCCGAGCTCGGCAAACGCAAAGCACGGGGCGTCCAGCCGCGCGCCATGGCGGAGCAGCAGACGGGCGCAGTTCGCTGTGGTGCGCGGCTCCTGACCGCCAGACGGCGGCTCCCAGCAGGCCGACAGCACCACTCGGAACATGGGCGCGCCGCCGCCGCTGAGCGCGTCCGGCGACGCCTTGCACTCGAGAAGCGTCGACAGAGCCGCGACCCAGAAGGATCCCTCGAGTGAGCTCCGATCCGCCTTGCGTTCGGGGAGACGTCGACCCGTCAGGGCGGCAGCAGGGTTGCTCCGGCGGTGCATGGCCGACAGGCGGCAGGCCAACAACCAGTTGACCGGCGTCGTCGAGTGTCCCGCGTCATCCAGGCAGACGGCGGCGAGGTCACGGTCGATCTCCAGGGTGCCGTGCCCGAGGAGCAGTCGCAGCAGCCACACGGGCGCGCCCTCCCCGGCGCACGCCAGAGCGAGAACGCTCGGCAAGAGCTCTGCGCAGCGGGCGGCGCGAGTCTCGGCGCCGGCGACGAGCGCCGGCAGCAGGTACTCGCCGATCTCGTCGACCAGCCGGGAGTCGGCCGGCCAGCCGGCCGCGAGCTCTGCTAGGCAAGGCAAGAGCTCGGCGAGCCACCCGTCGAGTACCGCGTCCACCATACCGGGCCCAAAGTCGGCCGCGAGCCGCTTCTCGCGGGTCCGCCAGGACCCAGTGGCCTCGCGCAGCCGTTCCGCGTCCCTGGACCTGAGTGCACCGCCCACAGACTGCACCGTGAGCTGCAGCAGCTCGGCCGCCTGGAAAGCCCGCAGTTGCTCCATTGACAACTGAATGCACACACGGAAACCACGATGAGGTTCTGCGGATGATGGTCGCCTTGTGACGAGGCCCTCCGACGGGACGCGATCATCACCATCCACATCACTCACTCTCGATTTTCCAGTGGCTTGTCTGGATGGCCGGCTTGCGACAGCTGCCACTTTTGGAGTCCCATCGGACAGGCTACACTCGAGTGCCGCCTGGCCTATTTGGTCACGTGTGTGTTCATTTCTGGGCGCTTCCTTGTGGACTGTTGAGCAGGTGTGTTTGTCGACAACTCGGACCGACGGCATGTATCGTGTGGTGTTGTTCGTGCGCCGCACGTATGTGCCGACTGGCGACCGATGTCCCTGCGCGACGGGTGGGAGCGGCTCAAGATCGCGGAGCTCGGGACCGCTTCTTCGGTACTCCCGGCACTGCGCCACCGCAACTTCGCAGCGACGCGTGTCTTGGTCGCAGCCAGCCCAGGTTGGGTCTGGCCTCCGAGGCGAACGATGCCGCTTGCATCGGAGAGCGCATGGTTAGTGGCGCGCATGCACAATGTCGTGACGTTGGACTTGGAGCTGTGGAGCCTGGACCCAAGCTCCCTGCGCGAGCTCGTGACTCTATGAACACACATGGCAGGGTTGACAGCTGGCGTCCGTTACGACGGCCGATGCCGTTTGCCTTCCTTGTCTCGTCGGACACGGTGGTAGGAAGACTCGAGGTCAAGATCGATGGACTCTTCGTGCGTGCGGCCTCCGGAGCGGAGGGATGTCACTGACACCACCTCGTGGCCCGCTTGCGCGAAAAAGAGCAGGTGTACGGGTACCACGTCCACCTGCTGCGCCGTGCCCTCCCCTCTCCACCCGCACACCTCGGTAGGCCGCCGCGGCTCTGGAGGACCACGTTCCTTGGCCGCGCCCACGAAGGCTGTGTGAAGCAACACTCCCGAGTACGCTCTTTCGAACGCGAGTTTCTTCTGGCCCTCGGCCGTTAGACGGGGACTCTCGCAGGTCAACTCGGCGACCAGGTCGACGAGCACTGCCGGCCAGGGACACGGTAGAGCGCGAGTGAGGTCTGCGCTCGTCCACAGAGGCCAACGCAGATAGTTGACCGGGATGCGGACCAGTGCGAGGACGGATAGGATGGCACATGGAGATTATTGCCCATACGACACGGATTTATTTGCTCAGTTTGACTCTGGAACTGCGGCTTGCTCGGCAGCCTTTCTGAGTCTGCCGAAAATCTTGTCTCCTGGCAACTTCAGGATCCAGGATTCGAGGTTCCGGGTGACCATTTGATTGCTCCGCACGGTATGGACGTCGCCATCAGTGATCCCTCAGCAAAGACTACCGCCGCCGAGAGAAACAACGTTTGTCGTAGTCGCGGTCGATGCTCGGCACCACCGCGAAGCCGAGCGGGCCTCGCTGGCGAAATGCGTCGCCGAGGCAGGTCTCGTCGCGTGTGCTGCGGCATGGTCCAGGCATGGGGCCCAGTTCGCCCTTTTTTACGTGCACAGCTAGCCTGGCGGAGCCGGTCAGCGCCGGCGAGCGCGCGGGATCGGCGGCGGCTCATACATGCGGAGTTCGATCCCGGCGCGGGCCAGAGCGGACCGCCAGGGCCAAGCAGCGGAGGAGCTGCTGCAGCCTGCCACACCCCCGACAACGACGATCCGCAGGAGCGCGCCGCCGGTTCCTCTGCGACCCCTCGGGCCCAGCGGGGTGAGCGGCGCAACGAGTTCGCCCAAGGCCTCGGGACGCGCACGCCAAGCCGACGACGACAACCGGAGGTCGGTGAGCGAGGCCGCCAGCGAGAGCAGCGGCGATAGCGACGACACCGTGCTCGAGTCGCGCAGCGTGGCGGTCAGCGAAACGAGACCGGCCAGCCGAGCGACGACCCGAACGTCGGCGTCGCATTCAACGTAGCACGCGAGTGACCTCAGTCCCGCGAAACAGAGCAAGCGGGGCAGACTGGCGCAGCACTCGCTCGCCGCCAGGCTCATCAGGCTGACATCCGCGAGCCCTGTGCGCGCCAGACCCGCCCACGCCTCGTCACGTCGCCAGTCAATGTACACGCCGGCCATGGACCGCAGCTTGGGCATGTGCGCCAGCGCTGCATACGCAACCGTGCCTCCCTTTTCCAACTCGAGTCTCTCGACGCCGACCAGGCCTCCCTCGCGCGCCCGGTCCGCGTCGATCCCGGAGCTGATGCGCAGCACCCGGACCGAGGGACACCACGCCGGGTGCTCGAACATGCTCAGCTGGCGCACCCGCGACGGGGGGACCCAACCCACCACTGCCTTCCGCGAGCCGAGGGAGAAGGCCTCTTCCGGCCAGAGCTCGAGGCACTCGAGCAGCGGGAGCGAGCAGATGGCACCAAACGTCTCGGGGCAGAGGCTGTCGCCCGGCAGGTCGACGAGAGACAGCGACGTCAGGAGCGACAGGCGCGAGAGAGCTTCGCCGAGCCACCCGGTGGTCCCCGCGCCCCGGCCGCCGGGTTCGCGCCGGAGGTGGCTCGAGTCGGCGATGTGAAGCGTCCGAAGGGTTCCGCTCAACCTGTGACTCAGGTCGACCAGCGAGGCGCCAGAGACCGAGACGTCCAGACGGAGGTCAGTGAGCGAGACGAAGTCGTCGAGGATGCCCCGCGGCAGTGGCACCGTGCCATGGCCGTCGGCCGAGAACCGCTTGCGGTAGAGCTGCAGCGAGAGCAGGCGATCGCGTCCGAAGACGTGCAAGTCCTCGGCCGTCACGTCCGCTTCCTCGTAACCGCACGAGTAGAGCTGCAACTCGAGGTGGCGTAGAGACGGCAGAGAGTGTCCGGCCGCGACGACACCTCTGCTCGTTCCCGCCTCATCGACCTTTCGCCGCAGGGACGCCAGGTCGGTCACAGGCATGCCCACCAGCTCGATCCTGTGAGCGTTGCGCCACAGGCGAACGTCTGGCAGAGCTTCGACATCGAAACCAGCGTTCAGACGCCACTCGACGGCCCGCCGCATATGGTCGCCGGCGGCCACCTCACGCCGCGTCTCGACGCGGTACCACGACGAGGGCTCTGCGCGCACCGACAACCAGGACCGCGACACGCTGGCCAGCCGGCCGCGATCGCGCTGATCGAGGAACAGGCAGACGGCGCAGCTCAAATCCTTGCCCAGGCGCACATCGCCGGCCCTCGAGGGTTGCGCCGCCTCGGGTCGAAGCGAGCTGCCGCTATAGCTTTGCTTTTGCTGGGCGTTGTGCTTCTTGCGACGAGGTGGCATTCGCGGGTCCACGTCCAGGTCACGATTTGTCTCTGCCCTACCCCAGCGAAACCTTTCCCGTAAAGACTGTTACAACTCGAAGCCTTCTACAGCGCACGTCGCCGATTCTGCCAATGTTCGTTGGCCTTGCAGCACGCGTGCACCTGTCTCGCCAGACCTTGTCAGCCGAGGAGGTTTGCTCTGCCAGCAGTAGTCCGGCCAGAAGACACTCGTGAGACCGAGTCTGTTTTTTAATAATACAGTGTACACTTGCGACCACATCAGCGCAAGACTGAGAGCCGCCAGAATCCTCCATCACGCACCGGCGGATTGGAGCCACGCTGCGCGCGCCTTCTTGAAGGTCTCGCTCCACGACGCAAATGGACCGCCGCCGCTGTCGCGGATGGACCAGACAGCCAGCGCCACGGCCACCTCCTCTGGTACGCCTCCGTGCACCACCGAGTCGTGGGCGAGGACACCCAGCTCGGCAATGTCGCCGAGACGCGTCGGCGAGTGGAAAGCCGCTGCGCGGCCGAGCAGCGCAAGGAGAGAGCGCGAGAGGTCCGCCAGCGAGGCGACTGGCCCGCCCCCGGCTGTCCCGCTCCACTCGGAGGATCCCAGGTCGAGCGACGCCGGCAACGACTGCACGTCCGACAGCAGGCGCCAGCCGCAGACGGCCACGTCGGGCGCCGCCACCGCGAGTCGCGAGACTGGCAGCGTCTCACGGCCCCGGCCGTCGAACAGCTGGCCCAGACCGCTGAAGGCCATTGGACCGCAAAGAGGGGGCCCGGGCGGCGGCAAAAACGCGACAGCGGGACCAGTGGACGAGGAGGACGGGGAGGAGCCACAGAGACCCGATTCGGGCGGGACCCCGATGGCGAGAGAAGGAGCGCCCGGTAACTGGGCCACCGCGTCTTCGCCTGTATGGTCCGACGTCGTCCCCGCTACCCCCGCCGCCGCCTGCGTCCCGGTACGCGCGGTCACGGGCGGGAGCGGCGGCCAATCGACTTCCGCGGCCGAGACGAGGGACACGTCGGGTGCCGCCGGGACGACCTCGGCCTCCTGGGTCCCCCGGGTCGAGGGTGCTGCGGAGAAACGGATGCGCCGCTGGAACCTCTTTGAACGGGGAGGTCCCGCGGCAGGAATCGCCCGCGCGCGAGCCGTGTCGTCCGCCACAGGGGTCTGGACCGCTGCACGCAACCTTGACTTGGTGCTCGCAGCCGAGACCAAGGGAACGGCTCCGTCCTCGCGCGGGAAACCGGAGGCGACGTCCGGCCGCCGCTCCACCCACACCTTGCCCTCGCCAGGCGGCGCCGTTTCCTTCTTCTTCTTCTGTTGCTGCTGCTGCTGCTTTTTCTTGGCCTCGCTGACGCGCACCGTCTGGGCGGAAACAGGCGCGGGCCCAGCTCCCGGCGTCTCCGACGACAGGGACAGGCGGACCGTGCCCAGGCAGGCCCCGTCGGACGATCGCGGCGGAAGCTGCGCGCACCTCACGGAGCCCTCGCCCTCATCCGCGATCCTCCTGCGCAGGACCTTGGCGCAGCGCTTGTGCAGCCGCCTGCGGCAACCCATCGAGCAGTGGCACCAGACGACGGACATCGTCTCGGATTCCTTGGGCCCGTCGCGCTCGCAATGGGCACACTTACCCTGAGCGACGAGCTTGTTCAGCTGACCGCGTCGGCGGGCAGCCTCTCCGCCGAGCTGCTGCATGCTGGCCGGGGCCGTGACCGCGCCAGTCGCACGCCCCGGCGCAGTCTCGGCGGCGCCGTCCTCGCGTCCGCGGTGGTGACGGTGCCTCGGCGGTTGTTCGCCGCCGCCCGCCCGCTTGGCCTTGTCGCCAGCCACCACGGGCGCCCGCTGCCTCTGCCTCTCTTCTTCCTCTGCGCGACGCCTGCCGGCCGCCTGCTGCCGCTCCAGAAACTCGGCCGCGCGCTGCTCCTTCATCTGCTCGAGCGGGTCCGTGGTCGCGCCTTGCGGCTGCGCTCCTCGGACAAGGGACGACGACGACGGCGTCGGCGAGCGCGGCGGCCGCGTGGGTGCCGGAGAGTCCGCGCGGGCCGTCGACGCCTCCTCTGGGTGGTGGTGATGATCCGGGAGGAGCCCTCTGGCTCGCGCGAGCTCGAGCATGCACGGGAGCTGGGACACCAGGAACCCGGCCCGGTCGCCGCCGCCGGAGAGCGCCGCATTGCACACGCTGCGGAGCGCCGACTCGGCCGATGGGCGCTCCGCCGCGAGGTCGTGCGATGCCCAGATGCTCGCCGGGTCCGCCACGACGTCCAGCAGAGTGGCCATGTCGTGCACGGGGCTCGTCTCCAGGCTCCCGCAGGAGGCGAGGGCCGTGTACCGGCGGCCGACGGACATCCCCGGTCGAAGTCGCTCGCCGTGCTCGGCCAGGGATCCCACCAGCCAGCTCAGCGGCCCTCCCTGCAGGTCCATCTCGTGGCAGAACCACGACAGGAGCGCGGCGCAGCACAGGCCCCGCTCGGACGACAGGCCCCTGGCGAGGCGCTCCAAAGGCTCCGGGCACACGGGGACGTCGTCCAGAGGAGAGGCGCAGCCGTCGCCGCCCGCGAGCCTGCCGAGAAAACGGAACACCCACCGCGTACTGCCCAGCCACCTGCGGAACGACGCCCCGTCCTCCCAGGGTCCGGCCGAGGCAGCACCGGTCGCGATGGCTCGAACCAGGTAGACGAGTCCGTTGGCCGGCACGCAGGACAGAGACGAAGACAGAGCCTGCTGGTCCGAGACGATGACGAGCGCGGGGTGATAGATAAACAAGGGCGGGTCCGCCGCAGCGGCCCGGCGGAGCTCGGCGACGGCGGGATGCAGCGCCATGCGCACCTTCACGATGTCGAACAGCAGCTCCTGCCGCTGTCGCGTGCCGTCCGACTGACGGCGCGGGGACCAAAGAAAGTCCACCAGCGTGTCCATGGTCAGCTCCCCGTGGACCCACCACGACTCGCGCGACCCTTCCTGCTGCTGCTTCGGCTTCTGCTCTCCATCCTCCGCCGCCGACTGCGCGAGCACCGTGAGGTGGACGGGTCCGTGGCTGTGGCTGTGGTCTGGCCACCTCGGCAGCGTCGCGATCGCCCCCGAGCGGACCGGCCCGGTGCCGGGAGTACCTTGGTCTCCCGGGGAACGCGCGACGAGCACGAGGTCGCAGGAGGGACGCTGGCACGGCGTCAGCCTGGCGCGGCCGCCGGGGCGACTGTGCGAGCACGGTACGCCGGGCTCGCACGTCAGCAGACCGTTGCGGCACCGCACTAGCGAGCGGTACACGTCGCGCGCGGGCACGCCGGCCACCAGGACGTCGGCGCACAGCTCCCGGTGGCGTCCCAGCGACGACGACGACGAGCCAAAGCACCCGCTCGCCTCGAGCCACCGCGTGACGGCCGGTGGGCACGAGGGCAGGGCCGACGCTGCCGAACCGACCCGCGGCGCCCAGTACACGGCGGAGCCCAGGACCTGACCGTCGAGCACGAGATGCGCCGACTTGGACCTGCTGTGCTCCGCGGTGCACGACTGGCGGCACCGCAGAACCGATAGCACGACGCCCGTGTACGTTTCACCCGCGCCGACCTCGGGGAACCGCTCGAGGAGGAACCTCGCGAGTTCGACGCGCGACCGGAAGAGCGCCGACAAACCGGTCACGCGCGGGCTGACGGTGCTGGGGGTGCCGGACATCCCGAGGCACAGAGAGCCGAAGCCATCATCGCCGCCGCCGCCGTGCGCGTCCTGCCACACGATCCACTGTTGGTTTCCGACGCAGTGCATGTGGAACTCGCACGACCAGCTGCGCGTCGCTCCACGGGCCGTACCGGAATCGCCCTTCTCCTCTGCACCTTGCCGGCGCGTCGACTGACCCGACACGCACAGGCACAGATCGTGCAGCCGGTCCGTCAGCGAGGACAGACTGCGGAGCATCTCGGCCCAGAGGGCGGACCCGAGCGAAGCGGCCGGAAGCAGGGCGCCGGCACCGGCGGTAGCCGCACGCCAGAGCACGGGGAAACCACGATCGTCCTGTCGGCTGCGCGGTGGATGCTCGTTGTCGCGCTCGTTCGCCACCGCAGAACGCTGCTACAACGGCAAACCACAGACAGAGCGAGAGAGAGAGACGCTCTGATGGCAAGCTGCAGCGCAAAGAAACCACGGGCGCTCGTGGCTGGCAAAGGGGGATATGGTGCCGAACCTTCGGATGTGTTGTCCTGCGTCTCCGCTGCAGGGCGGCCACGGTCTTGAGCTTGCGGAGGGTCGCGTCGCCGCCCTTGTGTTCCAGGCAACCGAGAGTGTCACAGGCAGCGGCAACATCCCCCAGGAGGCCGACTGTCTCGTCGCGGCCGTCCTTCTCAATTGCGGTCTCGTCGGTTTCTCCGGTCAGGTGCCCGAAGTAACTGTGCCGAGACGCCCTGACGTGTTCCCCCACGAGGCACTGCCCGGTGTCGCATCCCTTTCCAAGGACCCGCTCGAGCAAAGGCGGAGGCCCGCGCCCGAGACGGCCGGCGCACAGCGAGGAGCCCAGCGGACACCGCAACACGGCCGACTCGGTCTTGCGACGCTGGCGGGCGGACATCCCGACCAGCGTCACCCTGTGGTCACCTCGCCGTTCCACTGTGCCGAGACCAAAGAGACTGCACCGGTCGTCCGCCTGGCGCAGCCAGCGCTGGATCGTCCCCGGAGAGAGCGGGGCGGCGTCGGTCGATCCGAGGAGCAACCCAGGACGCCCGTCCCGCAGGCACAGCACACTGCGACCGGTGGAGCCGAGGACGAACGCGAGCAACTGCCCCGCCGCAGCGCCGCCACCGCCGTCCGCGGCAGACGCAAACAAGAAGCAGCAGCCGTCGGCGTCGTCGCGGGACGATGCGCCTGCATGCGCCCGATCCTTCGCCGTCCTTTCAAGCAGCGCGCACAGCGCCCGGCCGAGGTCGTCAAACGGCACCGTCATCTCGCCGTCGGGCCCAGCGTCACCCGGCTCTCCCGCCTCGAGGGACTCTGCGCCTCCCTCGTCCCGTCCCCCGGTTTCCGGGCCGGACTCCGACTCGACGTGCCTGCCCAGTGGCCGGCAGCAGTCCAGCAGATCCACCCCGAGAGGCTCCCCCGACACGTCTCTCGACGCGCGGAGTTGGCGGCCCGGGATCGCCGACACGTCGACCGAGGTGGTGCGCCAGGCAGTGCCGCCGCCGCGGTGCAGGGCGAGGATCGCGGAGACGGCGCGGTCGAGAACCACCTCGTGACCCTGACCGTCCGCAGACGGCACAATCGGCAGCAGCAGCTGCGAGTGCCCGTGCTGTCCGCTATGCGCGCCCGTGAACTGATCAAACAGACAGCCTGGCGATTCCCTCTCCCTTTCGCCGCCGGGAGGTGCTGCACCGCGCAGCACGGCGACGGCGTACCGCGAGTCCGCGCCGGCGCGCCACAGCATCGCGCTCGCCCAGCAGGGCACCACGGAATTCAACACGACGAGGACGAAGCCCTGCACGCCGACCCCCTTGGCCGGGCCGAGCAGAGGATCCCTCGCGAAGAGCGAGTCCAGAAGCCCTAGCGGAAGGACGAAGCAGCCCGGGGAGGCCAACGGGTCGGACGAGCGGAACCCACGGCGCAACGCGGCGTCCGCCCGCGGCAGCACGCGGTGCGCCGCGGCGTCGCGTCGCACGACCGAGTCACTCAGGGTCAGCGCGGATGAGAGAGCACTGTCCGCAAACGTCGGGCACCCGCAGTTGCGCAGGAGGAGCGTGGCGCCGCCCACGGTTCCCAGCGGCGGGTGCACGCATCCCTCCTCGTCCACGACGCTGGACGACGCGCCGGCCGCCCCCGGAGGCCACAGCCGCGCGACGGCCGCGACCGCGGCCTCCGAGGCGACACGGTGGTACTGGGCCGAGTGAGAGCCGCAACAGTGGAGCAGCGCGCTCGGCGCGGACAGCACCAGCGCCCGGGCATCGCCCACCACCTGGCTGTCCACCGACGCGCGGTGCCGGAGCGGGCGCAGCTCCAGGCGCAGACGGCTAAACTCCTCCGTCAGCCACCACGCGAACCTCGACAGGGTGAAAAAGCGCACCTGCGGCGCGTACACTGCCCGCTCGACCGAGCGCACGAGCGCAAGCACGCGGCTGTTTTCGCTCGGCCGCGCCTTGCGCGCCTTCTTGCTGCCGACGGCGGCCGCGCCGCGGCGGTCTCTGGCGACGAGGTCCGGCGTCGAGACCGACGACGACCAGGCCTCGTGCGGGTCACACCAAACGCAGAGCGCCTCGGCGTCGCCTTCCGCCGTGCCCGGAGCCCTGAGGACCCGCAGCCACCAGGCCTTGTCCGACCCGCCGGGGGCCGTGGGGCCGGCGTGCGCGGGCCGGTGCACCGCGACGAGCCACTCGGTGTCGTCGTCGGGCGCCCGGGCAACGAGCGCGCGCAGCTCCGCGAACACGGCGTGAGCCGCGTTGGCGAGGTCCAGCAGGACCGGGTCCTCGTCCTTCCGGTCGCCGCCGCCGAGCCCGAGAACACCGACCAGACGGCGCAGCCTCGACGAGCAGTCCAGGTGAAAGCACCGGGTCCTCGTGTAGACCTCTCCGCTCCGCTGCAGCCCGCCCGGACCCGGACGCGGGTGCTCGGCGGCCCGAGCGTGGCCGAGACGTTGAAGGCCATCAGTTTGGGCCCAGCCTGCAGCGATAGCGAGACGGCGAGTTCGCATCCGTCCACCGACCGACACACCTCGGTCGCCCGCGGCCTGAGCTCGTCCGGCGACGGCCCCACGGGACACAGCTCGCGAAACAGCCTGTGTGCGCTGACGGCCGCGTGCTCAGGACCCGACAGCACCACGGCCAGCACCTCGTTGAGGTCGTACATGTCCAGGGCGCTTTCCCCTTGCTCCACGGCGGAGCGCGGCGTGAGCTTCGACAGAACGGCCAGAGGACCGTCGTCGCCCCCGTCGTCACCGTAGTCGGCGCGGCACAGGAGAGGACGACCGACGACGAGCCGCCAGGACAGCGCCAGCTCGAGCTCCCAGCGCCGCGTCACCGCCCCCATGGGTTCCCCTGCTCGCCTATTCTTCAACTCGCCGTCGGGCCGGGGCAAATCAACCAGACCGGCGACGCACCTGCACCGGCGGGTTCCGCCGCTCGACTCGTCACGGAGAAGCGGGGCCACCCACGGGCTCACGCGTTCCGCGCCGACCACTCGCCGCCCCGGCTCCGGAGCCGGTCCAACCACCGCGAGCCAGAAGACGGCAGACGAACGCTCGGACAGCGGGGCGTAGACGCCGGCGCACCCGAGATCCAAGAGCTCGTCGAGTGACGGCGACGCGTCGCCGGACAAGTAAAAGTCCCGCCAGCGCTCGCTGACGAGTAGACGAGGACCGGCAAAAGAAGTGTTGTCATCGTCCTGCATGACCGAAAACAGACGCAGCGGGCTCTGATAAATTGTCGATTTGTCGCCTCGGGGTGGGGGCGACAGGTCGCGCTCTATGGTGGCGGAACTTACGATCGCGCGGGAATTGAAAATCATGATTGCAGGAGAATAAACGAGCGATGGCCGCTTTTTCGCGCGGGTGACCGGTGACGACTCTCACGCAGTCGCGTCGGCTGGTACTGACTCTGCGGCAGAGCTCGTTTTCCTGCCGTACGTAAACGCATGGCACCGACGGGGATGGCGTCGACGGCAAACAGGTGAACACCGTCCGAACACACTCTGCGCTCATGGTTCCACATTCCGGGAACTCGGAATCCCAACCCGTAAACCGCAACCCGAACCCAGAATCCCAAACCAACCCCAATCCTTGAAATTGACCTCCCCGATCCGGGTCCCAGACCCATGCATGCGGCAACTAGAACCAAGACCGGCAGAAAATCTCGCAAATGTCTGGGACGCAGAAGAAGGGCAAGCAACACGCGGTGAGGCAGCAACCGGATAGTCCACCGAAGCCTGCCAAGGCGAGCGAGCTCGACATCCCTGATGTACATGTGCAGTCTGGAAATCCCAATTGTCGATCATGTGCTGTCTTGGCCTTTTGGTCTTGCAGTACTTCTCCTTATCGTTCAGGGAAAGTAGTCTTGCAGCACTTTTCCTGATCGTTCAGGGAAAGTAGTCTTGCAGCACTTTTCCTGATCGTTCAGGGAAAGTAGTCTTGCAGCACTTTTCCTGATCGTTCAGGGAAAGTAGTCTTGCAGCACTTTTTCTGATCGTTCAGTGAAAGTGGTCGTTTGCAGCACTTTTCCTGATCGATCAGGAAAAGTGACCTTTCAGCAAGTGTTTCGGGTGCGCGCCAGTTTTTCGCTTGTTGTCGACAGAGAGAAGAAAAGCAACCCAGACAGACTGACATCTGTGTCCACACCCGCTATCATGAGTGTCGACGAGGAATACGTTCAAATGATACTGGAGGCCGACTGGGACTCTACTGGCATTGCCAAGCATTCGTGGGGAGAGGAGTTCCTGCTGAAAGCCCTCGCTATTTTCCACGGACGGGAAGGTTTTACTGTCACTCTGGACGAGGTTGCTGATCTGCTGAAGCGGCGAGTGGACAACGTTCAGGCCCGGGTCTTTCAGCGCCTGCAAGAAGGGGTGGACTACATCGTGCAGCAACAGCTCTCGACTGGCGGGCGGCCGAAGAAACAAGTGCTGTTGTCGCCGTGGGGCGCCAAGAACTTGGCGATACTGGTTGAGGGTGAACGAGCCCTGGCGCTGCGGTCGTATTTCTTGCTCGTGGAAGATGTGTTCCACGAAGAGAAGGTCGACGCCATCCGCTTCAGGCGCACGAGAGAGTCCGACGAGGAGACGATGTCGAAGACGAAGCGACAACCGGTGCCGCCCGAAATCAAGGTCGGCCACTGCGTCTACGTTGTGCGGGTTACCGACGAATCGGGCCGCCTCAAACACAAGGTCGGACGCAGCAAAAATTTGAAAAAGCGTTGGAGCGGCCTAAGACACACAATTCTCGGCCGTCTGGAGCTCGCGCACCAGCGCATGGTTGACGAGGATGTATTCCTCGAGACTTGTGCTCACAAGCTACTCCGCAACGTGCGTCTGGACCACGAGGTCGAAATGTTCGAGTCTGACATCAACAAGATCCTCAAGGCACTTGACATATGTGAGCGGCATTCCAAACAGATGGATGAGGAGTTTGCGGCGGATGGTTGAGGATTGACGTTGTGGACTCAGTTTCTTGGACTGGTACAAGCATTTGCTTTGCCGACGGCAGCTGCACCTCGACTACGAGGTTCGTGATTGGGGTTTCGGGATTTGGGGTTCCGGGTTCGGGGGTTAGGGGGGTTCTGTCCACCGTGGATTTCGGGTTCCGGAAAACAGGCACCCCGGTTCGGGGTTTGAGGTTCCGGGTGACTATTTGATTGCTCCGCACAGGAGAATTGCAAGGAATACTACGACCGGAGGGTCGGCGACCCGGTGCCTCCGTCCCAGCACTCTCTCTGGCCGCGATCTGCTGGGGCCTTGGTGCAGAGCTGCGACAACAGCAAGTTGGTGCGTCTCAACCGAGCCGACGGAACAAAGAGTAATAGGCGCGTTTTTGTGGTGAGAGGGCGTGAGAGGGGAGGCCACACTACAGATGAGCGTTGATTAATCAGCGCGAAGTGCAGCGGGACTGATCGAAGTTTTGTTGTTCGCAAGCAAGTTGCCGCAAAGAACTTCCCGAGGAGCGACTTCAGATCAGTACGGAGAAAACCACCGTTCCGGCGTCTGGGAAGGGCGGGACTCCGCACAGACTCTGTCCCTCTGAGAGAGAGTGACCTCCTGGCGATGGACCGTACAGAAGCACTCGCCGGCGCAGCGCGGAGGCACTGCTGGCATGCATCGGCCCCACCTCGCTGTGGTGCGCCTGCACTCACGGCATCAAGTCATTTTCGCGATTACATTCCTGAAGCCATTTTTGGCCCTCGGACCTTCATTCTTTCACAAAACGCTTCTCCAACCAGTTTGGAATTGG
>Ga0265334_10000887_pt1 | contig 14948 bp, 14 predicted proteins | sample 42023metaG_FD_192442 | JGI IMG/M metagenome (GOLD analysis project Ga0265334, IMG submission 192442) | Rhizosphere microbial communities from Carex aquatilis grown in University of Washington, Seatle, WA, United States - 4-20-23 metaG | ecosystem: Host-associated > Plants > Roots > Rhizosphere... | reverse complement strand
CGTCAGCGGCAGGTGCTGCAGGCTCTCGATGCTGTAGCTGCCCGCCTTCAGGTACATGTAGATCAGCGCCACCAGCAGGAACACGGAACCCAGGAACGTGTACAGGAAGAATTTCAACGTCGCATACACGCGTCGCGCTCCACCCCATACCCCGATGATCAGGAACATCGGGATCAGCATCGCCTCCCAGAAGAAATAGAACAGCAGCGTATCGAGTGCCGCGAAGACGCCGATCATGAGTCCTTCCATGATCAGGAATGCGGCGAAGTACTGCGCCGGCCGCTTCTCCACGACGGTCCAGCCGGCGATGATCACCGGCACCGTCATGAATGCGGTCAGCAGAATCAGCGGCAGCGAAATGCCGTCGACACCGAGGTAGTACTGCGCATGCAGTACCGGGATCCACGCCTGCCGCTCGACGAACTGGAAGGCCGCGCTGGCGGGCACGAATCCCTGGTACAGCGGCACGCAGGCCACCAGTTCGGCCAGCGCGGTCAGCAGCGCGACCCAGCGCGCCGCGCGCACGTTGGTGTGTCCGACGAGAAGCGTGAGCACGCCGCCCGCCACGGGCAGCCAGGTCAGAACCGATAGCAATCCAGTTGACGGCATGATCGGCTCGAACCTTCAGACCCGGACCAGGAACCAGCCCAGCAGGACGGCCAGTCCGATGATCATCCAGAATGCATAGGAATACAGCAGTCCGTTTTGCAGCAGTCGCATGCGGCTGGCAAACCATTCGATCAGCGATGCCGAACCGTTGACCATCGCGCCGTCGATGATCGCCTTGTCGCCCGCCCGCCACAGCACGCTGCCGATGCCCCGGGCCAGCGGCACGATCACACGCTCGTTGAACCAGTCGAAGTAGTACTTGTTCAGCAGCACCCGGTTCAGTCCGCTCAAGCGCTCGCGCAGCGCATCACCGCGCTCCGGCGATCGCAGGACGAACAGCCACGCCGTAAACACCCCGAGCGCGGCGAGCCAGGCGGGCCCCGGCGCGAGACCGCGCAGCGCGAACAGCAGCGCACCGTGCCATTCGCGACCGAGCTCCGCGACCACGTCGTTCGCGTCAGCCACCTGGATCGCGTTCCCAAAGAAGCCTCCGAACAGCACCGGTCCGACCGTGAAATAGCCGACCAGCAGCGAGGGGATCGCGAGCGCGACCAGCGGCCCCTTCATGTCCCAGCCGACGTCATGGAAATGCTCCTGCGCGTGATGGTCGAGTCGCTCCTCGCCATGGAAGGTCAGGAAGATCATCCGGAAGGTATACAGTGCGGTGACGAACACACCGATCAGCACGCATGCATAGGCGTAACCGGCGCCCGCGCGGTGCGAGGCGTGTACAGCCTCGATCAGCGCGTCCTTGGAGTAGAAGCCGGAAAAGAACGGCGTTCCGATCAGCGCCAGCGCCCCGATCATTGCGGTCCAGTAGGTCACCGGCATGCGCCGGCGCAATCCGCCCATCCGCCGCATGTCCTGCTCGTGGTGCATCGCGATGATCACGGCGCCGGCAGCCAGGAACAGCAGCGCCTTGAAGAATGCGTGGGTCATCAGGTGGAACATCGCAACGCTGTAGGCGGAGGCACCGAGCGCCACCGTCATGTACCCGAGCTGCGAGAGCGTCGAATAGGCGATCACGCGCTTGATGTCGTTGTTCACGATGCCGAGGAAGCCCATGAACAGCGCAGTCGTGGCACCGATCACGAGCACGAAGGACAGCGCAGTATCTGACAGCTCGAACAGCGGTGAGAGGCGCGAAACCATGAAGATGCCCGCCGTGACCATCGTCGCGGCGTGGATCAGTGCCGAGATCGGCGTCGGGCCTTCCATCGAATCCGGCAGCCAGACGTGCAGCGGAATCTGCGCCGACTTCGCCATGGCCCCGATGAACAGGCAGATGCATACCACGCTCGCGGCCGCCCAGGGGTGCCCCGGCACCAGCATCAGCGTCTTGCCGGCGAAGGCGGGAGCGGCCGCAAACACCTCCCTGTAGTCGAGCGAGCCCGTGAAGTGGAGCACACCGGCGATGCCGAGCACGAATCCGAGGTCGCCGACCCGGTTGACCAGGAAGGCCTTCAGGTTGGCGAAGATCGCGCTCGGTCGGGTGTACCAGAACCCGATCAGCAGGTACGAGACGACGCCCACGCCCTCCCAGCCGAAGAACAGCTGCACGAAGTTGTTGGCCATCACGAGCATCAGCATCGCGAAGGTGAATAGCGAGATGTAGCTGAAGAAGCGCTGGTAGCCGGGATCATCGTGCATATAGCCGATGGTGTAGACGTGCACGCACAGCGATACGAAGGTCACGACGAACATCATCAGCGCACTGAGCGGATCGATCAGGAATCCGACCTGCAGCTTGAGGCCATCGCTGACCAGCCAGGTGTAGACGCTGGCATCGTAGGGCGGCGCATGCCCGACCGCCACGTTCCACAGCACGCTGCCGGACAGCGCGCACGAGAGTGCGACCGCGGCGATCGTCACGCCGGCCGCGCCCACGCGCCCGATCCGCTTGCCAGCGAGTCCGGCCAGCAGCGCGGCGATCAGCGGGCTCAACGGGATCGTCAGCAGGAGGTTCGGGTTCATTCAGCCCTTCAACTGCTCGAGTTCTTCGACATTGATGCTGCGCCGCTCGCGGAACACCACGACCAGGATCGCGAGCCCGATGGCCGACTCGGCGGCCGCGACGGTCAGCACGAAGAACACGAAGATCTGTCCGTCGAGCTGACCGAGGTAGCGGGAGAAGGCGACGAAATTGAAATTGGCGGACAGCAGCAGCAGCTCAATGCACAGCAGCATGAGCAGCACGTTCTTGCGGTTCAGGAAGATGCCGGCGACGGAGATCGCGAACAGCAGCGTCGACAGAGTGAGCATGTGCGCCAGCGTGATCAACGGCGCGGCTCCGTACCCATTTTCACGATGCGCACCCGATCGCTGGCCCGCACGCCGACCTGAGCGCCAATATCCTGCTTCTTGAGTCCGGGCCGTTGCCGCAGTGTCAGCGATATCGCCGCCACGATCGCCACCAGCAGCAGCATCCCGGCGATCTCAAAGGCGTAGTTATAGCGGCTGTAGAGCAGTGTTCCGAGCTCCCGGGTGTTGCTGTAGCCGGCCGGAAGCGGCGCCATGCCGCGCGTCGCATCCAGCCCGAGCCGATGGCCCAGGATCACGCCGGCGACCTCGACTACCACCGCCCCCGCCGTGGCCCAGCCGAGCCAGGCGAAGCGCGTGAAGCCGCGGCGCAGTTCCTCGATGTCGATGTCGAGCATCATCACGATGAACATGAACAGCACCATGACTGCACCGACGTAGACGAGCGCCAGAACGATGGCGAGGAATTCGGCCTCGATCAGCAGCCAGAGCACTGAGCTGCAGAAGAAGCACACCACCAGGCACAGCACGGAATACACCGGGTTGCGCGAGCCGATCACGCCCAGCGCGGCGGCCACCAGTATCGTCGCGAATACGTAGAACAGCACCAGCGGCATCAGCTAGACCCCTCTCCCCTCTCGTTATGCGCGATGGCGTCTGCCGCTTCAGCGGTAGCGCGCGTCGGCCGCCTTGTCGGCGTTGATCATGCTCTCGTAGCGCTCCCCAACCGCGAGCAGCTTGTCCTTGCTCATGATGTTCTCGCCACGATGTTCCATGTGGTATTCATGGATGCGCGTCTCGACGATCGCATCCACCGGGCAGGCCTCCTCGCAGAAGCCGCAGTAGATGCACTTGAACAGGTCGATATCGTAGCGCGTGGTGCGCCGGGTACCATCGGGGGCAACGTCCGAGTCGATCGTGATCGCGAGCGCCGGACAGACCGCTTCGCACAGCTTGCAGGCGATGCATCGCTCTTCACCGTTCGGATAACGTCGCAGCGCGTGCAGGCCGCGGAAACGCACCGACTGCGGTGTCTTCTCCTCCGGGTACTGCACCGTGATCTTGCGCCGGAACAGCGAGCGGGCGGTCAGGCCCATGCCCTGCAGCAGCTCGGTGAGCAGCAGCGTCTTGAAGGGGTTGACTGTGGCCATGCGTGAGCCCTCAGGTACTCCACGGTCCGACGTGGTAGGCGGCCAGCACGATCTCGACGGCGATCCAGACGATCGTGATCGGGATCAGGACCTTCCAGCCGAGCCGCATGATCTGGTCATAGCGATAACGCGGGAAGGTCGCGCGGAACCACATCATGAAGCACAAGCCGACGAAGATCTTGAGTACCAGCCAATGCGTGCCAGGCTGGCCGAGCCAGGTATTGCCCCCGAGCCAGGCGTAGCCGTCGACCGGACTCAACCAGCCGCCAAAGAAGAACAGCGCGGTCAACCCGGAGATCAGGATCATGTTGGCGTATTCGGCCAGCATGAACACGCCGTAGGCGATCCCGGAGTACTCGACGTGGAACCCCGCGACGATCTCGGACTCCCCCTCCGCGACGTCGAACGGGGCACGGTTGGTCTCGGCGATGCCCGAAATGAAATAGACCATCAGCAGCGGAAACAGCCACGACCAGTACCAGCTCAAGACCCCGCCGTGCTGGCGCTCGACAATAGTGCCGAGGTTCAGACTCCCGGCCGCCATCAGTACGCCCACGAGCGCGAAGCCCATTGCGATCTCATAGGCGACCATCTGCGCGGTCGCGCGCATCGCGCCAAGGAACGCGTACCTCGAATTCGAGGCCCAGCCGGCCAGGATGATTCCGTAGACGCCGACCGAACTCAACGAAAGCACGTAGAGCAGCCCGGCATCGACATTCGCAATCGCATAGTGCGGTGCAATCGGTACCACCGCCCAGGCCGCGAGCGCGGTGGTCAATGCGATCACCGGCGCCACCAGGAACAGGAATCTGCTGGCCCGCGCCGGCATGATCGCTTCCTTGATCAGAAGCTTCACGACGTCCGCGATCGGCTGGCCGAATCCGGCCGCGAGTCCGAACAGCTTCACCCGGTTCGGCCCGATGCGCAGCTGGATCCAGCCGATCAGCTTGCGCTCCCACAGTGTGAGGTAAGCCACGGAGAGGATCAGCACCACCATCAGCAGCAGCGTGACCGCGGTCGACTGCGCGTAGCCGGGCAGCCCTGCCCACACGGAACTGAGCGTGCTCACGCAGCATCCCCGCCGTACAAAGCCAGCGGCTCGCGGCCATCGCGCGTGCGCAGCAGCGCACTGGCGCGGCGCAGCACCGGGTCAATCTGGTACATCGGTACGTCCGCCACCGCCTCGGCCGGCGCACTGGCAGCAGCCAGCGGTGCGGTCGCGTCCGCCGGTGCCTGCGCAGGCGCTGCCGCCACCAGCGAGCCCAGTTCGTCGCGGACCTGCTCGGAGGACTGGTAGTCGAACCCGGCGAACCCGAGCAGGTTACCGAGCACGCGCAGGATCTTCCAAGCCGGGCGCGCTGCCCCGACCGGCCGTGCGGCTCCGGCCTGGCTCTGCCACCGCCCCTCGAGGTTCACGTAGGTACCGGAACTCTCCGCGAACGTGCCCGCCGGCAGCAGCACCTGGGCAAGCTGCTTCATGGTTTCACTCGCGTAAGGCGTGATGGCGACCACGCGGCCCAAGGGCGCCAGCAGGTCCGGCGCGACAGGAACTCCCATGTCCGCCCAGGGCTCGCAGTGCAGCAGCAGGTAAGCGCCGAGGGGGCGCCCGAGCATCGCGCGGGCATGCAGCCCGGCCACCGGGCGCGGCACGCCGCCGGGGGCCCGATGTGGAAGCGCACCGGCGAGATAGGCACCGGCCGCATTGCCGCCCTCGGCGAGCTCTCCATACACCGCGCCCGTGACCCCGGCGAGTGCGCGCGCGAGCGCGCGCAGTTCCGCTCCTCGCGCACTGCGCAGGCTCAGGGCGCCGATCCAGATCGCGCGGTGCGCGCCGGTGCGCAGTGAGCTCGCGATCTGCTCGTGCCGGTCGGTGACTACCGCACCCTGCAGCAGCGCCGCGAGCGCCGTGGGCGGAGCGGCACCGCCGAGCGCGGCGAGCAGCACGGCACCGAGCTCGCGCACCGCCGCCGCCGGCGCGGCCAGCAGGTACTCACCCACCGGAAACAGCCACTCGAAGCGCGCCGGATTGATGGCGTGGACGCGCCCGCCGCGCAGGGCAGCCTTGCGAACCCGATGCGCGAGGATCGGCACCTCATGGCGCAGGTTCGCTCCCACGACCAGCAGCGCATCGAGTTCATCGATCTGTGCGATCGGCAGCCCGAGCCCAGGAGGCGCTCGGTCCGCGGATTGATCGCGAACATCCCCGTGCCGTAGCCGACTATCGATGTTGGCACAGCCGAGCCCCTGTGCGAACTGAGCGAGCAGGTACAGCTCCTCGAGCGTACTGGAGGGATGAGCCAGCAGGCCGAGGCCGGGATCGCCGCCGGCGGCCTCGCGCAACAGCTGCGCGGCCGCACCGAGCGCCACGTCCCACTCCACCTCGCGCCAGCTGCCATCCGGCTGCCGCAGCAGCGGCGTCTCCAGGCGATCCTCGGCGTAGACACCCTCGTAGCTGAAGCGGTCGCGGTCGGCGATCCAGGTCTCGTTGATCGCCTCGCACTCGCGCGGCACCACGCGCATCAGCCGGCCGCGCAGCACGTGGCCGTAGAGGTGCGAGCCGACGCCGTCGTGCGGCGAGATCAGCGCATGCTGCGTCATCTCCCAGCCGCGCCCGCGGAACCGGAATGGTTTGCTGTTGAGTGCTCCGACCGGACACAGGTCGATGATGTTGCCGGACAGCTCGTGATCGACGCTGTGCTCGATGAAGGTGCCGATCTCCATATGCTCGCCGCGTCCGGTGGCGCCCATCTCCTGGATGCCGGCCACGTCCAGTCCGAAGCGGACACAGCGCGTGCAATGGATGCAGCGCGTCATGTCGGTCGAGACCAGCGGCCCGAGGTTCTTGTCCTTGACTACCCGCTTGCGTTCGACGAAACGCGAGATGTCGCGGCCGAAGCCGAGCGCCAGATCCTGCAGCTCGCATTCTCCGCCCTGATCGCAGATCGGGCAGTCGAGCGGATGGTTGATCAGCAGGAACTCCATGATCGCGCGCTGCGCGCCGATTGCCTTGGCCGAGTGCGTGAACACCTTCATGCCCTCGGTGACCGGGGTCGCGCACGCCGGCAGCGGCTTGGGCGCCTTCTCGACCTCGACCAGGCACATGCGGCAATTGGCGGCGATGGGGAGCTTTTCGTGATAACAGAAGCGCGGAATGTAGACGCCCTCGCGGTCCGTGGCGCGGATGATGACCTCGCCCTTGCGCGCCTTCATTGGAACGCCGTTGACCTCGATGTTGACCAGTTCCTCGCTCATGCTGCGACGCGCTCGTTGCCCACGATGCTGCGTCCGCCGTGGTCGACCATGTACTCGAACTCGTGCCGGAAATGCTTCAGGAAGCTCTGCACGGGCCAGGCCGCGGCGTCCCCGAGGCCGCAGATCGTGTGGCCCTCGATGCGATTGGCCACGTCGAGCAGCAGCCCGAGATCCTCACGCCGCGCCTCCCCAGCGAGCACCCGCCGCAGCGTACGGGTCAGCCAGCCGGTGCCTTCGCGGCACGGCGTGCACTGGCCACAGGATTCGGCCATGTAGAAGCGCGACAGGCGCTCGAGCACGCGCACCATGCAGGTCGTCTCGTCCATCACGATCACGGCCGCGGAGCCTATGCCCGAGCCGACCGCCTTGACCGAGTCGTAGTCCATGTTGGTCTTGAGCATGATCTCTCCCGGTACCACCGGGGTCGAGGAGCCACCGGGGATCACGGCCTTGAGCTTCCTGCCGCCCAGCACGCCGCCGGCCAGCTCGAGCAGATCGGCGAACGGGATCCCGAGCGGTACCTCGAAGTTGCCCGGGCGGTTCACGTGGCCGGAGACCGAAAAGATCACGGTGCCGCCGGAGTTCTTCGGCCCGAGCTCGGCGAACCACTGCGGTCCCTTGCGCAGCAGCGTCGGCACGGAGGCATAGCTCTGCGTGTTGTTGATCGTGGTGGGCATGCCGTACAGGCCGAATGCGGCCGGAAACGGCGGCTTGAAGCGAGGCTTGCCGGTCTTGCCCTCGAGGGAATCCAGCAGTGCGGTCTCCTCGCCGCAAATGTAGGCACCGGCACCGACGAAGGTATGCAGATCGAAATCGACACCGGATCCCTGGATGTTCCTGCCGAGCAGCCCGGCTGCGTAGGCCTCGCGCAATGCCGCCTCGAAGCGCGGTATGGGCTCGCCGAGAAACTCGCCGCGTATGTAGTTGTAGCCGACCGTCGCATTCATGCAGTAGCCGCCGATCGCCATGCCTTCGATCACCGAATGCGGGTTGTAGCGCAGGATGTCGCGGTCATGGCAGGTGCCTGGCTCGCTCTCATCCGAGTTGCACACCACGTACTTCTGCATCGGCGCATTGCGGGGCATGAAGCTCCACTTGATCCCGACCGGGAACGCCGCACCACCGCGACCCCGCAGTCCCGAGGCTTTGATCTGTTCGATCACCTGCTCGCGCGGCGGCTTCTCAGCCAGGATCCTGCGCCACACGGAGTAGCCGCCAATCTGCTCGTAGGTCGCAAGCGTCCAAGAGCGTTCGAATTTCAGCGGCTCGAAGCAGGTCAGGTCGCGCTTGTCGTCCCAGACATTCATGGTTGCTAGACCAGTTCCGCGAGGATCTGATCGACCTTCTCGGGCGTCAGGTGCTCGTGATAGACGTGATCGACCATCATCATCGGCGCGCCGGTGCAGGCGGCCAGGCATTCCTCCTCGCGCTTGAGGAAAATGCGCCCGTCCGGTGTGCTCTGCCCGAGGCGGATGCCGAGCTTGCGCTCCACGTACGCGGCGATGTCCTCGCCACCGCGCAGCATGCAGGAGATATTGGTGCACACACTGACGTGGTGCCGCCCGCATGGATGGGTCTCGAACATGGAATAGAAGCTCGCGACCTCGTACACCTGGATCGGCGGCAGCTTGAGGTAGCCGGCCACGGCATCCATCAGTGCCACCGTCAGGAAGCCCTGATTCTGCTCCTGTGCCGCGCGCAGCGCCGACAGGACTGCCGAGCGCTGGCGGCCGGGCGGGAATTTCGCGACCCAATGATCGATTTCGGCACGAGTGTGCGCGGACAGCGGCGAGTCCTGGCCATCGTGCGCGGCAGGTGCTTCGGGCGCGCTCATCAGCGGTCGACCTCTCCGAATACCACGTCCTGGGTGCCGATCACGGCGACCACGTCGGCCAGCATGTGGCCCCGCACCATCTCGCCGAGCGCGCCCAGATGCACGAAGCTCGGCGCCCGGCACTTCAATCGGTAGGGCTTGTTCGCCCCATCGGACAGCAGGTAGACGCCGAATTCTCCCTTGGGCGCTTCGACTGCCGCATAAGTCTCGCCTTCGGGCACGCAGTACCCCTCGGTCATGAACTTGAAGTGATGGATCAGTGACTCCATGTTGCCCTTCATCTGCTCGCGACTCGGCGGCCGCACCTTGCGGTCATCGACCATCACCGGACCGGCATTCGTGCGCAGCCAGCGCACGCATTGTTCGATGATGCGGTTGGACTGCCGCAATTCCTCGATGCGGACCAGGTAGCGATCGTAGCAATCACCGTTCAGTCCGACGGGAATGTCGAAATCCAGCTCGTCGTAGACCTCATAGGGCTGCTTGCGGCGCAAATCCCACTCGACTCCGGAGCCGCGCAGCATCGGCCCGGAAAAGCCCAGCTGCAGCGCGCGCTCGGGCGGCACTACGCCGATGTTCACGGTGCGCTGCTTCCAGATGCGGTTGTCGGTGAGCAGCGTCTCGTAATCATCGATGCACTTCGGGAACTTGCGAGTGAACGCCTCGATGAAATCGAGCAGCGAACCGGTGCGCGCGCCGTTCATGCGATCGACGTCGGCCTGGCTGTGCCAGCGCGAGGCCTGGTAGCGCGGCATCGCATCGGGCAGATCGCGGTACACCCCACCAGGGCGGTAGTACGTCGCATGCATGCGCGTGCCCGAGACAGCCTCGTAGCAGTCCATCAGGTCCTCGCGCTCGCGGAAGCAGTACAGGAACACGGTCATCGCACCGATGTCGAGCCCATGGGCGCCGAGCCACATCAGGTGGTTCAGGATGCGCGTGATCTCGTCGAACATCACGCGGATGTACTGTGCACGCGGCGGCGGCGTAATCCCGAGCAGTCGTTCGATCGCGAGCACGTAGGCATGCTCGTTGCACATCATCGACACGTAGTCGAGCCGATCCATGTAGCCGATGGACTGGTTGAAGATCTTCGATTCAGCGAGCTTCTCGGTGCCACGATGAAGCAGGCCGATGTGCGGATCGGCCTTCTGGATGACCTCACCGTCCATCTCGAGCACCAGGCGCAGCACGCCGTGCGCGGCCGGGTGCTGCGGCCCGAAATTCAGCGTGAGATTGCGGATCTCAGCCATGCGGTGCATCGGGTCCCGGCAGGTCGTGCAGCGCCGGGTCGTAGCGGTTGTCGTGGCGGATCACTCGCGGCACCAGCACGCGCGGCTCGATGCTGACCGGCTGGTAGACCACCCGCCCGAGCTGCGGGTCGTATCGGACCTCGACATTGCCGCTGAGCGGAAAGTCCTTGCGGAACGGATGGCCGATGAAGCCATAGTCGGTGAGCAGCCGGCGCAGATCCGGATGGCCGCGGAACAGGATCCCGAACAGATCGAAGGCTTCGCGTTCGAACCAGTCTGCGCTGGCCCAGATTCCCGTCAGGGAATCGAGCACCGGATCTTCGCCCGGCTCACAGTACACGCGCACGCGGAGCCGGTGGTTGTGCGTGATCGAGAGCAGCTGGAGCACGATCGCGAAGCGTTCCAGCCGCGTCCGGGTATGCGGGGCGCTGCGATTCACGCCGCGGCTGAAGCCGCTCGCCGTGGCCCCGGTGGTACGCCACTCGACCTGACCGTAATCGAGAAAGTCGATGCCCGCGAGGTCGATCAGCATCTCGAAGCGCAGCGGCGGATCATCACGCAGCGTGCGAGCGACCTCGAGCAAGTTCGCCGGCGCCACCTCGATTGCGAGTTCCCCTGCCAGCGACGGCAGTCGAGTTGCGCGCTCACCCAGAGTCGCGCTGATCCGGTCCGCCAGCTGCTCGATGTAGGCCGACATGCGCGCGCAACCCCGGTGCGTACCGTGCTCAGGCCATCGCCGCGGAGCGGCGCGCGATCTTGCGCTGCAGCTGGATCACGCCGTAGAGCAGTGCCTCCGCAGTCGGTGGACAGCCAGGAACGTAGACGTCCACCGGCACGATCCGGTCACAGCCCCTGACCACCGAGTAGGAATAATGGTAGTAGCCACCCCCGTTCGCGCAGGATCCCATCGAGATGACCCAGCGCGGCTCGGGCATCTGGTCGTAGACCTTGCGCAACGCCGGGGCCATCTTGTTCACCAGGGTACCGGCCACGATCATCACGTCGGACTGGCGCGGACTGGCACGGAACACGACGCCGAAGCGGTCCAGATCATAGCGCGCGGCGCCGGCGTGCATCATCTCCACGGCGCAGCAGGCGAGCCCGAAGGTCATCGGCCACAGCGAGCCGGTGCGCGCCCAGCTGACGAGACTGTCCATCTGCGTGGTCAGGAAACCGCGCTGCGAGAACGACCCGGCGTCCGGCGCATCCAGTTCCACGGCCGGCGCCAGTTCTAGTCCCACTCGAGCGCTCCCTTCTTCCATTCGTAGGCGAAGCCGATCACGAGAATGAACAGGAACAGCCCCATCGCCGCGAGCCCGGTGCCGCCGATACGCGTCAGCGACACGGCCCATGGAAACAGGAACGCGATCTCGAGGTCGAACACGATGAACAGGATCGCCACCAGGTAGTAGCGCACGTCGAACTTCGCGTGCGTGTCCTCGAAGGCCTCGAAGCCGCACTCGTAGGCGGAGAGTTTCTGCGCATCGCCCGGATGCCTGACTCCGAGGCGGCCCAGGATCTGGCCCAGTCCCAGCATCAGCACCGCAAGCGCCGCCGACAGGCACAGAAAGATCAGGATCGGCAGGTAGTGGGTGAGCATGGCTGGTCCTGCTGAACAAATATCGTATCGATCCTTGCCGCAAACGGTACGCAAACCCAACTATTATGCGAATTGTAGCAGGCGCGCCTGCTGCTGTGGTGCCGACGGGGAGATTCGAACTCCCACACCTTGCGGCGCTAGCCCCTCAAGCTAGTGTGTCTACCAGTTCCACCACGTCGGCCCGGATTGTTGATGATCATTGCAGCTGCAGCATCGGCGCCCGAGGCGCGGCGAGCCGCCGCGCGCCGTTACTTGGCCGGAGCACCGCCACTGCCGCTGCCGCCGGCCGGAGCGACCTGGGTCGTCGGGGTGACCGGCGTGGCCACGGCAGGCGCAGCGACGCTGCCAGCGGCGCTCGCCGGCGCCGGCGCCGGCGCGACTAGCGGCGCAGCCGGCGTCGTCGTTGTGCCCGATGTGGGCTGCTGCGAGAGCTGGTCGAGCACGCTGCCGGCAGAGGCAGTCTTGTGCGTTCCCGTATAGACCAGCGAGAGACTCGTGATCATGAAGACTCCGGCCAGGATCGCGGTCGCGCGCGACAGCGCGGTGCTCGCGCCGCGGGCGCCGAACACCGTGCCCGAGGCTCCTGCGCCAAACCCCGCGCCCGCATCGGCTCCTTTGCCGCGCTGCAGTAACACCAGCGAGACGATCAGGAATGCACAGAGATACTGAATCCCCATCAACGCCACGTGCAACATGGATCCACCCGCCCTCAGCCGCGCGCCGCGGCAATGATGCTCGAAAACTCGTCGGCCTTTAGCGAAGCGCCGCCGATCAGTCCACCGTCGACATCGGCCTGCGCGAAGATATCCCCCGCATTGCCCGCCTTGACACTGCCGCCGTACAGGATCTGCAGATCGGCCGCGATTTTAGCATCCTGCCGGGCCAGTCGCTGTCGGATGAAGGCATGAACATCCTCGGCCTGCTGCGGTGATGCGGTGCGTCCCGTGCCGATGGCCCAGACCGGCTCGTAGGCGATCACGGCACGCGCGAACGCCTCGATGCCCGTCAGGCCAACCACGGCCTCGAGCTGCCGCTCGATGACTGCCTGCGTCCGCCCGGCTTCGCGCTCGGAGAGCTGCTCGCCGAGGCACAGGATTGGCGTCAGCCCGCGCGCGAGCGCGGCTGCGCACTTGCGTGCGACCATCATGTCGTCCTCGCCATAGACGTGGCGTCGCTCCGAGTGCCCCACGATCACGTACTGGCAGCCGACGTCCCGCAGCATCGCGGCAGAGACCTCGCCCGTGAAGGCTCCGACGGCTTCGGCGCACAGGTTCTGAGCCCCCAGCCGCACCGCGCTGTCGCGCAGCAACCGACCCACGTCGCTGAGGTACACGAACGGCGGGCACAGCACGCACTCGACGCTCTCGATATCGCCCGAGCCGAGGATCGCCTCGACCAGCAGCGCATTTTCAGCGCGTGATCCGTGCATCTTCCAGTTGCCGGCAACGAGTTTGCGGCGCATCGGCTTGCGGCCCCTGTGTCAGTTTCGCGTGAAGTCAGACCGGCGTGGATGAGTGTGATGAATGGGGGGGGTGTTCGGGCGCGCGGATGATATCGGCGTCACCCGCAGGCCGCAATGCGCTTTTGTACCTGTACCCCCCGTATACCTGCCCCCCGTATACCTGTACTTCCCGGGACCGCGCTCCGGCGGTGCGCCTGCTAGGGCACGGCCTCCCGGACCCGCCGCGCGAGCTCGTCCGCACAGCCGCGCACTTCGGCGGCATCGCGGCCCTCGACCATCACGCGAATCACCGGTTCGGTGCCTGAGGCACGCAGCACGATGCGACCCTCGCCGGCCAGCCGCGATTCCAGCCGGCGCACCGCCTCGGCGATCGCCGGCACCCCGTTCGGATCGAAGCGCCGTTCCACCTGCACGTTCAACAGCACCTGCGGGAACTTGGACATGCCGGCCGCGAGCTCTGCGAGCGGCCGCTGGGTCTGCTTCATGATGGCCAGCACCTGCAGCGCCGTCACCAGCCCGTCCCCGGTTGTGGTGCGATCCAGGCACACGATGTGACCGGAGGTTTCCCCTCCGAGCGTGCCGCCGAGTTCCTTGAGGCGAGCGAGCACGTGCCGGTCCCCAACCGGGACCCGCACGAACCCAATGCCCGCCCGCTGCAGCGCCAGTTCCAGCCCGAGGTTGCTCATCACGGTACCGACCACGGGTCCGCGCAGCGTACCGGCGGCATGTGTCGCGGCAGCGATGACGTACAGCAGCTGGTCACCGTCGACGAGCCTGCCCAGATGATCGACCATGACCACGCGGTCGCCGTCCCCGTCGAAGGCGATGCCGAGATTGGCGCGGACGCCCGGTACCGTCAGCTGCAGCAGCTCTGGGGCCGTCGATCCGCAGCCATCGTTGATGTTGCGTCCGTTGGGCGAGCAGCCGATCGGCACTACCTCGGCATCGAGGTCGGCGAGGATCCGTGGTGCCACCTTGTACGAGGCGCCATTGGCGCAGTCCACGACGATCTTGAGGCCGTCGAGGCGCATACCGCCGGGCAGCACCCGGGCGCAGAAGTCCTGGTAGGGCAGCCGTTCGCTGTCGAGCCGTCGCGCCCGTCCCAGCTCGCGCGAGCTGCGCGTCATCGGTACCGCCGCGAGCTGGCCCTCGACCCGCTCCTCGAGTTCGTCCGAGAGTTTCAGGCCCTCGCCGTCGAAGAACTTGATGCCGTTGTCCTCGTATGGATTGTGCGAGGCGCTGATCACGACTCCCAGCTGGCAATGCATCTGGCGCGTCATGTACGCAATTACCGGCGTCGGCAGCGGCCCGGTCAGCAGCACGTTCACTCCAGCCGCGACGAAACCCGCCTCGAGCGCGGCCTCGAACAGGTAGCCGGACACGCGCGTGTCCTTGCCGATCAGCACCGATCCTCCGTCCGGAATCAGCACGCGTGCGGCCGCACTCGCCAGGCGCAGCGCGAAATCCACCGTCATGGGATCGGTACCGACCCGTCCACGGATGCCATCGGTGCCGAAATAAGCCTTGC
>Ga0265334_10000885_pt1 | contig 14962 bp, 32 predicted proteins | sample 42023metaG_FD_192442 | JGI IMG/M metagenome (GOLD analysis project Ga0265334, IMG submission 192442) | Rhizosphere microbial communities from Carex aquatilis grown in University of Washington, Seatle, WA, United States - 4-20-23 metaG | ecosystem: Host-associated > Plants > Roots > Rhizosphere... | reverse complement strand
AGCGAGATTGGGCGGGGGGGATGGGCCCGTCTTGGGGCCCTTCTGAGGACTCGAGCGCGAGCGGATGTGGGATGATTCGTGCCGCTTCGCTATACATACGGGGCCGTATGTCGGCGCCGTTGCTGTTACTTACAATTTGTAAGTAACGACATTGAGTGGCGCCTCGCTAAAGACCAGAGGCAGAGGGGAGAGGCAGGCCATAGTCAGTCACCGGCATAAGCTGCCTCCCCTCGTCTCGCACCTCAATAGAGGTGACTCGCCGGTCCGCCTCCCGAGGCTCGCGGCCCATCGCCTGGAGGGGACAACTTCAGCCGTCTCTGAGGCCTCATTCCGACGGGTTCCGACACCCGACGAATTAGTGTGCGCGCACGGTTGATTGGCCCCAAAAGACATGTACACCGGTGTTTGCGATTGATATGCTGGTTGTGTCAGACGATGAGTGCTGACGCTTGCTCCACCAAAGGAAACCCCATGTCAATCCGAACACTTGCCGCATTCAGCATCGTCAACATCAGCATCCTCATCGCCGGCTACGCTCATGCCGCGCCTCGTGCCAAGGGCAAGGTCGTGTGCGAGGTGGACACCATCCGGCACGGGCAGCGCGTCCGGCTCGACCCGGCCGACTACACCGCTCGTGAGGCCGTGGCCATCGTGACGGTGGTCAATAAGACCGGCTCGGTCAGCGTCTTCGCCGTGTGCGGGATTGAGACGGTGGCGCCGTGAGCCGCGATCTGGTCGTGCTGGAGACGATGCCGGAGTGGTGCCGCGGCGTCCACCGCGCCGCCGGAAACTGGGGACAGTACCCGCACAACGGAGCCGAGCGGCGCGTGGCCACTCGCAAGGAGGCCGAGGAGATCGTAGGCGCGGACAAGGACGAGTACGATCACATCGTGCGCACTGCGACCGCGGGAGACGACCAGTGAGCCGCTACGTAGCCCAGTTCGCCTTCTGCCGGCTCGAGTTCTCCGCCAACCTGGCGGACGCTGGAGCTCCCATCGCCCTCGTGGTGGACGGCGAGGAGTGTCCGACCCGTTGGCAGACCGCCGACGCTCGTCACGACCCCTTCGAGGCGGCAGAGCTCATGCTCCGCGACCAAGGCCGAGACTTCTTCGCCGAGCCACGCGACTCGCGCTCCACCGACGACATCGTGTTCGACCTGATGACCGATTGCGAGGTCCAGTGAACGCCGTAGCCTTCGTCGCCCTCTTCACGGCGGCCGCCATCGCCTTCTCACTCGTCGACATACTTTGCACTTGACATATACCGTGACTCGACTACTCTACTAATCAGGAGGACATCATGACGAGCCATTACACAACGGGCATGTGGCGAGTGAACTTCGGCAACGGCCAGGTCGTGTCGGTTCCCTCTAAGAAAGCCGGCGTGCGGCTTTTGGCGGAATTGAGCGACTGTTTCGCGTATCTCGAACGGTACTACCCCGGTTACGCGGACGATCCCGGTGACTGGTTTCGGGTGCGCACGTGACCGGTCATTGCCGGGCCGTGGCTGACGTGTCATGCGCGGCACGGGCATACGTCTCTGGGCCAGTCGGCCTTGGCCTCGACACGCCCGTCGGCGGCCTTTCCGGCCTGGCCATAATGCTGCTTGGGGCCTTGCTGCTCGGCGGCCGCCATCGCCTTCTCACTCGTCGACATGCTTTGCACTTGACATATACCGTGACTCGACTACTCTACTAATCAGGAGGACATCATGACCAAGACGTTTGCGTTACTCGGACTCGTTCTCTCCACGGCGTGCGCTGCGGAGCAACCTCGGACCTACACCCAATGGGAGGTGGTGTCGGTAGACGCCAGGCTCAATGCTGGGGCTGGGGGCCTGCGGGTCGCTGACATCTGCGACGAGCAGACCTCGGACGAGGGTAACCGCCTCGTGTGCATCGACCGGGCTCGTCAGTTCCAGGCTGAGGACGGCGTGCAATATGCAGTGGTGGCGGAAGAGGTGTCGCCGTGATTACCTACAGCAAGTTCCGTCCCTCGGGCTTCGACACGGCCGGCCTGAACCTTCCGGAGCGGCAAGAGTGGCTCGTGGCGCCATGCGGTCGCAATCGCGATTCCTCGGTGCTGGACGAGAGCAACTTTGAGGCGTGCCTCACTGGGCTCGGACAGGAGGGCGAGGATGTCGAGGTGCATCGCTTCGGTCACTGGGCATGCGGATGGTTCGAGATCATTCTGGTGCGCCCTGGCAGCGCGGCAGAGGTGGACGCCCTCGACACAGAGAGCGCGCTTGCTGACTATCCCGTGCTGGACGACAGTGACTACTCGGAACGGCTGGAAGTGGCGGCCGGGAAAAGCTGGGCCGAATTCGGTCAGCGTGGCAGGTTCGAGTACTACCGGAAGCATGCTTCGGACTTCTCGTTCCGCTGCTTCTCCGACATGCTCGGATGCCTTCGAGGCAAGTTCTTTGCTGGCGATACCATGTCGTTCGCGGAGGGCACGTGAACCCGCTCGTTCTGGTCAACCCGACCGACCGAGACTGGACCAAGGGCCGCTACGTGCTGGCCTTCGGAGCCTACGGCTGGACTCGCCTCATGGTTTGGGCGAGCAGTCTGGAAGACGCGCTTATTGAACAGGGCATGCGCGCCCTTTCGGTGACCGCGTGACCTCCTCAGGCTGCTCGGACTGCTCGGGCTGCTCGCGCTGCTCGGACTGCTCGCGCTGCTCGGACTGCTCGCGCTGCTCGTACTGCTTGGACTGCTCGCGCTGCTCGCGCTGCTCGGACTGCTCGGGCTGCTCGGGCTGCTCGTACTGCTCGCGCTGCTCGGGCTGCTCGTACTGCTCGGGCTGCTCGTACTGCTCGGGCTGCTCGTACTGCTCGCGCTGCTCGTACTGCTCGCGCTGCTCGGACTGCTCGGACTGCTCGGACTGCTCGGACTGCTCGGGCTGCTCGGACTGCTCGGACTGCTCGGACTGCTTGGGCTGCTCGGACTGCTCGGGCTGCTCGGACTGCTCGGACTGCTCGGGGATCTTCGGCGCTACCGGAATCCGGGATGTCCACTATCCGGCCCGATGCATTGAACAGGGCATGCGCGCCCTTTCGGTGACCGCGTGACCTCCTCAGCCATGATCGAGGAGATGCGCGCCGCTCGCGAGCTCGCATTCATCTTCTGGTGCTTTGAAACCGTTCTCCGTGGCGTCCACGCCGCTCGCTTCGGGGGAATCACGCAACAGTGCGGCGATTGGCTGAATGACCTGGGAGGCGAGTAATGGGCCACTTCATCCGTAGCGGGCTGGTGCTGGAGAAAGCCCGCGAGGAGGCAACCTCCGCGCTCGACGCCCCCAACCTGGCGTGGCTCGACCGAGTCGAGGGGGACTTCGCTCGGGACGTGGAACTCGAGCGCGAAGAAGAAACGTTCTCGCATTACTGGAAAGTAAGCGAGTCATGAGCGCAACCCAAGACAAGCGAATCGAGGATGTCCTGCTGTCCTGCGGGGAGCTCATGGGATGCGCCGGGGACGTCGATAGCCTGGTGATGGTCCTCGCCGGCATACTGACCACCATGGGCTTCGTCGTCGTACCCGTGGAGCTACTTCGCGACGTGCTGCCCGAGTTCATTCGAGCGGCTAAAAAGCGGGGAATCACCATGCCGACCATGGGCGGGGAGTCGAACTGATGACGGAACCAATCGACACGTGGCGAACGCGCCATCAACCGGTGACCTTTGCGGTTGACATACTCGGCCGAGATGACAGACTGAACGGATGAATCAAGGTGCGGCAACGCTGGTCAAGGTGTGCTCGACGGAGGGCACGAGCAACGTTGCCCGCACGCTCGGGGTCTCAGTGGGAATGGTCTGCAACTGGAAGGCCGCACGACACAAGCCGGACACACCGAACCGTATCAAGCTTGAGAAGAGCTACGGGGTAGGGTTGGAAGACTGGGAGAAGGAACCATCATGAGCGACGACGAGGACAATTGCCTTCACCCCGGATGAACTCCGTGCGGTGTTCGGCGATCTAGGGTGGAAACCGAAATGAAGACGACGGACGATCCAGTAGAGTCGACGCCCGAAGGCGAATGGTTTGAGCCGTGGAAGCCGCGGCACCGTTGGCTTTTCGACGCCGATCGTTACGACTCGTGGTTCGATCAGTATAAATGGGACCGCTCGCGCGACGTTCGTGGAGAGCTCGCGATGCGCGAAATTGTCATTGCTCTCGCTGACCTGGAGAAGGAACCATCATGAAGATTGCGTACAGCATCACTGAACGAAACGGAAAGACGTTCTGGAACCGAATCGGCGTGGCCTTCGAGAACAAGGACGGCTCGATTACCGTAAACCTGGAAGCGTTGCCCGTCAACGGACAGCTCCAGATACGTGAGTACGTGCCTCGGGAGCAGGGTCAAGCGCGCTCGGAGCCCGACCCTTTCTGACGTGGGCTCTTGCGGTCGAGCGCTTTGACCAAGCGCAGGCCTTTTAGGGAGTGGTGCTCTCGTAGAACGAGCTTGAGTTCCTCCCTCGTGAAGCGGCGTCGCACCGGGCGCCCCTTCATGCGGCCCTTGCCAGCCTCGAAGCAGTCGCCCCCGAAGAAGCGCCGGTGCAGCTTGACTGCCTGGTCGTAGTCGATGCCCAGGTACTTGGTCAGATCCATCAGGGAGTAACGCATGGGCAGAGACGAAAACGCCCGCTGTTTAGGCGGGCGAGTCCGTTCGCTTGGGAGGGTGTGGTGTCCTGCTCGGCGACGCTCTGGTACTTTGCCATCTGTATCCGATGCAGTCAAGGCTTGACCGCGTGACCTTTTTGCGCGACGCTCTTGCCGTGGTGTCCTCTTGCAGGATGGCTCAAGCCCTAAGCGCCGGTTCCGGGGCGCCCGAATTGTACCTGTCCACATGGTGCACGTCGGCAGACGAAGTACTGGACTCACGCTGGAGCGCTACAGCTCCGAGCCTGGGAAACTCATCGACCCCATGCCTAATCGCTGAGGAGCGAACGCCTGAGGAAACCGGACTGCTTGGGAAGCAGCGGACTCGAGCCGGCGTCGGACGGGGACGGCAGGGCGGTAATGTCCCGCATGCCGGTGAGTGCATTCCGATAGGACTCGAAAGAACGCGGCACAATGTCCCGTCGTCTGGGTTTTGCGGGCGGAGTAGCTCCTTTTGCCAAACGCCCCGGTTTACCCAGTCGATGCCTCTCCTCACCCGTGCTGGTAGTTCAATCGTGGAGGCGACCCGGAAGGTCTCCTCTGGGCGCTACAGCCTTGCCAATGTAGCGGCACTGCAAGCCTGAGCAGCCACCATCCACCCAGACGGCTACCAGCCGCAGAGGTTTAGGACAGGGGGGCTCGAGTGCTGCACTGCAGCACTACTGGTCGGTATAACGAACAGGAGCGTAATAGCCTATGCACTCCACTATTGTGTGCAGTCGCTCTTTTGCGGTTGACATGTTTGATGGGTAGAGTAGGTTGGAGGAGTCCAGGCGAAGTCGCGTCGCAGTCGAGGCGTGTGGTCCCGAGCGCCGGACATCTTCGGGGCATTCAACAGGAGAGGAAGAATCATGAATAAAGTCGATGATGTGGAAGTTCAGATCAATGGGGTCACCTATGTCCGGAAGGACAGCGTCGCGGGGGTGCCTTCGGGCAATCGCGTGGTGCTGGTGATCGACCGAGGGTGGATTTACGCCGGAGACGTGACCGAGGAAAACGGACGCATCTATCTCGACCGCGCCGTGTGGGTTTTCAATTGGCAATCCGTTGGCTTCGCTGCCGTCGTCGCCGACCCCAAGAAGGCTAAGGCGGACATCAGGCCCATGTCGACGCGAGTGGACGTGCCGAAGGAATCGGAGGTCTACCGTCTCCCCGTAGGCCAAGATTGGGGACTCTGATGCTCCCGATCGGGGACGGGCACGGGTCCGGGGACGGGCACGGGTACGGGTACGGGTACGGGTACCGGGACGGGGACGGGTACGGGGACGGGCACGGGTACGGGGACGGGCGCGGGTCCGGGGACGGGCACGGGTCCGGGTACGGGTACGGGGACGGGGACGGGGACGGGTACGGGTACGGGTCCGGGGACGGGTACGGGGACGGGGACGGGCACGGGTACGGGTACGGGTACGGGTACGGGTACGGGTACGGGTACCGGGACGGGGACGAGTACCGGGACGGGTCCGGGCACTGGTACTGGTACGGGTACGGGTACGGGTACGGGTCCGGGGACGGGGACGGGGCCGGGTACGGGTACGGGTCTATCAGCGGAGAAAAGAGGAAAAAAGCATGACTGAGTCTACACTTACGATGGTTCCTGGCCCGGAAGGCATGGCGCCCCTGTTCGCCGCTAAGGCGGCAGCAAGGCTCGAGTTCCTCCCCATCGTCAAGAACCGGACCGTCCAGGTCAGGTCGGACAAGGGGAACTACAGCTTCGACTACGCCACGCTCGACAGCGTGCGCGACTCCTGCGACGGAGCGCTCGCAAAGCACGGCCTAGACGTGATGCACGCCGTGTGCTCCGCCCCAGAAGGCAGGCGAGAGCTGCACACGCTCCTGACCCACAAGTCAGGGTGTTACATCGAGCAGGTCGTTGCGATTCCGGACAACCTGAAGATGCAGGACCTCGGGTCCGCCCTGACGTACCTGGAACGGTATTGCTACGTGGCCATGATCGGCGTGGCGTCCGAGCACGACGACGACGGCAACGCCGCGGACGGCAACAAGGTGCAGGACTCGAAGCCCAGCCCTCAGCGCACCCCACCGGCTCCTCAGGAGGCTCCGCCTGTCAAGCCGGCTATGACTCAGGACAACATCCCGAAGCGTCCTGCCGGGCCTCCTCCGCTCCCGGTGACCCCACCCGAGCCGAAGGAAGAAGAGGAGCCTGCTGGGGGCATCGAGCCGCTGAAGCTCACGACTGACACGAGGGGAGCCATCGGAAAGGCGTTCGCCACCCTCGGCTACAACCGCATGCGAGCCATGGGCTACGTCAAGGCTATCTGCGGCAAGGCGTCCGAGGAATTGACTGAGGAGGACGGCCAGAAGCTTCTCCAGGCGTTGCAGGATGGGGTGGTGCCGTAATGCTCCCGATCGGGGACGGGCACGGGTCCGGGGACGGGCACGGGTACGGGTACGGGTACGGGGACGGGGACGGGGACGGGTACGGGGACGGGTACGCGTACGGGTCCGGGTACTGGTACGGGCACGGGTACGGGGACGGGCACGGGTCCGGGTACGGGTACGGGGACGGGGACGGGGACGGGTACGGGTACGGGTCCGGGGACGGGGACGGGGCCGGGTACGGGTACGGGTCTATCAGCGGAGAAAAGAGGAAAAAAGCATGACTGGCAACAGAATGAGTTCTCTTCCGATTGCCCAGTTCTGCGGCATGTCTTCCAAGCTGGACACTGGAGGAGGCCGAGCCGCGGTCATGTCCACGGCCTTCCACGCAAAGTGTGCTGGGGGTGACGACTACGAACAGAAGCTGGCCAAACTGACCGACGAAGAGCGGCTGGAGATTTCTCTCTGGAAGAGGCCGGAGGACGTGTTCGTGCAGCTCGCGAGCGGACAGAACTTCTCGGAGATTCTCCTGAAGTACGAGGCCTCGGAGAAAGAGGTCGAGGTCGCCCTGGACCAGCACGCGGGCCTCGTGGCTGCCGACGACCCGACCGCTGAAACCGTGGGCCACCTCGACATGGCGTGGCTCCTGACCTTCCCCAACGGCAAGCGCGTGGCCTACGTGGGCGACATCAAGAAGAGCGAGTTCACCTCCGAGGTCGACTCTCTCCAGCTCGCCGCCTATGGGTTCGCTTGGGCGGCCAAGCACGAGGCGGACGCCTTTTGCTGCGGCATCTGGGCTGCCACTGAAGGCCGGTGGACGTGGGGTGACATCGTCTACCTCGAGAAGCAGTCGGCTCTCGACCTGTGGGATCGCATCCTCTTCGCGGCCAGGAACACCGGCAACGAGTTCAACCCCGGCGCGCACTGCAAGTCGTGCTGGTCCAGGGCTCGCTGCCCTACGTGGTCTCTGCCACCGAGTCAGCTCGTCGACACTCTGGCGCCCTTGGCGGAAGGGCGAGAGCTGACGAAGGAAGAATTGCCAGGCCTGGTGCTCCAGTGGCAGCGACTGAAGGAGCTCGAGGAGAAGGTGGGTCCGATGCTCAAGGCCGCCGCTGACCGGCTGGGCGGGGCGTACGACGCCAGCACGAACAAGGTCTGGAAGGCGTCTCAGCAGGGCGGCCGTGAGAGCGTGAGCATCGTCAAGTTGCGGGCGTCGCTCGGGGCTCAGGCGGAGCAGTTCATCTCGAGAGGCGAGGGATACAAGGTCTACAAGTGGGTGAAGGCATGATGGTCATCGGTCACAAGTCGATCCCTCTCAGTCGCCTCCGTCTGCCGGGGACCTTCGCCAAGCTCATGGCCGAGCCTCGCATCGAGAAGCGGGCTACCAGCATCGCGGCGTGGGGCATCATCCACGAGCCCATCGTTCGCCGGAGCGACTGGAAGGTCATCGATGGGCTGGACGTCATCGCGGCCTGCTTCCGGCTCGGGAGGGAGCACGAGATCATGAAGGTCATCGACTGCACGGACGCGGAGGCCGTCAGCATGCGGCTCGAGGCGAACACCCAGCGCCGGCACGACACCCAGGAAGCCGAGCAGCTACGTGACCAGCAGTGGCGCCTTTTCCTCGCCGAGGCACAGGCTCCCAAGAAGCGCAACAAGGCCGGCTCAGGGAAGAAGGGGCGTCCGCTGACCGACAAGGGCCGAGCTCGCAGGGCCCTGGCCAAACGCCGGGGCGTCACGCCTGAAACCATCCGTCGCGAGGAGTACCGGCGCAAGGAAGTGTCGAAGGACTTGTTCGGGCTCCTGCCTGACGAGCCGACGATCGAGACGCTCGGAATGGACCTCGAGCAGAAGTTCGTCGGGGAGGTCAACGAGATCCAGAAGAGCCTCCACAAGGTGGACTACGTCATTCGGCGCGGCTTGGCCCATCTTCAGCACATCCGCTCTGCCAAGCTCCCCTTCCCTGCGGAGCTGCTTGACCGGCTCTACGCCGCGCTCGCCGAGGCGAACCAGAGCATCCGAGCTTCCCGCCCTGCGAGCCTCTGTCCGTGGTGCCGCGGGCTCGGCGGCGCCCAGCAGTATTGCGTGTCGTGCAGGGGGAACGGGTTCGTTACCGAGGCCCAGCTTGAAGGGGCACCGAAGGAGCTTCTGAGTGGTGATGACGGCTGACTTCTGGGGGCTCGCTGACGAGCTCATCCCTCTGCCGGCGGGGCTCCGCTGGTACCAGGAGGAATGCGTCCGCGCCATCCTGGCGTCGCTCGAGACGAACCGGTCGACGCTCGCCGTGCTGGCAACCGGCCTTGGCAAGACCCAGATTTTCTCGGCCGTGGCCGCGTGTTGGGATGGGCCGGTGCTGGTGCTGGCGCATCGCGAGGAGCTGGTGGAACAGGCCCGCCAGCGGCTCCAGCAGGTCACCGGGGAGTTCGTCGAGGTGGAGCAAGCCGACCTGGTCTCGTACAAGGCCCGCATCGTGGTCGGCTCCGTGCAGTCGGTGACTCAGGAGCGGAGGCTCAAGCGGCTCGGCATCAGCCGGTTCTCGCTGGTCATCCCGGATGAGTTTCACCACTACACGAGCCCGACCTACAAGCGGGTGCTCGACTGGTTTTCCGATGCGAAGGTGCTCGGGGTGACAGCGACGCCCGACCGCGGTGACGAAAAGGCTCTCGGGCAAATCTGCGAGGACATCGCGTACGTCATGGACATCGCCGAAGGCATCGAGTCAGGCTACCTGGTCCCCGTCATCGGGCAGCGTGTGGACGTGGCTGAGGTCGACCTGAGCGGCGTCGCGACCCGAGCCGGCGACCTTGCGGTAAACCAGCTCGACGAGGTCATCGTGAAGGCCGTCGAGGGAGTCGTTCACAAGACACTCGAGCTCGCTGGGGAGCGCAAGGGTCCCATTTTCTTCCCTGGCGTGAAGAGCGCCGAGCTTGCTTGCCAGCGGCTGAACGCGCTCAAGCCCGGCTGCGCGGAGTTCATTCACGCGAAGACGCCAGACGAAGAGCGGCAGGACATCGTGCGACGAGTGAAGCGCGGCGAGGTGCAGTTCCTCTGCAACGTGGGGATCGCGACCGAGGGCTTCGACTGGCCGGAGGCGTCGATGGTCGGCATGGCTCGGCCCACCAAGTCTCGAGCCCTCTACGCTCAGATGGCAGGCCGCGGGGGGCGCGTGCTTCCTGGGATAGTCGACGGCATCAAGGGCAAGTACGACGGAGAGGCGCGACGGGCAGCCGTCGCAGCCAGCCCGAAGCCGAATTGCCTCATCCTCGACTTCGTCGGGAACAGCGGCAAGCACGCCCTCATGAGCCCCGAGGACATCCTTGGCGGCTCGTACACCGAGGCAGAGGTGAAGCTCGCCAAGCTGAAGGCAAAGAAGGCTCCGGGAGAGGACGCGCTCGAGAACCTGAAGCGCGCCCGTGAAGAGCTCGCCGCCATGGCCAGGGCGATGACGTCCAAGGTGAAGGCTCAGGTCACGGAGTTCGACCCCTTCGCGACGCTCGGCCTGGAGACTCCCGAGGAGGCGGTACGGTTCGGCTACAAGCCGGCGACGGAGCGCCAAATCGAGGCGCTGAGAAAGTTCCGTCTCCGGGACGAGGAACTGGGGGGCCTGTCGAAACAGTCGGCAGGGAAGCTCCTGGACGACCTGGTGAGGCGGGCCCAGCAGGGGCTCGCGTCGCATGCTCAGTGTCGGGCGCTTCGGAAGCACGGCATCGTGCCGACGAAGGTCACGTTCACGAACGCCTCCCAAGCGCTCGACTACATCTTCGGCTGCTTCCGGAACAAGGAACGACCCGACCCGAAGCAGGTGGACGCGCTGATTCACCGGACCAGAGAACCAGGAGAGGACTGATGCGCAATGCCAAAAACCTCCGACGAATCCGTAGTCTCCCGTGCGCACTGGCGGGCACGGCAAGCTGCCATGGGATGGTCCACGCCCACCACAACACCGGCGGAAGAGGACTCGCCCTCAAGAGCGACGACAACCGAGCTTTTCCACTTTGCTCCACCCACCATCACGACTTTCATTCAGCTACGGGTCCGTTCATGGACTGGACGAAAGCCCAGCGCAAGACATGGCAGGACGAGATGAGCGAGCGCTACAACCCCACCAGGGAGGGCTTCTGATGCGCGATGGAGCCACCGTCTACCGAAGGGTCACCGTGGCCCCGCTGGATGTCGGAGAGGGCTACAAGGGGCGCATCCTGCTGGAGCTGGATGACCTCGACTGCTCTCCGGTGGCTCGGGCCTTCGCGCTCCACATCGACAAGGTGCGGACGCTGCTCCTGATGGGGGCCATCTCGCCGGACGATGCCTACGGGCTGCTTCAGCGAGTAGACTGGTTGAGAGAATTCAATCGAGAAAGGAAGACGGCATGACAGAAGAACAAGGCTGGATCCAAAGCTGGCAAAACTTGGATACGTCGGACGGCGACGCTTGGGTCTCCGGCGACGCTCGGGGTGGACGGTGAGCGAGCGAACGGAAGAGGCAATTTCTGAACTGCGAGATCTGGCCAACGAGATTCGGAGCATGGCAACTGACGTGTCATACGGTCATTTCCGCGGCGGAGACCCGCGGAACTTCTCTCCGGACCCGGAATGTTCCACGAAACTGGAGAGACAAGCACATCAAAAGGCATGTGCCGAGTTCGAATCGGGAAAGGGGAAGTCTCTCCCGGGACCGCACGCTCCATTGCCGGGCGGATGCGGCTATATCACTCTTTCCGGATTCGGGTTGGGGACGAACTATTTGGAGGATCCGCAACTCGTCGAGTGGGCCGACATTCTCTATCGTTGCGTGGAAAGACTGGAAGAGGCGAAGCGGAAGAAGAAGTAGCCGAATGCTATGTGAAGAACTGGCCAAGCTAAAGAAAGTCACCTCTCTGCTCCCCGCGCCGTTGCCGGGAGAGGCTAAATATCGTGGTGGCTCTTGAGTCGATACCGCGGCGGCGGGTCGGACTTCGCGGTGACGAACTGCTCCAAGATGACCCTCTTCTCGATCTGAAGGCGCTTCTTTCGCACGCTGACCGGCTCCTCGAACGCCGGTGGCGGCAGCGTGGTGGCCTCACCGACGAGCGTGGGCGGATTGTTCATGGCGCGCTCGGTGCCAAGCTTCACTTCCGCCGCCCACCGGTCCGACCAGCTCTTTCCCCACGCGAAGAGGGCCCCGAACGCGGCGACGATCGCGGAGATGAGAGCGATGGCCACGTCGGTCGGGAGCTGGACCATTACTCTGCCGGCTCCGGTGGCTCCGGCAACTTCGGCAGTCCCAGGTTCGCCTCGATGCGGTCGAGGCGCTGCTGAGTGAAGTGGTCGCGCCGAAGGATGAGCGACGCGAGCTTGTGCATCTCGTGGCGCATCTGGCGCTCTTGGTCCTTCAGGAGCACCGTCACCGACGTGACCGCGTCGTGGATTTCCTCGGAGAACGGCGACCGGATTGTTTCCCCAGACGGGGGTGGAGGCACCATGACGGAACTCGGGGGCGCGTCGGAGTCGAATTCGGTCATCGCCGGTCCTTCGGCGATGGGATGGTGCGCGCCGTGACGGCCGCTTCCTCGCACTCCACTAGCTCCCGGCGAAGCGCGGCCTTCTCGGCCCGGCTCTGCTCCAGCGTCTCGAGCGATTCGCGGCACGCGGCGCGCTGGGCGTCGAGCGAGGCCAGGTCGGCGTCGAGGACGTCGAGCAGGCGACGGTGGAGCTCGAGACGGATGGGGATCACGGGAGCGGCACCCGTTGCGCCATGTCGAGCAGCGCGTCCAGCGGAAACGTTACGCCTGGATCGGAATGGCTGAGGTCACCCGTCGGCTTCGGCAATCCGTGGAGGTCCCAGTTCTTCCATACGCGGTTCGTCTGCATGTGCGTCGAGACGCCGCCAGGATGCCCGGAGAGCGCCCCCGCGAGCTTGCCGCGACGGATGAGCCCGTCCCGCGCGAGTGCCGCCACGTCGTCGTCGGTGAGCGCCTGGAGCGGCATACCGAAGTAGCGCGAGGCCTTCGCGATGTGGACGGCGGCGAGGCCCAACATCGGCGTGTTCGCTTCGGAGAGCCAGTCGGCGGCGAGCCACGCGGCGCGGCCAGCGAGCTCGAGCGAGTAGCTGTCCCAGTTCTCCATGCCGCACGCCCACGAGACGTGCTCCGGCTCGACGCAGCAAACCGTGGCCGTCTGGTCAATGCAGACGTGGGCCGAAGCCTGCGGAGCGATGCGCGGGTTGGCGAACCATTTCGCGACGCCCAGCGCGGTACCGGGCTTGTCGGGCGCCTCCATCGAGTGGCATTCGAGGATGCTCACGAAGCGCGGCCGCAGCGGGCTCACATAGGTCCAGTGTGCCGCCTGGACGAACGGAAGCTCGGGAGCGAAAGGGTGCGTCACGGATTCGGTTTGATCTCCGCTGCGGCCACTGCGGCGAGGACGTCGTCTAGGTGAAGGCATTCCTTCAAATTGGGATACGGGTTGGTTGGGGAGACCGGAGCGATTCGACCATTGCAGAAATCGTTGCCCGGAATCGCGTCGTAAAGAATGCCGATGACCGGCGGTCCGTACGACGGGATCAGAACGACCTTGTCCCCAATCTTTGCCTCACGACCATTCTTGTAATGCATTTGTTTTCTCCTTCTGAATCACCATAGGAACACCACCGCCACCGCGAGGACCGCGAGCAGGCAAAGGCTGTCCCAAATCCAACCCCTCACCGGTGCCGTCCGATCGTCAGCGTCGAGAACCCGAAGCCGAAGAACAGGTCGAGCAGCCAGAGCACGACCGCGACGATGACCACGACGCGGATGAGCTTCATGATGGTGGCGTCGAGCGGAAGCTGTCCGACACCCCACAGGAGGACGCCCACGACGGCGAGAATGACGATGACTTCGATTATTGGCATGACTGCTCCTTCACGGCTTCACCCGAATCGTGCGCCGTCCCGTCCGTGATTGCCGTCGTGACTTGCGACGCGCCTTCCGCTCGCCCATGTCTTGCCACGAAAGGGCGTACTGCTGCGTCGCCGAGCCCTTCGAGTCGATCTCGATGCAGTACCCTCCACGGGTCATCGCCGGAGCTGCCTTGCCGCCAAGCTTCCCCATGTAGTCCGTCGGCGAGCCGTCCGACTGGTCCTGGAAATACGCCGGCAAGAGGAAGTTCGACACCTTCACGTCCGCCCCGTTCATGGCGATGAGGTAGTAGTCCTCCTCCACCGCGTCGCAGAGCTCGAGAGCCCTGAAGTTCCCGTCTGGAGTCTGGTGCCAGAGCGTGCACGACGGATCGATGAACATCTCCCCCAGCTCGTGGCTCAAGGTGACCGAGACGGTCTCCCCGTCGGCGAGAGTCGTCTTGGCGAAGACGAAGCCCCTCGGTCGGCCCTTGGGGTCGTTGTCATGGTAGCCAAGGGCCCCCGGCTGGTCGGCGTCGTCCATGACGTACATCTCGAGAGCCCCATCGGTGACGGGCTCTCCGGAGAACTCGACCGTCGGCGACTGACGCTCCCAGGCTACCGCGACGTGCTCGCAGAGCTGCTGAGCGCACGCGCGGGTCCACAACGCAACCTGCTCGTCGGTGACCACAGTGGACTTGTTGACGACGGCAATCTTCACGGATGCCCCCCGTCTCCGGGAAGGAACTCCGCGTGCATCTCCAGAAGCCGCGCCTTGACCGCCGCGGTCCCGCGCGCCGCACAGAGAAGGTCGAGGTCGTGGACGATGTCTGTCAGGTCGACCCCGCGGGTCTGGGCGTAGGCCGTCAGGAAGGTAGCGTCCCCGTTCTCGAGCGCCGTGCACGCTGCTTGCGTGTCCGCCTCGGCCGTGGGGCTAGAGAAATGGAGGAACGATGAGCAGGCGAAGAGCATGAGTGCCGCGAGGATGAGCAGCACGTTCACCGGGGGCTTGCCCTTCGGCGTGGCGCGTGGCCCGACGCCGAGCAGCCCGCCGACTTCGGCGAGCAGGTTCACGAAATCCACGGTGATGGTGTTCACGATGTTCGCGAA
>Ga0265334_10000883_pt1 | contig 14976 bp, 8 predicted proteins | sample 42023metaG_FD_192442 | JGI IMG/M metagenome (GOLD analysis project Ga0265334, IMG submission 192442) | Rhizosphere microbial communities from Carex aquatilis grown in University of Washington, Seatle, WA, United States - 4-20-23 metaG | ecosystem: Host-associated > Plants > Roots > Rhizosphere >... | reverse complement strand
TGCAGTTGGCAAATTACACAGCCAATCCGATCGAGGGTGCGCTCTACATCCAGGATAAGATGGAATTTGAAGGGATGATCGCAAACATCGGTTTACGGCTTGACGTATGGAATGCGAACAAGGATTACTATGTCAACACGTTCGACCCGTTCGCCGTCGTCGACGATTCCGGCCGAGTAGTGCAGAACATGGCCAATGCCGATAAAGCGAGAACACCGCTGCTCGGAAGGCTGCAGCCACGGGCCGGGATTTCGTTTCCTGTTTCCGTTAACACAGTTTTTCACCTCAACTATGGCTCGTTCGTCCAGCGGCCTTCGTTCCAATATGTTGTTGCAACAACAGTGTCCCAAGTATACAACAAGCCCGTGACGCTCGGTAATCCCCGGCTCGAGCCGCAGACAACGAACAGCTACGATATCGGAGTCATGCAGGGATTGGGGGAGGGATTCACGCTCGACGTCAGCGGATACTATAAAGATGTAAAGGATCTCATTGAGGAGGCGACCTTTAACGATGCTACGAATACGGTCGAATACAACTCATACTACAATAGAGACTATGCCGACATCAGGGGATTCCGTACAACACTCGCAAAGAAAAAAGGAAATTTCACAGGCACGGTCGGGTACCAGTATAGTGTTGCGACCGGCAAGAGTGCAACAGCCAACGGTGCTCCGCCGGTTTTTACACAAGTCAACGGGGTCGTGACGACGGATTTGGGCCAAGTTCCCAGAAGGGATGTTCTTCTTGATTTCGACCGGACGCACAATCTTACCGTCACACTTCAATACATGACGCCGAAGGAATTCGGGCCGATGTTTTTTGGCGGATATCCGCTTGAGAATTTTACGCTCTCTCTCAACTCTTTTGCGCGGAGCGGCCGACCGTATACTTCCTCCTATGACCGCACCCTCCTTAATATTAATGGCGCCCGGACGCCGGCGGAATATAATTCGAATGTGCGGCTCACGAGAGTCATTGATGATTTCTTCGGTACGAAAGGTACGATCTATGTTGAGGTGTTTAACCTCTTTAACGACAAGATCCTCAACTACGATTATTTGTTTGCCGAGGCCAATGCGAACCAAACGAACCCGTACATCCAACAGTACGAAAAATATGCCATCAGCGATCCGCAAAACGGAGTGCTCTACTGGAACCAGAAGAATACCGAGACATCGTTCCCTGTCAATCAATCGTTCTTAATTTATGACAACGAACCGCGGTCCTATAATTTCGGCCTGGCACTTGAATTTTGAGAAAAAGAATAAAACCATGCTGCCCAAGACCATGAAAGTATCGGTAAATATTTTTGTTCTCCTGACGTTCCTTGCCCTGGCCGCAAGTGCGCAGAACCGGACTCCGCAAACCCATACTCGCAGCATGATTCATCAGACAGTTTACAACACCGGAGAGCTGGGGAGGGCGTTCGACGGCGGACAAACCGGAATGACCGAGGGTTACTCATCAATGGAATGGCCGCCAAATTCCCGCGTCATCGTCACCAAAAGAGTGTATGAAGGCCAGCATAATTCCATGGGAGGCGGGTTCTACCTTTCTGGAACACTCGACGGAGCGCGGCAGACGATCGCCTGCGGCGCCGTTGCTTCCGCCGGCAACGGTCAAACGGTCCCGGTGGCGGGCGTCTACTGTTTTCCCGGGCCGATCTCCCGGACAGAAAATTATCCGGTGCTGGCAAACGGATCTTTGAACCCTGCGTACAATCCCAACGAAGCGGAAGAGATCATCGTGGCGACATGGAACACCCCTCTCAATATTTCTGTGACGAGAACAAGCAGGGCATGGAGTTTTCCCGGATACAATTGTTTCATCATTTATGAATACGATCTCGTGAGCACAAACTCTGACCCGATTACCGACGCATTCGTCGGATGGGGATACGGGATATGTCCCTCTATGTTCGGTTACGAGAGGGTATACAACGAATGGTCGGAGAGCAATGACATGCGGGCAAAAGATATGTACGCCCGTTTCGACTTGAAACGGTGGATGTCCTATAATCAAGAAAGGATCGGGAAACCCGACGCCGATTTTTTCGACCTCTGGTCGCAGCCGGGCGATAGGGGCGGATTGGATTCGCCGCAAGCTGTCGGTATTCTTCCGTTGTATTACGACCACGATCATCTTGCCGTGCGGGGTCAGACGAATTACCCTGCAGCGGCAGACAGCGCGTACGTGTGGGATGAAACAAACCGGATCAAACAGCCTTACACCAATCGCTACGAAAACCGGAATGTCGACATCACGAAGATCACAACGTGGACCGACATCGTTGCGCGCAAGACTCAGGCCTTCGGCGGCACGTCGGATTCGACCAGCTTCATTCCGGCAAACGCGAATGATTGGGCATACTGGAAGGGGAGGGCAAAACCTTCTTCGAACCTCGGATGGAAACAACCCGTTGTTCATGCGTACGTGTTCGGACCGTACACTATTCCGCCGAACGAACACCTTCACTTTACGATCGCAGAGGTGGTAGGGTATGGGGCGGGGGACGCAGGCGACACCGTGTACACAGACATGGGGGGCGGCGTCGAAACATCGGGGAATGTTTTCCATCCTGTCTCGAGCTGGTACAACCAGCTTACCTATGGCTCTGCCGGCGGCAACCCCCCGGTTATCGGGAGCACCTACCTTCAAACGCATCCCCTGCCCTGGTATGTCACTCCCGGTGTCGTCTCGATCAGGGATGTGGCCGACAGGGCGATCCAAATGTACACCGGATCATCCGTGGTCGTGAAGTATGACTCGATCCAGTTCGACCCGCGCTACACGCCCCAGACCGGCCATTATTCAAATTCGATACCGATACCGGTGCCCGCACCTGCGTTCACCGTGGAAAATACGAATGCCGGCGTCAACAGGATTCTCTGGGGCGATGAAGTGGAAACTTTTACAACGGCGAAACTGCACGCTCCTTTCAGCTATTACCTGGCATATCGTTCCGTTACCGCGCTTGGACCCTGGACTCTCATGGACAGTGTTGGGAAGAAAGATCCTCGCTACTGGCGTGATTCCACCTATGTGCTCTACGACCATGACAGTAATCCGGGCGACGATGTGTACTACATTATCTACTCGGCCGACGCGCTCGGCATGAAAAGCGGCGTAACGAATCTTACTTTGCACAATACTCAAAATCCGGCGGCGACGACGCTCGCTAAGGTGTGGGTCGTTCCCAACCCGCTCATCGTTACAAACGGCGAGCGCCTCGGGTCGGCGACGGGCGGCGATTACCTCGACAAGATCGAGTTTCACGGCTTGACGCAAAAATGCACGATAAGAATTTTTTCGTACAGCGGCGCGCTCGTCCAGACGATTCTGCATGACACTCCGTCGACTTCCGGCTATCAGCAGGAGTGGTTCCAGATTACGCGAAATAATCAATTGATGGCTTCCGGAGTCTACTTCTTTACCGTGGATGACGCGGCAACGGGAAAAAGAGTGTCCGGTAAATTCGTCGTAATCCATTGATAAGAAAGCCGACTACAATGAATATGATGAAAAAAATTTGTCTGCCGTTGATTGCGATTGTTCTATCGTCTCCCTCTGCCTTCTCGCAGAAAGTCGGAAGCACGTCGATGGAATTTTTGGAAGTAATGCCGGTCGCTCGTGCAACAGCATTGGGGGATGCATACAGTGTGTGGGCATCCGGTGCCGACGCAGTTTTTTGGAATCCGAGCGGTTTGGCTCTCATCGAAGATCAAGAGTTCTCCTCCACGTTCGTGAAATGGATCTTCGATACGCGCCAAGGAGCATTGTCGTATGCGACGCCAATCGGGAGCCTTGGCGCAATCGGATTGCAGATCCAGTACGTCGATTTTGGGGAATTCGATGAAGCTATTGCGACGCCGCCGTATAGCAATCAGGCAGAAAATCAAGGACTGACCGGGAACACGTTTCACCCGTTCAGTTATCTCGCCGGCCTCTCTTACGCCCGGGGCCTGACCGATAAATTCTCTCTCGGGCTTACGGTTAAATATGCCCACGAATCTCTGTACAACGGACAGATGGTGTTAGCGAAGGTGAACGACAAATTGAATGAAGTAGTCAAAACGTGGTCCAGTGATGTGGTCTTCGATTTCGGGATTCGATACAACACCGGCTACCGGTCGGTTCAGATCGGCGCCTCCGTCCAAAATTTTGGGCCGAACGCCAGGTATGCGATAGAATCGAGCCCGGTTCCGCTGCTATTCCGGTGGGGAGTTGCTGCGAATCTTATCGGCAAGGATGCTTTGTTGTCGATCGATGAAGAGAATCGTCTCGGGATCGCCTTCGACCTCTACCAACCGAACGATTACAGTCAGCAGGAACACCTCGGCGTAGAGTATGAATTCCAAGGAGTGTTTGCCTTGAGAGCCGGCTACAAATTCAATTACGATTACGAAGGTCTCACCCTCGGCGGAGGGATCAAACAAACCCTCGGGTCGGTGCTCTTGTCACTCGACTACAGTTATGGTTCTATCGGACCGTATCTCGGAAATGTTCAACGTATCAGCCTCGGAGCGGACATCAAATGAAGCGATCGCCTCAGACATTCCTTTCCATCGTGATGGTGTCGCTCTGCGTCTTTTCGGCGCCGGGCGCTCGCGCCCAGGGGTTCGGACAGCCTTTAACGATTCAGGGACTTGACCACCTCACTTTACAATCCGCTGCGTCGCGCGGCGCTGGAGGCATCATCGTCGGGATCCAGAATGATGTCAGTATGATGTTTGCTGATCCCGCATCGTTGCAGTCGCTTCAAGGTTTCCAGGTCTCGATCGGCGATCACCAGGTTTCGTCGAACGAGCTTCAGACACAACAATATTCACCATTGAAGTACTACTCGAATTTCAGTCTTTTGATGGAGGGGTTAACGGGTTATATCGGCAATCCGACGTACGATACGACAACAACCTATAATGCAGGAGACACCGTTCAGCGTCCGTATGATAACATCAGACCGAACTGGTCTCATGCAAAAATAAAGACACCTTCCGTCCAAGGGTTTGCGGGTCTCCCGGTTTCCTTCAACGGAATGAAATTCGGCGTTGGTCTCGGGTCGATCGAATATGCCGATCTCAATTGGTACTTCCAGAATAATAATGTCCTGTCCCCTTCAATACTCTCCTTGAAAAACGGCGCGGTAAACACTCCCGCGAACAACACCGATTTGCTGTCGATACCGGTTCAATGGTATCAGAGCACTCAATGGCGTGAGGGTTCGATCTACGGCTACGGCCTTGCGCTCTCGGGGGCGCTTTCTCCAAAAATCTCGGTAGGCGTGAGCGGAATGCTGTTGAAAGGAAGCAGCGACGATTTTGAGTCGCGGGTCGACCGCGGGAAGATTGTCTTCTATAGTGTGTACTTCCGGTTGGATTCAGTCTATCATCGAGTTTTCACTACCGGGACATCGGATTACAGCGGGCAGGAATTCACGTTCAGCGGATCGTACCAGAGCCGCTACGTTACGGTAGGATTCTCTGTAAAAACCCCAACGACGATCACGCGAAAATTCAACGCTCAAACCCAGACCGACACGACTGGTGCGTCGACCATCGTCAACGTTAATGGCCAGGATAAAACAGTCATTCCCTTCCGCGGATCCGTCGGCTTATCCATCGCCCTCAGAGAGAATCTGATGTTCGGCGCCGGATATGAGATCCGGCCGTACTCATCGGCGACGTTTACCAACTCCACAGGGTCAATGACAAACCCATGGTTATCCGCTAATCTCTTCCATGTCGGATTTGAATTTACACCGATCTCCTGGCTCAAGATTCGGGGAGGCGCACGCGAAGAAGCTGAAGTGTACGAACCTGAGGGGAATCCACTCGAAGGAGAACCGGTGAGTTATTCGGTCTATTCGTTCGGCGTCGGAGTGATGGTTGACGGCGGGACCGTCAATCTAGCGTACGAATACTCCGACATGAAGTACACCGACACATGGGCAAATGCCATCAGCATCAACGGCGATATCCGGCATACGATCGTCGCCGATCTTTCGTATGAACTTCCGTGGTGAAGGAAGGGCGTATCAAGAGAATCATATTGAACGGACCTTGTTTTCAGGAGCACGATTTTCATTTTGAATTCAACTAAAGGAGACAGGCTATGAAACGATTGCAACTCATTGCTGCAGTGCTTATGCTGTTTTTTTCCGGCTACGCCGTCGCGCAGACGAGCAACGGGACCGGAGGGGGTAGGTGGAGTCTGTCGTCAACATGGACAGGAGGGAATGTTCCGACGGGCTCGGGGACGATCATCATTCAGAGCACCGACTCTCTTTATGTCGATGTTCCGGTAACGATCACGGGAACTCTAAGGAGTTTCAGCGGAAAGATCGGTGTCTTTGATTCCTCGAAAGTTGTCTTCGGCAACGGCGGAGTGTATGAGCACGATATCAATGGCGGCACTCTTCCGAAGGCAATGTGGAATACAGGTTCAACATGCCTGATTGACAGCTTGGTGGGGAACGCTCCCTCGAACGGAAACCAGAATTTCTACAACGTCACGTGGAATTGTCCGCGTCAGACCGGCGGCCTAAACCTTGCGATGAACGGAAATACCATCGGCGGAAATGTGAGAGTCATCAATTCCAACAATCAGGCGTTTCGTTTGACGGCAAGCGGTGTTTCAACGACAAAGAAAACGGTCACCATCAACGGCAATATTGTGCTCGATACCGCGACGTCGTACTTCACTGCAACCGGTTCGAGCGGGATCGATACCATCATCGTGATCGTCAAAGGCAGTATCACTTCGCATGGAAAATTCCAGCTGGCGAATGGAAGCGGTGCAACAAGCACGTGGTATGTCGGTGGAGACATCAATGCGCTCTTCGGAACGTTTACGACGCATTCCGATTCGTCGGTCGGAAAGCGGGACTCACTTATATTTAATGGGACCGCGAAGCAGACCTTCGTAAAAGCCGATACGGTAGGTTCGATGTCCAACATCTATTTCGTCGTTCAGACTGGTTCCATTCTCGATATGGATACAAGTTCAGTTGGCGGAAGTACGGCCATTCGCTTTACGGTTCAACCCGGGGCAACACTCATTTCCGGAGATCCAAAAGGATTCGAAGGAAACCTCAACAATGGTTGGTCAAAGAATTTGAGCAGCGCTGCCAATTACACCTTCGATGGAGATTCGGCGCAGGTGACAGGAATGCTCATGCCTGCCGTCGTCAACAATCTCACGATCAATAATGCAAAAGGGGTCACGCTTTCACAAGCAACAACCATCAACGGAACGCTCACATTGACAGCGGGCCAGTTTGACAATACTATTCCGTTCACGCTCGGCCCGAATGCGAACATTTCTTACGGAGGAGGGACACTGAAGAACCCCGTAACGCTTGTTCCGATGAAGGAGACAACGATTCCGCAAAGATTTTTTGTCGATCAGAACTATCCGAATCCTTTCAATCCGTCGACAAGGATCTCGTACGGCATTCCACGGGCAGCCTTTGTTACCGTGAAGGTGTTCAATGTTCTCGGCCAGGAAGTGAAGACGTTGTTTTCCGGCAACCAAGGCGCAGGAACTTACATATTTTCATTTGATGCGTCGCAGCTCAGCTCGGGAGTTTATCTGTATAGGATTCAAGCCGGCAGTTCGGTCGATATTAAACGCATGGTACTCGTGAAGTAGGATCACAAAAAGCGAAGGGTTGCTGCATGTCAAAAGCCCCTTCGTCTCTCAAGGGAAGGAAACCATGGCTCGTTATAATAGCTTCAAGAACTTATCACTGCAGATGGTGCTTATGCTTTTCGCGGCAACTTCGACTTTCGCACAACCCCTTGCTTTTCCCGGAGCTGAGGGAGGGGGAAGGCTTACGTGGGGCGGACGGGGTGGAAAAGTGATCGAGGTGACCAACCTTAACGATGACGGATTGCCGGGGAGTCTTCGTTATGCCATCAACCAAAGCGGTGCGAGGACGGTTGTGTTCCGTGTTTCGGGAACAATCGCGTTGGTACAAGCTCTGAAGATTACAAAAGATTCCATCACGATCGCAGGTCAAACTGCGCCGGGTGACGGCATTTGCCTGAAAAATTTCACATTCAACGTCAGCGCGAATGAAGTCATCATCCGGTACATCCGGTCACGGTTCGGCGATCAGGGCGCTGGCAAGCCGATTGACGATGCCATCAATGGCTACAGCCATACTTCATTCGCCAAGAAAAAAATCATTGTCGATCATTGCTCGGCGAGTTGGAGCCTGGACGAGTCTCTTTCATTTTATGGGTATGACAGTCTCACAATCCAGTGGTGTCTTATCAGCGAGAGCCTCTATAATAATTACGACCCTAAGGGGACGCATGGCTACGGCGGAATTTGGGGCGGATTCAATTCTACGTATCACCACAATCTCTTCGCGCACCATTCGAGCAGAAATCCGCGTTTTTCCGGACCTACTCCAGCAGGCTCCGGCACGGATTCTTCACAGAACCTCGATTTTCGCAACAACGTGATTTACAACTGGGGCTTCAACAGTTCGTATGGCGGCGAAGAGAGCGAAATCAATATTGTCAACAACTACTACAAATACGGCCCCGCGACAAAGTCCAGCGTGAAAAGCAGGATATTTAATCCTTACGGATCCGGTGATTCAACCGGCATGTTCTACATTGCAGGAAATTATGTCGACGGGGACACCGGCGTGACCAACAACAATTGGAAAGGGGTTGTGCCGGAGTACTCTGGTTTCAGAATGAGCACAGCGCAGGCATTGACGCCCTTCCCGTTCCCGGAGGTCACGACCAATACACCCAATGAAGCATACACGCTAGTGCTGGCAAATGCTGGCGCCACGCTTCCGAAGCGCGACACAGTCGACAACCGGATTATTTACGAAGTCGCTCATAGGACCGCAACATTCAGCGGCCACACTCACGCATATGAAACTGCCAACGGTCTCGATACCTCCATTCCACATGGAATCATCGATTCCCAGAGCGACGTAGGCGGTTGGCCGACGCTCAACTCGGTTCCCGCTCCATCCGATTCCGATCATGACGGCATGCCCGATTCATGGGAAATCGCGCATGGACTAAACCCGTACGACCCTGCAGACCGAAACATTGTCGACGCGAGCGGGTACACCAAACTCGAGGAATATCTTGACGAATTGGCCGGAACACCAACGTCTGTAGACTCCGAGAGAAGACCTATGGTGCCTACGTTGGACCTCTTTCAGAATTATCCGAATCCGTTCAACCCGTCGACATCGGTACGTTATCAGCTTTCGGCGAGGATGCATGCAGTGATCGAGGTTTATGATATTCTCGGAAAGAAAGTCGTTGTGCTCGACCAGGGTGTCCGCGGTCCGGGCGAATACAGTGTCACGATCACGGCTGACCATTGGGCGAGCGGGGTGTACCTGTGCAAGCTGAGTGCGGGCGGTAATGAAAAGACGATCAAACTTCTTCTCATGCGATAGTCGAGAGCAATGAAGTCAACGAGAGCCATCTATGTAGCGCTAGTTCTCATCATCTCTGCCGGTTCTTCTGTGTCCGGGGGAGAAAAAGATGATGCCCTGCCATGGTCGTCTCGGATCGCCAGATCTTTTTTACAAAGCCATCCGGCGGGAACAACGTACGATTCTGCGTCCCCGAATAAAAAATGGAACTACGAGCAAGGGATCATGCTTGAAGCACTCCATCAAATGTGGTTGTACACTGGTGATAGAAAGTATTTCGATTTTATCAAACGGAATATAGACCAATATGTCGGCGAGGACGGTTCAATTCGCTCGTACGAGTACGGCGAGTTCACGCTCGACAACATCGGTCCGGGAAGAGCGTTGCTGACCCTGTATGCTGAGACCGGCAATCAGAAATATAAACGGGCGGCCGATACGCTTCGAAATCAACTGCTCAATCAGCCGCGTACACACGAAGGGGGCTATTGGCACAAGAAAATCTACCCGTACCAGATGTGGTTGGATGGCTTATACATGGCTGAACCGTTTTACGCTTGGTACGCGAAACAAGCAAAGGCACAGGACGATTTCAGCGATGTGATCGACCAATTTGTATTTATTGCCAGGCACACACTCGATCCAAAAACCGGATTGATGTATCATGGGTGGGATGAGAGTCTGCAACAACGTTGGGCAAATCCGTCAACGGGGTGTTCTCCGAGTTTTTGGGGCAGGGCGATGGGGTGGTACTGCATGGCATTGGTCGACGTGCTGGACTACATTCCGGCGGGATATCCAAGAAGAGACACGTTGATCACGATTCTGAGAAACCTCTCGGCGTCGTTGATCGAATTCCAGGATAAAAAAACGGGCCTTTGGTATCAGGTGGTCGATCAAGGAGGAAGAAAGGATAACTATCTCGAAGCTTCGGCGTCGTGCATGTTTGTCTACACGTTCGCAAAGGGTGCGTCATGCGGTCTTCTCGATGCGCGCTATTTCGCTATCGCAGAATCGGCATTCACAGCGATCACGGAAAACTTTGTCGTTACAGACGAACATGGGTATGTGAACCTTCTTCACACGTGCCAGAGTGCAGGACTCGGAGGTCATCCATACAGAGACGGCAGTTTTGAATACTATATTCATGAACCGCAGCGAACCAACGATTTGAAGGGCATTGCGCCATTCCTTCTCACTGCCATCGAAATCGAAAAGGGACAGGCAAGCCGAGCGCGGCAATAATGCTCGGTCTTGAGGCGCACGGAAAACAACATTCTAACGGAGGCGTATCGTGAAAAGTAACTCGCATGTCACGCTTGAAGATATCGCGAAGAAGTTGAAGGTGTCAAGGGTTACGGTGTCGAAGGCGTTGCGGGGTCACTCAGACATTTCTGATGAAACCTCAAAAAAAGTGAGGCGCATCGCGAAGGAATTGGGCTACAGCCCGAACTACATGGCACGGAATCTTTCAGCTCGACGCTCTAACATGCTCGGTTTCGTGGTCCCTAAAATTGCGCACTTTTTCTTCGGCTCGCTGATCGAGGCGGTGTACAATGCCGCGTTTGAGAATAATTACGAGACGATCCTGACCGTCTCACAGGAAAACGAAGAACGGGAGAAGAAACACATCGAGACGCTCATCTCCATGAGGGTCGACGGTATTATCGTCTCAATCTCTCAAGAGACCAAAAGCCTTGATGTTTTTCAGTGGGTGAAGAAGATGGGAGTTCCGCTTCTTTTTGTCGACCGCATGCCGGAGCCTGCACTCCCCGGCTTCAGCACCGTGATGATTGACGACCGGCAAGGGGCGCGCAGCGGTGTGGAACATGCAATCGTCAACGCGGGTCACCGAAAGCTCGGGTTTATCGGAGGTGCAAATCCGTGGATCAACATCGGGAAGAAGCGTCTGTTGGGGTTTGAAGAGGCTTTAAAGAACCACGATATCCCGGTTCGCCAGGAGTGGATTGTCCCCGGAGGTTTCGGAACGAAAGATGGTTACGAGGGGTTCATGCAGCTCTATAAAAAGGGACCGCTTCCGGAATTCATCTTTGCCGCAACATATCCGGTGGCGCTCGGCGTCTACGAAGCGGCAAAAAAATTGGCGCTGAAAATACCGGATGACATCGATGTGATGTGCTTTGGGGACAGCGATATGAGTCATTTGCTTTCTCCCGCGCTCAGCTGCGTGAACCAGCCGACGCGTGAGCTCGGCATGACGGCGGTTCATACGATCCTCGATGCGATCAAGAGTCATGAGAAACAAAGAGAACGACACATTGTTATTCCGGCCGGGATAACCCTGAGAGAAACGTGCAAAGCCCGCGTGCTGCAACAGAAGACCGCTATGGAGGCGAACTAACGCATGAAATGTCGGGGATCGAAAAGCCTGTCCTCCTTTTCCGCTCTGCTTTTCACGAGTACGGTCTTGCTGTGCGGATTCCTTTCTTCCGACACGACGGTGAGAATATTTCTTGTCGGCGACTCGACGATGGCCGATAAACCTCTTGCGGATAATCCCGAGCGGGGGTGGGGGCAGGTATTCCCGAGTTTTTTCGACCGGCATGTCATCATCGAGAACCATGCAATGAATGGACGGAGTACGAAGAGTTTTATCAGTCAAGGACGATGGCAAGTCGTTGTCGACAGGCTCCGCCCGAACGATTATGTATTCATCCAGTTCGGACACAATGATGAAAAGAAGGATGATACTTCCAGGTACGCGGCTCCCGAAACCGACTTCAGGAACAATCTTATAAAATTTGTTCATGAAACTCGCGCGAAGGGGGCGCTCCCGGTTCTACTCACGCCTGTTAGTCGAAGGAAATTTGATGAGCTCAACAAGGCGGTTGAAACGCACCAGGAATATTCCGATGCCGTCCGTCGAGTTGCAAAGGAGGAACGCGTTCCGTTGATCGACTTGGACGCAAAGAGCATTGGATTGCTTGATACCCTCGGGCCTGAAAAATCTAAGAGCGTGTTCCTTTGGATTCAACCGGGAAAATACAAGGCCTTGCCGGCGGGCAAAGAAGATAATACTCATTTCACCTTTGACGGGGCAAAACAAATTGCCGGGCTGGTCGTCGACGGCATCACAGAACTCCACCTCCCGCTTGAATCGAGGTTGTTGCCGGCAGATCATGCACCGGATATTGGCAGGGGAAAGGTCGTCCTTCTGGATTATTTCTTTAACAACGAAAGAAAGGCCGGTCCCGACAACCACGTCATGCGATTTCACTATGTATGGGAGGATACAGCAAATTCCGGATTCTCAGAACTAGGGAAGGCGATCATGGAATTGGGCGCCGAGCTTGATACTCTCGAGGTCGAACCGACGACGCAGAAACTGTCGCATGCAAGTATCTATATCATTGTCGACCCGGACACGCCGTTGGAGAGTGCTCATCCCAACTACATTGAAGCGCCGGCGAAGGACGCGATCGTTGAATGGGTGCGCGCCGGCGGGATTCTTCTCTTGTTTGGGAACGACAAAGGAAACGCCGAATTCGAGCATCTCAATATGCTCGCGGAACGTTTTGGGATCCATTTCAACGAAGACAGCCGCAATAGAGTTCAGGGAAACGATTTCGAGACGGGCGCCTTTGCCGGTCTTCCATCCCATCCAATGTTTAAAAACGTCAACAAGATCTATCTCAAAGAGATCTCGACATTGAAACTTTCGGGGGATGCCAGGCCGATTCTGACGGACAAAGGCGATGTCATCATCGGATATTCGAAGTTTGGCAGCGGGTCCGTGGTCGCGGTGGGAGACCCATGGTTTTACAATGAATATTACGATAACAGGAAATTACCGGATGCGTTTGAGAATTACAAGGCAGCGGAGAATTTGTTCCGTTGGCTGCTGCAGGATGCGAAGACCGTGAGAAGTGTTGACTAGTGCCATATTGACGAGGATAAAGATGAGAAGAATTTTGTTGCTGCAGAGAATAGTTACCGCGAGCTTTTTCATGCTGACAACTTCTGTCTTTGCGGGAACGGACCCGGTGGTAAAGGCATATATGTCCAACCTCCCCTTCGCGATGCCGGAAATAGAACTTCCCAATATTCCCAGCCTACGGATTTCGATCGCAGATTTCGGAGCTGTAGGCGACGGCTGCACCATGAACACCGACGCCATCGCGGCGGCGATTCAACAGTGCGCCGCAAAAGGGGGAGGGGTCGTGACGGTTCCCCCGGGAATGTGGCTTACAGGCCCGATCAAATTGGAGAGCAAGATTGAACTTCATCTCGACAGCGGCGCTGTGATTTTGTTCAGCAAACGGTTCGAGGATTACCCGATGTTCAAACGCAGCAAGGCCGCGGTGAAATGTATGCCGATGATCTTTGGCAGCAACCTTCAGGATGTCGCCATTACGGGAAGAGGATTATTCGACGGCAACGGGCAACACTGGCGCCCCGTCAAGAAAGAGAAAATGACAAGCCGGCAATGGAAAGAATTATTGGAATCGGGAGGTGCTGTAGCTTCTGATGGAAAAACCTGGTGGCCTTCTAAAGAGGCTCTAAACGGAGAAGACTATCTGAAAGAGCTGAAGAATAGCGGCAAGAAGCCCACCCCCGAGCAAATTGCCGGAGCAAGAGAGTTCCTCCGGCCGGTGATGGTTGCGTTGGATGATTGCAAGCGAGTCTTGTTTGACGGTCCGACATTCATGAACGCCCCAGGATGGACGCTCGCTCCGACGAGGTGCGAAGAGGTTGTCGTGCGAAATGTCGCCGTAAACAATCCATGGTGGGGGCAGAACACCGACGCCATCGATATCAACTCGTGCAGAAACTTTCTCCTCTATAATAGCGTGATGAGCGTCGGAGATGACGCCATCTGTGTGAAGCCGGGGAAGATGAGCGATTTGGAGTCGGGCCAACCGGCATGCGAGAACATCGTGGTCGCAGACTGCATTGTCTACAACGGCCATGGCGGGTTCGTGATCGGATCCGAATCGTACGGCGGCGCGCGAAATATTTCGGTCAAGAACTGCACATTCATCGGCACCGATATCGGCCTCCGGTTCAAATCGGCCGGCGATCGGGGAGGAGTGGTAGAAAAAGTGTACGTGGACGGCATCCGGATGAAGGACATCGTCAACGAGGCGATCCTCTTCGATATGTTCTACGATCAAAACAACGATAACGATCCGAATGTGAAGCGCACGCCGGAATTTCGCGATTTCCAGATCAGCAATATCGTGTGCGATGGAGCAAGCGGCGCAATAACCGTCCGTGGACTTGCGGAAATGCCGGTGAAGAATATCCGATTCAACACCATCGTCATTAATTCTACGGCGGGCTGCGTGCTTCAAGACGCGGAGCAGATCGAAATGGATAATATCCGGCTGTCGTTCTTGACCGGTGCCGCATATACGGTGAACAATGCTGATTCCATCCAGCTCAAGCATATTTCATTTCCGCCGGAAGCAAAACTCTTTCTCAAGGCAAGCGGGAATAAAACGAAAAGTATTAGCATCAGTGAAACAGACTTGTCGAAAATGAAACAGGCTGTTGATTCTGATCCGGAAGTGAAAAAGGATGAAATTATCATC
>Ga0265334_10000880_pt1 | contig 15036 bp, 14 predicted proteins | sample 42023metaG_FD_192442 | JGI IMG/M metagenome (GOLD analysis project Ga0265334, IMG submission 192442) | Rhizosphere microbial communities from Carex aquatilis grown in University of Washington, Seatle, WA, United States - 4-20-23 metaG | ecosystem: Host-associated > Plants > Roots > Rhizosphere... | reverse complement strand
CCCCTTCCCGCAGCCCTACGCCAATGCCAGCGAGGCCTATACCAACCCCGAAGGCGCGACCATGGGGCAATGCGTCTATTGTGGCTTCTGCGAGCGCTATGGCTGCGAGTCGAACGCGAAGGCCTCGCCCAATGTGAACATCCTTCCCGTGCTGCTGCCCGATCCGCGTTTCGAGCTGCGCACCCATGCCTATGTGAAAAAGCTGAATTACGACGCCCGCGCCAAAAAGGTGAAATCCGTCACCTATATCGATACGCGCTCGGGCGAAGAATACGAGCAGCCTGCGGGTCTCGTGATCCTCGGCGCTTATGTGTTCAACAACACGCTGTTGATGCTCTATTCCGGCATCGGCACGCCTTACGATCCGGCCACGGGGCGTGGCACCGTGGGCAAGAATTATTGCTATCAATACACCGGCTCGGGCGTCACGGTCTTCTTCGACGACAAGGAGACGAACCCGTTCATGGCGGCGGGCGCTTTCGGCTCGGTCATCGACGATTTCAACAGCGACAATTTCGACCATTCCGGGCTTGGCTTCATCGGCGGCGGGCACATCTCGGCGGGCCTGTCCAACGGGCGGCCCATCGAGACGCGCGCGGTACCGCCGGGCACGCCCCGCTGGGGCAAGGCGTGGAAAACCGCGACCGCCAAATATTACCGGCGCTGGTTCACCGTTGCCGGCACGGCGTGCAATTACGCCTATCGCGACAATTATCTCGATCTCGATCCCACCTATAAGGACGCGATCGGGCGGCCGCTTCTGCGCATGACGTTCAACTTCAAGGAAAATGATTACAAGATCGGCGCTTTCCTGAGCCAGAAATCGGCCGAGATCGCACGGGCGATGAATCCCACCATCATGACGCCGCCCCGCTACCGCGACGGCGATTACGACGCGCGCCCCTATCAATCGACCCACAACACCGGGGGCACGATCATGGGCGCCGATCCGAGGACGAGCGTCGTGAACAAATATCTGCAGTCCTGGGACGCGAGCAATCTCTTCATCATGGGGGCCAGCACGTTCCCGCAGAACCAGAGCTACAACCCGACGGGACCGCTCGGCGCGCTCGCTTATTGGTCAGCCAATGCGATCGTGAACACCTATCTCAAAAACCCGGGCCCGCTGCTGCACGCCTAGGCTTTCGCGACCGCATGATCCCGAATTAATTTCGCTCGAACGGATTGAGTATCCCGACGCCGAGTCCCGTGACGTTTCGGATATTTCGCGTGACGAGCGTCATGCCATGAACCTTGGCCGTTGCGGCGAGAAGACCATCGACGACCGAAAGCGGTCGACGTGCGGCCATATGGCCCCATTCCTCCGCGACAGCAGACTCGATCGGTAGAATGCGCTCACCAAAAGCTTTGTTCACGGCAGCGAGCCATTTTTCCAGGGCGCGCGCCTGTGCCGGATCGCGAGTACGGCATCCTTCGATACCTTTGCGAATCTCGCCAAACACGAGCGCGCTCAAATAGAGACTCTCATCCGCAATGCTTTCATACCAGCGCGCCACATTTACATCGCATTGGGCTCCCTTGCGTACCTCCGAGATAATGTTGGTAACGATCAGATAATTCACAGATCGACATCCCGGCCATAGTCCTCGTCGCGGCTCAAATCGACGCCTTCGAGCGGCGCAGCTGCCAGCAGCGCTTTCAACCCTTTAGGACGGTTCGCCGCAAACCGCTCGCGCAGCAGAGCGCGCGTTTCGTGCTGCCGTTCCGGATCAGACAGAGCCTCCACGACCTCCCGGACCAGAGAAGCGTCGGTTTTCCGCACCCGCACTTCCATGCGGGTCAGACCCTGACGCTTCAGCCGTTTCCGATAATCGGCGACGGCTTTTCGCTGAGATGTGACCATAGTCTTCTCCCATTTTAACCGGATATATGACCGGCTATAAGGAAGGTCAAGTGCAACCGTGAAGACTCGCCGTTCGACAGACCAACGGTGAAGCGTTAATTTGCAGCATGATCGTGCGCAGTTTCATCATAGGAGGTCTTGCGGCCGGCCTGTTGGCGGCTCGTTCCTTGGCCGCGCCGGCATCGCCCGTGACGGCGGAGGAATTCGTCGAGCGCTGCAAGACCGACGCGCGCTTCTGCCGGATTCAGATCATAGCCATCGAGCAGGTGCTGGAGAAAAACCGCAAGGCCTGCCTCCCGGCGAGCGTCACCAAGGACGCGATGGCGACGAAAGTCCAGGATACGATTGAAGACGTCGTCGAGGAGGCCCCCGACATCAAGACCGGCCCTTACCGGCAATTCGTCGAGCAGATCGTTTCCTTCGTCTGGCCGTGCGCGCCGATTTCCTGATCTTTTCTATCCGTCATGAAAATTTCGCCCGGCCGCTGTCGAAATCGCGCTTCCTCGCGCGTCATTGGGACAGCCGGGCGTGAGGCTCGCGCGGAAAACGGGCAAAGGAGAGTGTCATGCAATACATGCTGATGATCTATTCGAAGGAAGACATCTGGTCGACGATGCCACAGGCTGAGCAGGAACGCGGAATGGCCGCCTATGGCGCCTACACCGAGGCCCTGAAATCGGCAGGCGCGTTGCTGGGCGCCAACCGCCTCAAGCCGACCAATGCGGCAAGCACCGTGCGCGTCGCCGACGGCAAGACGCAGGTGCTGGATGGCCCTTATGCCGAAACCAAGGAGCAGCTCGGCGGCTATTTCATGATCGACGTGCCGGATCTGGACGCGGCCCTTTCCTGGGCGGCGCGGTGTCCGGGCGCGAGCCATGGGATCGTCGAGGTGCGCCCGATCTGGGGCATGTAGGCAGGCCGCATGAGCGAAGGCGACCGGAACGCGGCGGAAACGGCGGAGGCGGTAGTCCGCCGCTCCTATGGCAGGCTGGTCGCCTTTCTCGCCGCTCAAAGCGGGGATGTGGCGCGCGCCGAGGACGCCCTGTCCGAGGCTTTCGCGTCCGCGCTCGCGGATTGGCCGATCCGGGGAACCCCGGCCAACCCGGAAGGGTGGCTGATGGCGGTGGCGAAACGAAAGATCGTCGACATGGTCCGGCGGCGCAAAGGCGGTGAGAACGCGGTACCTCATGTGAGGATGCTGGCCGAGGAGATGGAAGCGACCGCCCGAGACCCGGCCGAGATTCCGGACCGCCGCCTCGCGCTGATGTTCGCCTGCGCGCACCCGGCGATCGATCCTTCCATCCGAGCACCTTTGATCCTGCAGACGCTCCTTGGTTTCGACGCGGTGCGGATTGCATCGGCCTTCCTGGTGTCGCCTGCCGCCATGGGCCAAAGGCTCGCGCGCGCAAAGACCAAGATCCGCGAAACGGCCATACCGTTTCGGGTTCCGGAGCGCGCCGACCTGCCCGAACGGCTGGAGGCCGTGCTCGCGGCGATCTACGCGGCCTTTGCCAAGGGCTGGTCCGATGCAGCAGGCGCCGAAATCGAGCGCGGCAATCTCGCCGATGAAGCGATCTGGCTGGGGCGCCTGGCCGTCAGTCTGCTGCCCGGCGAGACCGAGGCGCTGGGCCTTCTCGCGCTCATGCTCCATTGCGAGGCGCGGCGGGGCGCGCGCCGCGGCCCTGACGGAGACTATGTGCCGCTCGCCGAACAGGACCCCGTGCGATGGGACATCGCCGCCATCGACGAAGCCGAGGCGCTGTTGCTGCGCGCGAGCAGGATGGGCGCTCCCGGCCGGTATCAGCTCGAAGCCGCCGTGCAATCGGCCCACGCCGTCCGGCGCCTGACCGGCCGCACGGATTGGGGGGCAATCGCGAAGATCTACGACGCGCTGTCGGTGCTGTCGGAATCTCCTGTCGTCGGCATCAACCGCGCAATTGCCATCGCCGAAGCGCAAGGAGCAAAGGCCGGGTTGGCCGCGCTCGATGCGCTCGCCGCCGATCCGCGTCTCGTCGAGTATCAGCCCTATTGGGCGGCGCGGGCGGAGTTGCTGGCGCGCACGCGGGAATACGCGGCAGCGCGGGATGCCTATGACCGCGCGATCGGCCTCGAGCGCGATTCCGCGGTGCGGACATTCCTGCAGCAGCGCCAGGCCGCGCTCTTCAATGGCAGCCTTCGCCCGTCATGACGGCAAAGATTTCCGTGTCGTCCATGTAGGTGCCGCGGCCGAAGCGGCGGCCTTGCGCGTCGGTGTAGGCATCGGTTCGTTTCGCGCAACCGGCGATCAGGTTTGCTCCCGCCCCCCGCGCGAACAGCGGCACAAGCTGGTTGCTGTGCGAATTGTTCTGCCACTTGTAGCCGGGCATATGTCCTGCACCATTGTTCTTCAGATCCTGGAACGGTACCGTATCGGAGTCCGGGCCGAGCAGCAGGTGATCGTGATCGGCGGTCACGATCACGAGCGTGTTCGACCAATTGTTGCCGGCTGTGTTCGCATCGAGATAGGCCGAGACGGCAGCCACCGCGTCGTCGAACTCGATCTTCTCTTCGATCATGCGGCCCATATTGTTCGCGTGCTCGGCGCGATCCACCGCCCCGCCCTCGATCACCAGGAACATGCCTTGCGTGTCGCCATCGAGAATGTTGAGCGCGCCTTCGACCATGGTCCGCAGCGACGGCACGTCGGGCTTGCGCGCCACGGCATAGGGCGGTTCGGCCGCCGCAGCCGCGCCTGCGCGATTGAACTGCGTCGAATTAAACGCGTGTGCGATCCCGATGAGCTTCGGCGGCGGATTCGCCGTTTCCGGAAGCGCGTCGAATGCAGCTTTATCCTGAATCAGTTTGAACCCGCTTCTGTGCGTTCCTGCCTTCAGCGCCAGCCAATCGCCGGCGCCGATCCAGGCATAATTCGGTGTGACCCGGAGCGCGCCGTCATCGTCATAATCGGGGTTGCCAGTCCCCATGATCACGCTGACCACGCCCGCGTTCAGCATCTCGCCGGCGATTGCGGTGCGGTTCGTGCGCGAGACATTGTGCGCGCCTGCACCCGCGGCCGGTGTCGCATCGGAAATCTGTACTGTCGTCACGACGCCCACGGCCTTGCCTTCGCCGTGCGCGCGCTCGGCAAACGTCGTGAGCGGCATTGCGTTGCCGTCGACATTGATGGCGTTGTTGTAACTCTTATGGCCGTTGACCATGGCGCTCATGGTGTTGGCGGAATCGGGCGCCGTTCTCTTGGTCCAGGCATAACCGGCGAAGCGATCGGGATAACGGCCCCGAATCGTGGCAACGGGCGTCGTGTCCCAATTCTTCGCGGCATCGTAGATGGCGTCGGGGTCCTGAGCCGCACCGGCGCCCGGCCGTTCATCGGTTCGCAGCGGATAGGTGGAAACCCAGGTCTTGGCCCAATTCGGGCCGTCGAACACTTGCTTGCCGAGCTTTCCCGTGTACATGCCGGTGGCGGCGATGGCGCTTGCGCCCGAGCCATCCGCGATCATCAGGATGACGTTCTTGGGTCGCGGTCCGGACGCCGGAGCGGCCGCCGCGGCGGCCGCGAGAAGCCCGAGCACGGGTAGAACCCGCCAGAGATGCCCTAACCGCGAAATCGGGATCGAATCGAACAATTTGAATCTCCGCGCCGGTGGCATTCCATCCTCTATCGCGGCGGAGTGACAAGCTTTCTGTGAGCAGCTACGCCTCATGCCCTGCGAAACGCCACAGCCGGCCCGGCCTCCTCTCGCGGCGGAGCGGGATTCGGACTAAGGTTTGCGCGGGGCACGGTCATTCGGCGGCGGAGGAGCCGCCGGAACCGCCGGCGCATACGGGAGGCACCCATGGCCAAAAACGAATCCATTCCACGGCGCGATTTTCTCAAAGGGGCGGGTGTCGCGGGCGCAAGCGTCGCGGCGGCCGCCAGCGGCCTTGCCGCCTGTACGCCGGAGGCGAAGACCACGGCTGCTGCAGCAGCACCCGAAACCTGGATCATTCTCACCCCGCAGCAAGTCGCCTTCTTTTCGGCGGCCGCCGACACCATCATTCCCAAGGACGAGCTTTCGCCCTCCGGCACGGAGTGCGGCGTGCCGGTCTTCATCGACCGCCAGCTCGCCAGCGCCTGGGGCGGCGGCGACAGGATGTACCGCGCGGGACCCTACGTCAAAGGCACCCCTGAGCAGGGCTATCAGCTTCCCCTGACGCCGCATCAATACTTCGTCGCCGGCATCCAGACGGCCAATGCCTGGTGCGAGAAGACCTATGGCAAGAGTTTCGACCGGCTGGAGCAGCCAAAGCGGGACGAAGCCTTGACCGCGATGCAAAAGGGCACCGCCGAATTCGACGGGCTGGACGCCAAGCAGTTCTTCGGCGCGCTTCTGACCATCAACATGGAAGGGTTCTTCTCCGATCCCATCTATGGCGGCAACCGCAACAAGGCATCGTGGCGCATGCTCGGCTTCCCGGGCCTGCCCGCGACCTATGCCGACAAGATCGACGAATACCGCAACAAGAAATACGTCGCCGAACCGCAGTCCATCGCGGACTTCAGCTGAGGGGGATGCACCGATGGTCACGAAACTGAAGGAAGTCGACGTCGTCGTCATCGGCCAGGGGCTGACCGGCGTGATGATGGCCAAAGAACTCACCATGGCGGGCTTGACCGTCGTGGGACTCGAACGCGGGCCGGACCGCCGCCCGGAGGAAGAAGTCGTCCTGCCGCGCATCCGCGACGAGCTGAAGTACAACGCGCGCAAAGAACTGATGATCGACAACGCGGTCGATACCGTCACTTTCCGTAACAATACGGACCAGGCGGCGCTGCCCATCCGGCGCTGGGGCGCATTCCTTCCCGGCGAGGGCGTCGGCGGCACCACCAATCATTGGGGCGGTTTGCATTGGCGCTTCCTGCCTGCCGATTTCCGCATCCGCAGCGAGATCACGCAGAAATACGGCGCCAGCGCCATTCCCGGCGACATGACGATCGCCGACTGGCCCGTCACCTATGACGAGCTCGAACCCTATTTCGACAAGTTCGACAAATTGTGCGGCGTGTCGGGCAAGGCAGGAAACCTCAAAGGTCAGAAGATCGAAGGCGGCAATGTCTTCGAGGGCCCGCGCCAAAACGAATATCCCAATGCGCCGATCAAGACCTCGGCCGGGGGCATGATGTTCGCGGAAGCTGCGAAGAGCGTGGGCTACCACCCCTTCCCCACCCCATTCTCAGCACCCTCCAAGCCCTACACCAACATCTACGGCGTGACGCTCGGCCAATGCGAATATTGCGGCTTCTGCGGGCGCAATTCCTGCGAAGCGAACGCCAAGGCGACATCGGCCACCAACGTCATGCCGGTCTTGCGCCGCGATCCCAAATATACACTCAGGGTTCGCGCCTTCGTGTCGAAGATCAATTACGACAAGCAGGCCAAGAAGGTCACGGGCGTCAGCTACATCGACATGAAGACCGGTGAGGAATACGAGCAGCCGGCCGGCATGGTGATCCTTTCGGCCTTCGTCATGGGCAACACCCATATGATGCTCTATTCGGGCATCGGCGAACCCTATGACCCCAAGACGGGCAAGGGCCTCGTCGGCAAGAATTATTGCTACCAGTTCGAAGCCAACGGGACCGCGTTCTTCACCGACAAGGTGCTCAACCCGTTCATGGGCTCCCCCGGCGACCGCATCGCGTTCGACGATTTCAACGGAGAGAATTTCGACCATTCGGGCCTGGGCTTCTTCGGCGGAGGCTACATCGTCGGCGGGTCCGGCGCTTCGCCGCCGATTGCCGGACGGGCACTCCCCGAAGGCACGCCCAACTGGGGCGCGGAATGGAAGAAGGCGGCCGTGCAGTGGTACTACGGCGTGATGGACTTCAACACGCAAGGGTCGGTCTACGCCAACCGGGCGAACTATCTCGATCTCGATCCCACCTACAAGGATTCGATCGGACGTCCATTGCTGCGCATGACCTATAACGGCACCGACAACGACCATAAGATGTCGCGCTATCTGCTGTCGAAGCTGGAAGTCGCCATCAAGGCGATGAACCCGGCGCATTACGAACTGCGGCCGCGGCCGAAGAACTTCACCACCGTGCCTTATCAATCCACCCACAACACCGGCGGCACGATGATGGGGACGAACCCGGGCAACAGCGTCGTGAACCGCTACGGCCAGGTTTGGGAAGCGAGCAATCTGTTCATCACGGGCGCTTCCGTTTTCCCGCAGCAGCACGGCTACAATCCGACAGGGCCGGTCGGCGCGATTGCCTATTTGACGGCGGACAAGATCGTGAATGACTACATGAAGAACCCCGGTCCCTTGGTGCACGCATAAGATCGCGTCCAGCATCGAATCGATAAGAGCCAACGAGAGAGACAACATCATGCGGTTATCGCTTGCGGGCGCCGTCCTTGGCGCCCTCGTTTTGGGAAGTCCCGCCTTCGCGGCCGATGCCAATCACGGCAAGACGCTGTTCACGGCCTGCCAGGCCTGCCACACGGAAAAGCCCGATGCGCTGGGACCGAGCCTCAAAGGCGTGGTCGGGCGCAAATCCGGCGCGCTCGACGATTTCCGCTATTCCGCCGCCATGAAGCGCGCCAACCTCACCTGGGACGAAGGCAATCTGCGCGACTATCTGCGCGACCCTCAAAGCAAGGTGAAGGGCAACCGCATGCCGTTCTCGGGCTTTCCCAATGCCGGCGATGCCGACGATGTGGTCGCCTATCTCGTGACGCTGAAATAGGTCACGCCGGGTCCAGCGTCACGTTCAGCGCAATCGAGATGCGATTCCCTTCGCCGTGGAAGGGATGCACCCAGTGCTCGATCCATGACGGAAACGCCAGCATCATGCCCGGTTGGGGGCCGATGGTGATCGGCTGACCGCAGCGGAATCCCGGCATGCGCGCGAAGGTGGCGGCGGGTCGCGGATCGCGCAATTCGAGCCGTCCGTTCATCGGCGGGTCCGGCGACGGCATTCCAGTCGCGACATAGTAAACGATGGACCAGTGATTGCCGGGATGCATGTGCAGCGTGTTGTAATCGCCGGACCGATTGACGTTCGCCCAGCCATAGGCCTGATAGGTGGCGCGTTTGCCGGGCGGCCGCTGTTCCAGGATTGCCGGCAACCCCATCACCAATTGCACGCTCTGGTCCACCTCCGCGGCCAGTATCCCGATCGCCGGTTCGGGCCAATCCAGGAGATCGGGCATCGACTGCCAGCCGCCGATATTGCTGATGCGATTGGCTTCGCCTTTGGCGCGGCGGGCGAGAATGGCGCGCTCCAGCGGCTCGTTCAACGCGGCCGGATTTGCGACCATGCGCATCGAAATCGGCGTTCCGAACGCGACCGACAATTCCGGCGTGATCGGAACGTAGACCATCCGTTCAGGCCTTGGCGTCCGGCGGCAAGACTTGCGCGAAGATCGAGCGCGCTCCCGTCGTGCCCTGCACGACGTCGAGCGTCATCGAACCCACGCGTTCGAAGTCGATTTTGACTTTGTCGCCAGGCTTGATCGGCCCCACGCCCGCCGGCGTGCCGGTGGCGATGATGTCGCCGGGATAAAGCGTCATCACCGAGGACGCCATCTCGATCATGCCCGGAATGTCGAGGACCAGATCGCGCGTATTCGCATCCTGCCGGAGGTCGCCATTGACCCAGAGCCGCCCGCGCAACGAGTTTACAGCGTCGCCGATTTCGTCTTCGGTCACGATCCAGGGGCCTACCGGACAGAACGTGTCGAAACCCTTGCGCGTGACGCGCTCCTCCTTGCCCCGGATCACCGCATCGATCAGGCAGGAATAACCGAAAGCATAGTCGCGCCATTCCTCGCGCGGGATGTCGCGGCCTTCCTTGGCGATGATGACGGCAAGCTCGCATTCATGGTCGATGCGCCGGCCGGCATTGACGGGCAGCACGATCGGATCGGCGGGGCCCGAAAGGGCGGACGGCGGCTTGAAGAAGAAACCCTGATTGTTCGCCCGATAGGACGAGCCCATCTCGATCCCGTGTTCGTGATAATTGACGGGATAGGCGATCACCTTGTTCGGCCACGGCACAGGCGTCAGCAGTTTGACGCTCGAGAGCGGAATGCCGCTCCGAGAGGTTTCCGCCCGTTCCAATCTGCTGCGGTATTCCGGGAAATGGGCGATCAGCCGGAGCATCGCCACCGGCGGCCAGGCGCCTGACTGGGCGTCCACGATTTCGGTCACATCGACGATGGAATCGCCGCGGACGACGCCGATGCGGTCTTCGTTAAAGCGCGCGAGTTTCATGTCTCACCTTGGTTAGCTCAGCCTGCGCCGGGGTTGCGGAAGAGGTGGGCCCATTTCTTCGTGACGTGGTCTTTCAGCTCCGGGCTCGATTCCGCGACCAGCGGGAATTCGTCCTTCCATCCCCAGGGGCGGCAGGCATCGACCACCGCGCGATTGCTCTGATAGGGCGGCCCGCGCAGGATGGGGTCCAGCGGTGTGCTCCAAAGGTTGTGCACGATCTCGATGGATTGCGCCGGATCGCAGCGCGTCGACATCGCCCAGATGACATCGTGGATGTTGGAGGGATCGATGTCCTCGTCCACCACCACGACCCAGCGCCCGGCGTAAACGCCGGAGCGGCAATTGGCGGCGAGCATGCCGGCCTGCTTGGCGTGGCCGGCATACATCTGCCGAATCGAGACGACGTTGAACAGCCGTCCGGCGCCGGCCTCGTGGTTCCACACCCCCTGAACGCCCGGAAGCCCCGCCTTCTCGATCTCGTCCCAGATCATGGCCGCTTTCACCACGGCGCGCGCCACCGTGAAATTGGAGGGCGGGCGGGACGGAATCGCGAGCGTGATGATCGGATCGTTGCGATGATAGACGCGCCTGATCTTGATGGTCGGCTGTTCGCTGGCATCGCTCGCGTAATAGCCCATGAACTCGCCGAAGGGGCCTTCCATCTTCAGCCGGTCGCCATACATCTCGCCCTCGAGCACGAGTTCGGCGCCCGCGGGCATCGGCAGCTTGTGTAATTCGCTCAGCACGACTTCGACGGCGCGCCCGCGCTGGCCGCCGGCGTAGTCGAGTTCGGAAACCCCGAGCGGCAATTCGGCGTTGCTGCACAGGAACAGGATCGGGTCCTGGCCGCAGCAGATGAGCACCGGGCACGGCAATCCGCGCTTGAAGTATTTTTCCCGGATCAGCCGGCCATGCTTGCCCGGCGAAATCCAGATGCCGGCTTCGTCCTTCGCATGCGCCACGATGCGGTAGGTGCCCGCATTGATCCAATCGCTGTCGGGGTCGCGCATCACGACCACATCTTCGGTCCCGATATAGCGGCCGCCGTCGCGTTCATGGATAAAGGGTATCGGGAATTTGAAGAGGTCGACGTCGCCGTCGCGCTGAATGTTCTCCAGGATCGGGCCGGTGGACACCACCTTGTGCGGAATCAATTCGGGGCCTTTGCCGAGGCGGGCCCTGTAGCTCTTGACGATGTCGATCTTCTTTTCCGGCGTGGGAAGGCCATAGACATGCGCAAGCCGGCGAAACGAATTGGCGGCACCCGACAGAAGGCGATAACCGGCCGGGTAGCCCTTGATCTTGTCGAACAGAAGCGCGGGTTCCTCGCCCGGAAAGCGCATGGTCAGCGTTTCGGCGAGCGCGCTGATTTCGAGATGCGGATCGGCGCCTTCGATGGTCTTCAACTCGCGCATCGCCTCGAAATCGCGCACCAGGTCGCGCAGATCCTCGTGCGTAACGCGGTGCTGCGAGGGCGCAGCGGCGGAACCGCGCACAGTATCGTTCATGGCGTGACCTCCTGGATGGAGGCGAATTGGGTGCGCACGCGGCCCATGCCCACAGCCGCAGCCGATGCGATCAACGCCGGAATGACCGCAAGAATGAAGATATGGCCCTTGAAGAGATCGCTCTCGAAAAGAATGCCGGCAAGTCCGGGTCCAACGATCGAACCGATACGGCCGATGCCGGTGGCCCAGCCCACACCGGTCGAGCGGATTTCCGTGGGATAGGAGATGGCCGACACCACATTGGCGACCGTCTGACCGCCCAGAATCCCGAAGCCCGTGAGAAAGACCACCAGCATCATCAGCGGCTGATTGGCGCCTACGAGCCCGATGCAGGCGACCGCAAGCGCGCCAAAGAAATAGGCGAGCGCCAGCGCAACGTTGGCGCCGATTTTGTCCGCGAGCCAGCCCCATACCGTGCCGGTCAGGCCGCCGAACTGCAGCACCGCGCCGACCAGGATTGCGGTCGAAAGCGGAAATCCAAGCTCGCGCATTTCCGTCGGAAGCCAATTGGCGAGGAGGAAAATGTCGAACAGGCTCATGAAGGAGATGATCCAGAGCAGGATCGTGCGCTTGGCCCGTCCTTCGCGGTAGAGCGCGACGACGGAAGCGGCCGAGGTCACGGTCTCGTCGGTGACGAAGCGCGTCACCGGACCCAATTTGAGCGCCGGATCGAGCTGCTGCATCAAGCGTGCGATTTTCCCTGCCGGCGCCCCGCGCAGCACCAGAAATCGCACCGATTCCGGCAGCGCCGCATAGAGCACCGGCGCATAAAGGAGCGGCAGAAGCCCGCCCACCAGGAACACCGATTGCCAGCCCATCGAGGGCCCGAGCGCACGGGCGGACAACCCCGCCACAATCGAGCCCATGATGAAGCCCGTGAACATCAACGCGACCATCAGCGCGCGGCGGCGATGGGGCGAATATTCCGATGTCAGCGCAATCGTGTTCGGAAGCGCGCCACCGATTGCGAGGCCGGTCAGAAAACGCAAGCCGTCGAGCACGAACACCGACGGGCTTGCGGCCGTCAGCAGGCTGAAAAGACCGAGGGCCGGAACCGAAGCAAGCAGCAGCGGACGGCGGCCGACTTTATCGGCCAGGGGCGCGACGAAGATGGCGCCCAGCAGCAATCCGAACAGACCGAGCGCGAAGAACAGGCCCAGCTCCTTGGGGCTCATGTGAAAGGCCTGGGAGAGATCGGGGGCGATGTAGCCCACCGACTGCGTGTTGAAACCTTCCATGAAGGTCACAAAACCGCAGAGCACGGCGATCCGCTGCTGGAAACTCCCTAGCTTTCGCCGGTCGATGATCTCGGTGATGTTGATGGCTCGTTCGGCCATGGCCCCTCCATTCCACGCGTCCTGCTTATATTTCACAAACTTAGGGCACGGAAGGCGCGCCCGCCGCGTTGGGTTAGGTTAACCCGGTGACGAGGAGACTCCCATGAAGGTCAGGGACGTAATGCATTGCGGCGTCGAATGGGTGGACCCGGAGACCCCGCTTGGTGAAATCGCCCGCAAGATGCGGGATGAGGATGTCGGCTCGATCCCGGTGGGCGAGAACGACCGGCTGGTCGGCATGGTCACGGATCGCGATATCGTGTGCCGGGGGCTTGCGGGGACCGCAGATTGCAGCGACCTGACGGCGCGCGACGTGATGTCCAAGCCGATCGTCTATTGCCGCGCCGATGAAGACGTAGACGATGCGCTCCGGATCATGGAGCGGAACAGAATTCGCCGGCTGCCGGTGATCGACGAGAACAAGCGGATGTGCGGCATCCTGTCGATCGGCGACATTTTGGAAAAGGCGGGAGGCGAGCTTACGGGCCAGGTGATGCGGTCCGTCTCGGCCCACCACCCATCTTGACCGGTTTTATGCGTCCGGGCGTCTGACGCGCCTGGACATCCTCAGGCCGTGCGCTTTTCCAGTTCGCCGGTTTCGACGACGATCGGCGCGGGCGGTACGCCCAAGGATGCGCCCGTGAGCGCGCCGTAAAGACCGGCATAGGCTTCCGCCGAACGCTCCCAGGAGAAATCCTCGCGCATGGCGGTGGCCTGCAGACGGCGCCACGAGATGGGCTGGCGATAGAGCGAAAGGGCCCGCCGGATGCACGCGGTCAGTTCCGCGGCGGACGGTTGTTCGAACGAGAACCCGGTTGCCGTGCCCTGACGGATCGCCTCGGGCGAAGCGTCGACCACGGTGTCGGCCATCCCGCCGCTCCGGCGCACCAGCGGGATGGTGCCGTAGCGCATGGCATAGATGGGTACCAGGCCGCAGGGCTCGAAACGGGCCGGATGCAGCAGCATGTCCGCGCCCGCCAGCACGCGATGGCCGAGCGGCTCCTGATAGCCGATCTCCACGGCTATGCGCCCGGGATAGCGCGCGGCGAGCTTTCGGAATTCCGTCTGGTAGCCGTTTTCGCCTTCGGCAACGAGCACGAATTGCAGGCCCTCTTCAATGAGCGCAGGGAGCACCTCCAGCACGACGTCCGGCATCTTCTGATGTACGATCCGGCTCATGAACGCCAGCAGCGGCGTCGTGGGCTCGAGGTCGAGCTTCAGCTCCGTCTTTATTGCGCGCTTGCAGTCGGCTTTGGCAGCAAAAGAGCGGGCGGAATAATTGCACGCGAGATGGGGATCGGTGCTGGGGTCCCAGACGCGGTAATCGATGCCGTTCAAGATGCCCGTGAGCTGGCCCGCCCGCTCGCGCAAGAGACCGTCGAGGCCGCAGCCATATTCGGGCGTGAGAATCTCGTTCGCATAGGTCGGGCTCACGGTCGTAACCGCATCCGCATTGCGGATACCCGCCTTCAGGAACGAGACGCGGCCATAGAACTCCATCGCCGCATGCGCTTCCGGCGGTAAATCCACCCTGGCCACTTCATCGGCGGCGAACACGCCCTGATAGGCGAGATTGTGGATGGTGAACAAGGTCGCGGGCCGCGGGCGCGCGCCTCCTTTGCCAAGCAGCAGAGGAAGAAGACCCGCGTGCCAATCGTTGCAGTGGATGACATCGGGACGCCAGGTTGCGCCCGGCTCATCGGCAATGCCGGCTGCGACCAGATTGAGAAGCGCAAAGCGCATGGCATTGTCGGGCCAATCCACGCCGTCTTCGTTCTGATAAAGGCCGCCCGCGCGGTCGTAGAGCGCAGGACAATCGACCAGCCACACCGGTACGTCCGTGTACGGCAGATGCGTTTCGATGAGCCGCACCTCGCCGCAACCGAGCGGATCGCCGAGCCGCACGATTTCCCGTGGATTGCGGGCCCGCTCCAAGGCTTGCCTGTAGCCGGGCACGAGCAATCTTATATCGATGTCGAGTTCTCTCAGTGCGACAGGAAGCGATGAGGATACATCGGCAAGGCCTCCGGTCTTCGCGTAGGGAAAGACTTCGGAGGTAACG
>Ga0265334_10000879_pt1 | contig 15039 bp, 14 predicted proteins | sample 42023metaG_FD_192442 | JGI IMG/M metagenome (GOLD analysis project Ga0265334, IMG submission 192442) | Rhizosphere microbial communities from Carex aquatilis grown in University of Washington, Seatle, WA, United States - 4-20-23 metaG | ecosystem: Host-associated > Plants > Roots > Rhizosphere... | reverse complement strand
CCCGCTTTTTCCGGCCTCACCACCGCTCGAATCATGATCATCGCGACGCTCCTTTTTGGGTTTTGTTTTTTCAGGCGGCCAATCCGAAGTCCACCAAGAGGTGCTCCAACTGCTCCACCTTGAGCGGCTTGGGCACCACGAACATCTGGTTCTGGTCGATGGCCCGGGCCAGCTTGCGGTACTCCTCGGCCTGGGGAACCGCGGGGTTCCACTCGATCACCGTCTTGCGGTTGATCTCGGCGCGCTGGACGTCGTTGTCGCGGGGCAGGAAGTGGATCATCTGGGTCCCGAGCTGGCGGGCCAGCTCCTCGATGAGGTCCCTTTCCTTGTCCACCTTGCGGCTGTTGCAGATGAGGCCGCCCAAGCGGACCTTGCCGCCCTCGGCGAACTTCACGATGCCCTTGCAGATGTTGTTGGCGGCGTACATGGCCATCATCTCGCCCGACACCACGATGTAGATCTCCTCGGCCTTGCCCTCGCGGATCGGCATGGCGAACCCGCCGCACACCACGTCGCCGAGCACGTCGTAGAAGGTGTAGTCCAGCTTGCGGTCCTCCTGGTAGGCGCCCAGCTGCTCCAGCAGGTTGATCGAGGTGATGATGCCCCGGCCGGCGCAGCCCACCCCGGGCTCGGGCCCGCCCGACTCGACGCACATGGTGCCGCCGTAACCCGGCTTGCAGACGTCGTCGAGCTCGACGTCCTCGCCCTCGCCGCGCAGGGTATCGAGGACGGTCTTTTGGGCCAAGCCGCCCAGGAGCAGGCGCGTGGAATCGGATTTCGGGTCGCACCCCACCACCATGATCTTCTTGCCCATCTCGGCGAGCCCGGCCACGGTGTTCTGCGTGGTGGTGGACTTGCCGATCCCGCCCTTCCCGTAAATGGCGATCTTTCGCATGGTCACTCTCCCGTTCTGTTGTCCCATCGGATAGGCGACCGTTTGATGCGCCGCCGGATGGTCCTAAGAGCAAGGGCCGTGCCACTTATTGGATTTATTTTTTGTGGGGCTTTAAATAATCGGCGCCGATGAAATTCCAGGAGATTCCGCGCGGTTTGGGGGTTGGATCGGACGCGTCGCGCCGAACAGGATCCGAGGTCGATTTTCGGATTGCCCGCGATAGCGACCTGCCGGTGGGTTCAACGATGGGGGAAGCCACCGGTCAGTGGGGAATCTTGAGGAACGTTCTCAAGATGGAAATAAAAAACTTGAAAACGTTCATCGCGGGAAGGAAGAAAGGGGAACAGGGGTTTAGCGGGTTGGGGGCGATTGGGTTCGGAGGGGAAGGCGAAAAGGGATCATGGAGGAACGGCGAAACCCCTTTCGGCGATAGAGGCGAACCGCGCGCCGGTTGGAACGGTCGGTCAGGAGGGTGACGCGTTTGAACCGGCGGCGGCGAGCGTAGGCGACCGCGTGGTCGAGCAGCTTGGCGCCGATCCCCCGGCCCCTCCAGCCGGGATCCACCACGAAATCCTCGATCCATGCCGCCGCGCCGCCCTCGGCGGTGCTGACGGAGAAGAGCAAGAGGGCCATCCCGACCAATTTCCCGTCGGCCTTCGCCGTGAAGATCCGCCCCAAGCGCGGTTCCCGCAGCAGGCGCCGCAAGGCCGCTGATTGTTTCCCCGCGTCGGGTTGGAAGTCCCGTTCCTGCCGGAACAGGATCCCCAAAAGCGCCGCCAGGCTGCGGACATCCCCGGGACGGGCGGTACCCAGGCGGATCCTCAAGGCTTTTCCCCCGTCTTTTCGGGGCTTTTAAAGCGTTTGGGATCGATCCGGTAACGCTTCACCCGGAGGGCCATGAAGCGCTCGGTGATCCCCATCATCCGGGCCGCCCGGGCCATGTTGCCGTGGGCGGCCTTGAGGGAATCCTGGATCATCTCGCGCTCGAGGGCCGCGAGGGCCGCCGGCAGGGCCCCCTGCGGCATGGTGTCGCTGGCCTCGGGCGTCTGGAGCGTCATCGGCAGGTGGTGGCCGTGGATGACGCCGTCCGTCGTGAGGAGCACGGCCCGCTCGATGCAGTTCTCCAGCTCGCGCACGTTGCCCGGCCAATGGTGGCCCATGAGCATGTCGATGGCGGACGTGGAGATGCGCCTCACGTCCTTGCCGTTGGCGACCGAGAACTTCTCCACGAAGTGGTTGGCCAGGAGCAGGATGTCGGTGCGGCGCTCCCGCAGGGGCGGAACATAGAGGGGGAAGACGTTGAGGCGGTAGAAGAGGTCCTCGCGGAACCATCCATCCCGGATGAGCTGCTCGAGGTCGCGGTTCGTGGCCGCCACCAGGCGGACATCGGTCTTGAGGGTCTGGGAGCCCCCCACCCGCTCGAATTCCCTCTCCTGGAGCACCCGCAGGAGCTTTACCTGCACCAGGGGGCTCAGTTCGCTGATCTCGTCCAGGAAAAGGGTTCCCCCGTCGGCCAGCTCGAACCGGCCCTTCCGCAGGGACACCGCGTCGGTGAAGGCGCCCTTCTCGTGGCCGAAGAGCTCGCTCTCGATCACGCCCTCGGGCAGGGCCGCGCAGTTGACCTTGATGAAGGGCTTGCCGGCCCGGGGGCTGTGATAGTGGATGGCGGAGGCCACGAGTTCCTTGCCCACGCCGCTCTCCCCCCGGATAAGCACCGTGGCGGAGCTGGGGGCCCCCTGGAGGATCATGGGGTAGAGGCGCCTCATGGCGGCCGAGTCGCCGAGCATCCGGCCGTCGGTCACCCGGGACCCGAGTTCCCCCTGGAGGCGCTTGTTCTCGGATTCCAGGGCCTCGATCTGTTCCAGGCTGCCCTGACGGGACCGGACGGCCTGGGCGATGAGGGAGGCGATGGCGGTCAACAGGCGGAGGTCCTCGGTGAAGGAGACCTCCCCGTCGAACAGCCGGTCGGCGCTCAAGGCGCCGATGACCTCGGACCCCGACCGGATGGGGACGCAGAGGAAACTGATGTCCTTCCGGCCGCCTTCGAGGTCGCGGTGGCGGGTGCCGGTCCGGTCCAGGAACTGGGGTTCCTGGGTGATGCGGGGGACGATCACGCTTTGGCCGGTCTGCACCACCCGCCCGGTCACTCCCTCGCCCACCCGGTACTTGCCGCGGGCCCGTTCCTCCTCGGAGAGGCCGTAGGCCTCCTCGATGACCAGGTCCCCGGTGTGCCGGTTGAGGATCGTGAGGGTGCCGCGGAGCATGGACATGTGCTCGGCCATGCGCTGGAGGACGGGGCCCACGACGTCCCGAAGGTTGGGACTGCCGTTGAGGGCCGTGGCGATGTCGAGCAGGAGCGAGAGTTCGCGGACTTCCGACAGGGAGGTGGGATGGGTTTCGGATCGGGCGGACATGGGAATTCTCCTTTCCCGGTCCTCCCCCCGGAATCCCTTCATAGGCCGATTCAAACGGCCTCTCTATGAGGCCGCTCATGTTAGGAACAATATGGAATGGTTTGTTCGTTTCGGTGGGATGTTCATAATTGAATGGTGCTAATCGCTACATATCCATGGGCCTCCGAGCGCGATGAAATCGTCGAAACCCATTTTGATTTCAAAGGGCGGTTCGACGACAGGAAAGTGAGGTCGAGACCGGCCTCGACGAATGTCTTTCATGACCCTCGGGCCCGCCGGCATCCCGAGTTTGGGCAATCACATCCCTGGGATCGGGTTGACACGACGAGCGAGCACCGAAATTTTTCCCGCGAAAAGGAGGATTCGGCTCGCGAGTCCCATGAATAGAGCGCTCATCCACCTTGATTGGCCGCACATTCGATCCAAAACAGGCCTTTTTGGCGGGAAAGGGTTCAGCGGCATCCGGTTGTCGGTCCTAGGGGCGGGGAATATACTGCAGCCCGGATGGATGCCGCATCCCCACATATTAAGGAGGCTTTCATGGGTCGCCTAAGCCGGATTTTGGCCGTCCTCATCCTTTTGCCGGTCGCAGCCGTTTGGGCGAAAAAAACCGCGGCGCCCGTGGAGTTCAAGGCGGGCACCCCGGAAGCCGCCAAGGCCCAGCAGGACCTGGTGCTCTCGACCCTGGTGAAGGGAAACTCGGAATTCCGCAAGGCCCAAGCCGCTGGGCCTAAGTCCCATGCAACCAAGGCTCCTCAGGCCAAAGCCGCCTCGAAACTTCCCCTCCGGGCCATGGTGCTGACCTGCGCCGACTCCCCGATGGACGCCGAGCGCATCTTCCACGCCCACCCCGGGGAAATCTTCTCGGTGCGGGTGGCCGGCAATGTGGCCTCCCCCGACGTGGTGGCGAGCCTTGAGTACGGCGCCCATGAGTTGAACCTGCCGGTGCTGGTGGTCTTGGGCCACCAATCCTGCCGCGCGGTGGAAACCTGCCTCGCGAACCTCGCGGGCGAGAATTCCGACCGCGTCACGGTGAACGGCCAGGCCCTGCTGGACCGGCTGGAGCCGGCCTGCACGGACGCCAAGAAAGACGGTTTCAAGGGCGACGCCCTGCTCCAGGCCGCCGTGACCGACAACGTGAAGAACACGATCCGTTCGATCCTCGAGGAAAGCCCTGAACTCTGGCAGCTCCAACACCAGGGCAAACTGCGCGTCGTCGGGGCGGTCTACACGAAGTCCGGCGAGGTGAAGTGGCTGGAATAAGCTAAAAACAACGCCGTTGGCCGCTAGCCGTTGGCCGTTAGTTCGGTTGAAAGCTAAAGGCCAACGGCAATATTTTTACGGCTGAAGCTAACGGCTAACGGCGAGGTGTGTCTTGCTCATCGGCGTCCCCAAGGAAACCAAGAACCACGAGTACCGGGTGGGGCTCACGCCCGCCGGCGCGGAGGAATTGACCGCCGCGGGGCACCAGGTTTGGGTGCAGAAGGGCGCGGGGCTCGGGAGCGGCATCCCGGACGCCGAGTATGTCCAGGCGGGCGCCCAGATGGTGGGGACCCCCGCCGAGGTCTACCGGCGGGCGGAGCTGGTCGTCAAGGTGAAGGAACCGCTGGAAGCCGAGTATCCCCTCATCCGCCGGGGACAAACCCTCTTCTGCTATTTCCATTTCGCCCCGGCGAAAGAACTGACCAGGGCCATGATGAAGACCGGCGCGACCTGCGCGGCCTTCGAGACCCTCCGCCTTCCCAACGGCGAGCATCCACTCCTGACCCCCATGAGCGAAGTGGCGGGCAAGATGGCCATCCAGGAGGGCGCCAAGTACCTCGAGCGTTCCATGGGCGGCAAGGGCATCCTTCTGGGCGGCGTGCCGGGCGTGAGGCCGGCCCGGGTGGCGATCCTGGGCGGGGGCGTGGTGGGCACGAACGCCGCCAAGGCCGCCGCGGGACTGGGCGCCCGGGTCACGGTGCTGGACAAGAACGCCGCGCGCCTGCGGTACCTCGACGACATCCTGCCGGAGAACGTGGATACGGTCTCGGCGAACCGCCGGAGCGTACGGGAGGCCTGCCAGGAGGCGGACCTGCTGGTGGGGGCCGTTTATAGCGAGGGGGCCAAGGCGTCCCGCCTGGTGACTGAGGAGACCGTCAAGTCCATGCGGCCCGGCTCGGTGATCGTGGACGTTTCCATCGACCAGGGCGGCTGCGTGGCGACGTCGCGGCCCACGAGCCACTCGGATCCCGTCTTCACGAAGCACGGGGTCGTGCATTATTGCGTGACCAACATCCCCGGGGCCGTGGGCATGACCTCGACCTTCGCCTTGGCCAACGCCACCCTACCCTATGTTTTGGCCATCGCCGAGGCGGGAATCCACGCCGCCGCGAAGAAGGACCCGGCCGTGAGGCACGCCCTCAACATCGTCCAGGGCCGCATCGTGCATCCCGCCGTGGCCGCGGCGTTCAAGGGTAAGGATGTTCCCGCCCTCAAGCACCGGGGATAACCCGGACAATTCGAAATTAGGAATGAGGAATTAGGAATTAAGTCGGGCGTTGAATAAGCTTCAACTCCGCGTTCCGCGTTTCGAATTCCTCATTGGAGCCGCCTTTGCCGACTGTTTTCGCCTCCGCCGCCGTCACCGTGACGATGCTCTTCGTCCTCACGATGGCTTCCATGCTTTTTCCGGGCCTGGTGCCCGGCCTGACGCCGTCCATCCACCTGTATTGGGGGATGTTCGTGGCCCTGGTCACGGTGTTCCTCCAGACCATGGTCTTCGGGTTCCTGATCGGGAGCGGCAAGTCGGTGAAACGGGTCGTGGGCGAGGAGGGCCTAGAAGCCTCCTATATTGAGAGGACCAAGGACCACAAGAACCGCAGTTACCCGGCGATCATGTACGCCATCCTGGCCATGGTGTTGGCGGCGTCCGTGGGGGCGGGGGTCTCGGTGGGTCTGGTGCCCAAACCGGTACACCTCGTCCTGATCCTGGTGGCCTTCGGGATGAACGCCTATTCCTTCTATGTCTCTTGGCGTGTGGTGTCCGACGACGTGGCCATGATGCATGAGATGAACCGCCGGATCGACCAGAGGGGTCCGCGCGAAACGCCCATTCCGCCGCCCGCTCCCGTCATGCCCGCCGGGGCCGTGGGGAAGCCTTCCTCCACCGGGGGCATCCTGGCCTTCGTGGGGGTGTCGATCGGGGCCTTCGGCGGTTACTTCCGCTGGGTGTTGGGCATCCAGGCGTTCCCGGGGATTTGGTTCGTGGGGTTGGGCGTCCTGTTTTTTATCGCCGGGTGGGTGATCTCGAAAAACAGCCGTAAATAAAATGGGAACGGGGTCAAGGCCCGTTCCCGAGGTTCCATTTCTCTATTCTCGATTTTCGATTCTCTAGGCGTTCCCGGGTCGGGAACGCCTACTTCTTCACGTCCTCCATCACCTTCAAATCCTCCGCCGAGGCCTTTTGGGACGAACGTTGGATATGGGGCGTCAGCAGGATCAGGACCTCGTTTTCGATCTTATTGTGAGTCTTTTTCGAGAAGATGAAAGGCAGGATGCTCCGGAGGATTGGGATGCCGGATTCTGAGTCCAGGGTTTCGGTCTTTTGGAGACCGCTGAGGAGGAACGTCTCGCCGTCCTTAAGGGTCACCCGACTTTGGGTGGACCTGTTCTCAACAATGGGGGACCCCTCGGGGCTCCACCCGGTCAGGTTGTCGAGGTTGGCGTAGAGGGTCAGCTGGACCGCGCCGTCCATCCCGATCAAGGGAGTGATGCGGACGTTCAACCCCCCCACGGAGGACTGTTCCGCTTGGGAGGAGGATGCGGAAACCACCGCGGGTCGGCTCGGATCCGTGGTGTTATTGTTGTTATAGGACGTGTTGCCCTCCGCGGGCCTTGTTCCCAACATCCGGTAGAAGACCTTTTCGCCGGCGCTCAATACGCCGGTTTCGTTGTTGCTCGTGGTGATGCGGGTACGGGTCATGATCCGGGCCCGGTTCTTGGTCTCAAGCAGGTTCACTACATTCAGGAATTGGTCGAGGTTGAGGACGCCGTTCATGGACCAGGGTGGGTAGGGTCCCGCGGTGGTGGTGGTGATGTTCTTATAGGAGCTTGTGAGATTCCCCGAACTGTCGTAATAGAACTGTTGCCCGGTCGTCGTGTTGTCGCCCCGGTCGCTGCCGATGGAACCCATGGCGGTACCCTGAGCGGTCCTCAAGGCATCCAAGTCGATCCCGGCCTTCCGAAGGCTGTCCCCCGAGGCCTCCACCACGGCCACCTCGATCTCCACCTGGGGCGCGAAAACGTCCAACTGTTCCACGATCTTCTTGATGCTGTCGATCTTGCTCTTCAGGTCGGTGATGACTAGGGCGTTGTGGGCGTTGTCCACGATAAGGCGCCCCTCCTTCGACAACTGACCGGAGACCAGGGTTCGAACCGTATCCGGGTTGCTGTAGCTCAACGGGATGGACACCGTCTCCAGCCGGAGGAAGTCCTTCATCTTGGGGCTGTCCATCTGGCGCACCAGGGCCGTCAGGTCGTTGAGCTTGATCCGCTTGTCGGTGATCACCACCATGTTGAGTGCGTCATTCACCTGAACCGCGCCCCATCGGGAAAGCCGGGTCTGGATGAAGGGCTCCATCTCGGAGGCGCGAAGGTATTTGAGCTGGACCACCTGGCTGACGGTGTCGATGCCCAGTTCGTCCTGGACCTCCACGTCGAGCTTCAGGTGACCCTTGGAGCCGTCGGACAGTTGGGCCTTGAGGGAAGGAGCGGCAAGGAACGCGAAAAGGATGAGCGGGAGGAAAAAACGGCGATTCTTCATAACAGCCTCCGGATAGAAGTGAACTCGACAACGAGCTGGATTGTAGCCGATTCGATCCGGTCGTTGTATTGATAACCCGCATAAATGGCCATACCATAGGTTTGACCCTGAACCCGGAAGAAACATGCCCCCGAAATTCCCCATTTACCTCGACCATCACGCCACCACGCCGGTCGATCCCGCGGTGTTCGAGGCCATGCGCCCCGCCTTCACCGAGGACTTCGGCAACGCCTCGAGCCGGAGCCACGCGTTCGGTTGGAAGGCCGCCGACGCGGTCAAGAAGGGCCGCGCCCAGTGCGCCGAACTGATGAACGCCGACCCCGACGAGATCCTGTTCACCAGCGGCGCCACCGAGTCCATCAACCTCGCCCTGCTGGGGGTGGCGGGCCGCCGGGCCGACCGGGGCGGTCGATTCCTGACCACCCGGGTCGAGCACCGCGCGGTGCTGGACACCTTCGAGGAACTCCGTCGCCTGGGCTTCCAGGTCGAGGCGCTCCCCGTGGATTCCACGGGACGCCTGTCCCCCCAGACCCTCGCCCAGGCCCTGACCCACGATACGCTGATGGTCTCGATCCTCGCGGCCAACAACGAGATCGGAACCCTCAACCCGGTGTCCGAACTGGCCGCCCTCGTGAAGACGAACAAGTCACTGCTCCACGTGGACGCCGCCCAGGCCCTGGGCAAGGTGCCGGTGGACGTGAAGGCCTGGGGCGCCGATTTCGTGAGCGCCTCGGCCCACAAGCTGTACGGCCCGAAGGGCGTGGGGCTGCTTTGGGCCAAGGAGGCGGTGTTGGATCCCATCCTGCACGGGGGCGGGCAGGAACGGGGACTGCGCCCCGGAACCCTCAATGTGCCGGGCATCGTGGGTTTCGGCAAGGCCTGTGAGTTGGCGGGGGGGCTGATGGCCGAGGAAGGCCCACGGGTCGCCAAGTTGCGCGACCGGCTCCAGGAAAAGATCCTCGCCGCGGTTTCCGGCGCCCGGATGAACGGCCATCCGACGGATCGCCTGCCGAACAACCTGAGCCTCTCCTTCGAGGGGGTGGATGGCAGCGAACTCCTGATGGGCCTGGAGGGTTTGGCGGTCTCCTCCGGATCGGCCTGTTCCTCCAACCTCAGTGGGGTTTCGCATGTCCTTCGGGCCCTGGGGATGCCTGAAAAACAGGCCCGGGCCACCCTGCGCTTCGGCCTAGGCCGGTTCAACACCGAGGAGGAGATCGACTACGCCGCCGGCGAGGTGGTCCGCCAAGTGGAACGCCTGCGGAGGCTTTACGGGGCCCCGGCTTAAAACCAACGACAAACCCAGATTCACCACTGAGACACGGGGTCACGGAGAACGTATTTCATAAAACCAGGGACTCAATGATGCCGGTCACTTTTTGATGTGCCTTTATCGCATTATAGGGTTCGGGCCCATCACCCCCGTTCTTCGAGTCGGCACAACCCCTTGAATTAAACCGGAATCTCCCGTGTCTTTGTGCCTCTGTGGTGAAATTGGTCGTTGGGTGGTCTTGCAATCCCCCGGCGGTTGGGTTTAACTTTTTCCCGTGACCGGAGCCCTTGAGCCCCGGGGAACGCCCTGAGGCCCCCATGCCGCTCGAGATGACCGACCGGGCCGTAAACGCCATCCGGCGATTCGCCCAGAAGGAAAAGAACGCCCCTGAGGCCTTCCGCATCTCCGTGGAGGGGGGCGGTTGCTCGGGGATGTCCTATAAGGTCCTCTTCGACAAGGTCCAACCCCAAGACCACGTCTTCGAGAAGGACGGCGTCAAATTGGTCTGCGACCTCAAGAGCTACCTCTTCCTGAACGGCACCGTGCTGGACTGGAAGGAAAACCTCATGGGGGCCGCCTTCGTCTTCAACAACCCCAACGTGACCAAATCCTGTTCCTGCGGAACGTCGTTCTCGGTTTAAGAAAACAGAAGTGATTGAACCACCACCCGTCAGACTTCGTCTGAGGGCGTAAACGAGATCACTAGGTTCACTAAGAACGACTCATGGGGTTTTCATGGAAGCCTGAAAAAAAGGCCTTTGGCTGACGGCTTTTCTTGGTGACCTTCGTGAACTTGGTGGTTCAAAAGGTTTTCGAAGCCTCAAATCTGGAGTTAACGTGGCCCTGAAAGATCTCAACCAACCCTCCAACCTGCGCGAGAAGACGGCGCATTCACGCTCCCAATGGATGCGGGGGTACGAGGCCCAACTCAAGGGAGACTTGGAAGGCGCCATCGGGTTTTACCACCGGTCCATCGCGATCCGCCCCACGGCGGAGGCCCATACTTTCTTGGGTTGGGCCCTGTCGTTCCAAGGGGACCTCCCGGGCGCCATGGATGAATGCCACAAGGCCATCGAGGTGGATCCCGGGTTCGGCAACCCCTACAACGACCTGGGGGCCTACCTGATCCAGCTGGGGCGATACGAGGAGGCGGTGCCTTGGCTCAAGAAGGCCCTGAAGTCCCGGCGCTACGAGCCCCGGCACTTTCCGCATTACAACCTGGGTTTCGTCTATATGAACCTGGGCCGGTCTGAGGAAGCCCTGGAGGAATTCGAATCCGCTCTTGCCAAATGTCCGGATTATGAGCCTGCCGCCCGCATGGTTAACTACCTCAAGAACCGCATGGGCTGAACCGACCACCCTCAAACTTTTATGAACCACAAAGGTCACGAAGTTCACTAAGAAATCCCATTGTGATAGGCCGTTAAATCTTTCCTTGGTGACCTTTGTGAACTTGGTGGTTCAAATGGCCTTCATTTGCTTTGCCGTTGTCTGTTTGGCTGATTTGCGCCCTTGAAAGAATCGCCCTCCCGGCCTCTAATATCCACCGCTGGATTCCGAATCCCCGAAAGGTTTCCCCATGTTCCAAGTCCTCAAAGGTTTCGCCCTCCTCGGCGGCCAGTGGGTATTGGTCGTCCTGGTCCTGCTGTCCCTCTGGGCGCTCAAGGTGGCGATCGAACGTTGGATGTTCTTCGGGACCCGGGAAAAGCGGGCCTTGGAACTCAACGCCCAACTTCCGGCCCTTTTGGTGGCGGGAAAGATCGTGGAAGCCAAGAACTTGTGCAACCAATCGGTTTGCCCGGAGGGCGCCGTGGTGGGCGCGGGGTTGGAGCATCTCCCCCTTGGGATCGAGGCCGTGGAACAGATCATGGAGTCGAAACGGTTGGAGGAACGCCTTGCCCTCGACCGGCACCTCTTGATCCTGGGTACCCTCGGAAACAACATCCCCTTCGTGGGTCTCTTCGGCACGGTCCTGGGCATCATCAAGGCCTTCAACGACCTGGCCATCTCGGGCACCGCCGGTCCCACGGTGGTGATGAACGGCGTGGCGGAGGCCCTGGTGTCCACGGCCTTGGGCCTGCTCATCGCCATCCCCGTGGTGGCGGCCTTCAACTTTTTCCAGGAAAAGGTGCGGCGCATCCTACTCAACGCCGACCGCCTTTCGCGCCTGATGCTGGCCCATTCCAAAATGCTCGGCGATGCCCGGCCGGGAGCCGTCGGTTTGGACCGACCCGGCGCCGTCGGGCGATAGGGATCAAAGTCGCCGTTGGCCGTTAGCGTTTAGCCGTTAGCTTAAACATCCAGCCAACGTCTAGTGGCTAACGACGAGTTTGTGTTTGGGCGTTTAGCTTTAATTTTAATCCTTCGCCAACGGCAAACGGCCAGCGGCTAACGGCTTCTTCCGGAGGTTGCCCTTGCATCCCCATTCCAACGACGGCGACGGGCCGATCACCTACATCAACGTGGTGCCCATGGTGGACGTGGTGCTGGTGCTTTTGATCGTCTTCATGCTGACGGCCAGCTTCATCTCCAGCCCCTCGGTGCCGGTCTCGAACCCCAAGTCCTACACTTCCGAAAACACGGCGCCCGCCAGCGAGTCCCTGGTGCTGGACGCCCTGGGCGGGATCCACTTCAAGAACAAGAAGGTGACCGAGGAGGAACTGCGGAAACTCCTCACGGAGGAGGCCGCGCTCCATTCGGACCTGCGGGTCGTCCTGTCCGCCGACGAGAAGGTGCCCTACCCCAAGGTCGTAGAACTGCTGGACCTGGCCCGCCAGTCCGGAGTGAAGAAGCTGGCGCTCGGGGTCAAGCAACCCTAAGGAAATGATTTGAAATTGGGAGTTGGGAATCAGGAGTTGCAAGCCGAACAGAAGTTTTCGAACCCCTCAAAAGACGAGGCCTATTCCAGAAGATGAAAACGGCCCAAAAACCACTCTCGCGCGACCAGCGGTCCTGGATGGGATCGGCGGCGGTCCATGTCCTGGCCTTCGCCGCGATCTGGATGGCGGGGCGCCCGAGGTTCATCGACCTGTCCATGGTGGACTGGGCCCTGATGGGGCGGGGGGCGAGGGCTTCCCAGGCGGACATCAATATCGAGCTCCAGGACGAGGATGTCTGGCGTACCCCCGGTCGGAGCCGGGGCCCCTTGAAAGCGCAAGCCAAGCCCAAACCCGTCCCGGAAGCCCGGCCGGGCGCCGGCACCGGCGGCGGGGGAGGCGACGGGAGCGGCTACAAGTCCGTGGCCCAGGTCAGCCGCCTGCCGAAGCCCCTTTCCCCGCTGGAACCGGCCTTTCCTGAGGAGGCTCGCCGCGCCGGGGTGGAGGGGACCGTCATCTTACAAGTGGACATCGACGAGACCGGTTTGGTAAAACAGGTGGCCGTGATCCAGTCCTTGGGCCACGGTTGCGACGAATCTTCGGTTGAGGCGGTCCGCGCGGCCCGGTTCTTCCCGGCCGCCGTAGGCGAGCAGCCCGTGCCGGTTCGGGTGAGAATCCCTTTCCGGTTCCAATACCAATAACTTTTCCCGGCAGGTACCGAGCATGAAGCGAATCCTCCTGATGGCGATGACCCTCCTGACCCTGGCTTGGGCTTCCCCCCGGCCCGCGGCGGCCCTCCAGCAGTTCTACCTCGGCACCTCGCCGGACGGCCAAACCCGGGTGGTGGTTTCCCAACGGCTCTTGCGCCGGGTGGGCGACAAGTTCTTCTTCGAATACCCCGTGTCACTGGTGGACAAGGCCACCGGCGGGAAACTGGAGCTGTACGTGGCGGGCCCGGTCCTGGTCCATGAGTCCGAGCGCGGCACCTTCACCTACGACGATACGGCCATCCACATCGAATGGGCGCCCTCGGGCGACAAACTCGTGGTGTTCTACGAGCAATTGGAAGGCGACTGGCAGGTCCTGCTGGTGGACCGGGCCGAGCGAACCCAGCTCAACCTCACCAAGGCCCTGAAGGAAAGCCTCCTGAAGAAGGCCGGGCGTTCCCTCGAGTGCGAGGAACCCCACATCTCCGTCTTCAGCTGGATCACCCCCCTCAAGCCGGTCTTCGCCCTCGACACCAATTGCGGCAAGCACCAAGAGGATAAGCCCGACATGCATAAGATGGAGGCCTACCGGCAGTTGGCCATGTACGACACGACCAAGGATGCACTCCGGGACTGCGTGGACTGCGCCCAAGAGAAGGCCATCAAGAAGTTCAGCTACATGCCCAAGCCGACCCCGACCCCCACGCCGAACGTCGAGGAAACCCCGACCACGGAGTAAAAAGCCTTTGAATCCAACCGGCCGGGGGGGACGACGAGTTCCCTCCGGCCTTTTTTATTGGCACTGAACCGATTGTTTGAGGTGGGACCCATGGGACATCCGAATACGCGTCGAATCTTGATCCTCGGTTTCCTGGCCGCGTGCCTTTGGGCGCCCGCCGCAGCCGCCGAGCTGACGGGCCGCATTCGCGAGAAGGGAACCAAGGCTCCCTTGGCTGACGCCGCCCTCCTGCTGGAACAGAACGGCGGGGAAGCGAACGCCACCTATTCCGCCGTGGTGGACGCGAAGGGCTTCTACCGCGTGGTCGACGTGCCCGAAGGGACCTACCGCCTGACGGTGGCGTCCCAGGGTTTCGCGAAGGTGGTGCGGGAGGGCGTCACCCTCCCCGCGGCCAAGCCGCTGGACTTCTTCCTCGAGCGCGACGGCTTCACCCTGCCCGAGGTGGTGGTGACGGCCAAACGACTGCCCAAGACCGCGGTCAGCCGCCAGGTGGTGACGAAGGACGAGCTTTCCCGGGTGCCGGGCACCGCGGGGGACCCCCTGCGCGCGCTCCAGTCCCTGCCCGGCGTGGCCACCGCCGGGGATTTCTCGGGCCAGTTGTTGGTGCGGGGCGGCGGGCCCCAGGACAACGCCTACTTCCTCGACCGCATCCCCTTGGCCTTCCCGTTCCACTTCGGCGGGGTCATTTCCACGATCAACCCCGAGCTCATCAAGACCGTGGATTTCTCAACGGGCGGGTTCGGGCCGGCCTTCGGCAATTTCTACGGCGGCATCATCGACGTGACCCAGCGCGACGTCCGGAAGGACCGTTGGGGCGGCCGGGCCGACATCAACCTTTTGATGACTGAATTGATGTTCGAGGGCCCCGTCTCTTCCAAGAGCGCCCTTTCGATCTCCGGGCGCCGCAGTTACCTGGAGATCATGAAGAAGGCCTTCGGGGACTTCACCGCGATCCCGTCCTTCGGCGATTACCAGGTGAAGTATGACCTCAACCCCTCCGAGAGGACCCATTGGGACTTCCAAGCCTTCGGCAGCGACGACAAGCTGGGGGTGGTCATCAAGGCCGATTCCGAGGCCGCGCAGAAGGACCCCTCGCTGGCCGGCAATTTCGAGTTCCACAACGCCTACCACAGCCAGGGCGTGAACTATAAACACAAGCTCGGGGACAACGACACCCTGCTCTCGACGCCCTACCACTACAAGTTCATCTTCGACACCCAGTTGGGCCAGGACTATTACTTGAACTTCGGCTTGGAATCCTTCGGGGACCGGACGGACTGGCTCCACGACTTCGGCCCCGACAGCCAGTTGAGGGTGGGGTTCCAGTACGACCGCCAGACCGCGACCGTGGACAGTCTCTTTGTCCGGATGCCCTCGGACGGCACCCCTGGGTT
>Ga0265334_10000875_pt1 | contig 15098 bp, 23 predicted proteins | sample 42023metaG_FD_192442 | JGI IMG/M metagenome (GOLD analysis project Ga0265334, IMG submission 192442) | Rhizosphere microbial communities from Carex aquatilis grown in University of Washington, Seatle, WA, United States - 4-20-23 metaG | ecosystem: Host-associated > Plants > Roots > Rhizosphere... | reverse complement strand
TATCACCCCACGGGGTGGGGCCCGATGGCCCCAGGGGGTAGGGCCCTTGGGCCCCACCCCCCCTAGGGCCCTTGGGCCCTACCCCCCCCTGCTCTTTGGAGCTATTGCGTGAGCTCTCGGGGATCAGGCCGGCGTAGGCCTTCCAGGGCGCCCAGGCCCGATCCGTGGCCGGCTGCAGTCGAGCCTGCTGTTCGAGCCACTGGAGCCTTTCCAGGGGGGTTTTTGAGCCCCCCTTGGGCTTTCTCTTGGTCTGGCCGTGGCGGGCCGCCCAGCCGGCCCTGGGGCCCTTTCCGGGCGTCTCCTTGAGGGCCGTCAATAAGAGCTCGGGATTGTGAATCGGCACCGCGCAATAGTCGGGGAGCAGCAGGTTGTACTGCAGTACCGCGCCGCGCGCCGCCGGCGGGATCTCGAGAAACCCCGCGATCGAGAGCTCGAGCAGGTACCGCCGCAGGCCCTTACGGTTGGCCGTGTCCAGCCCAGCCCGCAGGCATAGCCGCGCCTGGCTGAATTCAACGCCCTCGTTCGCGAAACTGTCCAGGGCCAGCAGCACCGCGCGGGCCTGGATGCTGAGTGGGCAAAGATCGAGCAGCACGCCAGAGAGGGCGCCGAACGTCTGCCCAATCGATTTGAACGCGCGGCCGAGCGTGGCCTTGTTAGAGCTATCCATGTTGTTTCTCCCTTTTGAGTTTTCTTAAGGCTCGCTGTTCGGCGGCCGGCGATCCGGGTTGAAACTTGGCCGCGTACCAAGCTGTCTGACGGCAATTTTTAGAGCACCAACGCCGGGGGCGCCCCATGTGCTGGCTTTCCATGCTGGATTTACACCACTCACAAGAGCTAGGCATTGCGTCCCCCAGGTCCTTGGCGTCGACGTCGACCAGGTCGAGCAGCTGCAGGCGGCCGCCAGCTGGTGCACCAGGTCCTCGCCGGCGACGTCGACCACGTCGAGCGGCTGCAGGCGGCCGCCTGCTGGTGCACCAGGTCCTCGCCGGCGGCAAAAATTTAGGCCAGCACCGGGGGCGCCGGCGCTGGCCTCGTCGATATCATCCAAGAGCCATCATTATTGCGGTTGCGGGTGGGAGTCGCGGTGGGTGTCGAGGTGTTTGAGGTAGCAGAACGGTTTGCAGGATTTCGCCCTGCATCCCGCGTGAACGCAGGAGATCGCGATCGAGGCGGGGATGGCGCACGAGCACGAGCAGCACGTGGCCATAGCGTCAGCGAGATTGCGGTCTTTTTTCTTCGTCGCCGGCATGGTCCAGATCCCCCCTTTCGGTGCCGTTGAGGGCCCAGCCCATCGCCACGAGAGCGGCAACGCCGGCGAGCACGATTCGGACCCAGATCGGGAGCTCGCCCCAGGCGCCCAGAGCTAGGAAAGCGTCATTCATTGTTGGATCCCGCCCTCGCGCTGGGCCGGATCCACGCGGCGAGCGCAATTGATCGCGTCTCGCCGGCGGGCCTCGCGTCGATCGCGATTTTCGCCCAGAACCAAGAGCAGGAACAGGACGGCGCCAAGGACCACGAAAACGGCCCCGTTGGATCCCATCAAGTGGTGGTGTTGCATATGCGGTGCCTCGCATGAAAGAGAACGCCGGCGGGGATCCGCCGGCGGCCGTGCTAGTCTTTTTCTCCCTCGGAATTAGCAGGGATCAACGCCAGTTGATCGAGCAGCAGGTCTGCCCAGGCCACGCTGCCGGCGGTGATTTCGACGCCGATGAGCGCCGGCGTCATCGGCCCCTGGCACGCCGCCAGCATCCCCTGCAGGGCGAGCGCGGCAATTGCCTCGCGCTTGGTCAGCCCAGTCGCGGCCACGCGCCCCCTGAGCGGGACTTCGACGGCCAGGCCGGGGCAAGGCCCCGCAGGAAGAAAGCCGTTGTGGATCGCTTCCACTACTTTGGAGCTCATCGCCCACCCCCCGCGAGCGTCTGCTCATCCTGCATCTTGCGGTGCTCGCGCGGGCTGTAGGGCTTGGATTGGGTGCCGGCTTTAAAGTAACCGGCCCCCTTACACCACGCGCAGATTGCGACGTAAACGTGAGCGTCGCTCACCCCAGGCGTTGACGGATCGACGAGAGCCTCGACTTTGCCTTTGCCGTGGCACCCGTCACAGTCCTCGGATTCAGGGATTTGGACCGGCTCGGGGAGCAGAGGCGCAGCGCCGAACCGTTCCACCTTCGATTGCGCTAGAAGGTGAGCGGCGATGTTCTCGAGCGCTTCCCGAAACTGCTGGGTCAATTGCTTGTCAGTGAAAACGCCTCGATGAGCGTTCAGCACCGTCTGGTTTTGGATTTCCAGCCAGAAATGGTTTTCAGTGATTCCCAGTCGAGCGTACATTTCGAGCTGCGGCATGGCCTACGCCCTCCCGCTGGGGGTGCCGGCGTCGATGACCTGGCCGGGGGCCTGGCCGGGGGCCTGGCGTCGGGCCTGCCGGCGGCCGTAGAGCCACCCCAGGACCACGCCGACGCAGGCGCCGGCGATGAGCCCTCCGCCGCAGATGGCCGCCAGCAGCAGCGCGCCCAGCGCCACGGCCGCCAGCCCGATCAGTATCTCGAGAACCTTGGTCATGTTCATGGTGCCACTCCAAAAAAAAGCCCCCGTAAGCCAGGCACGGCCTACAGGGGCGAACCGCGACAAGGCCCAATGGGGCCTTTTGCCGTCGCGATTAAGCGTCTCCCGCGCGGTGCGTGCCTTCACCGCTCGGATGCTTCAATTGTAGCGATACCCACCCCGACCGCAAGAGCTACTTTTTCTTTTTTTTGCCGCTGGCCTTCTTCTTTGGGCGCTTGGCGCCGTGGTGCTTGGCCCACTTGTTGCCGCCGTCGCGGTCATGGCCCACCACCTTCCAGCCTTTCCGAACGGTCCCGACCTTCAAATGCCGCGCCACAGAGCCCCCTTAGTTGAATTTGAAAGTAGCGATGACGTCATCGAGCGTGAAGTCGAAGCCGCCGCCGGCGGCCAGGTACAGCGCCACGCCCAGTCCAGCCAGGGCGGGTTGATTGCCGGCGGCCGTGGTCACTACGCTGTTGTAGCCAAAGGCCGCGCCCGAAACGCCCATGCTCTGGCCAGCGACGTCGGAAAAACGGAAATAGTTCGTCGACTGACTGGCCGAGGCCGCCGGCGTGGTGGCGAACGGGACCCCAAGTCCAAGGTTGCCCGAGAAAGAGCTCGTATTCGTGCTGTCGATGGGATAGGCAATGGCCGTGAGCACAGAGCCGACGACGGGCGTCACCTTGGTCAGAAGTTCAACGGCGGTAGCACCGGGGAAATATTGGGACGTCAGGGCGGCGACGGAACCATCGGGCACGTTCTGGCCGCGCGTGACGCCCAGATCTTCAGGGAAAAGGGTGATCGACTTGACGGGCTCTCCAAAGTCGGCCGCGCTGATTGAGCCGCTGAAAGTGATCGAGTCCGTGCTCGCGATCTCGATGCTCTCGAGGCCGGCAACATCGATATAAAAAGTCTTGCTGCCGGCGACGTACAGCCCATTGATGACGGATCGGTAGCAGTTGCCGGCGCCATCATTGAAAAGCAGATTCTTGAAGCCAGTCCCCGCCGGCGGCGAGTGGTCGATCGCCGTCACCGCGGCATCCGCGGCGAACGCTGAAAAAAAGATCCGAAGCGTGGTCATCCCGCCAGGGATTGGAATGACGGCCGTCCCCGCGCCGGCGATCGAGGTCGGTGCAATGACCGTGTTCGGGATGATGACGGGAACGGGATTCACCGGCCCGACGGGGATCCCCCCATTCAAGATGGTGACGCCGACGCCAGGCACGCCCGGGTTGCTGCTCATTTAGGTGCTCAAGAGAATTCGGTTAGATCCGACCGTCAGATCGCCGGCGCCGAGATTGTCGATCGTGAACCGCAAAAAGGCCGCCTTGTTCCAGCACGGATTTAGCGGCAGGGATAGCGAGCCCTGGGGCGTCACCTGCAGCAGGCCGATATTGCCGGGCAAGGGTCCATCATCGAACGTGAGGATCCAGCCGCCGCTGCCCGAGCCCACGGGGGGGAAGGACGTCGCCGGCACGAGATCCTGACCCCCGATCAGGGAGTTCGTGTCGCTGTCGAGGGGCGTCACCCCGCAGTGCACCTGGCCGGCCACGGTCAGCGTAAAAACAAACTCCCACAAGCAGCTGCGGAAACCGCCCTGGTACCACGGAACATCGCACGTTGCCGATGTGAGCGTCGGCACGAGCACGCCCGATTGCAGCAACGGCTCGCCCGCGAGCTGCTGGGTCCACTTGGGCCCGTTCTTTTGCCCCGCTGGCCAGGTCATGCTATGCCCTCACGAGAGCCAGAGGCCGCCAACGACGGCGTTGGATCCGTTGCCGTTGAGGTTCTGGAAGATCATATAAAGGGACGTGTCCGCAGGGATCTCAAAAGGCCCGTTGGTCACAAAATTCGGTTTGTTCTGATCGCGGGCCGCGCCCAGCGCCACCCACTGGGCGACGAGCACGGCGTTCGAGACGTCAGTGGGCCCGCCGCCGGCGCCAAAGAAACCGCCGATCTTGTCTTGAGCGTTGATATCCCGATACAGGGACAGCTTGCAGTAATCCACCGGGGCGGCCGGGCTGATCCAGAGGCAAAAGTTGAGCGAGCGCCGGCCTTGCACGCCGAGCTGAATGGTCGCGTTGCCGGCGGGATTGTCGCTCGCGTTGCGTTGAACCTTTTCAGTGTTGTAGAGCCCATTAAGAGTCTTGTTTCCCATGTTCGGGCCGCTGGTGTAGTAGCCGGTGACTTCAGGACCGGCGAACGCCGGCACGCCGGAAGGAAACCCCGACGTGGGCGTTGAGTTGGGGTTGACCATGTCCGAGCCGAGCGCGCCGTGGATGTTCGAAAGGTACGTCGCGCCCTTGTTCGTGATCGTGGTCGGGACGCCCCACAGGTAATCGAGAGCGCCGAGCGTGATCCCCCAATTGATGCCGGCGGCGCCGGGGTAGGTGGCCGGGTCCCCGGGGTTGGAGAAGGAACGCAGGCCCCGGCCTGGCGTTAGCGTGGCGGTGCTAGTGGTCGAGAGCGGCGTCGGCATTACATCCCCTCAAGTTGGCCGAACACGGTCGCGCTCACGTTGTCGCTCGCGCCCAGCGTGTTGACGGCAAGCACCACCACTTGCACCACGGATCCGGGGGCGGCGAGGAACATCTCGGCCTTGGTTCGGCCGATGGTCACTTTTTGCGGGCTGTGAACCGGCCGGCCCACCTGCGGGCTAGGATTGCCCTTGTTGAGCATGTCCATGCCGTTGATCCGCAGTTGCCAAATGTAATTGAGCTCGTTGGTGGTGTTGGGCGCCAGGTCGAAGGCATAGCCGTCGATCCAAAATTTGTACCCCTGCGGGACCTGCAGCTCTAAAAGGATCTGACCCTGATTCTGGAAGATCGGGACCACATCCTCACCGCGCGGGCACCACGGCACCGCGCTCGAGGCCGTGACCACGGTCGGATCCGAGATCTCTAGCAGGATCCCGCCCTCCATCGCGAGCAGGTCCTCGGGGGCGATCGCGAGAGTAGCGCCCGGCTGGGCGTATGGGTACTTGAAGCGGCTCACTGAATCGACGTCCGCGAGGCCCGAGACGGCGTCAAACTCGTCGGGAAATTCCGTCAGGGCGAGCAGCTGCTCGATTTCTAGCTCGTCCATGAATTCCGAAGATTGTCCGGCCGCGAGCCCGTCCATTACATGCCCTCGAGCTGTTGCGTGATCTGCTTGGTGGGCTTGTCCACGAGCACGCCCCCGACCGTGAATTCGAGATTGTACGTGATCGGCGTGGTGGGCCCGTTCTGGATATCCAGCTCGAGATTGCCGTTGGGCCTGACCACGAACATTGAGGGCGGGTGGTAGTAGCGGGATCCCCACTGGCCGAACATCGTCCACAGGGGAACGTAGCCGTTCACGGTGTAGGGCGTCCGCTGGGTAGTGTCCTTGAGCGACACGAGGATCTCGTCCTCGTTGACCTGGGGATTGAACGGGCTGTTCGGGAGCCAGATGTTGGGACCGGCGTCAACGTTGGTGATCGCGCGGCACCAGAGGGAATCCACGAAAAAATATTGCCGCGTGGAAATCTGCATCGTGATCTGATCGCTCGCGTTGATCGGCAGATTGTTCGCGGCATAGTTGAGCCTGGCGGTAAAGCTCGTCCAGTGGCCGCGATACGTCATTTGTTGCTTGTTCTTGGAGCCCAGCTGGACCCTGGCGGCCGCGTTGCCCCTGGCGAGCGTGGCGTGGGCCACCAGATAGAGGGGGCTGCGGCCGGTGGGCGTGGCGACGGCCTGGTGGGCAACGATCGGGATCAATCGGGTGCCCGCCGGCGTGTCCCAAGCGTAGGACATATAAGCCGGGTTGCCGGCCTTCCCCGCCAGGTGCTCGAGCGGGGCCCCGAGCGAAATGTTCGTCGCCGGCGCCGCCGATTGGGCGTTGTCGCGGACCCAGAGCTCGCCGGTGTCCTGGCGCTTGATCTGCAGGTTCACGGGCGTCAGATCGGGCAGACCGCCGGCGGCCGCCGTGGGCATGACCGCGCTATGCCCGTAAATGCGCCAGCTGGTGCTATTGTCGCCCAGCTCGTCTGTCAGCTGCAGCGGCGCGCCCTGGATGGTGGGCGTCACCGGCGTCAGAGGGGCGACGCCGTTGAAATCCATCATCGGGTACGCAAACAAGCGGCTCTCGCCAAAAAAAGTCCCTGATACTTTCGCCACGGTCGAGCTCCTAGTGGGGGATCCTTGGGCGTCTAGTGCTCGCCGGCCCTGGGGGTGGCCGGCGAGCCCTTCACGTCCAAGAGCAACGCAAAGGCCGGCGGACTACTGAGCCCACCAGATGCGGAAACCGCGCAGGACGCATTTGGCGAAGATCGCCGGCGCTCCGGTGTTCGCCGGCTTGTACACGGTGTTGGCGGCGAGCCACGAGTTGCCGAAGTTCATGTTGACCTTGATCGTCGTGTTCTCGGGGGCGAAGAACGGGCCCTCGTTGGAGTAATTGCGGTAGTTACCCGCGCTCGGCCAGCCGTTGGAGTTCGCGGACAGCGAAGCGCCGGCCGTGAGGGCGGCCGTGGTTCCCATGGCGCCGGCGGCCCACATGCCGGCGGCGGCCGGGGCCTCGATGGCGGGGAACAGGTCCAGGTCCGTGTTGTTGAGGTTGAACGCGAGCTGGGTGTCCGTCAGGTAGGCCGCTTTAGCGGCGTTCCAGAACACCAGATCGTTGGCGCTGCCCACGGTGCCGGGGATCTGCTGCCGGTTGATGAAGTCGAACGAGATGCCGTGGATGAACATGTCGAAAGGGATGTTGCCGGGGCTGTCGATGTTCGTATCGGCCGCGCTCGCCTTGTAGGCGGGGCTGGCCGTTGTGAAGCCGGGGCCCGAGAGGACGTCGTTTTCTTTGAACGTGAACAGGCTCGCTTTCTTGCCGGCGAGATCGCTGTCGTTGTACATCGGGAGGGTGGACCACAGATCCCAGAGCTGGACGCGCTGGATCTGCTTGACGCCGGGGCCCACGGCGTTGCCCAGGACGCTTTGGAGGAAATCAACGGTCGGATTGCTGCTCATCGTGTAGCTCCTACAAGAACAGGTTTGAAGATCTCCGCGCGGGAACCGAGCGGCCTATCTAAGTTCGGTGGTGAGGCCCCGGATCCGGTTGGTGTTGCGGATCCCCAGCATCCCCGGCTTGGTGCTGGCGCCGCCGGCGGGCACGTAGCCGGCCGTGATCTTCGGCCGCTGGACCGGGCCGCCGCCCACGTAGCCGCGCGTGACCTGGCCGGCGGGCACGTAGCCCTTGGTCGACGGAACCGGCGTCCCCCAGAACGAGGCGGCCGTAAACGGCACCGCGTTCGCGGGGAGCCCGAGATTCGCGATCGGGAGGAACATCGCGTTCACTTGCTGATCCAGCGGGCCCGAGTCCACGTTCGGGGCGGCGCCGGCCGTGGTGAGCGCGCTGGACACGGCGTTCGCCATGACGTACTCGCTCGCCTTGGCGGCGAGCCAGTGGTCGGACAGCGCGAGCGGGATCGTGCCCAGCAGCAGGCCGACGAGCGGCGTTCGCGCCATCGCGGGAAGCGTGGGCATCATGTTGTAGGCGGCTTGGTCCGTCACGGCGAGAAGCTTGTCGGTGCCGTAGAGGATCGGCCCATTGATGAGCCCCCCTTTGATGACGTTTTTCATATCTTCGAGCAGTTCCACGGCGTACCCCCTTAGAGAATAGCGGCTTTAGCGACGGCACCACCGGCACGGACCGCGCCCGTCGCCGTATTTTTTACTTGGTTTCCGAAACGCCGGCGCCCCTCGGGCGTCTGCGCTTCTTTGTAGATCATGTAAAGGCCGAGCCCTGCGATCCCCCAGACGGCATATTTCGCGGCGCTCGCGGCGCTCTGGCCGGCGGCCAAGGTCCCCGAGAGCAGGGCGCCGGCCTGGTCGAGCAGGCCGGGCTGGGTGTCAGCTGCAGACGTGCCCGTAAGGCCCGTCTGAGGGTTGGTGTACGAAAGCGTATTGCCGTTGACGTCTTGAGGCACCGGATTGCCCAGCTCGTCGCTTGAAAGGCTCACGGTGCCGACGGGGTAGCCGGCGTAGACCTGGCCGGTGGGGATCAGAGCCGAAACGTTGAGCACCGCGCCCATGCGGGCCCGCCGGCGCCGCATAGTGCCCGAGAGCGAGCCCATGGCCGCGCGCTGGGGGGCGATCCCGTCAGTTGATTCGAGAGCGATGCCCAGCGACGGCGGCCCCTGGGGCGGCCAGTTCGGCACGAGATAGGTAAAGGTCCGTGCAGCGCGCATGGTGTCAGTCCTTGAGCAAGAGCCAGGCCGCGCCGCCGGCGAGGATCCAAGGGAGCCAGTCCGTGCCCCCGGCCGATGCTATCGGCTGGCCGTTGGCATCGATGGCGACAACGGGACCCACCGGCTTTGTCACCCCGAGCGCTGAATCGGCCGCCTGCGCGTAGCTACCGAGCGGCCCGATCCCCGTCGCGGTACCGACGACGTTGGCGGCCTTCACCACGTCGCCAACGATTGCCTGATCTGATCCGGCGGGAATGATCTTCTGTAAGATCGGCTTGTATGCCGATTCAGGGATCCCGATCGTTGCCACCGATACCACGTTCGCCAGGTTGTCGGACAGCCAGGAGCCCAGCGGCCGAGCGCGCTGCCGGATCTGCCACTGAACCACGGCCGGCGACGGCAACGCCATGCACGCGGCCCTGACGGATGGATTCAAATGGCGTCTCATTAGTGCCCCGCCGGGTGCTTGCGCTCCTGGCTCGCGAGGAACAGGAGCCCGAGCAGGCCGCCGGTCAAGAGAACGGGCGTCATCTTCGAGGATCCGGCGGCGAGCTGCGCGTTGGCGATGCTGGCGGCGGCGGCCGTCCTGGCGTTCTGGACGTTCGCGGCGGCGGCGGTCTGGGCGTTGATGACAGAAGCGGCGGCCGTGGCGCCGGTCTGGACCACTGACCCGATCAGCGCTCCCCAGTCCGTGCCCGTCGAGTCGCCCGAGCTGTCCGTGGTATCGGTGCTGTCCGTCTGCCCCATGCGGCCGCCACCACGGCCGCAGGCTCGCAACGTGTTACCCCTGGAATACATACTCGGGCCCCTTGGTGTTGGAGTGTTCCGGCTTTTTCACCGGCCGGTTGGCGGCGTTGTAGAGAAAATAGAGAGCGGCCAGGGCGGCGACTGATAGCAAGGCCGTCTTGACTGCGGATCCTTCCACCGCTGCTTGCTGCGCCGTCGGCTGGCCGGCGGCTAGATCTGCGGCCTCTTGGTCGGCCGTGTTGCCCACCGCTTCAACGGCGGCCTCGACGCTGCCGAAGGCGGGATTGCTCGCGGGGTCATCATCGAAATGCCAGGGCTCGCCGGAAACGCGCGAGCTGAAGCCGTAGGCATTAGCCAAGGCCGAGAGCTGATCGTAATCGTAGCTGGCGAACGCGGCCGCGATCGCGGCCAAGTCGAGATCGAACGCGCGGCCGGCCTGGTGGGGGCTCTCGTCGACGGCTGCGGCGCCGTCGGTGCCCTCGAGCAGGATCAAGGCCTGATCATCGGGAGTTCTAAAAAATCCTTTGGTGTAACCTTGCGCCCCGCGTGGATCGCTCGAGTCAGTGGGCCCGCTAATGTACGGTTCGAAGCCGGCCGCGATGCAGGCCTCGCGGAAGTTTTCCCAATAGGGCGCCAGGTCGGAAGCCATGAGCGCATTTTGAGCGAGCAGCGGGGTGGGTACGTTGGCCGCGCTCAAGTAGTAGGCAGTCACGGGAACGAGCGTCAGGTCGCTCATACGCCCGCCTGTTCGTCGACGTCGACGCAATCGACAAACTTGTCGTACATCGGGGGAAGGCACCCGAACGGCACCGCGTAGGACGGGAAGCCCGACACGGCATCGGGCATCGGCGTCAATTCAACGGGTATCCATAGGCGGCGCTCGCGCTCGCCCTTGTACACGTCCACCTTGGCGAAAACGTGAGAGGGAAAGTCACCGCTGAAGTCTGGGGTGGGCGTGTCGAACAAAAAACAAATTTGAATCGGGAAGCCGATCGACCTGGCGAGGGCGCCGAACAGAATCACCTTGTTGTTGCAGTCGCCGGCTTTCGTCTTGAGCGTGAACATCGGCCACTTGTACAGATCCTCGCCTGACGTGTCGGACGTGTATCGGATGCAGTCGCGCGCCACGGCCGCCAGGGCGGCGGCCTCGCCCGGGTAGTCGCCCGTTTCGATCCCGCTCACTTGATCGCAAGCAAAGGCGATGACGTCGGCTTCCCTTGAGGCCTCGATAATGACTTGGGCCATCCGCTCGCGAGCGGTGGCGTAGTCAAAAAATCGAGTTCCCCCCCGGGTCTGCATCGCGTCAGGCCTTTCGGATCAATTCAACGAGCGACGTCAGCCAAGCCTTTTTAGCCGGCGAGTCCGCCAGCTGCGGCGCCGTCGCTTCGAGGAAGAACAAAACCTGTCCGTCATCGAATTGTTTGAAGGTGTCGCGCAAACGGACCCACACGGTTGCCGCGCTGTCGCCGGTCCATTTCGATTGGATCCAAGTAGCGGTTTCGGAGATGTGCGTTTTTGGCGCCGGCGAGAGTTGGTCCGCTTGGTCCGTCGCGAGGCGCTGGGTCAGTTCGTTGACCATGATTTGATAGTCCCTTTCTTTTTCTTCCTCGGTCGGGCCGGCGTCAGCTGGCGCCACCTGGCGCTGCTGTAGCGCCAGCTGGCGGCCGCCTTGCGGCGCTGGCGAGGCTGCCCGGACCTGCGCGGTAATCATCGCTTTTTCGCCCAGAGCAACGAGGCTGTCGGTCAGTTTGGCGAGCATCGGATTCGGGGCCTCGGCGCCGATGCCCAATCCCTTCAGGTCCTCGCGTAGGATCTTCACCGCTTCAAGAGATTCCCGAAGCGATTGAACCGGGCTCGCCGGCGACGTCATCATGGGATTGAGCATGGCCGGCGGCTGCATCTCTTTGAACATGCTGAACATTTCTCGGATCAGCGCCATCTGTTCGGCCGCGCCGCCGCCGGTGACTTGCCTTGATCCGCCGTTGAGTACGAGCTCCTTCAGGGACGCCAGCTCGCGCTTTTGTTCAGCCCGCTCGTTCTTGTCCTCGAGCTCGCGGCGGATCCGCGCCTCGATGCGCGCGGCGAGCTCGTTGATGTTCACGGCGGCGCCGGCGCCGGCGACGTCATCATCCCCGCTCAAGTCCTGCAGCTGCTCGGCCTCGGCGTCTCGCGGCTCTTGGGCGAATTCCTTTTTGATGGGCCACCGGACCGGCGAGAGCTTCATTGTGAGCGGCGGCTTGTCGGTCCGTTCCTCGGTCGCCTTGGTCATCTCGTAGACGCGGTAGGTCCCGCCGCCGAACGTCGCGCCGATGACTTCCTCTTTGACTTCGTCGACGTTGCCGACGGTGTACCATTCGCCGTTGAGATATTTTCGATCAACCGAGAACATGCGATCCCCCGCCTGGGTCTTGAGACGCTTCACCCATTCCTTGGTCGCCTCGGTGGATTGCTTAGGGCTCGCGCCCAGAAGTTTCTGGACCGCGACGCTCTCCCGAGTTCGTCCGCTGCCCCGGCCGCCCATCCTAGATGATCCCCGCCTGATGCAGGAGCTCGCGCCCTTGGGCGTAGTTCACCTTCAGCGGCTTGCCCAAGTGGACGAGCTCCACCACCTGGCCGGCCTTCTGGGTGAGCAGCTGGGTACGCGCCTGCTCGTAGTCGGCCAGGCCGCGCCGCGATGGCGAGAGCACGTGATCGGGCTCGAGCGCCGCGTTGCTCGGCTTGTGCCCGATCATGGCGTCGACGCCGTTGACCTTGTCGGTGAGTTCCTTGATCTGCGCCGCCTGCTCGTCGATCGTGTCGGCCATCTTTGTTAGCAGGCCGTCTAACTGTTCCAGGGTCCGGGCCATCGGGTTGCTCCTTACGCGAGGAAGGTCGGATTGAGAGCGGCGGTCAGTTGGTTGTATTGGTCCTGCATCGCGGACCACGCGGCGGGATCCGTGGTAGCGGTCTGGCTGTTGGAGCCGCTGAGGCCGGGGAAGTTTCCACCGAACGCGCTCGAGTTGCCGGCGCCGGCGGGATACGTCCAGCCGAACAAGGTGTTCACGTTCCAAAAATATTGCTGATAGAGATCGGTCACAGCCTGGTTGGCGGTGACGAGGTTTCGGCCGGCGCCGGTGGTGTCGACGGGGAGCTCGGTCGGGATGCTGGTGGCCGAGTACCACATCGGTTGCGACGCGAAGCCGTGTTGAGCCAGCATGTTGTAAATCCAAGTGACCTGGCCGCGCGTTTGCTCGAGCGGCGTCATGCCCGAGCTCGGCGTCACGTTGCCGGTCGGTGGGTTGCTCGGATTGTTGCCGGTCGCGTTGGCGTGCTGCATGAGCAGATAGGCGCCGAGCCCCAGGCCGCCCAGAACGATCAAACCCTTTTTATCGTTGGCCACGTCCCCCCCCTTTTTCCGGTCGATAATCGAAAATGCGGCGGCGGGTGTTTTTCTGTCCCCGTCCTAGAAACCAATTTGCCGCAAATTCCCTGTCGGGGCTAGGCCTAACTTTATGAGCATGTCCGTCTTTTTCAGCAGCACGCCCTGGACGTGATTTTCTGAGGCGTCATTTTGGGCCAAAAAGAAAATCAGGGACACCGGCCGGCTCTGCAGATTGCGCCAGGTCCGTTTAAACCATTGGTCGAGTTCCGCCGGCGTCCAAGGCTGATCGACGATCCCCACGGTGTCGAGGGCCTGGACGTTGGCCGCTTCCCGTAAGGCCCCGCCGGTGGCCACAAGGCATTGACCCCCGCGCGGCCCACCGCGCACGGCCGCGAAAGTTTGAACGCGCTGCGCCGGCGTCTCGCCCCCCATCATCAAGCGGGAGCCTGGGATATTTTTGTGTAAGAATTCGGCGGTATCACGAAATTCTGTGAAAAGCAATAGGTTTTTTCCTAATAAAATTTGATTTCTTGACACGGCCGCGACCGCCGGCGCTTTCGCCATGGACAAAAGTCGGCGCAAAGTTGTGAACCTGGCCAGGGGTGGCAGGGCTCGGCCTTGCGTTTCACGATACCAACCTTGGAAGTCTGCAGCTGCTCGGTTGTACTCGTCGGACGGGTTGTCGCGCCGGATGAAGATCGGCCATTTGAACGGATAGAGAGGCGGAAGTTTGATCCCCATCTCTGGCGCCGTCCGTCGGATCGAGTAGACGGACAAAATTTGGCGGATCTCGGGAACGTGCAAGAGCTCGGTGTAACTGAAAGCGCCTTCCGATTTTTTTGAATAGCGCCAAACAAAATTATTGTACTGCTCGAGCGGGAGGATTCCCGCGAGCACGAGCTCGGCCGCGAGCTCGTCGATGCCGGAAAAAATCGGCGTGCCCGTCGCGCAGATCTCCTGGCCGCCGCTCCGATGGACCGAGCTGGCGACGTCGTAGCAGTTTCTAAAAATTTTGGTATAGGCGTTCGATGCGTTGTGGATCTCGTCGAAGATCAGGAAGCGACTTTTTTTTAACTCGGCCCTCACGTCGGGACGGTCCAGGGCCTCGTAGTGGGTCACGTACACGTTTTTTTTTGACGGCGTCCAGACCGTGAGGGCTTCCTCCCAAGTGTCCTCGCCCTTGATCGCGTTTCGGGGTGCTACGATCCCCCAGCGATCGCTGTCGGACGGCTTGGCCAGGTTGGCGGCCGCGAGACTCGTCGCCGTCTTGCCACAACCTGGCTCATAAAAAAGCAGTGTCGACCGACGGGCCGCCATGGTCCGGGCGTCGACCGCTTGGAGGGGATAGAGCTGCGCCATGATGATCAGTTTTGAGCGGGATAAGTTCTCATTGCCAGCTCTGCCCGAGCCTTACCCCGGTTCCAAGCCCGCAACGGTTCCGCGCCGGCGATTAGTTCGGTCGCTCCCAGGTGATCCTTTGTTTCAAAACTGGCCAGGATGAGCACGCTCACCGCGCCGGCTTGCTGCATGAAATGGAGCGCCACCGCCGCCGCCTTTTCGCGGGGGCTCTCGGGCTCGCTAGAGACTTTGTCCATGGTGTAGCTCCTAAGAGGCTGAAGGTTGATCGGTGAAGTTGCTCGGCAACACGCCATGCTTTTTCTCATAGGCCAAGACGAACGGATCCCGCCGCAGGCGCTCGAGCTCGTCGAGACTGAGGGCGGCCGGGATCCGGGGCGCTGGCTCTGGGGCGCCAGCCGGCACCGTCTTAAACGCCGGCATATACTCATTGAGATTTTTCGCCAAGGCCGCGAGCGGCCATTTAGCTTTTTTGCCGGGCTGATTGCCCCAATATGAATCGCTTAGAAAATTTGTTTGGATGGCGAAGAGCGCAACCGCGTTGTCGCTCTCCGTCAAGATCTCGGAAATGTCGGTTGCGATACATTGCTCGGTGAGCGTCCAGATCCACCGGCGGCCGGCCCTGGCCTCGTACGCAAACGCCCAGCCTTCCCAGCCGGCAGGGGCCGAGCCCTTGGCGTACTGGCGGGGTTGAGAGACCTTGGGCGAAGCCACCCGGGGGGGCGTGCTGGCGGCCGGCGTTGCCGGCTCCAGCCCCTTCCCCTCTTGTCCCTCTTGTAGTTCTTGTAGTACCGCGCCCGCGCGCGCCTGCGCGTTCCATATATGCGCCGGCGGATCGGGGGGGGAGGGGTGGGGTCCGATGGCCCCAGGGGATGGGGCCCGATGACCCCACCGG
>Ga0265334_10000874_pt1 | contig 15103 bp, 13 predicted proteins | sample 42023metaG_FD_192442 | JGI IMG/M metagenome (GOLD analysis project Ga0265334, IMG submission 192442) | Rhizosphere microbial communities from Carex aquatilis grown in University of Washington, Seatle, WA, United States - 4-20-23 metaG | ecosystem: Host-associated > Plants > Roots > Rhizosphere... | reverse complement strand
CTGCGGGCCCATGTTGACGACGATCCGTTCCTCGCCCAGGGTGACGGCTTCTTCGGCGATCTCCGCCCAGTCGCCGCCGGAGGCGGTCAGCACCGTGGGCTCGGCCACGGGTGTGTCCTGCTCAGTCATCGGAATCCGAGGCTCGCTCATCAGAAGTACGACCTCCGGGTGTCCGGCGGCGGAATGGTGGCGCCCTTGTACTCCACGGGGATCCCGCCCAGCGGGTAGTCCTTGCGCTGGGGGTGACCGGGCCAGTCGTCAGGCATCTCGATCCGGGTGAGGGCCGGGTGCCCGTCGAAGATGATGCCGAAGAAGTCCCAGGTCTCCCGCTCGTGCCAGTCCGCGGCCGGGTAGACCGGGACCAGCGAGGGCAGGTGTGGGTCGGCGTCCGGGACGGCGACCTCCAGCCGGATCCGCCGGTTGTGGGTGACGGAGAGCAACTGGTGGACGGCGTGCAACTCGCGACCGGTGTCCTGCGGGTAGTGCACCCCGTTGACCCCGGAGAAGAACTCGAACCGCAGGTCCGGGTGGTCCCGCAGGGCCTGGGCCACGGCGGGCAGGTGGGCCCGGCGCACGAGCAGGGTCAGTTCGCCCCGGTCGACGACGACGCCCTCGACGGCCTCGGCGAACGGCACGCCGTCCTCGGCGAGTGCCTCGGTCAGGGTGTCCACGACCGCGTCGAACGGTTCCCCGTACGGCGGGTCCGAGGGGCCGGGCAGGGCGACGGTGCGCGAGAGGCCGCCGTAACCCGAGGTGTCCCCCGTGTCGTGCGCCCCGAACATGCCGCGCCGGACGCCCAGGTTCCGCTGGACCGGGGTGGCCACGGCGGGGACGGCGCCGTCCCCGGGTACGGGCTCCTCCGGTGCGCTGGGTGGTGTGCTGGCGGTCACCGCAGCAGCCCCTTCATCTGTGAGGTGGGCGTGGCGGCCAGCGCCGCCTGCTCGGCGGCCCGGGCGGCCGCCTCCCGGTCAGCCCCCAGCGGGGACTTCTGGATCACGCGGTGCAGTTCCAGGATCGCGTTGATCAGCATTTCGGGACGCGGCGGGCAGCCAGGCAGGTAGATGTCCACCGGAACGATGTGGTCGACACCCTGGACGATCGCGTAGTTGTTGAACATGCCGCCCGACGAGGCACACACGCCCATGGACAGCACCCACTTGGGCTCGACCATCTGGTCGTAGACCTGGCGCACCACCGGGGCCATCTTCTGGCTCACCCGACCGGCGACGACCATGAGGTCGGCCTGACGGGGCGAGGCGCGGAACACCTCCATGCCGAAGCGTGCGAGGTCCCACCGGGGTGCCCCGGTCGACATCATCTCGATGGCGCAGCAGGCCAGCCCGAAGGTGGCCGGCCAGAGCGACCCGCGGCGGAAGTACCCCGCAAGGTTCTCCACCGAGCTCAACAGGAAGCCGCTCGGCAGCTTCTCCTCGATACCCATGAGTGCCCTTCCCGGTCCGCGCTCGCCGCGTCAGTCCCACTCGAGGCCGCCGCGGCGCCACACATAGGCGTACGCCACGAAGACCGTGATCACGAACAGGACGATCTCGACGAGGGCGAACAACCCGAGAGACCGGAAGGCCACCGCGAACGGCAGCAGGAACACGCCCTCGATGTCGAAGACGATGAAGAGCATCGCGATGAGGTAGTACTTCACCGGGAACCGGCCGCCACCGGAGGCGTGGGGCGTGGGCTGGATACCGCACTCGTAGGCGTCCAGCTTGGCCCGGTTGTACCGCCGGGGACCGACCAGGATCCCCGCGCCGATCGAAAGGATCCCGAATCCGGCGGCGAGCGCCGCGAGGACAAGGATCGGCACGTAGGGGTTCACACGTTCACCCTTCCCGGTTTCGACGCGTCGGCGAGCCCGATCCGCCTGCCGCCGCTGGATCCGCGAGGTGTGGCGACGCTGCCGACCACCCGATCGACGGCAATCCTAGGCGCCCACCCCGCATGGCCCCGGCAGCGCCGGGCGTTGCGGTGCGCCTTGATCGGGGGCACGGCCCGCGGAGGGGTAACTGGTCGCTCACAGCTGCCTTGGTCTGCGGTCGAGATGGGCGGGTCAGGGGTACCGATCGGGTCGGGACGGTTGCGATCACCTGCGCGCTTGTGAATCCCTTCACTAACGCTGCGTGGGGGAGTCTACGCGCGGTGACCAGGGGCCGCGCGCCGGGCAGGTCCGTGCACGGTCGGTATCCGCGCCGAACGGTCAACTGGGCCGCATCCCCGCGTCGCCGCAGGTGAGAAGCCTCACACGGGGAGCGCCGGCCACCCACGACCCGCTCGCTCCACCCGCCCGGGGAGGTCCGGGTGGGCCCCGGACGGCGCCTCAGGTCGGGACGCTCAGGCGCCGGCACAGGTGACCCTCACCACGCCGCCAGGCGCCCGGGAGCTCCGGCGCGGACCCGGATCATGGCGAATCGCCCGAAGGGGGCAGATCAGCCGGTGGGACGGACCCGGCTCAGGGACGGACCGCGCGGTGGAGAGCGACGATGCCGCCGGTGAGGTTGCGGTGAGCGACCTGGGACCAGCCCGCCGACCGGATCCGCGCAGCCAGACCCCTCTGGTCGGGCCAGGCCCGGATGGAGTCGGACAGGTACTGGTAGGAATCGGGCGAGGAGCTCACGAACCGCGCCACCGCGGGCAGGGCCCGCATCAGGTACCGCGTGTAGACCGTTCGCCACGGCCCCCAGGTCGGGTGCGAGAACTCGCAGACGAGCAACCGGCCCCCTGGCCGCGTCACCCGCAGGAGTTCCTGCAGGGCCGCCGGCACATCGGCGACGTTGCGCAGGCCGAACGAGATCGTCACCGCGTCGAAGGCGGCGTCGGCGAACGGTAACCGCATCGCGTCACCCGCGACGAACGCGAGATCGGGGCGCCGTCTGCGGCCCACCTTCAGCATGCCGAGGGAGAAGTCACACGGCACGGTCTGCGCACCCCGGTCGGCGAACGGCGCGCTGGATGTGCCGGTACCCGCCGCGAGGTCGAGGATCCGTTCCCCCGGCCGCAGGTCGAGTGACGCGACGACCTGCGAGCGCCAGCGACGGTCCTGAGCCAGGGACAGCACCCCGTTGGTCAGGTCGTACCGGGGAGCGACGGCATCGAACATTGCCGCCACTTCGTGGGGATCCTTGTGCAGGCCGGGCCGCGCCATACCGACGATGGTCTCAGACGCCGCCGGACCTCGCCCCGCCGCGGCGCTCCGCGTCCTCCGCGAGTTCCGTCACCCGCGAGTTCCGTCACCCGTCCCCGCACTGTGACGCCACGCCGTACGCGAGGGCAGCCGGCCCGTCTCCCGCGAGGCGCCGTCGATCCCAGGGAAGGAACCACCGGGCGCGCGGGTACCAGGGAAGAAGTCCCACCGGCTCCCGTCACCCTCGGTGGCGACCTACCCTGGAGCGCGATGACCACGGTTCCGGCACTCCATCCGCAGGCGGCACAGCTCGTCGCCCGCACAGTCCCGATCCCCGACCCCGGCCCGCTGCTCGACCTCCTCCCGCAGGGCCGAGCCGTCTCCTGGGTGCGTCGAGGCGAAGGCCTGGTGGGCTGGGGCGAGGTGGCCCGGGTGACGACGTCCGGGGCCCGCCGGTTCGTGGACGCCGAACGTGCCTGGCACGGACTCGTCCGCCACGCGGCCGTGCGCGACGAGGTCGGCCTGCCCGGAACAGGGCCCATCGCCTTCGGCTCCTTCGCCTTCGCCGACAGCTCGCCGGCCGGGGGCGTGCTCGTGGTTCCGGAGATCGTGGTCGGACGGCGAGGTTCGCGGGCCTGGATCACCGTGCTGGGACGGGGTCCGGTGCTGCCGGTCGCGGAGTCCCGGCGCCCGGTGGCCCCGCCGACGTCCCCCGGCACCGTGACCTTCACCGAGGGGACCCGCAGCGCCGACTTCTGGAGGAATGCGGTCGCCACCGCGATCGAACGGATCGATGCCGGCCGGTTGGGCAAGGTCGTGCTCGCCCGCGACCTGGTGGCCCGGGCCGGCGCCCCGATCGATGTCCGCTGGCTGCTCCGCCGCCTGGCCGAGAACTACCCCGGCTGCTGGACCTTCGTGGTGGACGGTCTGGTCGGGGCCACCCCGGAACTGCTCGTGCGGCGGGAGAAGGGGCTGGTCACCTCTCGGGTGCTCGCGGGGACCATCCAGCGCAGCGGCAACGACGAACGCGACCTGGCCCTGGCCGCGTCACTCGCCCGCTCCAGCAAGGACCTGGAGGAGCACGAGTTCGCGGTGCGGTCGGTCGCCGAGGCACTCACCCCCCACTGTTCCTCGACCAACGTGCCCGAATCACCGTTCGTGCTGCATCTGGCCAACGTGATGCACCTGGCCACCGACGTGACGGGCGTGCTCGCCGACGGGACCTCCTCGCTGTCACTGGCCCAGGCGTTGCATCCCTCGGCCGCGGTCTGCGGCACGCCGCGCCAGGCAGCATCCATGCTGATCGAGGAGATCGAAGGCATGGACCGGGACCGCTACGCCGGGCCGGTGGGCTGGACGGACGCCGAGGGGGACGGGGAATGGGGCATCGCCCTGCGGAGCGCCCGACTGGACGCCGAAGACCCCTGCCGCCTGCGACTCTTCGCCGGGTGCGGCATCGTCGGGGGATCGGATCCCCTGACCGAGCTCGCCGAGGCGGAGGCGAAGTTCATCCCGATCCGGACCGCACTCGGCACCGACCGCTGAGGAACAGCGGCTGACCGGTACCGGCGACTGCCGAGGCACCACCACTGGCCCGAGCCAGCGGTTGCCCGGAGACCACGGCCGCGGGGAGACCAGTCGTCGGGCAAGGGGCTGATCAGGTGATACCCCACCCTCCGCGCTCGGCGGGACGCAGGAGCTGCCGACGGCCGCCACCCCGACAGGGCGCGCACCCAGGCTTCCCCGCGTCACCCCAATGGCCCGCGAACTAGCGCTGCGTTCCTCCCCCGCGTCACCCCTGGCCAGGGCACCGTCACCCCGGCTGACGTCGCGTTCTCCCCCGCGTCACCCCTGGCCAGGGCACCGTCACCCCGCCTGTTGCCACGTCATGACTCGCCTGACGCCCCGTTCTTCCCCTCGTCACCCAGGAACGGTCCCTTCACCGCCGACCCGGGGTGACAGACCGTTCCACACCTCCCGTGCATGGTCGAAATCCCGATCCCGACGGCACCGCGGAGGTGTCCATGTTCCGCGACGATCGCCTCGCCGGTGGCTGGAGCGACCTTGCAACACGCCTCCAGCGAACCGGTGCCCTCACCCGCTGGGCCTCCACCGAGCCCTGTCTCGCCGAGCTCCCCGACCTCGATGCCCTGCAGCGCGTCACGGCCCCGGGCGCGGATCGCGAGCGCGCGGACGAGGTGCTCGGGGCCCTGGTCCGGTGCGCCGCCGTCGACGGGGGCCGCGATCCCGAAGCGGTCCTCGTCGTCCTGCACCTGCTCGCCGGCGGCGTCCACGCGATCGCCCGCCGGCTGGGCGGTCCCTCCCGGGAGGTCCTGTCCCTGGTCGTGAACGAGTTGACGCTGCACATCCTCACCTTCCCGTGGCGGCGGCGATCCCGGTCCTGTGCCGCCAACCTGCTCCTGGACACCCGGGCGACCCTGCTGCGGGAGCTGGGGCAGGCAGTTCCCTCGCACCGCGGATTCCACGAGGTACCGGTGGACCCGACCGAGCTGTCCGTCCTCGGGCCGATCGAGCACCCCGCCTGCGGGCTTCCCGGGCTCACGCCTGCGGCGGAGGACGGAACGGAGAGCGAGCTCGGCGAGGTGCTGGACTGGGCCGTGCGGTCGCACCTGGTCGGGGCCGATGACGTCGCGCTGCTCGTGGAGTTCGAGCGGGCCAGGGGCTACGGAGCCCGCGCCCGCCAGCGGGTGTCCGCGGCGCACGGCATCCACGAGCGGACCCTGCGCCGGCGGCGTGACCGGACCTTGGCCGCGCTGCGGCAGGCAGGGGCGAGCTACCGGAGCGCGGTCGCATGATCGCGACCGAGCACCCGTTCCGGACGAGTAGTGGTGCCCCCGAGTGGCCATGGGGTGGCCCGCTGCCGCCGCAGGGCGGACTCGGGCAACTGCGGGAAGAACCGAGGCGGTTGCGGGACGAACCGAGGCAGCCGCCGGGCGAGCCGGAGTGGGTGTCGGACGGGCCCGCGCGGCCATGGGGCGGATCGCGGAGACTCTTGTTACGAGACAATCTTGTAGCGAAACCCGAACAGGCCAGTTACGCTGCACGCGTGACGCGAAACCAGGATGACGTCTACCCCCGGCGCTGGACCGCCCTCGTCGTGATGATGCTGTGCCTGATCGTCATCTCCCTCGACAACACGATCCTCAACGTCGCCCTGCGCACGATCCAGCAGGACCTGCACGCCAGCGGCGCGGACATGCAGTGGGCGATCAACTCCTACACCCTGGCCTTCGCCGCGTTGATGTTCACCTTCGGGCTGCTCGGGGACCGTTTCGGACGCCGCCTGGTGCTGATGTGCGGGCTCGCCGTCTTCGCCGCCGGGTCGGCGATGTCCGCCTGGACCACGTCCCCGCACGAGCTCATCACGACGAGGGCGGTGATGGGCGTCGGCGCGGCGACCATGCTGCCCACCACACTGTCGATCATCACCACGATCTTCCCGGTGAAGGAACGTCCCCGCGCGATCGGCCTCTGGTCGGCCGCGGTGGGCGTCGGCGTCGCGATCGGTCCGGTCGCCGGCGGGTACCTCCTGGAGCACTGGTGGTGGGGCAGCATCTTCCTGGTCAACGTGCCGTTCGTGCTCGTCGGTCTCGTCGCGATCGCACTCGTCGTTCCGGAGAGCCGGGACCCCCACCCGGTCCGCACGGACCCGCTGGGCGTCGTCCTGTCCACGGCGGGGATCGTGGCGGTCGTCTTCGGCGTGATCCGGGCCGGTGACCTGGCCGACTGGACGTCACCCCAGGTGCTGGGGCCCATCGTCGGGGGCGTCGTGCTGCTCGTCGTCTTCGCCCTCGTCGAGCAGCACAGTGATCATCCGGCCTTCGACGTCCGGCTCTTCGCCAACCGGGCGTTCACGGCGGCCTCCGTCTCGGTGGCCCTGGTGTTCTTCGCCCTCATGGGCATGGCCTTCGTGCTCTCGTACTACCTGCAACTCGTGCGGGACCGCACCCCGTTGCAGGCCGGGGTGGCCCTGCTGCCGGCTGCCGTGGGCATCGCGGCCGGATCGGCCGGGGCACCCGCGCTCGTCCGTCGTCTCGGCGTCCATCTGGTCGTGCCGGCCGGGATGCTGCTCTCGTCGGCGGGGTTCTGCGCCTCGCTGGTGATCGACCGGACGACTCCGACCTGGTACTACGAGGCCTGCATCTTCGCCGTCCCGCTCGGGGTCGGCCTGGCGTTGTCCCCGGCCACCGAGGTCGTCGTGTCGCAGCTCCCCCGCGACCGGCCGGGTGCCGGGGCGGCCATGAACGGCACCCTGCGACTGGTCGGAGCCTCCCTGGGAGTGGCAGTCCTGGGGGCACTCCTGTCGGGTTCGTACCGGCACGCGATGTCAGGGCCGGTCTCGGTGCTGCCCTCGGCCGCTCGTCACGACGCGGCCGGGTCGATCGGGGCCACTGCGACGACCATCCAGCAGCTCGCCGCCGATGCCCGAAAGGCCTTCGCCTCCGGTCAGCTGTCGGAGTCCCAGGGGCTGCAGCTCAAGAACGAGCTCACCGGGCTGATGAACCACGCCGCCGACGCCTTCGTCTCGGCGACCCACGCGGCCAACGTCTGCGGTGCGGCCGTGGGGCTGCTCGGTGCGCTCGTCGCCGCGCTCTGGCTACCGCGCCCGGGCCGTAAGGAGCCGCCGATCGGACGTACCACCAGCGGTGGATCCGCCGACGAGCGCTCGGCGGAGACCGGCCGGTCGGCCTGAGGCAGAGTGGCGACGTGACGGCCCAGCAGGACGACGACACCGCACCGGTCTCCCGGCGCGGCGGCCGCCCTCGCAGCAACGAGGCCCACCTCGCCGTCCTCCAGGCGGCCGTCGAGGAGTGGACCGACCGGGGCTTCGCGGGGATGACCATCGAGCGGGTCGCGGCCCGGGCCGGGGTGGCCCGGACAACGGTCTACCGGCACTGGTCGAGCCTTGCCGAACTGTGCATGGAGGCACTGGACCGCCTGCGTGAACCGTTCCCGACCCCTGCGGGCGAGAACATCCACGAGGATCTCCTGCTCCTGCTGCGGGCGCTGCGCCACATGCTCACCGAGTCCCGGCTCGGGCGCCTGATCCCCCAGCTGGCCCTGGAGGCGAGCCGCCACCCGGACATCTCGCTGACCTACTGGAACGAACACCTGATCCGCGGATCCAGCACCCTGGCGGGGGTCCTGCGACGGGGAGTCGCCGAGGGCCTGATCCGCCCCGACCTGGACCTCGAACTCGCGGTCGACCTGCTCACCGGACCGCTCTTCAAGCGCAGCATCTGGCAGCTACCGACCTCCGACGCCGATCTGCAGGCTACCATCGACACCGTGTTGGCCGGGCTGGCGCCGTCCCCCCGACCGTAGGGAACCGGGTGTCCTCGCCACGACGAGGTCCGCCGCGGAGTGCCTCGCCGAAGCCCGTCGGCCATGGCCCCACCGAACCTGGTGGGGCCATGGCCCGGACCCGGACAACGTGCCTCAGAACCCGAGGGCGAGCACCGCTTCGGGATCTGGGGTCAGCTCGACGGGGTCGAGAACAGCTCCCGGACCCAGGTGCGCACCTGCGGGACGGCCACGGCGGGGAGCGTCAGGTGGTCGGCGCCCTCCACGGGGACGTAGACGACGTCGTTCCCGGCAGCTGTCAGCTGCGCCACGGTGACCGAGGTCAGGGCGGACAGCGGGTCGGCGTCCCCCTGGATCACCCGCACCGGCCGCGGGTAACGGGTGATCGGCACCTCGTCCCCGCTCATCAGATCGGCCACCAGGTCGGCCGCGGCCGCGGGATCGCGGTACACGTCACCGTTGGTCACACCGGCCACGGTGGCGATCATGTCCGGCACGCACAGCTCGCGAGCCTGGTCGACCAACTCGAGTCCGCGGGGGGTGAGCAGCTGTTCGGGCACGAACCGGGTGGGGAACCGGACCGACGCCGATGTCGCCCAGTAGAGCGCGTTGAAGTCGACCGGGAAGCCCGGGTCACGACTCTGCGGTCCCTGCATCTGGAGCCGCCACTGGGTCACGGGGGCCAGCGCGATGCTGCCCCGAAGGTCGAGGGACGGCGCGTACCGGGCCGCCAGCGCGGCCGTGAAGAGGGCGGCATGCCCGCCCAGGCTGTAGCCGACCGCGGCCCAGTGGCGCGACAGCGGAGCCACCGTGCGCGCGGCCCGGACGATGTCGATGATGTCGAACGCTTCCGAGGTGCCCTGCCCGGGGAAGCTCGGTCCGGGAGTGCCGAGACCCTCGTAGTCGGTCGCGGCAATCGCGTACCCGTCGGCGAGCAGGGCCTCCAGCACCGTCTTCTCGGCCCCCCAGTGCCCGGTGATCGATGGGGCGCAGGAGTCGCCCACGCCGGTCGCGCCGTGCGCGTAGCTGATGACCGGCCATCCGCCCTTCGGTGGCCGGCCGGCCGGGACGTCGAGGGTGCCCGTGACGAGGCTCGGCCGACCGCTCCACGAGGTCGAGCGGTACCACAGCCGGACCGACCTGCCGCTGCCGGCGAGCCCCAACCCGGCCGCCAGCGGGGCGACCCGGACGGCGGTCCCCGCCCCGGGCGCGGGGCGCAGGGGAAGGGTGGCCGATGTGGCCGCAGCGTTCGCCACGGACGACGCCGTCGCCGGTGACACGGCCACGCCCCCGGCCGCGATGACGGCACAGGCCAGCAACGTGACAGACGTCGTGCCTCGATGCACGGACATCTCACTCTCCTCGCCGGAGACCGGGGCACTCTCCTCGTCGGAGCCCGAGGCAGGCGATCCGGAAGATCGGGATGATCGGGATGATCGGCGCATCCTAGTGGCCACGGCCAGGACCGTCGATGCCCTGGAGACCCCGCATTCCCGTCAGCGTGGAGGAACCCGCAGGGGGTGGGGAACCCGCCAGCGTGAATGACCATGACCGGCGTGCCCCCACCCAGAACGCCTCAGCACCGCAGAGCCCACTCCCGGACTCGCCATGGCTCGCGACGATCCGCAGGAATCGTCACCTCAGGTCGACACCGCGGCCTGGACAGCGGCACGCAACTGTGCGTGCAGGTCACGCAGACCTGCACGGTCGGCAGGCACGCGCAGCACGTGCAGACCGTGCCGTGGCCGGGCGAGCGCCACCCGCAGGTGCTCGAGATCGTCCACCCGCTCGTGCGGAACGCCGAAGGCCCGGCACAATTCCCCCAGGTCCACACCGTGCGGGGTTCCGAACAACCGCTCGAACTCCACCGCCGGCTCTCCCCCGGTCTCCGCGAGCGCCCCGTACTCGAGCAGGCCGAAGATCCCCCCGCCGTCGTCGTCCAGGACCACCACCTGCAGATCTGCCGGACTCTCGCCCCGAGCCCGCAACAGCGCTCCGACGTCGTGCAGGAAGGTGACGTCGCCGAGCAGCACCCGGGTCGGCAGGCCGCTGAGGGCGAGGCCGGTGGCCGTCGACATCGTGCCGTCGATCCCGGCGAGGCCTCTGTTGGCGAAGACCCGCGGCAGGGCGCCACGGCGCACCGGTCGCGCGGCCAGGTCGAGATCCCGCACCGGGTTGCTCGCTCCCGCCACCAACGCCTCCCCGGAGCCGAGGGCGTCCCAGACCTCGCGGGCCAGCAGCGGTCCGGTGAGCCGTCCGGCGGCGGCCGCGCCGTCCAGCACCTCGTCGATCGCGCACTCCGCGGCAGCGCCCGCCTCGAGCCACGACGTCAGCCAGGCTCCGACCGGGCGGGCCGGGACGTCGACGACGGCGCAGCGGCGCACCGGCCGTCCCGGATCGGGCCAACCGACATGCGGCGAGACCAGGACGACGTCCACGTCCGGCCGGCCGATCAGGCGGGTCACGGGCCGGGACAGGGTGGGGCGACCGAAGGCGATCACCCGCTCGACGGTGCCTCCGAACTCCGGCAGTTCCAGCAGCAGTCGGTAGGGCCCCACCGCGTTCGGTCCACCACGGGCACCGGACGACGGTTCGGCCAGCAGGGGGAGCCCGGCCGCCTCCGCGCAGGCCCGCGCGGCCGGGCCGGCACCATCACCGGCGAGGACGACCGCGCGACCGGACGCCGGCAGGACGAGCCTCGGGCCGGCCGCGGGTGCCGCGACCGAACCGCCGGACACCGGCGGAGCGGCGAGCCGCGAACAGGGGCTCGCCGGCGCAGCCGTCCCGGAACGGACGCCCTCGCCGTCGGAGTCCGGTGACCCGCCCTCCCGAACCAGCGCACCACCTTCCCGAACCGGCGCACCACCATCACGAACCAATGGTCCGCCGTCGGGGATCAGCGGCTCGTCGAAACCCAGGTTGAGGTGAACCGGTCCCGGACGCCCGCCGTCGCCGTCGTGTCCGAGGGCCACCGCGAGGGTCACCTGCAGCGACTCCGCCGCAGCGGTCGGGTCGGCGGCCGCGGCGGCGTCGTCCAGGTCGAGCCGTGCCCGGACCGCGTTCCCGAAGATCCCCGCCTGCAGCTCGCTGGTCTGGTTGGCCCAGGTGCCGCGCAGCCGAAGCGGCCGGTCCGCGGTGATGACGACGAGAGGGCGGTTCGCGTGGTGCGCCTCCAGGACGGCCGGGTGCAGGTTGGCCACAGCCGTGCCGGAGGTCGTCACTACCGCGCCGAATCCGTCCCCGGCCAGTCCCGCGCCCAGGGCGGTGAAGGCAGCGACCCGCTCGTCGTGGCGCACGTGCAACGCCGGCCCGGACGGGGAGCGGGCGAGCACATAGGCGAGCGGCGCGCTCCGAGAACCGGGGCAGAGCAGGACCTGCCGGACCCCGGCCTGCGCCAGGGCATCGACGACCATCCGTGCCAGCATCGCCGAGCGCGGCCCCGTCGGGCCCTGACCGGACATCAGGTTCCTCACGTCATCCCCGGACATCAGGTTCCTCACGTCGTCCCCACGCATCACCTCATCACCTGCCCCTGAGCCGCCGGACCGCGGGCAAGCAGTGCGTGGCAGCGGGTGAGGCGGCGACGCCACCAGTCCGCGCGTTCCGGTGGCGCGGCGGAGGCGACCAGCAGCGCCGGATCGGCCTGCACCGATCTCACCGGCAGCATGCCTGCCACCGGCCGCAGCGGCTCGGCCACCACGTCCGCGCCGAGCAGGGCCGCCGTGCCCAACCCGCACGCGTAGGGAAGCTCGGGCAGCGCCGCGGCGAGTGCGACCCCGGCCGCGATGCCGATCGAGGTGTCCAGCGCCGACGACACGACCACGGGGACACCGTGCTCCAGGCCGAGCGCCTGTGCGACCGCCAGCGCCGCGCGGACACCACCCAGAGGCGCGACCTTCACCACGATCACGTCCGCCGCACCTGCCGTGGCCACCCGCAGCGGATCCTCCGCCTTGCGCACACTCTCGTCGGCAGCCACCAGCACCGCCACGCCGGCCCGCGCGAGGGCCAGTCGCAGGACACACAGCTCCTCGACCGTGGGGCATGGCTGCTCGGCGTACTCCAGCCGGTAGGGGGCGAGCGCGGTCAGGGCCGCGGTGGCGGTGTCGACGTCCCAGCCGCCGTTCGCGTCCACCCTGATCCGCCCGTCCGGACCGAGCGCCTCGCGCACCGCGGCCACCCGGTCCAAGTCGTCACGCAGGCACTGCCCGGTCTCGGCGACCTTCACCTTGGCCGTGCGGCATCCCTCGAACCGGGCGAGCACCGCAGGCACCTGCGCAGCGTCCACGGCGGGCACGGTGGCATTGACCGGTACCTGGTCGCGTAGGGCGCGGGGCCGGTCGTCGTCCCAGGCCGCTTCGAGCGCCGACGCCAGCCACCGGGACGCCTCGACGTCGCCGTACTCGAGGAACGGGGAGAACTCGCCCCAGCCGGCAGGCCCCTCGATCAGCACCGCCTCGCGCTCCACGACCCCCCGGAAGCGGACGGCCAGCGGCAGGCGCACGACCTGCACGCGTTCCAGCAGTTCGGCCAGGCTCGGCAGTGGCATCGGCACGCCCATATCCTCGCGGGGTGACGGCAGAGCAGGAACGCGAGCCCCGGACGGTCGCGCCCCAGGCGCCCGAGAACGCTGGAACACCCCAGACCGCTGGAGCGTCCGAGGCCCTTGCGCCATCCGGGACCTCCGTGACGCGTGAGGCCCTTGCGACTCCTCAGACCCTGGTGACACCCGGGACTTCCGCGCTCGAGCCGGCGGTGAGCGACCTCGCGAGGCCCGGGGCTCGGGTCTCCGCGCTGTTCGACCCGTCGGTCTGGGAGCAGGTACCCGGCTTCGATTTCACGGACATCACGTACCACCGCAGCACCCGGACCGATCGGGCCCGCGGCACGGTACGCATCGCATTCGACCGTCCGGAGGTACGCAACGCCTTCCGCCCGCACACCGTCGACGAGCTCTACACCGCCCTCGACCACGCCCGGATGACCCCGGACGTCGGCTGCGTGCTGCTCACGGGCAACGGACCGAGCCCGAGGGACGGCGGCTGGGCCTTCTGCTCGGGCGGCGACCAGCGCATTCGCGGCCGTTCGGGCTACCAGTACACGGAGGTGGACGTGGAGACCGGGCGACCGGGCGAGACCGCGGACACCGTGGACCAGGCCCGCGTGAAAGCCGCGGGTGGCCGGTTGCACATCCTCGAGGTGCAGCGGCTGATCCGCACCATGCCGAAGATCGTCGTCGCGGTCGTGCCCGGGTGGGCGGCCGGCGGCGGCCACAGCCTGCACGTGATCTGCGACCTCACCATCGCCAGCCGCGAACAGGCGCGCTTCAAGCAGACCGATGCGGACGTCGCGAGCTTCGACGCGGGATTCGGCTCGGCCTACCTGGCCCGAATGGTCGGGCAGAAGTTCGCCCGGGAGATCTTCTTCCTCGGCCGGACCTATGACGCCGAGACCATGCAGCGCATGGGCGCGGTGAACCTGGTCGCCGACCACGCCGAGCTCGAGTCCGTGGCCCTGGAGGTCGCAGCGGAGATCAACGGCAAGAGCCCCACCGCCCAACGAATGCTCAAGTTCGCCTTCAACCTCGTGGACGACGGGCTGGTCGGCCAGCAGGTGTTCGCCGGGGAGGCCACGCGGCTCGCCTACATGACCGACGAAGCCGCGGAGGGCCGCACCTCGTTCCTGGAGAAGCGCACCCCCGACTGGTCGCCCTACCCCTGGTACTACTGAGGGCGCATATCCCGGCCTGCAAGAACGCCTGAACCATGGACTGACCTGCGCAGATAGGTTTTCAGCTTCCATCGCAATCACTCAGCAACTTGCGCCCTCATGTGCCCCGGATGTGCCCCGGCCGTAAGGGTGTCCGTCTGTCGGACGCCCTTCGAGACGAGCGCCCGTAGCGGAGCGGGCAAGGGGGCGCCTCTACAGCCCGAGGGCCTTCAGGTCCTCGCGCTCGGCGCCGTCCGCGAGCTTGGCGAGGGTGATCCCGAACGCACGGCACAGGATGGGCAGGTCATCGGCTGAGACCCGGCGGCGACCGGCTTCGAGGTCGGCGACTGTGGACACGCTCATGCCGATGAGCTCGGCGAGCTGAGCCTGTGTCCAGCGGCGGCGCGCCCGCTCGGCCCGAACTGCTGCTGCGATGACGTCACTGAGCCTGGCCACAGGCAGAGGATCGGCAGATAACTCTACGAAATCCAGCCTGGCGTCATGGTGAGAACGGATTATCCATGCTGAGAACGGGAAATAGTACAATGCCGGCGTGATTTCCGGTACAGTCTTGTGTCAGCCGGGGGACGCGGTTGAGTTCCTCTCCCGTGTCCCCCGGCGACCAGGACGCCCGGTGCGACCTGCGACAGGGAGGCTGCCGCAGAGACGCCAGCCGGGGCCGCTGCGGCTCCCTTGAGGGCCTCCCCTTCGCACGGGAGCCGCAGTGTGCCCGCCCCAGGTCAGCCAGCCGACCTCTCCGAGGGTCACGTCGTCGTCGGCCACGGTCAGTCCACGAAGTACTTGCAGTCGAAGGTGATGCGATCCGTGGCGAGAGGGGCGAGCGGCGACGCGTTGGTCAGGGCAGTCACCGTGGATCCGCCGGAGAGCAGAAGGACCTTGTTCGAGCCCGTCCCCGTGGGCATCACGAGCAGGGAG
>Ga0265334_10000873_pt1 | contig 15107 bp, 15 predicted proteins | sample 42023metaG_FD_192442 | JGI IMG/M metagenome (GOLD analysis project Ga0265334, IMG submission 192442) | Rhizosphere microbial communities from Carex aquatilis grown in University of Washington, Seatle, WA, United States - 4-20-23 metaG | ecosystem: Host-associated > Plants > Roots > Rhizosphere... | reverse complement strand
TGTAACGGAGCCATGGAGTCCGGCCAGAACGGGACTCCAAAAAATCGCTCAAGAACAAAAACAGATCGAAAAAATAGTGGGTAGTCGATTGGAGCGACTCGATGCTCTATTGCGCGCGCTTGAAAAAGAGTTTTTCTACAGCTTCAACGCAAAGTTAACGGGCGGCCCGCACAACAGGCCACTCCGGCACAAAATGCCTGCTTACGGGACGTCCGGTTGAACGCCGGGTTAGAACGCGCCGCCATCATCAGTGTGATTTGTATGATCATGGCTTGTGTGATCGTGGCTCACCGAATGCAGCTGATGCGACAAGTTGACTCCGTGACTCTCGCTGTCACCTCCGCCGCCGCCAGCGAAACCACCACTGCCTCCTTTTGCCAAGGACCCAGTAAAAAGCGGAACAACGAAGTACCCCGCGAATGCCGCTAGGGCGGTGCTTCCCAACAACACCTTGAGCGTGTTACCGATGGGCCAACTGTGAAAATGGGGGCCGCTAATTAGAAGCCCGAATATGAGCCCTACGAAAGCCCCTATGAACAAGCCCTTCCGCGCAATGTTCTGCAATGGATCTTGATCGTGGCTCATAACTTTGGCGCGCTCTAACGAATAGTCGTTTATCCACCACGCCCGCGCGCGAAGGCCGTGGCGCGGCAGGCTGGAAGATGCGTGGTGGATAAACGTCGTTGGACTAAACCGCCGGCACAGGTGGTCAGGCTTATGGGGATTGCTTCGCAGCGCAGCGCTGAATGCGGCTCTGCGTTCTGCTTCTGTCCGGATTCCGGCATGGCCGTCGCGCCCCCCAGCGCTGATTTCGGTGATTCCCTCGATGGGGGAGACTGTGGCAGGCCTCTGCGCAAGCGTCAATTTTCCGCATCAGCACGGCCGGGTTCGTGCCGGGCGGGTCCAGCGGTGATATCTGAAGTGTGTGGGTCGGTCTGCGATTCATGGTGGCCCGCGCGCTGGAGGCAGGTTGGCCGTGAGCTGCAAGGCTCCGCCACACTCCGGGCAGCGATGGATGTCGATCTGGGCGACGCGTAGCCAGAAGACTTCGACAGTTTCCACCGGCTTGGGCTCGGGGGCGACGACCTGCAACTGCTGCCGGCATATCGTCAGCTTGTCGTGCTTGCAGCGGCTGGCCGTCAGGCCATAGTGACGCAAGCGCTGGAATCCCAGCGGCAGGACATGCAGCAGATACCGATGCAAAAACTCGGCGCCCGGCAGCGTGAGCTCCTTGCGCTCCGATCGGTCTTTGCCGCGCCGCATTCGAAACTTCACTCGCTGATCATTCACATCGATCAGACGCTGTTCACTGATGGCGATTCGATGGGTGTAGCGGCCCAGATACGCGATCACCTGCTCGGGACCGCCGAAGGGAGGCTTGGCGTACACCACCCATTCCGGCTTTTGCAGTTCATCAACGAAGGCCCCCCACTGCGCGTCATCCCGCGTCCATGCACTGTCGCGAAACACGCCCGTTTCACGGGCTTTTCTGAGAGCATCGACGTACCGGCCTCGAAACACGCGCGAGAGTGCCCGCACCGGAAACAGGAAAGACTTTCGCGAGCCGACCCAGCTGCCACCAGCAGTCAGCGCGCCGCCGGTGACGATGCCATGCACATGGATATGCCGCGACAGATCCTGCGCCCAGGTGTGCAGCACCAGCGTGATGCCGAGCGTCCCATTCAATCGCGAAGGATCATGGCCAAAAGTCAGCAGGGTCTGCGAGGCGCATCGAAACAGCGTGTCGTAGATCCAGCGTGTCTGCTGCGGCAGCAGACGGTGCAGCGCATGCGGCAGAGTAAACACCAGGTGAAAATACGGCACCGGCAGCAGCTCCGTCACCCGCGCATCGATCCAGCGTTCTTTGGCCCTTGTCTGGCAGCGCGGGCAGTGGCGGTTGCGACAGGAGTGATAGACGTAGCGCACCGCCCCGCAGTCTTCGCAGGCTTGCAGCTGTCCACCCAGAGCCGCGGTGCGGCACGAGCGGATCGCCCGGCAGACTTTGCGCTGGGACGCAGACAGGCCGAATTGCTCGGCGCAAGCGTCGGTGTGCTGCGTGACAATCTGCGCCAGCGTCGGCCTTGCCGGCGCGGCCACCGGCTTACCCGGACCACAGCAAATCCAATGCGCCGGCTTTGTCTTTCAAATGAGACTGCGTCAGATGCAGATAGCGCTGCGTCGTCGACAGCGAGCGGTGCCCCATAAACCGCTGGATCATGTGCAGATCGATGCCAGCTTCCAGCAAGTGCGTGGCGAAGGCATGGCGCAGTGCGTGAATGCCGCCGCGCTTGGTGATACCCGCCTTTTGTTTGGTCCGCGTATAGAGCCGCTGCACAGAGCTATCGCAAATCGGCTTGCCCGGATCGCGTCCCGGAAACATCCACGGTCCCAGTGGACGACACAGCTTCCAGTAAGTCCGCAATTCGGCCAGCAGGCCCGACGACAGCACGGTGTACCGATCCTGCGCGCCCTTGCCCTGCTCGATCCGCAGGCTCATGCGCTCGCTATCGATATCGCTCCATCGCAGCGCGATGACTTCGGACAATCGAAGGCCGGCCGCGTACGTCGTCTTCAGCAGCACCCGATCAGGCAAACGTCTGGCGGCATCCAGCACGCGCATGACTTCTGCGCGACTCAGAATCTCCGGCTGTCTCTGCGGCGCGCGTCCATGCGGAATCTCCAGGGCAAACACGCCTCGCTTGAGTGTGATGCCATAGAAGAAACGAAAAGCACAGATCGCCTGATTGCAGCTGCTCCATGACAGCTTGCGCTCGTCCAGCATGTGCAGAACGTATTGGTGAACCTGCTCGACACTTAGACCGTCCGGCGATCTGCGGTAGTGTTTGGCCAGCGCCGCCACCGCTGCGATGTATGTCTCCTGAGTGCGCAGCGCCAGACCACGCAGCTTCATGTCCCGCTGCATCTGAACACGTAATGGATGCATGACACTTCCTCATCTCAACGGGAATATCCCCGTGAAAAGGAAGCTGCAAAGATCAACTCATATGTGAAAAATACAGCGCCACAACCGCTCCATTCAGCCCTCAGATATCACTCCACTTCCAACAGCCACAGCACTACCGCGATAGCGGTTTAGTTCAACTTAAATTAGACGACATTTTGTCATATAACCTGTCGCATAAGCTGTCGTATAATCTGACTAGTGAACTGAAAAGATCAATAAAAATCAACGATATGACTTTAGAAAACACGACAAATTTCCCGAGTTTTACGACAGAAAACACGACGACCTCACATGCACCGAAGCTGCTCGATCAAGTAAGGGCAAGAATCCGAGCGCTGCATTACAGCCTGCGCACGGAAGAAGCCTATATCCATTGGATCAAACGTTTCATCCTCTTTCACGGCAAACGTCATCCGCTGGAGATGGGAGGCGCGGAAGTGGAAGCGTTCCTTTCGCATCTGGCAGTGAAATTCGATGTCGCCGCGAATACGCAGAATCTTGCGCTCGCCGCGGTGCTGTTTCTATACCGAGAGGTTCTGAACAAGGATCTGCCCTGGCTGGAGAACGTCACGCGTGCGAAGAAGCCACAGCGCCTGCCGACGGTGCTGACGCGACTTGAAATTCAAAGTTTGCTTTCCAAGCTCGACGATAATATCGAAGGCCTGATCGCGCGCCTGCTGTACGGGACCGGAATGCGATTGATGGAAGGGATTCGCTTGCGCGTGAAAGATGCGGACTTGTCCATGCGTCAGATCGTCGTTCGCGACGGAAAAGGGGCAAAAGACCGTGTGACGGTGTTACCGGATTCCCTGGTGGAGCCGTTGCGGGCACAGCTCGCGGTCCGTCGCGTCGTGTTCGACCGCGATTGTGCTGAAAACCGGGCGGATGTTTATTTACCACATGCACTCGCGAAAAAGTATCCGTCGGCGCCGCGCGAGTGGGGCTGGCAATATGTGTTCGCCGCAGAGTCGTTTTCCCGTGATCCGCGCGGTGGTGCCGAACGCCGGCACCACATCGGTGAGCATCGCGTACAGCGCGCAGTACGCACAGCGGCACAGCGTGCTGGCATCGCCAAACCGGTGTCGCCGCATGCTCTTCGCCACTCGTTCGCCACCCATCTGCTCGAATCCGGCTACGACATCCGCACCGTGCAGGAATTGCTCGGCCACAGCGACGTGAGTACGACGATGATTTACACGCACGTACTCAATCGCGGCGGCCGCGGAGTGCGCAGTCCGCTGGACGGAATGTAGCCGGCGGCGCCGTTTCGGCGTGAGCCGGGTTTTGGGCCTTCCACAGAACCCACGCTTTTGTTTGTCCTCCCTTGCCCCGGCATACTTCCGGCTAGGCCTATCGGCAGACCCGACACCACGACAAGTAATTAGGGAGAATCATGAGCCTGTTCCGCACCAAGCCGATCGACAAGAACCCGCACGCCGACACCGGCCTCAAGCGCAGCCTCGATGCTTTTGATCTGACCATGCTCGGCATCGGCGCGATCATCGGCGCCGGCATTTTCGTGCTGACCGGTATCGCGGCCGCGACGCACGCGGGACCGGCGATCGTGCTGAGCTACGTGCTGGCCGGCGTGGCCTGCGCCTGCGCGGCGCTGTCGTATTCGGAGCTGTCGGCGGCGGTCGGCGGCGCGGGTAGCGCCTATGGCTATGGCTATGCCGGGCTCGGTGAACTGCCGGCGTGGATCATCGGCTGGATGCTGATTCTCGAATACACGGTGTCGGTCGCCGCGGTGTCGGCGGGCTGGTCCGGTTATTTCAACAGCGCGCTCGCGGATTTTTTCGGCGCTGGTTTGCCGGCGAGCCTGCTGCATGCGCCCGGTGATGCCGCGCATCCCGGCGGCGTGCTCAATCTGCCGGCGGCGTCGATCATCGCTCTGCTCGGGATCCTGCTCGCCAGCGGCGCCAAGAGCAGCGCGCGCTTCAACGCGGTGATGGTGGCGATCAAGCTGGTCGCGATCGCGATCTTCATCGGCGTCGCCATGTTTCACGTCAATCCGGCCAATTGGCATCCGTTCGTGCCGCCTGTCGAAATACAGCCGGACGGCAGCAAAGAATTCGGTTGGGGTGGCATCGCCACCGGCGCGGCGACGATTTTCTTCGCATACCTGGGTTTCGACGCGGTCTCCACCGCCGCCGAGGAAACCAAGAATCCGCAGCGCGATCTGCCGATCGGCATTCTCGCGTCGCTGACGCTGTGCACGATCCTTTACATCATTGTGTCCGGGCTGTTGACCGGCATCGTCAGCTACAAGGTGCTGAACGTCGCGCACCCGGTCGCCTTCGCGCTCGAACAGATCGGCGCACACAAGGCCGCCGGCCTGATCTCGATCGGCGCCATCGCCGGCCTGACCACCGTGATGCTGGTGATGTATTTCGGTCAGTCGCGTGTGCTGTTCGCGATCTCGCGCGACGGCCTGCTGCCGGGATTCTTCGCGACGATCCATCCGAAAACGCAGACGCCGTTCGGCTCGATCGTGCTGTCCGGCATCGTGATGGTGATTCTCGGCGGCTTCGTGCCGCTGGGCCGGCTCGTGGAACTGGCCAACATCGGCACGCTCGGCGCGTTTGTGATCGTCTGTCTGGGCGTGATCGTGTTGCGCAATACGCGACCCGACCTGCACCGCCCGTTCCGTACGCCGCTATTTCCGTTCGTCCCCATCCTTGGCGTGTTCGCCTGCGGCTATCTGATGTACAACCTCGAAGCCTTCACTTGGCAGGCGTTCGCTATATGGCTGGTAATCGGGCAGGTGATCTACTTTTCTTACTCTCGCAGCCATAGTGCACTGGCACGCGCTTGAGCGATCGATTCGCCCGTTTGGGCGGCTGGGGTCTTGCCGGCGCGCGATTCTTCCTATAATCGGGCGCCGATCGCCACGGACCCTAGGGTCTGTTGACAATCACTTTGATCGCTGCGACGGAGACCGTATGGGCACAGCGCAAGGAACGAACGACGTGATGTACTTGAAGTACATGAGGAGTGAGAGACACGGCGCTGTGCCCATACGGTCCCGTCCCTTCGGGTTGCGCCTCGCTTATGTGGAATCACCACACTTCGCTCAGCGCGCCTTGCCTGGCGCCCTTTTGGGCAGCAACGCAGCGATCCAAGTGATTGCCAGCAGACCCTAGCGTTATGCCCTTTTGCCGATGAACCTGGACGCCGCCGAACCTCACGCCGCGCAACCGATCGCCGGCGTTCTGCTGATCAACCTTGGGACGCCTTCGGCGCCGGAGCCTGCGGCGATCCGCAAGTATCTCGCCGAATTCCTGAGTGATCGCCGCGTCATCGAACTGCATCCCGCGCTGTGGTGGCCGGTGCTGCATGGTTTCATCCTGCCGTTCCGCCCGAAGCGGCTGGCGCATGCGTATCGCAGCATCTGGACCGCGGACGGTTCACCGCTGCTGAAGATCACGGAACGGCTCGGCTCGATGATCGAATCGCAGCTGCGCCGCCAGTTGGGTGTTTCCAATATCCGCGTCGCCATCGGCATGCGCTACGGCGAGCCGTCGATCGCTTCGGCGCTCGACACGCTGGCGTCGTTCGGCACGCGCAAGCTGCTGGTGCTGCCGCTGTTCCCACAGTATTCGGCATCGGCCACCGCTGCCGCCTTCGACGCGGTGTGGCCGCGACTGACGCGGCAGCGCTGGGTGCCGGAAGTGCGCACGATCAATTCGTATCATGACGATCCCGGCTATATCCGCACGCTGGCCGAACGCGTGCGCGGGCACTGGCGCGTCAACGGCCGCGGCAACCACCTGCTGATGTCCTTCCACGGCCTGCCGCAGCGCTACATCCTCGCCGGCGATCCGTATTACTGCCAGTGCCACAAGACTGCGCGTCTGCTTGCCGCGGAACTCGAACTCGACGGCGATACCTGGACGGTGGCATTCCAGAGCCGCTTCGGCCGCGCCGCCTGGCTCAAGCCCTATACCGACGAGATGCTGCCGCTACTTGCCCAGCGCGGCGTGCGCCGGCTCGATGTGATCGCACCCGGCTTCGCCGCCGACTGCCTGGAAACACTGGAAGAGATCGCCATTCGCTATCGCGCCGCCTACGAGAAACTGGGCTACGAGCTGCGCTACATCCCGGCGCTTAACGACACCGCAAACCATGCCACCGCGCTGGCGGACATGCTCGCCGACGCGCTCAAGGGCTGGATGCCGGCAGTGCCCAGTTCCGCCGAAAGCGCCGCGCGCATGCAGCGCTACGCCGCGCGCATGGGCGAGTTCACGGGCACCGCACGCGGAACGATGACGCCGCCCGATACGTCACCTGACGCACGGTGATAAGGCACTACGGAATACTTATTGAGCCGGCGTCGCGGCCTGTGATGTTTTCGGCGACGACGAACCAATCGGAATCAACAAACCAAGGCTGAAAACCGGCTCGCCGAGCGAGTCGCGCACGGATGTTCCGCTGAACTTGTTGTCGTCGAGAAAACTCCAACGATAGCGCGCATCACCGCGAACGCCCATCGGCAGATTTCCCACGGAGAAGTAGTGGATGGCGCCGAAACCATAATCGACCAATGCGCCGGAGCTGGCCTGACCGCTGGTCCTGAGCGCGTTGCGGCCGTAGCCGGCGCCGAAATCGAAGTACGGTGAAAACGCGGGATTGCGCGAGTAGAAAAACATGCCGTCGAACCGGCCGCCGTAGTCGTGCCAGCCATAGGCGGGCGGTTGCGGATCGGGGTTGAAAGTCGTGTAGAACCCGCTCAGCTCGAGGTTGAAGTGGGTGCTCAGCGGCAAGCCCGCGCCAAGAACCGCGCCGCGGCCGTTCTGCGCGCGGCGGCTGGTGTCGGCGAACTGATAATCCAGGGTTTGCAGGATATAGGACCGCATCGATACCACAGCGGTGTCCTGCGCGTGTACGTTTGCGCAGAAAGCCATAAGCACAGCGACGCCACCAACGCGAACTGACTTCACGCGGAAAACTCCTGAATCGGCTGGACAGCGGGTGGTCCGGCCAAGTGTGGGGACAGCGAAGTTTTCCATTATAGTCGCGTGCCAGCGCAAGCCCAGAACGATCGACCTTCCGCCGCCGCATAATCCGACATGCACCCATTTTTTCAGAATTACGGACTGTTTCTCGCCAAAACGGCGACCCTCACCATCGCGATCAGCGTGCTGATCACATTCATCGTGGCCGCAATCCGCGCCAGCCGCTCAGACGGCGGCAGCGAAGCCGAGGGACGCTTCCGCATCAAGCATCTCAACGAGCGCATCGAACGGCATGCCTGGGAGATCAACGAAGCCATTCTCGACAAGGCCGGCCTGAAGCAGGAGCGGCGCCGCTTGAAGCGGGAGCGACGCGATGCCAAGCACGCCGCCGCGCAAAAGCGACGTGTGTTCGTGCTCGACTTCGACGGCGATCTTGGTGCCAGCCGCGTTTCCGGATTGCGCGAGGAAATCAGCCTGCTGCTGCAAGTGCTGCGCGAAGGCGATGAAGTGCTACTGCGCCTCGAAAGCGGCGGCGGCACCATCCCCGGCTACGGCCTGGCGGCGTCGCAGCTGTCGCGTATCCGCGACCGCGGTTTCCGCCTCACCATATCGGTGGACAAAATCGCCGCCAGCGGCGGTTACATGATGGCGAGCGTCGGCCAGCGCATCATCGCAGCACCGTTCGCGATCATCGGCTCGATCGGCGTGGTCGCGCAGCTGCCGAATTTCAACCGTCTGCTACGGCGCAACGATATCGATTTCGAGCTGCACACCGCTGGGGAATTCAAGCGCACGCTGACTATGTTCGGCGAGAACACCGACGCCGGGCGCGAAAAATTCCGCGAGGAACTCGAGGACGCGCATAAGTTGTTCAAATCCTTCCTCGCCGAAAACCGGCCGAAACTGGCGCTCGATCATGTCGCCACCGGCGAGCATTGGTACGGCCTGCGCGCACTGAATCTCGGCCTGATCGATGAGGTGCGCACCAGCGACGATTTCCTGCTGGAACGCATCAAGGAATGCGAGGTTTTCGAGCTGCATTACCGTCCGCGCCGCAGCCTCAGCGAGCGGCTCAGCCAAGGTCTTGCACGCCTGCGGGCCGGCGCCATGCCGGGACTTCTGACCGGTAACAATGGAATGGTATAAACCTGGAAACGGGTCACTTCAATCAAGGAATCGCCATGAAACTTACCAGCACCTCATTCCGCGACGGCGGGGTCATTCCCGGTCGCTGCGGATTCGCGATCCGCGCGCCGCGCGGCAAGATCACGCTCGGCCGCAATCGCAATCCGCAACTGCATTGGAGCGATGCGCCGACTAAGACGCGCAGCCTGGTGTTACTGTGCATCGACGTCGACGCGCCGAACCCCAAGCCGGCCAACGTCAATACCGAAGGCAGCGTGCTCAGTGCGAAGCTGCCGCGCGGTGAATTCGTGCACTGGGTGATGGTCGACATCGCGCCGGACGAGACCGAGATCGCCGAGGGTGCGTGCAGCAACGGCGTTATCGCCAAGGGCAAACGTATTCCCCATGGCCCGGAAGGCAGTCGCCAGGGTCTCAATGACTACACCGCGTGGTTCGGCACCGATAAGGATATGGGTGGCGCGTATCTTGGCTATGACGGCCCCTGTCCGCCGTGGAACGACAGCGTGCCACACCACTATCGCTTCGAATTGCTCGCCACCGACCTCGAACACTGTCCGGTGGACGGGCATTTTTCCGCCACCGACGTGCGCCGGGCCGTCGCCGGCCATGTGCTGGACTCCGTGTCGATCGTCGGCCGCTATGCGCTCAACCCGGCAATCCGTCTGCGCTGAACTGCCGCAGCGGGGATAGGAAACTTGTATCCGCCCCCATTGTCATACCGCCACCGATAATTGCCGGGTTTTCTCCCGGAATAAAGAAAACAGGAACTTAGACATGTCTCGATTCACCTTTTTCAAGACCACGGCGGTCGCCGCCGGGGCTGCGCTGATGGCGACCGTCGCTACCCTGGCACTGACCACCACCTCTCCCGCGCCGGTGCATGCCGATATTCCTGCGCCCGTGTATGCGCAGGCACCGACCACGGCCGGCGGCGTACCTTCGCTGGCGCCGCTGGTGAAAAGCCTGCTGCCGGGTGTGGTCAATATCTCGGTCAGCAGCAAGGTCGAGATCCAGAACCCATTGATGAATGACCCGTTTTTCCGCCGCTTCTTCAACGTCCCGGATCAGCCACAGACCGAAGAGATGCAGGCGATCGGCTCCGGCGTCATCGCCGATGCCGAGAAGGGCTACATCATCACCAATAACCACGTCGTCGCACAGGCGGACAAGGTCAAGGTGCGCCTCAGCGATGATCGCGAATTCGACGCCAAAGTGGTCGGCACCGATCCGGATACCGACATCGCCGTCCTGCAAGTGAAAGGAGTCACTTTGAAGGCGCTGCCGCTCGGCGATTCCGACGCCATGCAGGTTGGCGATTTCGTGCTCGCCATCGGCAGCCCGTTCAACCTGCGCGGCACCGTCACCTCCGGCATCATCAGCGGCCTCGGCCGCACCACCGACGACGGCGGCATTCAGGATTTCATTCAAACCGACGCCTCGATCAATCCCGGCAACTCCGGCGGCGCGCTGGTGAATCTGCGCGGCGAAGTGGTCGGCATCAACAGCCAGATCCTGTCGCAGGGCGGCGGCAGCATCGGTATCGGTTTCGCGATCCCAATCAATCTCGTGAAAGCGGTGATGACCCAGTTGACCGCCAATGGCAAGGTCGAACGCGGCCGCATTGGCATCATCGGTCAACCGTTGACCGCGGACATCGCCAAGGCGCTCGGTCTGAAAGACGGACACGGTGCGCTGATCGCGCAAGTTGTACCGGGATCGCCGGCCGCCAAGGCCGGGCTCAAGCCGGAGGACGTAGTCGTCGAGGCCAACGGCAAGTCTATCGAGAGCTTCTCGCAGTTGCGCAACATCGTCGGACTGCTGCGCATCGGCGACAAGGTTGATCTCAAGGTGCTGCGCGACGGTGAGCAACGTGACGTAACGGTGGTCATCGGCAAGACGCCCGAAGAAGCCGTGGGCGGCAAGGCACTGCACCCGGCGCTCGAAGGCGCCAGCTTTGCCTCGGTGGATGACAACAGCAAGGGGCTCACCGGCGTGCGCGTAACCGGCATCAAGCAGGGCTCGCCGGCCGCGGAATCCGGTCTGCAGCCGGGCGACGTGATCGTCAGCGTCAATCGGCACGGAATCCAGAACATGGAGGAATTCCAGAAGTACGCCGGCAGCAAGAATGGCAACCTGCTGCTGCGTGTGCAGCGCGGCAATGGCGCGCTATTCCTGCTGCTACAGCCGTAATCTTCAAGCAGCCGCATCGGAAGCCCTCCCCGGCATCGCCGGCGGAGGGCTTTTTCATATAACCGCCTGCCGGGCGGGGAGCAGACCGTTATACTGTGGGCGTTTCCCCACGCCCTTTTCCATGCTCCAGGACGAAATCGCCCAGCTCGAAAAACGTGTGCAGCGCCTACTCGCCGCGCATCTGCAAGCCCTGCTTGAACGCAAACGAGCGATGCAGCAGCGCGACCGTTTGCTGGCGATCAACGCCGAGTTGCGCCGTCGCATAGAAGGCGTCGTCGAACGTATCCGCACGCTGGAAGGCAATACGCCGCCATGAACCGCACTACAAAAAGCAAGGACGTCAAGAAAGACGATCCGCTGACGGTAACGGTGCGCATCATGGGCCGCGAGTACGAAGTGGCGTGCCCGCCGGACGAACACGAAGCGCTGGTCGCGTCCGCCGAATATCTGAACGAGCGCATGACGGCGATCCGCCGCCGCGGCAAGGCGCTCGGGGCCGAACGCATCGCAGTGATGACCGCGCTGAATCTGGCGCGCGAACTCCTCGCGCTCAAAGGTGAACCGGGCGTCACGCCGGTGGATGTGGCCACTGTGGATAGATTACGGCAGATGGGGCAGGACATCGAAAGTGCGCTGGCGACGCCGGACTAAAGCCTGTTGTCGTGTACTGCCTGGATCGCGACAATCTAAGCAGTACATAACAACGGGGTACAGCGGTTGTTACCGATCACCGGGTGGCGTATGGTGTCCTTGGTGTCTCCTGCGGTGTTCGATATTCGTCTGGAACCCCTTGAGCCTAATTGCAATCCGCAGGGAGCCCTATCCGCGTAGGGAGTGCAGGTCCGCGATGCAGCGGAAAGCCCGAATACGTGCATGGGCACCCACTTGAGACGCTTGTCTCAAGGTCGATGACGGATGACGGCACAGGCGGGAGACACCCTTTCCAATACCTCGGCGGCGCAGCGCGCGCACATGCGCAGTGAGCTGCGCCATCTACGCCGCAGGCTGCCGTCCGCCCTACGAAACCGCGCCGCCCGACGGGCTGCAGAACGACTCGCGCGCTGGCGTCCGTTGCGTCAGGCGCGTCATGTCGCCGTCTATCTCGCCACCGCCTCGGAAATCGCGACGCAGCCGCTGATCGCGCTTCTGCATGACCGGAACCATCACCTCTACGCCCCGGTAGTGTCGCCACGCGGTGTCATGCATTTCGTCGCGCTGTCCCACCCGGCAGCAGCAGCCTCAGGCCGACGCGACGCGATGGGACTGGCGCGGCCTACGGCCAACCGTCCGCGACGGTCGCCGCGCAAATTGGACGCGGTGATCGTGCCGCTGGTCGCCTTCGATACCGAGTGCAATCGCCTCGGCACCGGCGGCGGTTTCTACGATCGCACGTTCGCATTCCGCAAGCGTGGCGGCAGGCCTCTACTGATCGGCTATGCTTTCGATGCGCAGCGCGTGGATCGCGTACCTTGCGAAGCGTGGGATGTCCGCCTCGATGCGGTCATCACGGAACGCGCGATCTATGTAGCTGATAAGCGCAGATGACGATCTTGCGGAGAACACACGGATGGCCTGCTGGCTGATGAAATCGGAACCGGACGTCTTTTCGATCGACGACCTGGAGAACAAACCGAAACAGACCGAACCGTGGAGCGGCGTGCGCAACTACCAGGCGCGCAACTTCATGCGCGATGGCATGGAAATCGGCGACCACGTCTTTTTCTACCATTCGAGTTGTGAGGAGCCGGGCATCGTCGGCCTGATGCGCGTCGCTTCGCGCGCCTACCCGGATCCGACGCAGTTCGACCGCAAGAGCGAGTACTACGACCCGAAGAGTACGCGTGAGGAACCGCGCTGGATGCTGGTGGATGTATGCTTCGAACGCCACCTCAGCCGAGCCATCACACTCGCCGAACTGCGCAAACACGCCCGCGACCTCAAGGGATTCAGACTGCTGGAGCCCGGCAGCCGGCTATCCATCATGCCGGTGGAGCCGGAGCATTGGAGTTATATCCTGGCGCTGGAAAATTGCTGAGAAATGGAGCGGTTTGGAACCTCACTCAAACCAGTAACTGCACGACCGACGCATTTAGGGCCGACACAGAAATCGCGACGTGCCGGCAAATGTCACCTTCCAACGGTCTTTCGGAAATAGAACGGTAGCGTGCGCACAGCGCACGTTCGCAATGTGCGGCGCGGAAGGATCGTGCGCAGTGCGCACGCTACGCCGCTGACGCCGTGTGTCCCATCAAAACAGGAGTACTCGGCGCTCTAGCAGCGCTGCGCGACGCTGAAAGTTTCCGATACCCGCCACGAAGGTGAATGTGACGTTACGCGCTGGCAAGGGCTAAAACTGTCATAGTGCACCCCGTCGCTCGCGGAACAGTCGATTACGCGGCCACTCATCAGCCTTACCAGGCTATAAAACTATCCCGGCCAAGCCGGAATTCAGCTGGGGAATATAGGAGATTGACATGAACGCAAAACGGAGTTTAACCCGACACTTGTTTAGCGCTGTTGCAACCGCGCTGGTGGTGGCTACAGCCTGGGGAAGTCCCGGCATAGCCCTCGGTGCAACGGTCACCGACCGAGGTGCTTTAAGAACAAATCTTGACAACTATAGTGGCTGGTATACCAATCGCGACTGTGGTTGGAGTGAACCACTGGCCACGAGCCCCGGGTCGAGCCTCTGGGTATTTTGCGACAGCGATATCAATGGCCCTAACAATTACCACGCGTTTTACGAGAGTACATCGGCCTCGGGTCCGGATACGCCCGGGACGGCACCCACTCTTGTCGAGAATGGTCCCTACGGCGTTCCAGCACAATTTCTGCCGGCAAGTACCTCAACTTCAAGCTGCACCCGTACGCCGCGCTGGGCCAGCGGAATGATACTCCTGGCCTTCACGACAAAGATCATGATCCCTTATGTCGTCCAATGCGTGAATGGCCTGGATTACAGCACATCGTTACGCTTCGGCATCACCGAATATGACGCATCGACAAATCAGTTTGTGTCTGCCGGCACCAATGACGCCATCTTTCAGGCGGCCTCGCTTGGTGTCGCTTATCAACTCGGCTCTCCCGCCTATTACAATGGGTTTTATTACTTCTACGGATCGCATTGCGACAGTTCCGCCTATACGGTCTGCACTAGCGGAAGAGTTCTTTCGGCGCGAGTGGCCGTCGGCTCCAATGGCGCAACCACGCGCCCGTGGCTGAATCCGATGAACTATCAGTGGTGGGATGGAAGCAAATGGCAATCGAATGTGTTCTCCGCTCAATCGATCATTGCTGGCATCACACCAGTCGGCGACGTCTCCGTCGATTGGTATCCACAGTTTGGAAAATACCTCCTGGTTGAACAGACTGATGGAGTCGGACGATTCAGGGTGTGGCAATCATCCGATCCAGGTCAGGGCTGGACCGTCCGCGCATCTGGACAAGTTCCAAACTGTCAACCGAATTCAAAGGGATCGCTGTGCCGTGCGCTGATCGGCCATCCGGAGCTCAGCACATCCACTCAATTGGCAATTTCCTTCTTTCACCCTTCGAACGATGTATATAACAACCGGATAAGAGTGGCAACGATGCCACTTAACTGAGATTGTTGAGACTGTGGCCTGACGGCCATGACTGCGCGGCGGGCTGGGATGAAGTGCAACAAGTCCCAGCCCTCGCGTTTGGATGGACCAGGCAAGCTGGAATTACATTTCGTTCCATCCCAGCCTAGCCCGCATTTCTCACAGGGGGATCGAGAGCGCTGGCGCAGCCCGCAGCGATGACCAGGCGAGCGCCGGAGCGAAACCCATGGTTGTTCCATGGGTTGAGTGAGGCGCCGGCTGGGCGCG
>Ga0265334_10000872_pt1 | contig 15109 bp, 12 predicted proteins | sample 42023metaG_FD_192442 | JGI IMG/M metagenome (GOLD analysis project Ga0265334, IMG submission 192442) | Rhizosphere microbial communities from Carex aquatilis grown in University of Washington, Seatle, WA, United States - 4-20-23 metaG | ecosystem: Host-associated > Plants > Roots > Rhizosphere... | reverse complement strand
CGCCAAGGTCCTTCGCGAGCTGCGTGCTGGCGATCCCCTTCTTGTGCGACGTGACCATCCACATGGCCATCAGCCATTCGCGGACGCCAATCTTCGTGCCTTCCATGACGGTGCCGACTTTGATGGAAAACCGCTTCCGACAGTCGCCGCACTTGTGGGAGCGCTTGTCGGCGAAATCATAGACTTTGACCGATCCGCAGAAAGGACAAAAAGCCCCGCGCGCCCAACGGACTGCGCGAAAATATTCAATCGCCTTTTCTTCGTTCGGGATGATTTTCGTCATCTCGATAAGGCTGGAAAAATGGCGCTGCATAAAGATTGTCCCGTAACGACTTGCCAATATAAGCATATCGGAAAGTGTGGGTCAAGCTCGTATATAATCCCCTGGATGAAATTATGAGGAAATTGCTCTACGGCGCTGATCAGGCTCGATAATTGTGAGTTTGCCTGGAAAGCGCTGGGTGAAACGATCCACAGCCGAATCATCTCCCGCGATCACCAGATAGACCACCTTATCGGTGTCCCGGCGCTCCAAGACCCGGCCATGGGCATGAGCCCAGGCAAGCCCTGCCCCGTCATCGGGCGTCAGCGCGAGCCGCATGGTGAGATCCTGGCTTCCGAGCAGCCGGTCGATACTCTGGACCAGGGCGTCCAGCCCCTCCCCGGTGATGGCCGAAACCGCGATCTGCTCGCCTCCCCCGGCTTGTCCGGACGATACCAGGCGAGGCGCCACCCGGTTGCGCGCGAGCATCGCAGCCCGCACGTCGGGCTCCAGAAGGTCGATCTTGTTCAGCACTTCGATTCCGGCCCTGCCGTCTTCCTTGACCCCAAGTTCCGCCAGCACCTTTTGAACGTCGGCCTTTTGCGCCTCGGATTCGTCGTGGGCGGCATCGCGCACATGGACGACGATGTCGGCCTCCAGCACCTCTTCCAGGGTCGCGCGGAATGCCGCCACCAGCTCGACCGGAAGATCGGCGATGAATCCCACCGTGTCCGACAGGATGACCCGGCGCCCCGATGAGAGCTTCAGCCCGCGCATGGTGGGATCGAGCGTGGCGAACAGCATGTCCTTGGCCAGAACCTCGGCCGATGTCAGCCGGTTGAACAGCGTCGATTTGCCGGCATTGGTGTAGCCCACCAGCGCCACCACCGGGTAAGGCACCTTCTTGCGGGCGCGGCGATGCAGGCCCCGGGTCCGCTTCACATCTTCCAGTTCACGTTTGATCTTGGCGATCCGTTCGCCGATCAGCCGCCGGTCGGTTTCGATCTGGGTTTCGCCTGGGCCGCCAAGGAACCCGAAGCCGCCCCGCTGGCGCTCGAGATGGGTCCAGCTCCTGACCAGGCGCGAACGCTGATAGGTCAGATGGGCGAGTTCCACCTGCAGCCGGCCCTCGCGGGTGCGTGCCCGCTCGCCGAATATTTCGAGAATCAGAGCGGTGCGATCGAGCACTTTCGTGCCCCAGGCTTTCTCCAGATTGCGTTGCTGGACCGGTGAAAGCTGCGCGTTGACAATGACAACTTCGGGCTCGACGGCGTTGCAAAGGGCTTTGATTTCCTCGACTTTACCGGAACCTATGAGGGTCGCAGGCGTCGCGCGGGCGATGTTGGCGATGACACCCTCCGCCACGTCGAGCCCGATGGCGCCGGTGAGCGCAATGGCTTCGTCCAGCCGCGACTGTTCGCTCCGGCTGCTTCGGATCGCGTCCGGGGCAGCACCCGACTTCCTCGCAACGTGCAGCACGACGGCGCGCCGCCGCTCACGCGAAGCGTGGCCGGAGCCCTCCCGCTTCTTCGTGGGAGAGCGCGTCAACCGTCCCCTGAGCCTGCGGATTCCGGATCCTGCAACTGGACCGGCCCCATCGGCATCACGGTGGAGATCGCGTGCTTGTAGACGAGTTGAACCTGCCCATCGCGGCGAAGGAGCACGCAGAAATTATCGAACCAGGTGATATTGCCCTGCAGCTTCACACCATTGACGAGATAGATCGTAACGGAGGTCTTGCTCTTGCGGACGGCATTTAGAAATGTGTCTTGGAGATTTTGCGGTTTGTCGTTCATGGGTGAACCCCATTTGTTTTGCGTTGATTACGCCGGAAAGGCGTCAGACACGGAACACGGGCTCCGCGTTGCCACCACCATATCGGCCTTTCCGGGCATTGCGAAGCAATAAAGCGTCTCAGGCTTTGGCAGCCTGGCGCGAGAATTCCGAATAAAGCATGTGGATTTGACGCGTTACCGGCCCCGGTTTGCCGTCGCCGATGGTCTTCCCGTCGATGGAGACGACCGGAATGACACCACCGGAGGCCGATGTGATGAAGGCCTCGTGCGCGGCAAGCGCTTCGGCGACCGAGAAGGGACGCTCCTCGAGCGCGTTGAATCCTTCCTGCTTCAGCGCGTTCATCACGCCAAGACGCGTCACTCCGGCAAGGATGTTGGACGAAAGGCTGCGCGTGACCACCACACCCTCTTCTGTCACGATCCACGCATTGGTGGAGGCGCCTTCGGTGACCTGCCCGTGGGCATCCGTGAGCCACGCCTCGAAGGCGCCGAGCTTGCGGGCTTCGGTCTTGGCCATGGTGTTGGGCAGGAGCCCGGTCGTCTTGATGTCGCAGCGCCCCCAGCGGATGTCAGGCAAGGTGACCACGGCAACCCCTTCGGCGCGGCGTTTTTCGACCGAGGTGAGGTTCATCGGCCGGGCGGTCATGATCAACGTGCTGCGGTGAACGGCCGGCATCGGGTGGTCGCGTTTGTGGCTTCCCCGTGTGACCTGAAGATAGAGGAGCCCGTCCTTCAGCCGGTTTCGCCGGATCATCTCCCGCATCACGAGCCTGAGCGGCTCGCGGCCCATGGGCATCCGGATGGAGAGTTCCCGGAGGCTCCGTTCAAGCCGGTCGAGATGGCCCTCCTCGTCCGTCAGGCGGCCGCCGAGAACCGCGCAGACCTCGTAGACCGCGTCGGCGAATTGCAGGCCGCGATCTTCGATATGGACCGAGGCGGCCCCATGCGGAAGGTAGCGCCCGTTGACATAGGCGACGCGTCCGGCGGGTGCGGGGCGGACATGGGTGGAACCGGCGTTAACTTGCAGGGCCACAGCGCTCCGGCCGCGATGGCGATGTCGTCCGCCGCATAGCCGGTCACGTCCTGCGGGCGGTCGAGAATTTTCTGTACGAGCTTGCCGGTGTCATCAAGCGTGAGCGGCCAGGGGGCGCAAGCTTTGTAGACCGTGGCCTGGTGCAGCTCGACTGCGGTCTTGAAGACCTGCAGCACTTCATTGGTGAATTCGCGGCAGGCGTTCTGGTCCTTTTGGCATTGGAGAAGGTACTGCGCCGTCATCGCGCCGACGATGTCCGCGCCGCGCGCCGGCACCGCCGCCCCGCCGAGGGCGCAAAGCACCCCTGCGGCAAGAATCGTTTTCATCAAGGAACCGCTCATCCCCCGCGACTCACGCATTGAACGCCTGATCGAGTCTTGCCGACGACACGCCCAGGGATTTCAGTTTACGGTGCAATGCCGAACGCTCCATCCCGATGAAGGATGCCGTGCGCGAGATATTACCTCCGAAACGGTTGATCTGGGCGAGCAAATATTCGCGCTCGAAAATCTCGCGCGCCTCGCGCAAGGGGAGCGAGATGATGAGATCGGGCTTTGCCCCTTGCGCCCAGGGCGAGGACGAGCCGTTGAAATGGGAGGGGAGCAGATCGGCCGAAATCGCGCCTGCGGCGTCGTCTGTGGCGAGAATCAGCAGCCGCTCCACGATGTTGCGGAGTTGGCGCACATTGCCTGGCCAATTATAGGCCTGTAGCACCGCCATGGCTTCGTCGGAAACCTCCCGCATGGGAAGGCCGGAGCCTGCCGACAGCCGCTTCATGAAATGGGCGACCAGCATCGGGATGTCGTCGCGCCGCTCGGCGAGCGATGGCACGCGCACCGGCACGACGTTGAGGCGATGATAGAGGTCTTCGCGGAAGCGCCCGGCCTCGATCTCATGGCGCAGGTCGCGCGTCGAGGACGAGATCACCCGCACATCGACCTGCACCCGCGTCGAGCCGCCAACTCGCTGGAAGGTCTGGTCGATCAGGACGCGCAGGATCTTGCCTTGCGTCTCCAGCGGCATGTCGGCGGCCTCATCGAGGAACAGCGTGCCGCCATGGGCAAGCTCTAGGAGCCCGATCTTGCGTCCAGCCTCCGATTCCACGCCGAACAACTCGGCCTCGATGCGGTTGGGCGCCATCATGGCGCAGTTGATCGCGACAAAGGCGTTACCGGCGCGCCGCGACAAGGAATGGATCAGGCGCGCCGTCACTTCCTTGCCGGAACCCGACGGCCCGGTGATCAGCACGCGGCTTCCGGTGGGAGCGATCTTGTCGACCAGCAGGCGCAATTGGGCGATGGCCGTCGAGGTGCCGCAAAGCTCGGTGTCGTCGCCGGCCTTGAGTTTCAACTCCTGCACTTCGCGCTTGAGGCGCGCCGATTCCAGCGCACGCCTGACGGTGTGGCAGAGCTTGTCCGCCTTGAACGGCTTTTCGATGAAGTCGTAGGCGCCCTTCTTGATCGCCGCGACCGCGGTTTCGATGGTGCCGTGACCGCTGATGATGACGATGGGAAGATCGGGATGGTCGCGCTGCAACACGTCCAGCACCTGGATGCCGTCGAGCCGGCTCCCCTGCAGCCAGACATCAAGTACGACTAGGTGGGGACGCCGGAGTGCTATCGCCTGCAACAGCCCGTCCGAATCGGAAGCGACGCGCGTCTCATAGCCTTCGTCGGCCAGGATGCCCGCCATCAGCTCGCGGATGTCGATCTCGTCGTCGACGACAAGAATCTCAGACGAGACCAGCGACCCGTTCTGTTTCATGCATGAACCCCTGTTCCGATTTGCCCGGCCGGCGCAACGGGAAGCTCATGCGCACGATGGCCCCCCTGGTTTCGCCGGTTGTGTCTTTGGCCGCATCTTCGAGCAGCAATTCGCCGCCATGGTCTTCGAGAATCTTGCGCACGATGGCGAGGCCGAGGCCCGTCCCTTTGGTGCGCGTCGTCACGTAGGGCTCGGTCAGGCGGTGGCGGTTCTCCGACGGCAGGCCGATGCCGTTGTCGCGCACGGAAATCACCAGCCGGCCCGCTTTGACCGAAAGATCGATCCCGATTCGCCCGGTTGCGGCGTCCCCTGCGCCCATGCGCGCCGCGATGGCCTCGGCGGCGTTCTTCAGGACGTTGACGAGGGCCTGGCTGACCAGCCGCCCATCGCAATCGAACATGATCGGATCGCCCGGTGCGCTGACTTCGAAGGCGATCTGCGGCTGGGCCACCCGCTGGAGGAACACCCCCTGCCGGATCAATTCCTGCGCGTTCTCACTGCGGATCACCGGGGCGGGCATGCGGGCGAAAGAGGAGAACTCGTCGACCATGCGGCCGATATCGCCGACCTGGCGAATGATGGTGTCGGTGCACTGAGCGAAGACATCGGGATCGCTCGAGATTTCGCGGGCATATTTGCGCTTCAGCCGTTCGGCCGAGAGCTGGATGGGGGTCAACGGATTCTTGATCTCATGGGCGATGCGGCGGGCGACATCGGCCCAGGCTGCCGTACGCTGGGCCGAGACCAGATCGGTGATATCGTCGAAGGTGACGACGAAACCGTGGGATTTGTCTCCCGCCTCGCTCGATACCTGAACATTCAGATGGCGCAGCGCTCCGTCGCGGCGGACATCCACCTGCCCCGCGGCGCGCGCCGAAGGTTCACTGATGGCGCGGCGGATGAGGCCTGCGAGTTCCGGCGCGCATTCCGAATAATGCCGGCCCTCGACGTTTTCGGGCAACGCATTGAGCAGCCGTGACGCGGTCGGATTGATCAGCGTGATGCGCCCTTCCCCATCGAGGCCGATGACGCCCGCCGAGACCCCCGCCAGCATCGCTTCGGTGAACCTGCGGCGCGAATCGAGCTGGAAATTGGCGTCGATCAGTTCTTTTCTCTGGCCTTCGAGCTGCGAGGTCATGCGATTGAAGGTCTCCGACAGCGAGCCGATCTCGTCGTCGTCCTTGCCCACAGCGACGCGCACGCCAAGATCGCCTTCGGAGACGCGCTCGGCCGCGCCCGCGAGACGTCCGATGGGCGTGACAATGCGGCTCGCGGCCCAGAGCCCAAGCCAAACCGCCGCCAGCAGGATCAGCATGGCCACCACCACATAGAGGGCGGCGAAGGTCAGCTGAATCTCGGAGCGGTTCTGATTGAGGCTTTGATATTCGGACACCGCAGCATGGGTGCGGCTTTGCGCTTCGATCGCCTGTGGATCGACCGAGCGGGAAACCAAGAGATAGGCGGGATTGCCCTGTGTGTCCGTGAAGCCGTCGAGCCGTGCCAAGGCGGAGACGACGTTTTGATTGGAATCCGCCAACACGACGACCCCTTGCGCGACCTGGGCGATCTGTCCTGGGGTCACCGCGCTTGCTCCCGAAGGGATGGACGAGCGCGGATTGGCGAAGGTGAGAATGTTGTCCGGCGAAATGCTGAACGGCGTCGGCACGGACGGAAGAACGGCGCTCGCAAGCACGCGTCCCGTGGCGTCGATAATGTAGGCCGCCGGCAAAGCGCGATAGGCCGCCTGCGCTTCCAGATAGGCGCGGAACTTGACGGGATCGGCCAGCAGCGCGAGGCCATCGCGGTTGAGGTCGGAGGCCATGGCGGAAATGTCGCCCCGGATGACCTGCTCGTGTTCCTTCACATAGGCGTCCGCGACGCTGACCGAATTGGCGAGCGCGGTCTGTACCCGCTCCGAGAACCAGGCCTCAATGCCGAGATTGAGCGAAATGGCCGCGAATATGGCAACCAGGATGGCCGGGATTACGGCCACGGCCGAGAACATGCCGACCAGCCTTAAGTGAAGCTTGGAGCCGGCCGCACCCATTTTGCGCTCGGTCCAGAGCCGGGTCAGCCGCCAGGCGATGAGGCCGGCAAGCGCCAGGACGAGCGAAAGATCGACCACAATGAGGACTACCATCGCCGCCGGGGTGCGGTTGTAGGGGGTCAGCCCTGTGATGGTCAGGTAGGTGAGGACGCCCGAAACGACGGCGGCAAACGCCACGCCCAGCGCGATCAGGGACGAACGCGAAGCCGCGCGCAGGAGCTGGAACGGTCCCCCGAGCAGACGCGAACGCAACATCGAGATGCTTGCCATATGGCCGAAAAGCCTCGCGCGCCGGAACCGTTAATCCCTATCCGGACGCGAGTGTAGCAAAGCCACAGGATGTTGCAATTATGCTGCGATGCAAACTTGCAACAAAAATTCAGTGCGATTTCAATCCGCGAATGACCTCCACGCCAAGTTCCCGAATCTTCTTCCGCAGCGTATTGCGGTTGAGTCCCAAGAGCTGGGCTGCGCGAATCTGGTTGCCTCGCGCCGCCGCCAGTGAAATCGCAATCAGCGGCCGCTCCACTTCGCGGATCACCCGGTCATAGAGCCCGGCGGGCGGCAGCCGCTCGCCATATTCCGCGAAATGCGTGTTGAGATGCCGTTCGACCAGCGTGGCGAAGCTCACCTCTTCGTCGTCGGAGGCCGGCATGCTGCGTTCGAGCTGTGTCAGCTCGGCGGAGACCGCATCCTCGTTGATGACTTCGTCAGGGTTCAGCACCACCAGGCGCCGAATCAAATTCTCCAGTTCGCGCACATTGCCGGGCCAGGTATGGGTCTTGAGCCGCTCGATGGCCTGGGGTTCCAGCCGCTTCAGCGGCAGGCCGTCGGCCTCAGCCTTGCGCAGGAAATGGCGCACCAGGTCGGGGATGTCCTCGATGCGCTCGCGCAGAGGCGGCAGGCGCATCGGAACCACGTTCAGGCGATAGAACAGGTCTTCGCGGAACAACCCCTGCTGGATGAGTTGCCGCAAATCGCGATTGGTGGCGGCAATGATGCGGACGTCGGTGCGGATCGGTACGCGCCCGCCCACAGTGGTGTATTCACCCTGCTGCAGCACCCGCAACAACCGCGTCTGCGCCTCGAGCGGCATGTCGCCGATCTCGTCCAGAAACAGCGTGCCGCCCTCGGCCTGTTCGAAGCGCCCTACTCCGCGGGCCGTCGCGCCAGTGAAGGCGCCCCGCTCATGGCCGAACAATTCGCTCTCGATCAACTCCTTGGGAATCGCGGCCATGTTCACCGCGACGAAGCTGCCGTTGCGGCGCTTGCCGTAATCGTGCAGTGCGCGCGCCACCAGTTCCTTGCCGGTGCCGGATTCGCCCGAGATCATCACCGTGAGGTCGGCTTGCGTGAGCCTCGCGATGATACGGTAAATCTCCTGCATGGCGGGCGAGCGCCCGATCAGCGGCAGGCGATCATCGCTATGGTCCGTCTCGATGGATGCGGGCTTGCGATTGGGCGCGGCAAGCGCCCGGCTGACGATGGTAATGAGTTCCTTCAGGTCGAAGGGCTTGGGCAGATATTCGTATGCGCCCCGTTCGGTGGCGGTGATGGCGGTCAGGATGTTGTTCTGCGCGCTCATTACCACGACCGGAAGATCGGGCCTCAGCCGCTTGATGCGCGGCAGAAGATCGAATGCGTTTTCGTCGGGCAGGATTACGTCGGTGATGACGAGATTGCCCTCCCCTTGCGCCACCCAGCGCCACAGCCCGGCGGCATTTGCGGTGGTGCGTACGTCGTAGCCGGCGCGTCCTAGCGCCTGGTTGAGCACGGTGCGGATGGCGGCATCGTCGTCACAAACTAAAATCGTGCCCTCAGGCATGCGCGGACTCGTTCTGGTGCTGTTTGGTTTCGGCGGACGCGACCGGCAAAAGCACGCGGAACAGGGTGCGTCGCGGTTGGGATTCGCATTCGATGACTCCGCCATGATCGGCAACGATCTTGGCGACGAGCGGAAGGCCGAGGCCTGCGCCGTGCGATTTGGTGGTGATGAAGGGATCGAAAATATAGGGGAGCAGATCGGCCGATATTCCAGGGCCGTTGTCGCGGACGGTGACTTCCAGCGGCAGGCTCAAGCGGTATTTCTGGCCCGTGCCGCTGACGGCGATGCGCACGCCGGGGCGATAGGCCGTGGTGAGCACGATCTCGCCGTTCTCGGGCGGTGCGGCATCGGCCGCATTGCGCACGATGTTCATGAAGGCCTGGATGAGATTGTCGCGGTCGCCCCAAACCGGCGGGAGCGAAGGATCGTAGACCTCGACGATGCGAAGCCGGCGTCCGAAGCTGGTTTCCGCCACGCGCTTCACCCGGTCCAGGACCTCGTGGATGTTCACGGCCGCGCGCGACAGCGCCATGGGATCGCCGAACGATTCCATACGGTCGATCAGGGTGCGGATGCGGTCGGCTTCGTTGCAGATGAGCTGGGCAAGGGAGCGATCGGCGGGCGGCACGGTCTCTTCGAGCAATTGAGCCGCCCCTCTGATGCCGGCGAGCGGGTTCTTGATCTCGTGCGCCAGCACGGCGGCCATGCCGCTCATGGAGCGTGCTGCACCGCGGTATAAAAGCTGCCGGTCGATGCGCTGGGCGAGACTGCGCTCCTGGAGCAGGAGGATCACACTCCCCTCGTCCGCGGCCGGCGTGAGGGTTACGTCGGCGAGCCGCTCGCCAAGCCTGGGGGTTGTAAGGTCGACGTTGCGTTCCGCGATGGAGGCGCCGCGTTCGCGCGCCTGCTGCACGAGCTGCAGCAGCGGGCTCCCGAACGGGAGAAGCTCGGTGAGGGTCTGTCTTAAGAGCAACCCCACACCCATGGCGAAAAACTGCTCGGCCGCCTGATTGGCGTAAAGCAGCTGCTCCTGCGCCCCAACCATGATGATGGGCATGGGTAGAACGCTGGCGATGCTGGCGATAAGCCCTTCACGCACTTGATAAAATCCAATTATGTTGCAGTGCACATGCCTACACTTTGGGCATTCATAACCCATGCCTAATGAATGAGCAATCGCCCAGACAGGAAATCGTCCCCTTTCCACAAAAACTTGTGCCGGATAGACAGAAGAATGACCGCAACACTTGCCTTGATCGTCGCCGCGGGACGGGGTGAACGCGCCCAGGAGGCGAATTCGGCGGCGCCGCCCAAGCAATATCGGCTGCTTGGCGGAAGACCCGTGCTGCGCTGGGCGGCGGAGGCCTTCCTGGCTCATCCGGCAGTTTCGGCCGTCCAAGTGGTGATTCGCGAAGAGGACCAAGCGGCCTATGAGGCAGCGGCGGCCGGGCTTTCCTTGCTGCCTCCGGTCATCGGTGGTGCGACGCGGCAGGACTCAGTGCGGCGGGGGCTCGAAGCGTTGGCGGAGGCAGCACCCGACGGCGTACTGATCCACGATGCGGCCCGGCCCTTTGTTTCGGCGGCGCTGATTGCCCGTGTGGCCGCAGCGCTGCAGAGGGCCGATGCGGTTCTCCCGGTGCTTGGGGTCGCCGATACGCTGAGGCGTGACACGGGCGAGGGCTACGCCATCGAGCCGCGCGAGAATTTGCTGCGCGCCCAGACGCCGCAAGGGTTCCGCTTTGTCCCGATTCGCGATGCCCATCGGGCATGGTCGCATGTGAATGTGACGGACGATTTCGCGCTTGCCGAGCGCGCGGGGCTTTCGCTGGCCACGGTGCCGGGCGAAGAGGTCAATCTGAAACTCACGACGAATGACGATTTCGTGCTGGCCGAGCGGCTCGCGTCTTCCGCGTTGGGCGATATCCGCACCGGCACGGGCTACGACGTGCACCGGTTCGGATTCGGGGATCACGTCTGGCTCTGCGGCGTGAAGGTGCCCCACGGGTTCGGGCTGATCGGCCATTCCGACGCCGATGTGGGGCTGCACGCGCTCACCGACGCCATTCTGGGCGCGATCGCGCGCGAGGATATCGGTGCGCATTTTCCGCCTACGGAGGAACGCTGGCGGGGTGCGCCCTCGCATGTGTTTCTCGCCCATGCGGCATCGCTGGTGCGCGAAGCGGGCGGCGTCGTTTCCCATGTCGATGTGACGCTCATCTGCGAACGGCCAAAGGTGGCTCCGCACCGCGATTCCATGCGCGTGCGCGTGGCCGAGATCCTGGGAATCGAACGCACACGGGTCAGCGTAAAAGCCACCACCACCGAGGGACTCGGCTTCGCCGGCCGGCGCGAAGGCATCGCCGCGCAAGCCGTGGCTACCGTCCGGCTGCCGGGATGACGCCGTTTTCAACCCGGTTGGCTACGGTTTTCGGGATCGGCTGGTTTCCGTTCGCGCCCGGCACGGCGGCCTCTTTCGTGGCGCTTCCGCTTGGCTGGATACTCATCCGGTTCGGCTGGCAAAGCGCCCTCGTCGGCGCCGGGTTGGCGATGCTGATCGGCATCTGGGCGTGCGGGCTTCATGCGCGCAAAGCCGGGCGCCACGACCCTTCCGAATGCGTGCTCGACGAGGTCGCCGGCCAGTGGACTGCGCTTCTTCCCATAGCGCTGATGGGCCGCGGAGACGATTGGCGTCCCTTCGCGATGGCGTTCCTGCTGTTCCGGCTGTTCGACATCACCAAGCCCTGGCCGGTTGCGCGCGCGGAACGCCTGCCGGGCGGATTGGGGATCATGGCGGACGATATCGTGGCGGGGGCATTCGCCGCGGCTATCCTCTACGGCACGCTCGCAATAAGGCTGGTGTGATGTTCTCCGATTCCATCCTGCGATTGGCAAAATTGCTGCTCGAGGAAGCGCGCACGCAGGGGCTCCATGTCGCCACCGCAGAAAGCTGCACCGGCGGATTGATCGCCGCCGCGCTGACGGAAATTCCAGGATCGTCCGATGTGGTGGATCGGGGCTTCGTGGTCTACACAAATGAGTCCAAGGTCGAATTGCTGGGCGTGCCCGAAGGCATGATCGCCGCGCACGGTGCCGTGTCGGAAGAAGTCGCCCGCGCGATGGCGGAAGGCGCGCTCCGGCATTCACGCGCGCAATTGGCAGTCTCTTGCACCGGGATTGCGGGCCCCACAGGCGGCACGGCCACGAAGCCGGTGGGCCTGGTGCATATTGCCGCCGCGCGGATGGGCCAGACCACGCTGCATCTCGAATGCCGCTTCGGCGATATCGGCCGCGAGAACGTGCGCGCACGCAGCGTCGAGGAAGGGCTTAAGCTGCTCCTCCAGCTTCTTTAGAACTGTGGAGCGCCTTCGCGCGCACGACAAAGGCCTCCGCCATGCGGCTCGCGACATAGCCAAAGGCGATACCCGCGACCGCGGAGAGGAGTACGTTCTTGAAGGCGAAATCGATCAGAAAATGCACCTCCGAACCGCGCGTCAGCGGGACGAAGCGCCAGCGTGTGTCCAATCGCTTGAACGGCCCTTCGACATGGCGGGCTTCGATCGTGCGCCGTTCGGGGTCGAGCTTCACCGAGCTGACATAACGCTCGTGCAGCCCCTGGTAGGAGATGAACATTTCGGCAGTGATGTATTCGAGGTTGCCCTCTTTCTCGCGCTTCTTCACTACGAGCCTGGAACACCAGGGCAGGAATTCCGGATAGCGCTCCACATCGGCGACGACGGCAAACATTTGCTCGGCCGTGTACGGAAGAACGCGGGTTTCCTGATGAAGAGGCATAAACGGTTGTTACGTTCGCGCCGCCCGGGCCGCGCGCAGCCGCTCGAAATCCTCGCCCGCGTGGTATGAGGAGCGGGTCAGCGGGCTTGCCGACACCATCAGGAACCCCTTCGCGCGCGCGATGCTTTCCAGCGCCTTGAATTCGTCCGGGTTCCAGAAGCGGTCGACCGCCGCATGTTTCCGGCTCGGCTGCAGATATTGCCCGATGGTCAGAAAATCGACCCCTGCTGCCCGCAGATCGTCCATCACCTGCATGATCTCTTCGCGCGTTTCGCCCAATCCCACCATCAGGCCCGATTTCGTGAACGCGTTCCCGTCGATCTCCTTCACGCGTTCCAAAAGGCGCAACGAGACGAAATAGCGCGCGCCCGGTCGGACCGAAAGATAGAGCCGCGGCACGGTTTCGAGATTGTGGTTGAAGACATCGGGCGGTGCGGCCATCACCGTCTCGATGGCGCCCTCCTTGCGGAGGAAATCCGGCGTCAGAATTTCGATGGTCGTCTTCGGCGAATGGGCGCGGATGGCGCGCACCGTCGCCGCGAAATGGGCCGCCCCGCCGTCCGGGAGGTCGTCGCGGTCGACGGACGTAATCACCACATGGGCAAGCCCAAGCTCGGCCACAGCGCGGGCGACATTCTCAGGCTCGCCGGAATCGAGCGCGCCCGGCAGGCCCGTCTTCACGTTGCAGAAGGCACAAGCCCGCGTGCAAGTGTCCCCCATGATCATCATGGTGGCGTGCGACTTTTCCCAGCACTCGCCGATATTGGGGCAGCCTGCCTCTTCGCAAACGGTGTGGAGTCCGTTAGCGCGCACGATATCGCGGGTCCGGACATAGCCCCGCCCCACCGGCGCCTTGACCCGGATCCAATCGGGTTTCCGGGGCAGAGGCGTATCGGGCCTGTTGGCCTTTTCCGGGTGGCGGGGTCTGGCCGCACCGGCGGTCGAGTCGTAGACGACGGTCATGGCGCCATTCCTAACCGCTGGCGGTCAGGAAATCACCCCCTCCGGCGCGCCCCCCGCGCTTTGCGCCAGACCGGACGGGAAACGCGTTCCCCCGCGGTTCCCGCCCGGACTAGCTCCCCAGGGACGCCTTCAAAGTCAGCATATAGCTCCGTGGCGGCATGAAGAAATATTGGTCGGTGCTCATCAGTCGGTTGGCCACGAAAGACGAATCGTTCTCGGTGATGGCGAGGATGCTCCGGCTGTCGAACGCGTTGTAAATACCGAGGCTCAATTCGAACTGGCCGAAATCGTAACCGAGCGTAACGTCCATGTTGTTGTAGGTATGGACCTTGTAATTGGGATTGTTGGCGGTGTCCGACCATTGCGGCCCGACCATCTTGTCGATGATCGACAGTTTGACGCCTTCGTGCTTGTAGATAAGACCGCCTGCGGTCGTCCACAGCGGCGCCTGCTTCAGCCAGAGGCCATTGGACCTCGACGAATTGATCGATCCGTTGATGAAGACCGCGAGCCCCCGCAGTCTGCCGTTCATGATGTCGTCGCCAAAGGCATAGGTGGCTTCGCCCTCGACGCCCTTGTACAGCGCCTGGCCGGTATTGACCGCGCAAGTGTCCCCGGACAGACCGCCAACCAGATTGCAGTTCTCAAACACGATATTATTCTTGACCGGGATGTAATACACATCGCCATCGACGGTGAAATTGTCGGCGTAAAATACCGTGCCGACCTGATAGTTGGTGGTGGTCTGCGCTTTCGGAAAGGTTTCGACGGTCGTCTTTTGCTCGAACGCCGTGATGTCCGGAACGTAGATGCCCTGGGCGTACTGGGCATAAACACTCCATGACGGCCGGATTTTGTAATTGGCTTCGAGGAACGGCAGCGTGCGGGTCGTCTTGAACTCGCCGCTGTAAGGCTTGAGCAATTTCGGTTCGACGGCCGAGCGCGTGGAATGCGTCCAATCGATGTATTTCACACCGGGCGTGACGGTCAGCCCCTCGAGCGGCTTGATCTCCAATTCGAGGAACGGCTCGTATTGATGCCAGCTCGAATGTTCGAGCAATTCGGCGTAGCCGTTGTAGCGGGTATTTCCGTGGCCGGCGGTGAGGACCGCTTTCCCGGTCGCGGCGAGCGATGAATCCTGACAGCTGGAGCCGTCCTGATACCAGGGATTGATGTTGTTCGCGATGCAGGCCGTCATATCGTAATCGAGGCGTGCGCGCTGCGTGGAGGCGGCTTCCCACCAAACGCCCGCGCGGACCTGGCCCGTGACCGAGCCCAACTGGTAATCGTCGTAAAGGCGGAACACGTCGCCCCAGACGCGGTAGGCGTTGAGCTTGCTGTAGCCCGGTACGTCGCTCGTCTTCTTGACGCCATTGACGATGGGTGAGTTCTTGCCGCCCTGACCTTCGGCGGTGTTGGCGTTGATGTCGGCAATGGTCTGAGTGATGTTGCGGGCGGAGAACGTCTCGTTCACATAGGCATAGGTATAGGCCTGATTGTCGATCTTCACGGCGTCGGTGAGATTGCCGCGCAGCCGGACATAGTCCATGTCCGTCCACTTGTCGGTTACGTTGTAAGGAACATAGGTCGACAGCGCCGGATTGTCGTTCTGAAGGGCGAAATTCTT
>Ga0265334_10000871_pt1 | contig 15118 bp, 18 predicted proteins | sample 42023metaG_FD_192442 | JGI IMG/M metagenome (GOLD analysis project Ga0265334, IMG submission 192442) | Rhizosphere microbial communities from Carex aquatilis grown in University of Washington, Seatle, WA, United States - 4-20-23 metaG | ecosystem: Host-associated > Plants > Roots > Rhizosphere... | reverse complement strand
CGAGGCGCAGGTCCTCTCGGGAGTCGGCGTCTGGAGCTTTGCGAGGTTCGCCGGCGATGGCTCCGCGGCGCTCTTCAAACGCACCGCCCGCACGCTCCTGCACGAGATCTCGCACCTCTTTGGCCTGGACCACTGCGTCTATCACGAGTGTCTGATGAACGGCGCCATCGACATCGATGAGGCAGACACTCAGCCGCTGCATGCGTGTCCTGTGTGCCTGCGGAAGCTACACTCGTGCCTCAGCCCCGACCTGCACAGTCGATACGCGGCGCTGCAAAGCGCCTTCTCCCAAGCAGGGATGTCGGAAGAGGCATCCTGGTGCGGCCAGCGCGCAGCCGAGTTGTCAGTCCACGCGCGGACAGGCTAAGTAACAGCAAAGAGGACGATGTCGAGTTGGCTGTTCTGCGCGTATGCGCCGAAGAAAAGGACGCGACAACCCAACCACGTCTACTCGTATCTGTACAGTTACCAGTACGCTCGTGCACGGAGACGCGGACGAATGCAGCGTTGGACACAAAAACATTTAGCGGACAGTGAGAACGAGGCGGTCGATCGTACGTCACGACAGCTGTGCCAGCCCAAAACGTGCCGCGCGGACGTCTCCTGCTTTAAAGAAGTAACTCGAGCATCTGTTTGCGACACGACGTACCAGAGGCAGGGTCGAGACTTCTCGGCAGCTAGGGACCTGGGGTCGTTTCCGGAAAATCCGACTCGTCAGAATGACCCGCGAATGCAGCGCGCTGATCGACAAAGACACCACCATCCTGCGCCCTGCCCTGAGAATCCTGCCAGGCGAGCGCCTCGAAGCTTTCGCCTTCATCATACGCGTAGACGGTGAGCCGGGGGAACACGACCTGGCAGTGGCTCCGCAGAGTGTTCAAGTCGTGCGGGATGGTCTGGCAGTCGCCCGCGTCACCCCCGTACACGGTCAGCTGCTCCAGCAACGGGCAACCCGACGCTGTACCGGCCAGACAGTCGAACGTCGACGAGGGGGCACCTTGGAACACACAGCCGGCCACGTCCAGGCTGCGCAGCCCAGGGTGGGACACAGCGGCACACAGGCTGAAACCGTCCAACGTCATCGACACCAGGCCGCACGGTAAACAGGGCATCCCGCGCCAGGGACACGGCGCCCGAGGCGGCCGGCCAAAGACTCGTCCCGCCGTGAGGTGGACAATGGTAAGGGACCTCAGCGAACTCGCCAGGGCGAGCTTTGCGTCGGCGCCGTCTGGAAAAGCCTCGTCTGAAGCGCGCGGCGGCAGAACGACAGTCAGCTTGCGCAGGCACGAGAGCGAGCAAAGAGAAGCCCAAGACACGGCGGCACCATCGCATTCGTGGCCCAGCACGAGGGTGTGGAGGCTGGCCGGCAGGTCGGCGTCCCTGCTCCCGCGCTCGGCCACGTCGAGACAGATTCGAAAGAGGAACCGCAGCGCAGGAGGGAGGGCAGGAAGCCGGACATACGTGCAGCTCAAGGACAGGAGCGTCTCCGGCAGCGGCTTCGAGAAGGACATCCGGGCCAGGCGCGCGTCCAGCAAAGAGGGGGGCAGCGACCCGCAATCGGTGGCCGACAGCGCACACCCGTCGAGATCGAGCCGGCGCAGAGACGCCGGTAGACTGGGCAAAGGCAACGTGTCGTGCTCGGCACAGCATCTGGCGTCCTCGTCCTGCCCGACATCGACCGCGCAGTGACACGCATCCATGCGCCGTCGGCTCCAGCCAACCCTGAGCGCGAGCAGCTGCGGGGGAAGCACGCAGCCGGCCAAGAGACCGCGGTCCGGCGGTATCTCGTGGAACCACAAGTGGACCGTGGTCAGCGACTCGAGTTGCACAAGGGGTACGACAGAGGCCGCCCGGCGAACGCTCGGCAGGAAGACGCTGCGCAGAGACGGGGAGCGGAAAACGGGCGGATCCGACGGCACACGGCGCGGCTCGCGATAACCAAACGAAACAAGATTCGAGAAACCGCCGAGGTCCGGGGGAATCCCCACGCTACCACCGTCGCAGTCGACGAACCACGTGAAAACATTCACCTGCGCTCGCCATGCACTCGGACGCGCCGACAGCCACGCGGTCACATTCCCGAGAAACAGCGGGTCGTCGAGCAGGTCATCCTTCGTAAAGTGCAGGGCTCGAAGACCGCGGCAACAGAACGTACGGTTCCAGAGACGGTTGACCATGGCGCCAGATGAAACGACATCGACCGTTTCCATGTACGCAGACACCTTGAAAAGATAGGACAGAATATGAGAAATGACGAGGTCACAGTCAGCACAAAGAACGCGCGTGGAGTCGTCACGGTCAAGGAACAGAAACAAGGCGAGCGCGACGACCCAGCCGTACTGCACCTCGATGAGGAGGAAGGTCGGTGCTCTGGCAAATGGACGCGCCACAGTGGCTCTCAGTGCATCGTCACAAGGATCACCTATCGGTGCGGCTTCGTCGGTGCGCCGCAGTTGCGACATTCTCGCTGATGCTGTGGTCATAAAATCACGATTTATTTCATTGTGCATTGAGAGAATCAGATCTTCAACCACAAACAAACCAATCAGACAACTTGGGCGCAGAAGATCACTGGCGGCATCCTCGATCGGTCACTCGGGATCCACGCCGGCGAATGTCTGTCCGGCAAACGCGTGCCCGCTGTACGCCCAAACGAGCGGCAGCAACTCGCGAACGGGCATCAGGCTCAGCAAACGGTCCTCGACCTCGAACCTGCTGGCGCTTCGACGGGCGCAGATGCCTTCAAGAAGGCGCGCGGACCCGTGGCAGCAGCCCCTGTCGAGCAGCCATCCAGCCGCCGCCTCGATGTCAGCCGCTGCCCGGTCCGTTCCGAGGACCGCCTGCAGCAAGGGCACCGGGCACGTCCGCCAATCATCCCCGACAATGCCCTCGCACAGGACATCGGCGAGCGGCCAGCAGACCCGGCAAGCGGTGATCACGGCCGTGACGACCGCCAGCACTTCGACCTTGTCCCCGAGTGCCAATCCGCCGGCGGCCAACCGCAGCGCGGCAGGTGACGGGCTCAAGCCTGCGAGCAGACCGCTCTGTTCGGCCGCCACTGCCCGCACGCCCTCGACGGCGACGAGGCCTCCAGAGTCGCGTGCCCTCTCAGCATCGCCTGCCTCCACAGCCCCGCGACGATCGACAGCAGCAGCGCGAGCTCTGGTCCCGGCAGAAGCCCGGCGCAGTGCAGCCGACGCAAGACGTCGGGCCGGTTGGCATGGAGTCTCCCGACCAAGGTCAGGCCGGGGCAGCACCGGGCGTCCTCGACACGGCCCCGGTCCAGACAGACGCAGCTCAGCTCGGCCGCCCGTTCCCAAACGCGCCGGAGGGCGGGTCCAGACAGAGCTTCGACCGGCCAGGCCGACAGAATAGCGTCCGCGAGCCAGTCCTCGTCGCCGCAGGGCCCGCCCGCGGAGAGCACAACGAGAGCACGCGAGGCGTCGGAAGCGGTCAGGGCCTGAGCACCGCACAAGCGGAGCATGTCGTGCTCCGCCGCTCTGCCCGTGAGCAGGGCAACAGCCGGAACGAAAAAGGCTGGCACGAGTGTCGCCGCCCTGAGACCCGCAGCCAGGGCCGTACCTCTCAGCCACGGGTGTAAACGGTAGAACGTATAGAGCGCGTCAGAACGCGCCGAGAGCTCGCTCGAAAGAAACAGCATGTGCGCCTCCCATGACAGGGTGCCGTCGCCTCCAGCGCCGACGCACGCGGCGCAGCACCCGAAATCGTGGAGAATCGACGGCGCCTCGTGGGACCCATCAGGCCGAACTCGCGGTTGGAGCATGCCGGACGAAGACGCAAGGGGTTTTTTTAAGTCGAAACCACGAATGCGCAGCCGACGATGACAAGTCGACCCATAGGTTCTCGCACGAGAGAGGGGAGGAAAGGGGAAAAAAAGAGAAAAACAAAAAGCAGCTAGCGACCATTCAGTTGCTTGCCGCGGGCGCGCGGCGATGCCACCGCGCTTTGTCTTACTGGAAGATGACGACGGAGACCAATTCGAGGTGGACACGACCACCACGATTGGGGACGGTGCGACGGCCAACGTCCTGGCTGGTAGGGTGTGCGGGACGGCGACGCGCCTGGCGCTGAAGCGGATAGAGCTCCGGTCCACGGAGATCGCTGCCGCCGTCCGCAGAGAGGTCGCAGCTCTGCGCGCCATCGGCTGCCATCCGAACGTCGTACGGCTGAGGTCGACGCGCGGTGCGTGGAAAGCCCGTGCGGGCGAGGAAAAGCTCGGCCAGCACGTGTGGCTCAACCTCGAATTCTGCTCGGGCGGCTCGATCGAGTCGGCGCTGTCGCTGCCCTTGTCCGTCGGGCGGCTCAGGTGCGTGCTCGCCCAGGTGGCCGACGCGTTGGCGGCCGTGGCGGCGGCCGGTTTCGCGCACTGCGACGTCAAGCCGAGCAACCTGCTGTTGCTCCGCGAGCGCGACGACGACAAGCACGGCGAACCTGACGACGACGACGCCTCGTCGTCGTCATCACCCACCCGTTCACCGTCGTCCTCTTCTGACCCAGGCGAGAGCCCTGGCTCGGACACTGGCTCGTCTTCCGACGACGGCGCTTCGTCTCCAGCCTCCTCCTCGCCGGGTGCCGCCGCCGATACCGCCGGCGCGTCCCCCGTCGTCGTCGTGCCGGCACCGCACCCCACGAGCGAGGACAATGAGAAGGAACGGGCCGATGGGCCACCAGCCGCGGCGGCGCCGAAACGTGGATGCCGGTGCGGCTGCGGTTGGAGGGTCAAGCTCGCCGACTTTGGGTTTGCGAGGCCGCTCGAGCCGTACACCAAGCGCCGCGTGGAGGGCACCGTGAGGTACGTCGCCCCGGAGATGATGGTGCCGAGCAGGAACCCGGCCGCGGCCGACTCGTGGGCCTTTGGCGCCCTGGCGTACGAGCTGGCGACCGGCACCTACCTGTACGATTTTCCCGGCTCCGAGGACTGCACGCTCAAGGCCTTCGCGGCGCGCATTTTCCGGGACGTCATCAGCGACGCGCCGGTGCCGCTTCCGGATCTGCGTTCCGACGCGCCTCCCGCGGCTCAGGCGTGGCACAAGCTGCTCCAGGACGTTCTGAGAAAGGATCCCGCTCAACGGCTAACGCCGGCACTCATCCACGCTCATCCTTTCTTCTGTACGCTGGTGTGACGGCTCCCTCTCACGGGGCGGGCGAACGGCGACGGCAGTGTACGGCAAATTCGGATACGGCGTCCAAGGGACCGTGCCAACCGACAGGAGGACGCCTCGCAGGACGGAAATCAACGCCGGCGCCTGGTGCGTCCGGACAGCAACGATGCCCTGGTGTGCGCACCTGGCGAGTGATCAAAAAAAACCAAGAAGCGGGCATCCCAAAGCGTCTCAGTAGGAGATATGCGGCCAACACGCACACTGCCAGGAGCACCGCTTGAAGAAGCCGCACCGACAAGGCGAGTCGATCGCTCAACGTGTCGGCCGACCTGTCGACGGAAGACGTTGCGAAAGCTGGGACATCCACAGGCTCGATGTCGATACGGAGCAACGCAGGAGACGGGAGAGGGGCAAGCGCAGCGTCAATGTCACACTACCTCTGGAATCGGGTCCGCCAGCACAGAGGAGGGCTACAGACAGATGGTATCTGCTAATAAGTAGCAGCCATACAGGATTTTGAGATGCTGCTAACTGCTAGTAGCAGCGGTGGGCAAACGAGGGGCGCTGTCTGCTACCTGCTAAAAACACTCTAATTTTCCGCCAGAATCCCCACGAGTTGACCGTCGAAATCTGGCGGAGCTCACCTTAGAGTGCCTAAAAATTTTCTCCATCATTGTGAGGTTTCATTCAGCTCTTGCTACATCATCGGGTTTTCTCGAATTGAACGAAGCTGGAGCCAGATGTTTTTGCCGTTAGATCTTCATCTCATTGAGTATGACCGGTCGTGGAAATTCTCTGATATTGCATAACATTTCGTGCTCTTTTGTTCTATATATGACCACCAATGATTGTCTGTACTGTTACGCTCAGTATCGCGCGTCTATGTTGACGTTCAACATCGTTCTCTCGATTTTCACTCTGCCTCAACCCCAAGGCATTTCTCGTCGAGATTCCAAGCATGGCAGTGTCAAGAATTGACTAACAGTGATGATGTGTTTCGTTGTTGCAGTTTAAAACAAACGCCTGATTAAAATTCGAACTCGCAAGAAGTCGTGAGCTCCTGCCTAAGGCTGCCTTGGAACAGCGGTAAGCTGCCCGCGCCCCGCTGCTAACTGCTAAAATTTTAGCAGATACCATCTGTCTGTAGCCCTCATCTGTCTGTAGCCCTAATGCCCGTGGGCGTTGCCATTGCTCTTGTGAGAGGCATCTTGGCACCGCTTGACGGCGCGCGGTCTCGGCTCACTCGGCTCGACTTGGATGGGTCAGTGTGCTTTTCCCCCTGTTTCTCACAGTTTTATCCGGCATCGCGGCTTTGCGGTGGTCGCAGGTGGTCGATCCAGGCATGCCGACCATCAATCTCATCGCCAAGTGTAGTCGACTCGAACGGCTCTCGCTCAGGGACTCGGATATTACAGGTTCTTTTTTTTCGTTGTCTCTGTCTGGTCGCGCGCGGAAACCGTGGTCCGCCCGTCCAGGTCTCGACTCTTCGACCATGGACGAATCGATGGTCCATGCTGCTGCCAGGGTTGTGGATGTGGATGTGGGCCAGCCGTACCACCACCGGTGGGCGCTGCCGCATCGCGTCACCACAACCGCCTGGTCGATGAAGACGCGGCAGATGCGGATGTGGACGAGGGCAATCGGGTCGGCTCGTGGACGATTGACGAAGGGGCGCCGGCGATGATCGACGATTTCTTGTCTTGAGCCTCTTTCGTTGGGGCGCTGCTGTGGGCCCGGTCGGCATTCCAGTGTTGTTGCTAAAAATGGTGAGAAGAGACTTTGTACTACTCGAGAGATTGTCGTACAGGACCGCCGCCGGAGCGCGGCTAGCAAGCAGCCTTCGTGTCTGTCTCGGAGGCTGCCGCCACCGAGGAGAGGAGGGGAAGACGAGGTAGCAGCGCATCCCCGCGTTGGGAGCGATACGCAAGAAGTTCGGACAACGACAAGGTGAGGCAGATCAGAAAATTCAAAACAAAGAAAGAGTGCACCCCATCGTCAGCTCCGAGGATGAGGTGGCAGCTCACGTGGCCACCCAAGACCCACAGCAGCGCTTGGAGGCAGCGACACGCAAAAATCGTTTCCATCATCGCACGATCACAACACCTCCGGATTGCATCCACCTCTGTCTCATCGGGCGACCAATCAAGGCCAGAAAGCGAATTCTTCTTTCCGTTGCCACCGACGAAGATTTCGTAGCATCCGTCCACAAGTCGAAACAAACGCACCGACGACGACGACGACGACGACGGCTTCCTTCGCAACTTGGCCAGGACCCCGACTTCCCACGGCACGTTGTGCGAGGGCTGGAAGTCAGTGAGAACCTCGACGACACGCTCTGGATAGTAGACAGCACCATGCAACTGTTTGGTGAACTTCAAGTGCACCGCCGGGAAGCAAAGGCGAGACCGAGGTCGTTGATGAATGCGCGCAAACTCGACGAACAGGTAGAGGCAGATTGTGGCATCCAAAATGCTCCTCGTTAACGTAGACCACGGCACGCCCCAATGTACAAGGCAACAGCATGTTTGAAGGGCCGCAGCCAGCGCAACGAGAGCCCCACCCGCGAGGTGCCTCGATCTGGACCGCTCCAACAAGTGAAAACGTGTCGAGGAAAAGAGCCAAACATCCCAACACATCAGGAGAACTGTCGACCCAACGAACACCGCGGGTCCTCTTGTTGTCCAGCCTAGCCGCAAGATTGGCGGACGGTGCACGGACAAACGTACCGAGCAGGGCAAATGCCGCAAACCCAAGTGAGACCCAGGCTCCCACAGACTGTTTCACTGGAGACGGCGGCGAATGTGATGGCACCGCTGCAATGACACATGGTGAACTGGCGGGGCAAGCCGTACATTTCAGAAATTGTCGCGATGTTTGGTGTACAGTGATGACCCGAGTTCCGTCGTGGATTCGAAATGGGATCGCGCGAATCGGCGTAGGTGCGTCAACAAAAGCTGCGGTCAGGTTATTTTTGGAGAAAATGGGGGATGCATCACGACCAACGACGTCATCTGCCTTGTTGGTTGGCCACAGCATCACCCGAGACTGGATAGAGGCACGGTCTTTCCGAAGCCAGTCTTCGACGAACACGACTGCGCTTTCACTGGCTGAACGACCATTGCAAAAAAAAACACCGCATGCGTACGCACCTACGCACGGCGTTTCTCCCAAACTCAACAGTTCCGTGCAATCGTGCCATTCCGCATCATGCATGTCCTGAACACACGTGGGTCGAACGACAACACAAGGCCCAGGCGATGTCAACTCACGACGAGTAGCGTTCACGATCTCTTGGGGGCGCTGACTCCCCGGCGGGTTCAGATTCCGACTCGTCTCTCAACATTGTGGAGAGAAACCTTCGGTGTGCAGCAGAGAAGAAAAGGACCGAATTAAGGAGAAGAGAAGCCAGCAACACATACACTTCTCGCCAGTTATTAAAAACATGTCATCGCGAAGAAACACGGGCTGGCGCCACGGTCTGTCCAGATCCGCGAATGTTGGCGCCGAGACAGGGACTCACAACGGCAAGACACCCCTCGGTCGCCCCTATGTGACAGCGAAGCTCGTTCCGTACCTCACGCAGAGAGACGCGGCGAGGCTAGGGCTGGTCGCACGCGACACTGCGAAGACACCCGCGGAGAAGGCCAGACAGTGCGCGCGGGACACGGCAAATGGGCAGTCGTGCTGGGTCGGCGCGCCGCCACTCTGGCTGCGGCGACTACTGCGCATCGGACGAGAACTGCCTGGCGTGGGTGGGACCGCTGCTGGCGCGTCTGGAGGCGGCCGACGAGGTCACCGTCACCATCTACGTCGACCAGCGACCAACCGTGGTCATTGCGTTTCCGGTCCGGGAAGTCGGTGTCGAGTTGCTCCGAACGACCGTAACAAGCGAAGGCGAGAAGGACTGGCAACAGGACGACGACGTGGAAGACGAAGATCGAGAAGATCGCGCAGCTGGGGACGTCCAGAGTCGCGTCGTCGTGGCTGTCGAACACCGGGCGAGAACAGGGGAAAAATGGGCAGCGGTGAAAGAGGGCGGAGTCTCGCGTGTGCCACGCGTTCGCCCAGCACAATTAATGTGCGACAGGTACACGCAACTGCGCCGCCGCGGGAGCCTTGCAAACCTCGAGCAATGGTCGATCGCAGTCACCGTGGACTTTTCTCACAACGAACACGTCAGCCAGAGACTCAAGCAGTCACTCGTCACGGAAGCACGCGCGCGACGTCAGCACGTCTACCATGCCGAGTTCCGCGTTCGCGATGGCGAACACAGAGAAGTCCAGCTGGACTTCAGTGCTCGGAACAAGACTATGACTTGTCCAAGATCACTGCGGTCATACTCTTGCGCGGCACGGTGGAAGAAGGAGAAGACGCAGACAACGGCGTACGAGCACCAGCTGTTGCTATCGCCACGTCGGATGATGATGACGACGAGTATCTGGCGTCCTTGGGAGCAGCAGTGACAAGCCATCCCGAGTAGAAAATCCACGGAGATCTTGTGCGTACCAGCATCCGGCCATCGTGAACCAGCCGCGAGAGTTCCGTACAGTATCTTTCTTTGGCGGCGCTTTCTCTGCCTGATCTCCACTAAAATCCTGCCCCCTGGCGAAGGGAACCCTCCGATCTAGAATGGCGCAATGCAGGCGGTTGGCGCAGCAGCACAAGACACGCACAGAAGCGCTGTTTCAGACGGCGCTGGCCACCGCAATCAAGAGGGACTACAGCGCGGCTCTGGCAGCAATCGCAGAGCTGCTGAGTCAACAGCCTTCAAGAGAGTTCGAGCAAGAGGCCAAGCGCGAGCAATCGCGCATCGTCTCGTCCGCCGAGAGCAGGAAGTTTGAGAAACGCCACATCGCCGTCACGGTCAGACAGCGCGTGCCGGCACTCAAGCTGCGCGCCCTGGTGTGCTTTGAGCTCGAACGGTGGGGCGAGGCTCGGGCGGCTGCGGAGGAGGTCGTGGCGCACGGTCTGCTCTCGTGGATTTGTTTCGCGATGGAAACTGGTCGCGGAGCATCGCGTGCGCGAGCGTCGCTCTGAACCTGACCAGCGGCACTGGTATGCCCCTCCCAAATATTCTTCTATGCACGTTAACGATACTCCGAATCCTGAAAAGACCACGGATTCTGACGCGTAGGTGGGCTATTACTTTTCGCCGGGAATATTTCGGAGGGGCCTAAGCGGCAGCGACGGCCGGATCGCATCGTTGCGGACGAAGTCGCGCCACGAATGGCAGAACCCGATCACTGTCCACCTCTCGATGGGCTGTTCGATGGTTCGCCTGGGCCTGGTTGATTTCGACGAGCCCGACGAAGTCTTTGAGAACTGCGTCGCACAGCTCGAGGACTGGCTCGCCTTGACCCACGATGAATCGCCCACGCTGCCATCGGCCGAGATCTGCCTGCCGGTCGCACACGATCTGGTCCGCCAAGTCAGGGACCGAAAGCAGCTGGTCTGTGCAGTCTTGCTCCCCTTGCTCGACGCCGACTGGTGACCGCTCTGCCACAGTGCTACAGCTCTCCACGTCAGCGTCTGATCACGTCGGACTAGTCGCTATCGACTCGAGCGATCGTGGTGAAGTGGCATCATCGATCCTTCCCAAGGATTGGTCCGGGGTTCGATTCCCCGCGATCGCACTTGTTTTTTGTTTTGGCTGGAGAACGGATTGGCGTCACAAGGCTCCTGTCGCGGTTTGTCCAGCTGCAGAGACTCGACCTCTCGTGTCATCCGGAACTGCGCCGGGAGGTCGGAGACTGTGCGATCGTCTTTGCGCCACTCGTACTTTCGAGGCGATTCCTCCTCGTCGTGATCGTCCCCGCTCGACGCCACCAGCGGTCGCCTCGTGGACGCGTCGTGCTGTCGGTGACACGGTCAGCTATGCAATCCGACAGTTTGACGCCGACTACTGTGCGGGATATGCCCCTCCCAAATATTCTTCTATGCACGTTAATGGTACTCCGAATCCTGAAAAGACTACGGATTCTGACGCGTAGGTGGGATATTACTTTTCGCCGGGAATATTTCGGAGGGGCCTAGTGCGGGATCAATCAAGTGGTCACCTTGGAGAAGTATCCAAGACGAAGGTGAAGAGATGGATGCCGTCAGGCCGTCAGGCCGCCAGTGTTGTAGAAGACACAGCTGCTGCGCTGTGCCACGCCTCGAACACCAGTTTTCCCAGCGCGTCGTAACCTGTAGGTGTCAGGTGCAGACCGTCTTCATCGAAGAGCTCTGGGCGCACGCTGCCTTGGAGATCCACGTCCGAGTTCACCACTACCGTGACAACGCCGCCTGGCCGCCGCGCATCGCCGTACGTGTCGCGCAGCGCTCTATTGTGGCCGCGCTTGCGTTCCGTGGTCCACGCGGAATCGACCGGGCACGCGGGGAGCGCGCACAGAAGCAACTGTCGACACCCTCTTCTCTCCAGTTCGCGCGCGATCAGCCCGATGACAGCAAAGACCTCAGACTGCGTGTGACCAGCGTCGATGTCGTTGACGCCGACGAACACGCACGCTGCGTCGCAGCGCAGCGAGTTCGCCACGGTTCTCAAGCGGCGCAGTACGTCGGAGCCCAGTTCGCCGTTTTCGGCCATCACTACGGCCACGAGCCCAGAGTGTGACCGCGCCAGCTGTTTCTGCAGCTCCAGTGCGTACGGGTGTTCCTTCTTGCCATCACAGCAATATCCTCTAGTGAAAGAGTTACCGAGCAGCCAGAAGCTCATGCTTTTTGCGTGAATGGCGCAGGGTAGAGTCGGTACAAGTTGTTGACGCTCCTTCTTTCTCTGCTCGTCGGCTCTTCGAGCCCAGGATCACAACAACGCAAGTGACATAGATCACGCAAGTCGTGACAGTTGCGAGTTTACCAGTTCCATGGCATGTTAATCCGGCCTGGAAAGGTTTACTGCGCTCGTCACGATTACGCTCTGCCGCAGCTGACTGTACGCGCTGTCGCGCAAGACAGCTGGCTCGTCACACCAGATCTTGCTCGAGTCAATCAGACGTGTCCCCAGTCCACATGCGCGACCGTGGTGAAGTGGCATCTTCGGCCCTTCAAGGTTCGATTCCCTGTGGTCGCACGTTACTTTTTTGCGGTTGGACGCCGCGCGCTGTGGGTCGGCGACAGCAGTCGCGGCCCACACATCACGATGGAGTCGGGAGCACGCAGGTCTAGTACTTGTACTTTCGAGGCGAGTCGTCGTCGTCATTGTCATGATGGTCGGCGCTCGATGCCACCATCGGTGGCCTGAATCGAGCAAGGACGCGCCCATCGAACATGGATGCGTCGTCGTCGTCCTCCGAGGACGCGTCGCGCTGTCGTTGGTCCCCAAGTTCGGTCAGGCCGGACAGATTCGCTGCCTCGGGGACTTGCAGCTGTACTTTTGCATCGTATGTGTGGCCGTGATTGTCCATGTTCGCTCGGAACAGTGCCCATTCCTCCACGCGCTCGCCATTGGGCAACACCACGATGCCTGTTTGCCCGCCCTGCGCATCTTGCCAGACTTCGAGACTCGAACCAGGGATCGACACGGCAAAGACTGCCGCGGGGTTTCGCATTGGCGGTGGCCTTTTCTTTCGTTCAGCTGCTTGGCACGCACTGGGTGACCCTTTTTCTCTCCTTTTCCTTCTCGCAAAAGGGCGCAGGCCACTGTGAATACAGTACGCCGTTCATGCGCTTGTGTGCGCGCAAACAGCAAAGCCAGCGTGTTTACAGTACACACCGCGAACCAAACGCACACAAAAAATGTCAGACAAGGGAAAAACGGGGGAGACAACTGGGTGTACGTGTGTCAGTCCGCTCTTGAAATCAATGTCGACCTAGCCTGGCGGACCGCCGCCCCTCGGCCTCGTCGAGTCTCCGCGCAGGGCGCTGGCATCGGGACGTAGTTCGGCCGGTTCAGGATGCGGCGGTACTGCGTCGGCATCTCCGTGAATGCCCCGAAGAAGAACTCGGCCGGACGGCTCGTGCCGCGGAAGCGCGGTATCAGCGCCTGCCCGAGATTGCGCCCAGCCTAATTCCAGCAGGCCAAGGGTGTGCACGACCACGCGCGAGGCGAGCTCACCGCAGAACACGACGGAGCTACGCGGTGCGGTGGCGACTCAGTTCGACATGCGGTCGTCGGCGACTAGAGGCGACAAACGAGCGCTGGGTCACACGTCTTTCCCCGTGAATCGTGAAGGAGCACGTCTCTCCAATGAGCCTCCTGGCACTATCTCCGCTGATCGGTGAGCACCTGGACCGAGATTGTGCCAACGTAGTGGCGATCTTCCTGAGCGAGTGGTCGTGGACGGAGCTCCCCTGCAAGCTGCGCGAGAGCACGTCTGGATTGCTGTGCGTGGATATCGGCGCGGGTTTCGTCTGGACGCGGGAACTGATATCCGGCGGCACGCAACTCGTTTCGTACATTCGCGACGATACTGCGGGCAGAGGTGGTCGCTATCGACGTGTCAAATACGCGATTTCAACTCTCGCCGCGGTCGTGGATTTGACAGTCACTGCTCATGGATCTGCCAGTCAGTGCTGGTTGCGCGAAATGCCAGCAGCGCTTTGCGCCGCCTACAAATGCTTCGCCATAGACCACGATCGGGGTGTCGTGTACGCGCTTGAGTGTGCGGGAACTGATCTAGTGGCTGAAACCATCGGCATCCCACATGGTTGCTCTGGAAGGCATCCGCGCCGACGTCTGGATGGCTGCCCCTCGACTGCGCGCTGGACCGGCGTCGGCATATCCTGTACATGCTCTGGCAGGAGAGTGGGCTCGACGGCCAGACGGTTCTGGTCGTTCATCGCGTGGACAATGGCCAAGTGCACACCTGGCGCATGGGATGCAAGCTGAACGGCCAGACGCTGGTGGATGAACGCGACGGCTGCCTCTACCATTTCGACGGTTACTCCAGTCCCGAGATCGACTGCTTTCACTTCTCGCCTTCGCCGAGTCCCAAGGTGGTGCGCTGGGATGGAATCCCCGCACCATTCCACGTGGACTGCTCAACTTTCCCCATTCAGCAGCAGGAAGTGTTTGCGGGTGTCTACGTCTACAGGTTCTCTGTGACAACGCGGCAGCTGATTCGCAGCCGTGAAGGACGGATCGTTCTGCTTGATGCAGGTCGGCTATACATACTTTCTTGACTGCGATTGTAAAAAAGAGGCTCTGATTGCTGCGTCTCGGCCGCTGGTCTGTCCAGTCTGTGTGTGGCATGTGGGACGGCGAGACGATGCGCCGCGATGGCGCCCTCGCGCTGGACCCGCGTCAGCTTCAGCGGAATTAGAATTGACGGAAGCTCGGTCGAACTCACCATCCTTTCCGTGCCACTATGGCTGCTGCTGCTATGACACACTAATTGTCGAGGCGATTCCGACTAACTAATATCCTCGTGATTCCCACTGCCAACCGGTAGTCGGAACGGTTGCCTGAGCCAGTCTCTTTGTTTTCGTGAACATCCGTCGTGTGCGCACACCATTTCCATCTGTGCGAAATGTTCAGTCGTTTGCTGCGCCACAACCGGGCTGCTCAGAGACGTCTAGCAACGCCTGCGTGCATGTCCTTACCGCCCAGGGGATCTAGTTTTCCGAGGCGATTGTGGGCTCGTTGGAATCGCACTTGATTGTGCCACCGCAAAAAGAAGCAGCCCTGTTTGAGTTCTGCGAAGCCGCCAAGACTGTGAGAACGATTGCTTTGCCCTTTGCCCGGCATGGTCCCGTTCTGGCTCGGTTCTCATCCACGGTGTTGCCGCGCACTTTCGTTCTACGGTCACTACCCAAATCCAACCAATGCCCACAGCCTGGATCCGGGCCTGGATACGGGTTCGAGTGGAGGCCGGGCCATCGACAAAGCGCCCGAAGAGAAAATGAAGGCTGTGTGTATGTTTCGGTTGCCTGGAAGTTGTCGTGCAGCACGGCGTCCGAGTTTTGCGCACCAAGGTAGAAGCCTTCGCGAACAATCGCGGCGTGCCGAGTGCACCCACCCGGCACGTGCTCGTCCTGAAGAGGGGGGGGGGGGGAGG
>Ga0265334_10000870_pt1 | contig 15120 bp, 17 predicted proteins | sample 42023metaG_FD_192442 | JGI IMG/M metagenome (GOLD analysis project Ga0265334, IMG submission 192442) | Rhizosphere microbial communities from Carex aquatilis grown in University of Washington, Seatle, WA, United States - 4-20-23 metaG | ecosystem: Host-associated > Plants > Roots > Rhizosphere... | reverse complement strand
GCCAGGCGCACCCAACCGGCCGCGCTTCCCGGGCCCGCCGCGCTCCCCAAGCCTGACCTGGGGGCCGTGGCGGTCGGCTCGCCTGCCGGGCCGGCCGCAGGCGCCGGGGCGGCCAGGTCGATGACCCGCGCGAACAGGTTGACCCGCGGGTGTGCATAGGCGTAGATCGACTGGCGGGCCGCCAGGTTGATGTCGGTCTTGTACTGCGTCCCGCGCAGGTACGCGCGGTCATTCCACGAATCGGCCATGTGTCCGCCGTTCGACGAAAGGGTCAGCGCGCGGAGCCGCCGGCGATCTCGTAGGACCACAGCTCGCTGTGCACGCCGACCGGCTTAGGCGCCTCGCCGCCGGAGCGCTCGGCGGCCGAGCGGTGGCCGTGGCCGAAGGCGGGCGAGCCCAGCCACGCCTGGAACGACTCCTCGTCCCGCCAGCGGGTCACCACCAGCCAGGTGGTCCGCTCGTCGGCCGGCTTGAGCAGCTCAAAGCCCTCGAACCCGTCCTGCTTGTCCACCGCGCCAGCCCGCGCCGCGAACCGTCGCGCGAGTTCGTCCCCGCTGTCCTCCGGCACGGTGATCGCATTGATCTTCACAACACTCATGACCCCGATCTTGCCAGGGAACCGGCGGGGAGGTGCGGAGACCCGCGCCCGCCGCGCCGGAGGCGGCCGCGCCCCGGGCCGCCCCGGGCCGGCCCCGGCCCGGCCCGGCCGTGAACGTCCCGCCAGGCCTCAGAGCGGCCCAGCAGTGCCCAAGTACGCGAACGTCGCATGGATATCGTTAGGTTGGTCAGGGTGACCTGCGCGGATGCCGCAGTATTAGGAGCATGGGCGGATACAGTGCGGGCCGCGTCACGCCGCGCGGGCAGCTGCGGATTTACCTGGGGGCCGCGGCCGGGGTCGGTAAGACGTACGCGATGCTCTGCGAGGGACACCGCCGCGCGGAACGCGGCGCCGACGTAGTGGTCGCGTTCGCCGAGCCGCACCAGCGGCCGCAGACGATTGCGCTGCTTGACGGGCTGGAGGTCATCCCGCGCAAGAAGCTCCCCTACCGGGGCAGCGAGTGGGAAGAGATGGACATCGACGCGGTGCTCGCCCGCAAGCCGCAGATCGCGCTGGTCGACGAGCTCGCGCACACCAACGTGCCCGGCTCGCGGCACGTCAAGCGCTGGCAGGACGTCGAGGAACTGCTCGACGCGGGCATCGACGTGATCTCCGGGTCAACGTGCAGCACCTCGAGTCGGTCACCGACGTGGTCGAGCAGATCACCGGGGTGCCGCAGCGGGAGACCGTGCCAGACGCGGTAGTGCGGGCGGCCGACCAGGTGGAACTGGTCGACATGACCGCGGAGGCGCTGCGCCGCCGGATGGCGCACGGCAACATCTACCCGCCGGAGAAGATCGACGCCGCGCTCACCAACTACTTCCGGGCCGGCAACCTGACGGCGCTGCGCGAGCTCGCGCTGCTCTGGCTGGCCGACAAGGTCGACGAGGGGCTGCAGAAGTACCGCGCCGAGCACGACATCACCGCCACCTGGGAGGCGCGGGAGCGGGTCGTCGTCGCGCTTACCGGCGGACCGGAGGGCGACACGCTGATCAGGCGGGCGGCGCGGATCGCCGCGCGGTCGTCGGGCGGTGACCTGCTCGCGGTGCACGTCACCAAGTCCGACGGGCTCACCGGCGCCAACCCGGCCAACCTGGCCAGGCAACGGCAGCTCGTCGAGTCGCTCGGCGGCACCTACCACCAGGTGGTTGGCGACGAGATCTCCGAAGCGCTGCTCACCTTCGCCAAGGCGGAGAACGCGACGCAGCTCGTCCTCGGGGCCAGCCGGCGGTCCTGGCTGCTCGCCCTGCTGACCGGCCCCGGCATCGGGTCGCGGACCATCCACGACTCCGGCGCGATCGACGTGCACATCGTCACCCACCCGCACGTGGGCAGCCGATGGAGCATCCTCCCCCGCTATCGCGGCGGAATCACCAGGCAGCGGCAGATGGCCGGGTGGATTCTCGCCGCGGTGCTCGCGCCGCTCGTCACGCTCGCGCTCGCGAGCAGCAGGTCCGGCATCAACCTGACGAGCGACGTGCTCGGGTTCCTTGTCGCGGTGATCGCCGTTGCCCTTGTCGGGGGCTTCCTGCCCGCCGTGGCCGAGGCCATCGTGGCATCGCTGCTGCTCAACTACTACTTCACCCCGCCCCTGTACAAATTCACCATCGCCGAGGCGAACAACGTGGTTGCCCTCGGCGTGTTCATCGCCGTCGGGCTGGCGGTGAGCTGGGTGGTGGACACCACCGCTCGGCGGAGCAAGCAGGCGGCCCGCGCCAACGCCGAGTCCGAGCTGCTCGTCACCACGGCAGGCTCCATCCTGCGCGGCCAGGGCGCGCTCGACGCGCTGCTCGAACGGGCTCGGGAGGCGTTCGGCATGCGCTCGGCCAGCCTGCTCGAACGGCAGGGCCAGCCGGTAAGCGGCGGGCGCGGCCCGGCGGCGGAGTGGGCCATCGCCGCCTGTTCTGGCGAGCGGCCAGTCTCCCGGCCGGACGACGCCGACGTGGACATCCCGATTACCGACGCGCTCTCCCTCGCCCTGGCCGGCCGCCCGCTGCCCGCCGAGGACCGCCGGGTGCTCGGCGCGTTCGCCGCCTACGCCGCCGTGGCGCTGGAACAACAGCGGCTCGCCGCCGAGGCGGAGGCGGCCAAGCCGATCGCCGCGGCCGACCGGATGCGCACCGCGCTGCTCGCCGCGGTCAGCCACGACCTGCGCAGCCCGCTCGCCTCGGCGAAGGCAGCGGTCACCTCGCTGCGGTCCCCCGACATGCACTGGGACGCCGCCGACACGGCCGAGCTGCTCGCCACCGCCGACGAGTCGCTCGACCGGCTCATCCACCTGGTCGGCAACCTGCTCGACATGTCCAGGCTGCAGGCGGGCGCGCTGTCGCTGTTCCCACGGCCGTCCGGGCTTGACGAGATCGTCGCCCTGGCCCTCGACGACCTGGGGCCGGCCGGCCGCGACATCGTCGTGGAGATCCCTGAGACGCTGCCCGCGGTGCGCGCCGACCCAGCCATCCTGGAACGCGTGGTGGCGAACCTCGCCGAGAACGCGCTGCGCTACTCGCCGGCGGGCAAGCCGCCGCTGCTTGCCGCGTCCACCCTCGGGGACCGGGTTGAGCTGCGGGTGGTGGACCGCGGGCCAGGGATACCTGAGACGGACAGGGAACGCATGTTCGTGCCGTTCCAGCGGCTCGGCGACACGGACAACACGACCGGGGTAGGGCTCGGCCTCGCGCTGTCCCGCGGGCTGACCGAGGCGATGGGCGGCACCCTCACCGCCGAGGACACCCCGGGCGGCGGCCTGACGATGACGGTGAGCCTCCCGGCGGCACCCGGTGACTAAGACAGGCTCTTCGGTGACTGAGAGGGTGAGGGCATGACGCGGGTGCTTGTCGTGGACGACGAGCCGCAGATCCTGCGCGCGCTGCGGATCAACCTGCGGGCACGGCAGTACGACGTGGCGACCGCGGCCAGCGGCACGCAGGCGCTCGAGGAGGCGGCCGCGCACCCCCCGGACCTGGTCATTCTCGACCTGGGGCTGCCGGACATGGACGGCGTCGACGTGATCGGCGGGCTGCGCGGCTGGACCGCGGTGCCGATCATCGTGCTGTCCGGGCGGGCCGACTCCACCGACAAGGTGGAGGCGCTGGACGCCGGGGCCGACGACTACGTGACCAAGCCGTTCGGCATGGACGAACTGCTCGCCCGGATGCGCGCCGCGGTCCGGCGCACCCCCGCCGCGGAAGCACCGCCGCGGGTACAACTCGGCGCCCTGGTCATCGACCTCGCCGCCAAGCGGGTGACCGGGGACGGGAGCGGAGCAGGCCGCGCCCGTTCGGCGGGAGCGGGCGGGGCCGAAGCGGAGGCGGCGGGCGCGGGCGGGACGGGCGGCCAGCCGGACGGCGACATCAGGCTGACGCCCACCGAATGGCACCTGCTCGAGGTGCTGCTGCGGAACCCGGGCAAGCTGCTCAGCCACCGGCAGCTGCTCAACGACGTGTGGGGGCCGGGGTACGACAACGCGGGCGGCAACCTGCGGCTGTACATGGCGCAGCTGCGGCGCAAGCTCGAACCAGACCCGGCGCGGCCGCGCTGGCTGATCACCGAGCCAGGGATGGGGTACCGCTACCAGCCGCCCGACCCCGCCGAGCGCGCCGCGGAGGCGTAGCGGCAAGGTAACGGGACAAGCGGGCGGCGACAGGGGCAACTCCGGAAATAGCGCTCCGATGCTGCTCGTTATTGGAAATCGTATGCGATATCACTCTTAGTTCACTTAAAGTTGGTGAACTGGTCACTTCTGATGACCTTCGCAACTTCCTAAGACGGACTTAACGTCACAGGTGTGAGCAATGACACCATTCTCGTACTGGTGGTCATTACGGCCCTGGCCTTTGACTTCACCAACGGATTCCACGACACGGGGAACGCGATGGCGACGTCCATCGCGACGGGGGCGCTGGGGCCGCGGACAGCGGTGGCGATCTCCGGGCTGCTGAATTTCGTCGGCGCGTTCCTCTCCCTCGCCGTCGCGGCAACGATCGCGAGCGGCCTCGTCGCCACCGCCGACGTCACCCTCACCGTGGTGGCGGCGGGTCTCGCTGGCGGCATCATCTGGAACCTGCTGACCTGGCTGTTCGGCATACCGTCCAGCTCGTCGCACGCGCTGATCGGCGGCGTGATCGGGGCCACGATCGCCGCGGCGGGCGGCAGCGCCGTGCTCTGGCACGGGCTCGTCTCCAAGGTCGTCATCCCGGCGGTGCTCTCGCCGGTCATCGCGGCCTTGATCGCCGCGGTCGGCACCTGGTCGCTGTACCGGATCAGCCGCTCGCTCACCTCGGGTGCCCGGAAGCACGGCTTCCGCATCGGGCAGATCGGCTCGGCCTGCATGGTCTCCCTCGCGCACGGCACCAACGACGCGCAGAAGACCATGGGCGTGATCACCCTGGCCCTCATCGCGAACGGCACGCTGGCCAAGGGCTCACAGGCGCCGGTCTGGGTCATCCTCTGCTGCGCGCTCGCCATCTCCATCGGCACCTACCTCGGCGGCTGGCGGGTCATCCGCACCCTGGGCAAGGGCCTCGTCGAGATCGAGTCGCCGCAGGGCATGGCGGCCGAGTCCGCCTCGGCCGCGGTCATCCTGCTGTCGAGCAGCTTCGGCTACTCGCTGTCCACCACGCACGTCGCGACCGGGTCGATCATCGGCACCGGGCTCGGCAAGCGGGGCGCCGAGGTGCGCTGGAACGTGGCGGGGCGGATGGCCACCGCATGGGTGTTCACGCTGCCGTCCGCGGGGCTCGTCGGCGCGGCCTCCTACGGCATCGCGCACGGCATCGGCGGCACCGCCGGCGTCATCGTGATCCTCGTCATCCTGGCCGCGCTCTCCGGCCTGATCTTCTGGCGGTCCCGCCAGACCAAGGTGGACCACAACAACGTGAACGCGGAATGGACCGGCACCGTGGCGCCGGCCGAGCCGGCCACCGCGAAGGCTGCGGCCTGAGCAGCGCGAAAGGCGAAGCTAACATGTCATGGATTAACCTGAGCGCGCTGTGGAAGATCCTCGTCTTCGGGCTCCTCGCCGGGGCCGGCCTGCCGGCCCTGTTCGCGGCGGGACTGTACTCGCTGTCGCTTGGCCCGCGCCGGGCACAGGTGGCGGGGGCCGACGGCGGCGCTGACTCCGACGTGCTCGTCGGCGGCAGCGTCGTCGGCATGGTCATCGCGGCCGTCTGCGTCCTCATCATCCTGGCCGCCATCGGCTGGGGGATCTACGAGATCTACACCCTCGGCCACCCAGCCCCGAAGAAGTAGCCGTCCGGCTCCCCCGAGAAGGCAGGATCAACAGATGGCTCTCCCCGAATTCCTCAGCAAGATCGTCGGCTGGCTCCGGGCCGGCTACCCGGAGGGCGTGCCCGAGCACGACTACATCCCGCTGTTCGCCCTCCTCGGCAGCCAGCTCACCAACGACGAGGTCAGCAGCATCGCCGACGAGCTGGCCACCGCGGCCGACCCCGAGTCGGCCGACGCCATCAAGAACGCGATCGGCAGCGTCACCCACCACACGGTGAACGACGCCGACATCGCCCGGGTCCGCGCGCACCTCGCGGCCGGCGGCTGGCCGCTGGCCGCGCCGTCTCGCGGCTAAGCGCCCGCGGCTACCACGGCAGCTCGCGGCCGTCCCTGGTGAAGGTGCCGGTGGGGCCGCCGTTGGGCAGCGTGATCGCCCAGACGACACTGGCGGCGCCCTGAGCAGCGGATCTCCGGCTGCCCAGGGCGCCGTCCGTCGTTACCTGGCCGGGGCACACGGCGTTGACGAGGATGCCGTCCCGGTACAGCTCGCCGGCCAGCGTCCTGGTCAGCGCGTTCAGTGCCGCCTTCGAGACGCTCAGCGCCGGGCGGCCGCCGCTCATCAGCGCGATCGAACCGCTCTCGCTCGACACGTTGACGACGCGCGGCCGCGGGGACGAGCGCAGCAGCGGCAGCAGCGCCTGGACGACCCGCCAGGCGCCGAACAGGTTCACGTCAAGCGCCTCGGCCACCGAGGACAGGTCCGCCGACCCGGCGATCCCCCACTGGTCGGGTGCGGTCGAGGCGTTGTTGACGATCGCGTCCACCCGGCCGAACCGCTCGCGGATCCACTGGGCGAACTGCTCGACGTTCACCGAGTTGTCCACCTCGATGCGAGCGGGGACGACCCGCTCCCCCTCCGGGTCGAGTTCCTTGGCCGCGAGCTCCGCCCGGCGCAGGTCACGGGAGCCGAGCACCACCCCGTAGCCGAGCGCGGCGAGCTGGCGGCACACCTCAAGGCCGACCCCGCGGCTCGCGCCGGTGACCACGGCAACCGGCAGCGCGGAACGCGCGGGCGTGGTCACCGCCCCCGCCGCGTTTGGTTGCCCATGACGCATATCTTGCCACTCGCGGGCATTCCATGCGGTTTGCCGCCGAACGGGCGCCGGGCATCGCAGGTCAGCGCGCATCCGCTGCGCGCGGGCCGTCACCGCCGTCCGGTGTCGCGTCTTCGCCGCCTGGCGTCGCGTGTTCGCCGTCCGGCGCCGAGGCGAGCGCCGCCAGCCGGTACCGCAGGCGGCACATCACGGCCGAGGTGGCGCTGGGATACCGCGTACGCGCCGCCGCCGTTCGGGAATGCCTCGATGACCTGGCGGTAGGAGATCACCAGCGCGGCGAGCAGCACCACGATCGCGATCGTCACCGGCAGGCTGTACCGCAGGGCGGAGGCGCCCGCCGTGACGAGGACGACGAGGATCGCTTCCGGCCCGTAGGCGACGCTTGACAGCGCGTCCAGGGAGAGGGCAGCGAGCCCGCCGAGCGCGGTCAGCCGTTCGCTTTCCCTGTCCGTGCTGGTCACGGTCTTGATTATGCCGAACGGACGCGGCTTGCCCCGGTCCCGGGGCGTTGATCATAACAAGTTCTTAGCGCCCGGCCCGCCCTGCCGCCCTCGCCCATTTTCCCACGTCATTGTAGGTGTCCCGGGCCTCACTGTTGAGCAGACTGTTACTGGAGGGAACAATGAGTAACCAGGTGCAGACGGTGGACAGGCATGTCCCCGTTCCCCGTGACGCCGGCCGGACCGGGGGACGGCCGACCATGAAGGATGTCGCGGCCCGGGCCGGCGTCGCGCTGAAGACGGTGTCCCGGGTGGTGAACAGGGAGCCGGGCGTCACGCCGGAGACGGCGAGCCGTGTTCTCGGCGCGATCGAGGAGCTCGGCTTCCGACGGAACGAGTCGGCCCGGCTGCTGCGCACCGGGCGGACCGCCACGCTCGGGTTCATCGCCGGAAGCTGGACCGACCCGGACGACGTGGCCGTGTACCGGGGAGCAGAGAGCATCGCGCGGGAGCAGGGGTACCTGATGTACTCCGGCTCGACCGACCGTGACCCCGCCAGGGAGGAAGGGCTCGCGCTCGCGATGTGCGCCCGGCGGGTGGACGGGCTGATCATCATCCCCGCGCCCGGTTCCCATGATTACCTGGGGTCCGAGATCGAGGCGGGGGTGGCCACCGTGTCCGTACTGCACCCGCCGGAACTGGCGGGCGCCGACGCGGTAATGCCCGACGCGCGCGGCGCCGCGCAGGCGGCCATCGCGCACCTGGCCGGGCACGGGCACCGGAGGATCGGGCTGGTCGGTCGCCCGGCCGGCGAGCAGCGCACGGCACTACGGGACGGGTACTTGCAAGCGATGGCGTCGGCCGGCCTGCCGGCCGATCCCGCCTGGCAGGCACTTGACGCCGCGGCCCTGGCCGACGCGGGCCTGCCGGTGACCGCCGTCCTTTGCGCGAGCCAGTCGCTGACCCAGGCGGCGCTGCGCGCCCTCGCCGCGCGGAGGGAGGGCCCGTCCGCCGAGCGGCGGGTGGCGGTCGTCGGGTTCGGTGATTTCGAGCTCGCCGAGGTGGGCTCACCGCCCGTCACCGTGGTCAGCTACGACCCGGTGCGGATCGGGTACACGGCCGGCCAGCTGCTCCTGCGCCGGCTGGCCGGGCAGCAGGGACCGCCGCGTCTCGTCCAGGTGCCGGTCAGGCTCATCGCTCGCGGGTCGGCGGAGTTCCCGCCCTGGTAACGCCCGGGCAGGCTCAGCCGACGAGCAGGGCGCCGAAGATCACGGCGAGAACGGCGACGACCACCACGATGCCCGCGAGCAGCCCGATCTTGGACCGCGGTGCCCTCATCCGCCATGCGGGCGGCAAGTCGTCGCTGCGGTCCTTGAACGCCTGGAAACGACCAGTGTCCGCGCTCGCGTCGGTGTTTGTTTCTGGCATGGGCAGACACTACCCGCTGATCACCGTATATGCGGCGCAATCGAGTCAGCGCGCTCGACGAGTCTCGACATCACGATGACGCTTCGCGTGCGCTGCACGAAGGGCTCGGCCGCGATCCGCTCCACCACCTGCTCGAAGTGCCTGATGTCCGCGGCCCTGATATGGACCAGTGCGTCCGCCTCGCCGGTCACCGTGCAGGCGTCGGCCACCTCCGGGTGCCGCCGGACGGCCGCCCTGATCTCCTCGGGCGTGGTCGACACCCGGCAGAAGAGCTCCACGTAGGCCTCCGTCGTCCAGCCGAGCGCCGCCTGGTCGACCCGGGCGGAGAACCCGGTGATGGCGCCGGACGCGCGCAGCCGGTCCACCCGCCGCTTAACGGCCGGCGCGGACAGGCCAACCTCGTTCCCGATCACCGCGTAGCTAGCACGCGCGTCCTTGATCAGCGCGGTAACGATCCGCGCGTCAATGTCATCCAAGCTCATCGCGACACCATCATGACACCTGAACCACCCGGCGCACGCCCCGGCAACGCGGAAGACGGCAGAGGCCCGGTGTTCCCGCCCACCGAGCCTCATTGGTGAGACGCGGGGCTGGCGGGTCTGGTTTACCCGGGGGCGGGGAAAATGGTGATCATGCCGGAACCTGAGATGACGCCCGCGATGTACGGGCCGGAGATTACCTTCGTCGGGGTACCGCGCGCCGAGCTCGAATCGCTGGCGGGCGACCCCTTGGACATCGCGATCGTCGGGGCGCCGTTTGACGGCGGGACCTCGCACCGGGCCGGGACGCGGTTCGGGCCGCAGGCGATCAGGGGAACCGATTACCTGCCGCATGACGGGTCCCGGCCGCACCTGGCGCTTGGCGTCGACCCGCTGCAGGAGCTCCGGGTCGCCGACCTCGGCGACGTGGTCATGCTGCCCGGTGAGATGGACCAGTCGCTACGCCGGCTTGAGGCCGTCGTCCAGGCGGTCTCGGCGTCTGGTGCCATCCCGGTTATCCTCGGCGGCGACCACACGATCACCTTTCCCGACGCGACGGGCGTGGCCAGGCACCATGGCTGGGGACGGGTGTCGCTCATTCACTTCGACGCCCACGCGGACACCGCGGACACCCAGTGGGGCTCGCTGTACGGGCACGGCACGCCGATGCGGCGGCTGATCGAGTCCGGCGCGGTGCGCGGCGACCGGTTCCTGCAGATCGGCTTGCGCGGCTACTGGCCGGAGCCGCCCACGCTCGCCTGGATGGCACAGCAGCGGATGCGGTCGTTCGAGATGACCGAGGTGGTGAAGCGCGGCCTTGACGCCGTGCTCACCGAGGCGTTCCAGATCGCACTCGACGACTGCGACCAGGTCTTCCTCTCGGTGGACGTGGACGTGGTCGACCCGGGGATGGCGCCCGGAACCGGGACGCCGGAACCGGGCGGGCTGACCGGCAGGCAACTGCTCGACGCGGTGCGCCGCATCGCGATGGAGGTGCCGCTGGCCGGGGTCGACGTGGTGGAGGTGTCGCCGCCCTACGACCACGCGGAGGTCACCGGGTATCTCGCCAACCGCGTCGTGCTCGAGGTTCTCTCCGGGATCGCCTGGCGCCGCCGGGCCCTGGCCGGGGATCCGGCGCGGCCCGCGCGGATGCCGGACTCCCCACTGCTCGAGGGACGGGGCTGACCATCCTGACCTGGAAGAATTAGCCGGGTATTAGCATCTGGGCGCACCAATCAATAGCGTCTATAGTCGGACCATGCTGGATGTAACGAGGCTCCGGGTGCTGGTCGCCGTCGCCCGGCACGGGTCGGTCACGGCCGCCGCCCGCGCGCTGAATTACGCCCAGCCGTCGGTCAGCCATCACCTGGCGCGGCTGGAGGCCGAGACCGGCATCAAGCTCGTGCAGCGGGCCGGGCGCGGCATCCGGCTCACCGACGCGGGGCGGCTACTCGCCGAGCGGGCCGTCGAGGTGATCGGCCGCCTCGACGCCGCGGAGAACGAGCTCGCGGTCTTCTCCGGGCTGCGCGCCGGGCGGCTGCGGCTGGCCGCTTTCCCCTCTGCGCTCAGCACGATCGTGCCGGCCGCCGCCGCGATCATGCATGAGCGGCATCCGAGCGTGGACCTGCGGCTGACCGAGGCGGAGCCACCGGAGGCGGTGCGGATGCTGCGCGCCGGGTACGTCGACGTCGCGTTGATCTTCCGGCACGAGGGCACCGACGGCGGCCGGCTGGGTCCGCGGGACGTGCCGCGGGAAGCCACGGCGGCCCGTCAGGACAAGGCGGGCCGGGCCGGGCCGGACGACGACCCCGTACCGGCAGCGGACCGTGACGACATCCGCGAGCAGGTACTGCTGTCCGAGGCGGTGCACCTGATCATGCCCGACACGACGGTGTGCGGCGGCGAGCCGCCGCTGGCGCCCGCGGTGACCGAACTGTGGCCCGCCGACCTGGCCCGGCTGTCGGAGCACCGGTGGATCGCCGGGTGCGACCGCTGCCGTGAGCACCTGCTGCAGCAGTGCGCGTCGGCCGGCTTCACCCCACGGGTCGCGTTCACCACCGACGATTTCGTCGCGGCCCAGGCCCTGGTGACGGCCGGCCTCGGCGTCACGCTGCTGCCCGATCTCGCGCTGCGCGCGGCCCGCAACCCGGGCGTGCGGACGGCCCGGCTGCGCGGCACCCGGCGGCACGTGGTCGCGGTCCGCTACGGCGAGCCGCCCGACCCGCCCGCGACCGCGGTGCTGCTCGACGCGCTCCGGCTCGCCGCGGTGGGCGCGCCGTCGGCCAGGCCGGAAGAGTCGTCACCCGGCGGCGTCCCCGTGGGGTTAGGGAACCTGGCCGCCACCCGGTGGCCGAGCCGCTGCATGGGCTTCTCAATGAGGTAGTAGGTCAGCGCGCTCAGCCCGATGATCACCGCGACAAGCCCGGCGAAGAACAGCACCTGGTCTGGCATGGTATGCGTGCGGTGCAGGACGGGAACCGAGCGGTAGGCGTTGAACACCAGCGGGTGCAGCAGGTAGACCGAGTAGCTGATCATGCCAAGCCAGGCGCACCAGCCGGGCACCCGCCAGCGCCGCACCGCCAGCCCGATACCGAACGTAGCCCCCGCGAGCAGCACCGACGTGACCCACTGCACCTGCCAGTGATGCCCGAACCGCGCCCCGTGCCATACCCCCGCCACCGCGGCCAGGGCAAGCACCGCGAACACAAGCCCCGCGGCCGCGATCCGCTTGACCTGGCCCTGCTCGGCGCGGTAGATCAGCGTGCCGGAGAACATCAGGGCCAGGATGACGCAGCCGGACCACGGGTACGGGTAGTTCTGGTTAAAGGTCATCAGCACGAGAGCGACCAGGGCGGCGAGCGACGTGCCGCCCTTGACCAGCCAGGACCGCGACGACACCGCGAGCACCAGGCCTGCCAGGATCAGCACGTCGGTGACCGCGTTAAGTACCAGCGGGCCGGCCCCGGGGCCGCTTGACCATGTGGCGATGCCCGCCATCGGGAGCACGCCGCCGAGGGCGACCGCGCCCGCCGCGAAGGCGGTCGCGTACCAGCCGCTGCGCCGGTGCACGCCCCAGCTGAACAGCCCGGCGAGCAGCAGGTAGAAGACCATCTCATAGGACAGGGTCCAGGTCACCACGGGCACGTTCAGCCCGGCGTTGAGGTTCTGCAGCATGAACAGCCAGCCAAGTACCGCGGTCAGCCGGTGCGCTCCCGCGTTATCGATCGTGCCGTGCCCGGTCTTGTAGGCGACCGCGGAGAGCACGAGGCCGACGAGGAACATGGGGTAGAGGCGGAAGGCACGGCTGATCCAGAAACCGCGGACGGAGCCCTTGCGCTCCAGCGAAGCAGGCACGATATAGCCGCTGACCAGGAAGAACACGAAGACGCCGTACTGGCCGAGGTTAAGCCACTGGTACAGGAACGACCGGGCAGGCAGTAGCAGCAGCGTCGACCCGTGATCGAAGACAACGCATAGCGCGGCGAACCCCCGCAGGGCGTCGAGCCACGCCAGCCTGCTTCGCCGAGGGGCACGTACGGTCGCGGACATTGGCTTGACGTTACCGTACCCGCTTCGGTGCGCATCGCTCCTGCCGGGGTTCAAACCGTTGCCGGAATAGTGATCGACAGTGAGTGGTACTGCCTGATAGTGATCGTGTGGCGTGATGTCCCCGGCAAGGCGCCGGGAGGGATTTCTACCGAAGGGTGCGGACCAGGGGCCTAGCGGGGATGGGATGTCGGCGCGGCGCGTCATCATGGCTGTATGGGAGCTGCCGGACCGTGGTGCGGCGCCTTGCATGCTCGGGCGGCCGGGTACGCGGGGCCGGGCTGGACTGCGACCGCCTCGCCGCGGTGCGTGCCGGGCCGATCGTCGCGCGAACGGGAACCGTGCCACGCCGGAGGACGAGGCACGGCCAGCCCCGGCGCGACCCCGGAAACCCCGGCGGCTGTGGCCGCACCAAGGAAACCCGCCGCCCCCACGAGGCACCCGGCAGCCAGCTGGCGGTCAGACCGGCATGCCTCACGGGACCACGGCAGGCAACCAGGCGCTTGAAGACCGCTCGCGGGCACCCACCGACCCGATAGTTACTATCACTCGGTGTTAAAGGAACGGTAGGTTACCTCGTATGCCGACAGAGCCCCTTACTGACGGTGTTCCGCGAACCGGCCAGCCGCGCTTGCTCAGCGACGAAGAGCAGCGCGCGTGGCGCGCCTACATACGCCTCGCGCAGCTGCTGATGCGCCAGCTCGACCGGGACCTTCATCCCCTCGGGCTGTCCATGCACGATTACGAGATCCTCGTCGAGCTGTCCGAGGCGCCGCACCGCCGGATGCGGATGACCGAGCTCGCCGACCGGACCGCGCAGTCCCGCAGCAGGCTCTCGCACCAGGTGAACCGGATGGAGGCCAGGGACCTGGTAAGCCGGGAAGACTGCGAGGGCGACAAGCGGGGCACGTTCGCGGTCCTGACCCCGCACGGGGCGGCCATGATCAGCCAGGTCGCGCCGCACCACGTGGCCAGCGTGCGCCGACACTTTATCGACCAGCTCGGCCAGCATGAGCTCAGCACCCTGACCGGCGCTTACGAGCCGCTCCTGGCCGAACTGCGGCTCAACCGCGAGCGCGACTAAGGTCAGAACAACACGGACATGAACTCGCCGACCTCGCGGAAGCCCGCGCGCACGTAGGTGGCGCGGGCCGGCGTGTTGAAGTCGTTGACGTACAGGGACACCACCGGGGAGATCGACGCGCGGGCCACGCGGACCACGGCCGCCATGCCTGGCGCGGCGAGGCCGCGCCCGCGGAAGTCCGGGTGGACCCAGACGCCCTGCACCTGGCAGGCCCGCGGGGTCGCCGCGCCGACCTCCGCCTTGAAGATGACCTGTCCGTCCTCGATCCTGGCGAACGCCCGGCCGGACCTGACAAGTTCTGCGACCCGTGCCCGGTAGGACGCGCCGCCGTCGCCGGCCAGCGGCGAGATGCCGACCTCCTCGGTGAACATGGCGATGGAGGCGGGCAGCAGGGTGTCGATCTCGTCGAGCCGGACGCGGCGCACCGCGGGATCCGCGTCGACCGGGGACGGGCCGTCGATCGCCATCAGCGGCTGCGCGGCCCGCACGTCGCGGGCCGGGCCCCAGTACGGGCGGAGCAGCCCCCACAGCTCGCCGACCGCCGCGGACGCGCCGACAATCGACGAGCAGCGCCGTCCCTGGCGCAGCGCCCGCTCGGCGAAGGCGGCGACGGCCTGCGGGCTGGCCTGCACCGGGACCAGGTTGGCGCCCGCGTAACAGAGTGAGGCCAGCCGGCCGCCCTGCTCCAGGCCCCACGCCTGGGCGCCGAGCCGGCCAGGGTCTAGGCCGAATGCCCTGATCCGTGACTCGACGAAGACGTTGGCCACCGGGTCCGCGGCACACAGGTCGAGCGCGGCGTCCCGGTCGCGGTCATCGAGCAGCCGCGCTTGATCGGAACGCTGCCTAACGCGCAACATATTGCCAGCCTAGCCGCACTCTCTGAGATTAACCTCTTAACCTCACGGAGTGGGATCGGGCACCGGCGCGCAGGTCGCGTTGACCAGTCCGGCCTTTTCCGGAACCGCGCCGCCGACCAGGTAATTGTTGAGGTAGCTGTCGACGCAGGAGTCGGATGGGGACTCAAGCGACTGCCCGTGGTTGCCGCCGCCCTCGACCACCACCATGCGGGCGGTCGGCAGGAGCTTGTGCGCGTCCTGCGCGCCCGCGTACGGGGTAGCCGCGTCGAGCGTGCCCTGCAGCATCAGCACCGGAGGCAGCTTCGCACCGTTCACCTGGAATGGCTCGGCAGGCCCGGTCACCGGCC
>Ga0265334_10000869_pt1 | contig 15130 bp, 11 predicted proteins | sample 42023metaG_FD_192442 | JGI IMG/M metagenome (GOLD analysis project Ga0265334, IMG submission 192442) | Rhizosphere microbial communities from Carex aquatilis grown in University of Washington, Seatle, WA, United States - 4-20-23 metaG | ecosystem: Host-associated > Plants > Roots > Rhizosphere... | reverse complement strand
AGTCGGCGGAGTTCCTGGACCTCGTGGGCCTGGGGGACATGGCTTCGGTGATGGAGGACAAGCTCTCCGGGGGACAGCGCCAGCGGCTCTCCATCGCGTGCGCCCTGGTCCACCGGCCTGATCTGGTCTTTCTCGACGAACCGACCGCGGCCCTGGACCCGGCGGCCCGGCGGAACCTCTGGGAGGTGCTCCGGGCGATCCAGGCCCAGGGCGTGAGCGTCTGCTACACGACGCACTACCTGGACGAGGCGGAGGCGCTCTGCGACCGCGTCGCGATCATGGACACCGGCCGGATCCTCGCCCTCGACACCCCGGCCGCGCTCGTGCGCGGACTCGACGCCCCCACCCGCGTGGCCCTGCCGTCCCGCGTGATCGATCAGGACGCCGCCCGGGATCTCCCGGGCGCGGACGAGGTCCAGGGGGACGACGAGGAGGTCGTGATCAGCTCGCGCCGCCCCGCGCTGCTGCTGGGGGCCCTGGCCGAGCGGGACCAGCTCGACGGCGTGAGCGTGCGCACGGCGACGTTGGAGGACGTGTTCCTGCACAAGACGGGGAAGGAGTTCCGCGCATGAGCCCCACCACGGTCCTGGACCGGCCCCTGCCGGCGGCCCGGAAGCGGGTCTCCTCCTTCGTGCAGCTGCACACCCTCACGAAGGCGATGCTGCGCGGCTTCTTCCGCGACCGCGCCGCGATGTTCTTCACCTTCTTCTTCCCGCTCATGTTCATCATCGTCTTCGGCCTGATCTTCCGTGGCGGCACTCCGAGCATCACCATCGGCGTGGTCGGGGACGGTCCCGTTATCAAGGCGCTGCCCGCCACAGGGCTCAAGCTGCACCCCTTCGCGGACGCCGACAAGGCGCTGCGCAAGGTGAGCAAGGGGGACCTGCCCGCGGTGCTGATCGAGCGGGGGACGACGCTCACCCTGCGCTTCGCGGCCTCCGACCCCACGCGCTCGGCGACCGTCAACGCGCAGGTCCGCTCGGTCGTGGACGGCGCCAACGTGCGGGCCTCGGGGCGCCCACCCGTCTATTCCCTCGAGAGCACCCCCGTCGAGGACTCCAGCCTCCGCACGATCCAGTACATCACCCCGGGCATCCTGAGCTGGGGCGTCGCCACCTCGGCGGCCTTCGGGGCGGCGATGACCCTGGTGGCCTGGCGGCGCAAGCAGATCCTGCGCCGGATCCGCCTCTCGCCGGCCCCGGTCTGGACCGTGGTCGGCGCCCGCGTCGGGGTGAGCATGACCATCGCCCTGGTGCAGGGAGCGGTGTTCATCGGCGTGGCCATGACGCCACCGTTCGGGCTCAAACTCACCGGTGACTGGTGGTTGGCGGTCCCGCTGCTGCTCGTGGGCACCCTGTCGTTCCTGTCGATCGGGTTGCTCGTCGGGGCCGTCGCCAAGACGGAGGAGGCGGCCAGCGCCATCGCCAACTTCCTGGTGCTGCCGATGGCGTTCCTGTCCGGGACGTTCTTCGACATCTCCTCCGCGCCGAGCTGGCTGCAGGGGGTGTCGAAGGTGCTGCCGTTGCGCTGGCTCAACGACGCCATGCTCGACGTGCTGGCGCGCGGGCAGGGCCCGTCGGCGATCTGGGCGCCGGTGCTCGTGCTGCTGGCCTTCGCCGCGGTCGTGGGTCTGATCGCCACGCGGGTGTTCCGCTGGGACGACGCCTGAGGGATCAAACCCGGCGCGGACGTGATCGATCGTGACAGAGCAGGCCTCGGTGCGGACCTGACCGATCCGTCCCCGGGCGGAGGGCGTCTCAGGTCCGCGGGTCGGACCGCGGGTCGTCCGGTGAGGCAGGTCCTTCCGGGGGGTCGAGCAGCCTGCGGATGTCCCAGGGATCCCCCTGGTTCCACAGTTCGCGCAGCGTCTCGAGGTCGCCGAGATCGTCCAGGTCGCCGAGATCCCACAGTTCGGGGGACGGCCCCACCCGAGACTCCCTGCTCGGCATCGGCCAGGGCGCCGGGACGGGCCCCACCCCGGCGGGAGGCGGCGCACCCGCAGGACCGGTGGGGCGGCTTCCGGCCGGGCCGCGCATCCCCGCGGGGCCACTCGTGCTCGGCGGCCCGTACGCGCCCCGGCCGCCCGGGTGGTCCGTCCGCTGGGACGGGTACAGATGCGGGCCGGACGGCGGGACCGGGATCGGCTCGGGGGAGTTCTGCGCCGCCGCGAGTCGCCGCTCGCGGAAGTCCTCCAGGTCCGCCTCCGCGCCGATCAGCAGGGTCTCGGCGTCCGGGCACCGTGCGTCGAGGGAACTCACCCCCACATCGGCGGTGAGCGGAGGCGCGGCATTGCCGATCCGCCGGGCGAGCGCGTGGGCCGCCTCGACCGCGTCGTCCGCCGCCGTCCTCGGCATGATCACGGCGAACTCCGTGCCCGCGAGCCGGTAGGCCAGCTCCGGTCCGTGCCGGAGCCGCACCGCGGTGGCCGCCCGCAACAGTCCCGCCTCGGCCCGGCGCCTGCCTCCCCGGGAGCGCAGCGCGTCGAGACCGCCCAGCTCGAGCAGGGCGAGGGCGAGGGGTTTTCGGTCCCGCAGAGCGGTCTCGGCCTCCCGGTGGAGGTCCTCCTGGAAGGCCCGGCGGCTGCGTAGACCGGTCAGGTCATCCACGGTCGCCTCCTGGAGCGCCTCCCGATGTCGACGCGCGAGGCGGAGGCCGCCGAGGAGCAGGGCCAGACCGGTGGTGAGGGCGGCGCCACCCGCGAGCAGCAGGAAGAGGGCCAGGCGCAGATCCGCGATGCGTCCCGCGGTGGTGCGACTGTCCAGGATCTCGGTGAGGGCCAGATGCCTTCCCGGAACCCGGATCGGTGCGCTCAGGCAGATCTGATCGGGCCCGGCGGCCCCGGCCCGGGCCGCGTCCGCACGGATGGTCTCCTCGGCGGTGCCACGCGCGGTCGTGGTGAGCTGGGCGGCCAGCCCGGGATCCAGCTCGCGCCCCGCGCTGCCCAGCACGTGCCCGTCCGCGTCGCTGACCGCGATGACCAGGATGTCGGGGCGCGCGGACAGGGCGGTGAGCGCGGCCGTGGGTGGGGCGACGTCGTCGCCGGTGGGTGCCGGGGCGAGCCGAGTGGCAGGGGTGAGTCCGGCGACCGGGGTGAGTCGGGCGAGGGCATCCGCGTCCGCACGGACCTCGTCGAGCCGGTCGCGGACGAGATCCCGGGCCAGCAGATGGTCGCTGACCACGCACTCCGCCGCCGCGGTCACCCCGGCGGCGAGCAGCACGGCCAACGCGAGCCGGCTCACCCACGGAAACGAACCGGTACGGCGTGCGGGCACCGACCTCATGAGCTGCGCCCTCCGTGGCAACCCTGGAACCCCCGTCCCTGGGGGTCTGCCGAAACCGTCGTCGCCGCGGGGCCGGATGTGAGTCGAGTCGGTGCGGGTTCACCCTCGTGGAGCCGAGCCCGGGGCCCGGTCTACGAGTTCGACTGCTTGGCGAGCAGGCCGCGCCGGGCCCGCAGGGCGCGGCTGACCACGGTGAAGAAGACGTCGATGACCATGCCGAGGGCCAGAATGACGATCATGGTGGAGAGGATCCGGGTGGCGTTCGAGAACTCCAGGCCGAACTGCAGGAACTGCCCCAGGGAAGGTCGGGCCTCGATGACCACGAGCAACTCGCCGGCCATGAGGCTGCGCCAGGCGAAGGCCCAGCCCTGCCCGAGCCCGGCCACGTAGGCGGGCAGGGCGGCCGGGATGATCACGTGCCGGTACAGGCGCAGGCCCCGGGCGCCGAGCACGGTGCCGAGACGCGTGTAGGCGGGGGGCACGTGATCGATGCCCGCGAGGATGCCGTTCGCGATCGAGGGCACGGCGCCGAGCAGGATCACGAACAGGATCGCGGTCTCGGAGATCTGGAACAGCAGCATGGACAGCGGGAACCAGGCGATGGAGGGCATCGTCTGCAGGCCGCTGATGAGGGAACCGACACCCAGGCGGAGCACCCGGCTGCGTGCGACGAGCACCCCCAGGGCCGTGCCGACGATCACTGCCACGGCGAAGCCCTCCACACCGCGGCGCAGGGTCCAGGCGATGCCCTGCCAGAAGGTGCCGTCGTGGCCCTGGTGCCACAGGTCCGCGAACACCGCGCCGGGGCCCGGCAACAGGTAGGTGGGTTTCCAGCCCGACCAGACGACGATCTGCCAGATCGTCAGCACGAGACCGAGGGCCACCAGCTTCGGCCAGGTCACCGCCCACAGGGCCCGTGCCCGCCGGGGCCGCTCGCCGGGAAGAGGCCGGATCTCGCGCAGACGGCCCGGTTCGTCGATTGCTCCCGCGTTGTCGAGCCTCGTGGTGTCGAGGCCTGTGGTGTCGAGTCGGGTCGTGTCGAGCCCTGTCGTGGAGTCGAGTCCCGTCGTGTCGAGCCCTGTCGTGGAGTCGACGAGGGCGGAGGTGGGGGGGCGTTCAGGCGACATGGCGGCGGACCTCCTCGCGCAGGTCATGGGTGAGGACGGCCGCCTCGCGGGCGACCTCGGCGGAGTCCATGCGCCGGGGGCGGGGCAGATCGATGTCGTAGATCGACTTGACCCGGCCGGGGGAGGAGCTCAGCAGCACCACGCGGTCCCCGAGCCGCACCGCCTCGCGCACGTTGTGGGTCACGAAGAGCACTGTCAGGTGCAGGTCCTGCCAGATGCGTTCGATCTCGTCGTGCATGCGGTCGCGGGTCATCGCGTCGAGGGCGCCCAGCGGCTCGTCCATGAGCACGACGTTCGCGTCCTGGGCCAGCACCCGGGCCAGAGCCACCCGCTGGCGCATCCCGCCGGAGAGCTCGTGCGGGCGCTTGGTGCCCTTGTCCCCGAGCCGCACCAGCTCCAGCAGCTCCTGCACCCGGTCGGCGCGCTCGCGGGACGGCACGCCGCCCAGCTTGAGCGGCAGGGCGACGTTCTGGGTCACGGTCAGCCAGGGCAGCAGGGTGGCGTCCTGGAACATGAACGCCACCCTGCCCCCGGTGACCTCGACGACACCGCCGTCCGGCCGGTCCAGCCCGGCCACCAGGGACAGCAGGGTGCTCTTGCCGCAGCCCGAGGCGCCGACCAGGGCGACGAGCTCCCCGCGGGCCACCGTCAGGTCGACATGGGACAGGGCGGTCACTGCGGACCGGCCACGGCCGAAGCGCTTGCTGACGTCCTGGATCCGGACGGCGATGTCGTCGGTCATGGCTGGGTCACCTCCGGTTGGCCGGCGGCCGCGAGGGCCTGGTTCAGCGGTGCCAGGTCGTACAGGGCGTGGACGCCGCCCGCCGCGGTGAACTGGGCCAGGTCGAGCAGCCCCACGTCCGAGGCGTGCTGGGCCGAGGCGAGCAGCGTCGCCGGCAGCGGGTCGGCGGTGAACTCGAGGTTCTTCCAGGCGGCCGCCGTGGCCTCGGCCTTGACCTCCTGACCGGTCAGCGAGGCCAGCTCGGCGTTGAAGGATGCCTGGGCGCCGGCCGGGTCCTGGTGGATCTTGGCCAGGGCGGCGACGTGCCCCTCAAGGATCTTCTCCACGACGTCCGCGTGCTTGGTGAGGAAGTCGGTGCGCACGATGATGTTCGTGGTCACGAACCGGCCCTGCGGCCACAGGGTGCGCTCGTCCACGAGCACGTGGCCGCCGCTCTTGCGCACGAGGGTGGTCGCGTAGGGCTCGGGCACCCAGGCGCCGTCGATGGCGCCCTGCGCGAAGGCCTGGGTGGTGACCGAGTTCTTCTCCGGCACGATATGCACGTCGCCGCCGCCGCGCGGGTCGGTCGCCAGGCCCTGTTGCTTCAGCCAGTAGCGCAGGGCGACGTCCTGGGTGTTGCCCAGCGACGGGGTGGCGATCTTCTTGCCCTTCAGGTCCGCGGCCGTGGTGATGGTCGGCTTGACCACGAGCGCCGCCCCGCCCGAGGCGGCGCCGGCGATGACCCGGACGGCCTGCCCGTGCGACTGGGAGAACCCGTTGATGGTCGGGTTGGGCCCGATGTAGCTGATGTCGATCGCGCCGGTGAGCACGGCCTGGATCGCGTCGGTGCCCGCGTTGAAGGTGGCCGTGGTGAGCTTCACGCCGTCGCCGAGGGCCTTGGTGAAGAGGCCGTCATGGATGGCGATCAACGCCGGGGCGTGCGTAATGTTGGGGAAGAAGCCCAGTTTGACCGAATTGGTGGACAACTTGCTCCCGGTGGCGAGGCCGGCCGGGGTGCCCGCCGAGGGCTTGGCGGACGTTGCGCTGCTGTGCCCGCAGGCGGCAGTGACGAGTGCCGCCGTGGTGAGGATCGCGGCCAGCGCGGCGCGCCGTGGGCGCCGGAGCGGTCGGGGGCTCATGGGGGTCCCTTCTTCTTGTCGAGTAACTCGACTAAGAAACTAAGTCAGCTCCTCGCCGTCGGCAACTTGTCACCCTGTGTGAGTGATTCGCCGCGGGCTCCGTCCCCGGCCTGCCATGATCATGAGCGGGCCGCCTATCCTGGGCGATCAGCGCAGGGCCCGACCGTCCCGGCGGCCCGTCCCCGAATCGGCAGGGAGTACCCCGTGCCCCGTCAATCGCTGCCGCGCATGATCGCGGCCGCAATAGCCGCCGGCGGCACGATCACCGTCCTGGTCGGCCTCGTCCTGATGACCCTGTTCACCCCCTCGTCGGCGCTCACCGCCCGGCTCGACCCCCCCGAGGACACGCAGGTCGTCGAGGGCGTGCCCGGGACCGGGGAACTGCTCGGCGACCAGGTCACGGTGAAGGTGACCGGTGCGCAGGGGAGCATCGCCTTCGTCGGCGTCGGTCGGGCGGAGGACGTCGCGGCCTACCTGGCGCAGGTGCGCCGCCTCCAGGTGGTCGGCACCGGCGCCGGTGGCACCCTGACGACGGTGCCGAAGGGCAGCGCGCCGGCGACCGGGCTGTCCGATCCCCGGGAGTCGGACATCTGGGAGGTGCGGGGTACGGGCACGACATCGGCGTCGGTCACCTGGCACAAGCGACCCGGCCAGTGGCGCCTGGTAGCGCTGGCCCGGGGCAGCGGGGGCGCCCCGGCGAGCCTGCACAACGTGCGTCTGAACTGGCGGGAGAAGATGTCCCGCTCGACCGCGGCCGAGGTGATCGCCGTGGGAGTACTCGTCCTCGTCTGCGGCTGCCTGGCCATCGGCCTCACCTGGCCGCGGCAGGAGCGCCCGAGAGGGGTGGACTGGCTGTGATCACAGCACGGAGGGCCGTCGTGGCCGTCCTGGGCGTCGCCGTCCTGGCGGGCACCCTCACCGGGTGCGGCACAGTGCCCGTGCGCAGCGCCGTGACACCCGTGGACGTGGCGCATCCCGTGGTCGAACTGGACCAGGCCGCCGGTGTGCTGCGGGCGGTGGACGAGGCCATGCCGCAACTGATCGCCCGGGACGTCGCCTCGGGTGGGGAGAGCACCCAGGGCTCGCAGGAGCCGCCCTTCCTCGACGAACGGATCACCGGCCCCTACCGGGAGATCCTCGAGGCGCGGATCGTGGCGGCCACGGCCGAGCACAAGCCGGTGCCCGCGGCCACGGGACTGGCCGGTCCTCGCGTGATCCTGCCGCACGCCGGCCCCTGGCCGCGCTTCTTCCTCATCGCGGGTACGCCGCGCCCGCTCGGCGCCAGCACCTCGACCACCGCGAACGGCGACGGCGCCCTGCCCGCCGCCAATGCCGTGCTCGGGGCCATCGCACCGAAGGCGGCGGCCGCGACCTCGAAGGCGAAGGCGACGGCGTCCTCGAAGACTTCCGCCTCCGCGGGCACCGGCGCCTCCGGGCCGGCTTCCTCCGCGACGGCGACCGGGGGGGTGGGGACGGGCGCGCGCACGAGCAGCGGTCCCGTGCCGGTGGTCCGGGTGATGCTCGCGCCCGACCTGCACCACCTCTACGGGCTCTGGGCCGAACTGGCGCTCCTGCCGGGCGTCTCCCTGCCCCCCATGGATCCCAGTGTCGGAGGCGTGCCGACCGTCGCCGCCAATGCGAGCGGCCTCGTGGAGAGCCCCCAGGACGCCCTTGCCGGATACGCCGGGCTCCTCGACGCCGGGGCCGGTCCCAAGTCGCAGGAGTACGCGCCCGACCCCCTGCGGGCGAAGGTGCTCAAGGAGAGCATCTCCACCCGGCTCAGCGTGGCCCCGGTCGCCTCCGACGTGACCAACACCTTCGCCGCGGTGCCGAAGGAGGTGTGGGCCCTGCGCACCAAGGACGGGGGCGCGCTGGTCATCGGCGCGATCCGGGAAACCCTTGTGATCACCCTGCGGTCCGGGCAGTCCCTGAAGGTCGCCGGTGGGGACCTGGCCGCGCTCTCCGGGCGCGACCGGTTCACGCACCAGCTCATCCGGACGTCGCTGCAGGTGGTGGCCCTGCAGGTGCCGCCAGCAGGACGAGGGCTGATCACTGCGCTCGCCGTGCAGCGCGGGGACGTCGCGGTCGCCGGCGGGTGAGAACTCGATCGCGGGGCGCCGGGGAACGGCAGATGACCCCCTCGATGCAGCAGACGATCGGAACCGTCCGTAGTGTGGGCATCGCACGTGGGTTGCGGGCCCGCGCCGTCTGAAGGGATCTGGCATGAGCACACCGCCGCGCACCGGTCGTCCCGCGATCGATCTGCGGGGTGCCGTCGACCTGAGCGCTCTCGCAGCGCGACGTCCTGCCGCCGCGGGTGCCATGGCCGGTGGCGCACCGGCAGCCCGGTCGGCCCAGGGGGGTTCGGCGCAGAACGGTCAGGGCACGCGCCCGGCCGGTGCCGGGGGTCCGGCCCGGGAGACGGCGCCGACCGCCAGGGGTACCGGCGGGGCCGCGGCGTTCACCCTCGAGGTGACCGACCAGACCTTCATGACGGAGGTCATGGACCGGTCGCAGTCCGTCCCCGTGGTGATCGACTTCTGGGCGGAGTGGTGCGACCCGTGCCGTCAGCTGTCCCCGGTGATGGAGTCCCTGGCCGCTGAGTTCGGCGGTCGGTTCCTCCTCGCGCAGATCGACATCGATGCCAATCCCCAGGTGGCGGCCGCCTTCCGGGTGCAGAGCCTCCCCGCCGTGTTCGCGGTGCTGCGGGGGCAGCCGCTCCCGCTCTTCCAAGGAGCCCAGCCGGAGGCCCAGGTGCGGGCCGTGCTCACCGAGCTGCTGCGGGTGGCCACCGCCAACGGCGTGACCGGTCGCGTGGACGGTGCGCCGGTGGACGAGGACGGCGCCGGGCCGGTGGAGGAGCCGCTGCCGCCGCTGCACCAGGCCGCCTACGACGCGATCGAGCGGGACGACCTCGACGGTGCGGTCGCGGCCTACGAACAGGCACTGCGGGAGAGTCCGGCCGACATCATGGCCAAGGTCGGCCTGGCGCAGGTGCAGCTCATGCGGCGCACCCGGGACGTCGATCCGATCGGTGCCCGGGCGGCGGCCGCGGCGAAGCCCGATGACATCGACGCGCAGCTGCTCGTGGCCGATCTCGACCTGCTCGGCGGTCACGTCGCGGACGCCTTCCACCGTCTGGTCGAGCTCGTGCGCCGGACCGCGGGGGAGGACCGCAACCAGGCGCGGACCCGGCTCGTCGAGCTCTTCGAGGTGATCGGTCCGGACGATCCCCGCGTGGTCAAGGCCCGCGGGGCTCTCGCGAGCGCCCTCTTCTGAGGACCCTTGGCGTCTGCGGGGTCGAGGGATGAGAACCCCGGCAGCGACACCGGTTCCGGGCCGGCTCGCGACATTCCGGTGACACTTCGCCGTTGACCGTTCACGGTCGTTCTCCCCTGCCGTCCTGCCTCGTTCGACCCGTCCGGGCCGCGGACGCGGACGGCGGAGGGGGAGAACCGTCCGTTCAGCCAATGTGACTAGATGTGCATTTGTCAATACCATGTGTAACTAGTCAGTGGACCTCGATCTGAGGCGCACCGATGTCCGCGGTCCCACCGCAGTACGGACGTCGGGGCAGGGGCGCACCCCCTGGGCGCCGACAGATGAGGGCGTTCCCGCGCGCGCACCGCGGCGGGTCGTGCCCGAGGCGCACGGGCTGCGGCTGCGTTCGGAGCGGTGACGAGGCTCTCCGGGCGCCGATCCGGCACTCCAGCCCGACGACGACGCCGGGCGGTCCCGTCATGACCATTCCTGGGAGGGAGTCCGCATGGCCACGTCCGCTGTGGCCTCCTCGCTGATCGCGGAAGCCGAGAGCCTTCGGGACGACGCCCGTCCATGGCGGATCTGGGAGCCCCTGGGCCGGGGCACCGCCGCGCACCTGCTCGTCGTCGCCGACTGCCTGGTGCTGCTCGGCTATCTCGCGGTGGGTCGCCCCATCTGGCGTGCGCTGCTGCTCACCTGGACCCTGACCCTGCTCGGCTTCAGCGCCGAGAAGCTGTACCAGCCGCGCCTGCACCTGTCGCTCCTCGACGATCTGCCGGCCGTGCTGCGCCGTCTGGCCTTCGCCGGTGGGTTGGTCGGTAGCGGGCTGGCCCTGCTGAGTACGCCGGCGCACGTGCAGAAGTACCTGACCATCGTCGGGGTCGGTGCGGTGGTGCACGTGGTCCTGCGGGGCTGCGTGCTCACCGCCGTGCGCTGGGCCCGGCGTACCGGGCGCTCGACCCACCGCACGCTCGTGCTGGGGGGCGGGGAACTCTCCCGCAAGCTGGTCGAGGTGCTGGACGCGCACCCCTCCTACGGGCTCCGGGTGCTCGGCTACCTCGACGACGGACCGTGGCGGGCCCCCGGGCAGGGCAATTGGGTCCACATCGGTGGGCTGGCGAACCTGTCCGCCGTGGCGCAGGCCTTCGATGTGCAGGTGCTGTTGGTGGGCTTCCCCGAAGGGTCGGACGAGGGGCTGGTCTCGACGTTGCGGGAAGTGGACTTCGCCGACCGGCCCGTACTGCTGGTGCCGCGGTTGTTCGAGATCGGCCACTGGCGGGCGGCCACGGACCACATCGGTGCCTTCCCCGTCGTGCGCATGCGCCTGGCTTCGCTGCGCGGGCCGAGCTGGGTGGTGAAGCGCCTGTTCGACGTCCTGCTCGCGTGCGTGGCCCTGCTCCTGCTGTCGCCAGTGCTCGCGCTGGTCGCCATGGCGGTGCGGCTCGAGGGCGGTCCCGGGGTGATCTTCCGCCAGGAGCGCATCGGCCGCGACGGTCGTCCGTTCGAACTGCTGAAGTTCCGGTCGCTGCGTCCGGCGACGAGCACGGAGGCCGCCGTCACCTGGAACGTGGCGCAGGACCCCCGGATGGGCCGCGTCGGGAGATTCCTGCGGCGCACCTCCATCGACGAGCTCCCGCAGCTGGTGAACATCCTGCGGGGGGACATGACGTTCGTCGGGCCGCGCCCCGAGCGCCCGTTCTTCGTCGAGCAGTTCAGCAGCGACTTCCCGCACTACGCGGATCGGCATCGGGTGACGGTCGGCCTCACCGGACTGGCGCAGGTCAGCGGCCTGCGAGGGGACACATCCATCGACGACCGCGCGCGTTTCGACAACTACTACATCGAGCACTGGAGCCTCTGGTTGGACATCAAGGTGGTCCTTCGCACGCTCGGCCAGGTGTTCGGCGCGAAGGGGGCATGACCGTGGAGGAAACGGAGGCGTCTGTGGACGTCGTTTTCCCGGCACTGGCCGGTTCCGATGGTATGGGGGAGGAACTCCGGTGAAGGGACGTTCCAGGATCGAGGTGCTGTGGGCGGCCAAATGGGTGGTCGCGCTCTCGAGCGTGCTGGTGGGATCGGGAGTGATGATTGCGATCTCCTTGTTGCCGGAGAGCTTCCAGGCGACCTCCAACGTCCTGGTGACCGTGCCGCAGAACTCCGACGCCCCGCGGGAGAGCGTGCTCGCATCGAATGACCTCACCGGTCAGTACGCCCAACTCGCGACGAGTTCGCCGATCATCTCCCGTGCCGTCCAGCAGACCGGGTTCCCACTCGGTGCGGACAAGGTGTCGGTGACTGCGATGAACAACTTCAACATCCTCCAGTTCTCGGTGACGTCCACGCAAACGCGAAGGGCGGTGCTCGAGTCGCGCGCTCTCGCCCAGGCTTTTGTCGGTTACGTCCAGGCACAGCATGCGGCACAGACCAAGAGGCTCAACGAGAACGCGGCCAGACAGCTCGCGCCCATGGACAAGCAGATCCAACAGTTGAGCAACCTGATCGAGGACTTCAACGGGCGGATGGAAGCGCATCCCGAGCGGGCGGCCCAGGTGGCGGCCATGGCGAACGCCCGCGCAGATCTTGTGGCATCGCGCCAGACGCAGCAGGTGGCCCTGACGAAGAGCCTGGCCACCGCGCAGGCGGCCGTGAACGCGTTGGGTCTTGCGGGGAGCGCCCATTCGACGAAGCCCGATCCATTCATGTACGGGTTGGTCGGAGCCCTGGCCGCAGCGTTCGTGGTGGGTGAACTGGCCTTCCAGGTGGAAGGACTCCGGGCGAAAGGCAAGGGGGGCGCCCGGACAGGAGGCGAGATGTCGGTGGAACTCCCCGACGTGAGCCAGGACCTGGACTGGGTGCCCATGGGCGTCGGAGGGACGACGCACCTGTGAACAGGGGGGTCCCGAGCGCGACGCTGATGCGGCACAGAACAAACCGACGCGTCAAGATCACGGCGCAGGAGGGCAAGGTTCTGGGTACGGCGATACTCGGCGCCTGCGCGGTGATTGCCTCCACCGGTGTGGTGGCGCAGGAGGCGTTCGCTCGGCCCGGTCCGGCGAAGTACGCGGTGACCGTGCTCGTGCCCCTGTTCCTGGTGCTGTTCGTCTCCAGTTCGCACTCGATCAAGTCGGTCATGGCCACGGCTGTGTTCGTCGCTCCGGTCTCGGCGATGGTTCCGCTGGCTGGGCTGACGTTGACGCCCGGAAGAGTGCTGGTGCTGTTCGGCGCGGTCTGGCTATACCTCTCGTCCCCACGGAGCGAAGGACGGCGTCAATGGTCATCCTTGGGTGCGCTTCTGCTGATCCTGCTGCTGGTTCTCTCCGCGGTGCGGGCCGACCGCCCCCGAGAGGCTCTCTGGAGTGTTGGAGCCGAATTGGTGACATTCTGGGTCGCCGCGACCGCGACTCGGAACCGGGCTGCCGGCCCTGCGTTGTGCAAGGCCCTGGCCCTGGCCGGATCCCTTCAGGCCGTCGTCTGTGTGTGGGAATTCCGAACAGGACATCTCGTCAATCTCTATACCGGGACGACGAGACTGACGGATGAGTACTTCTTCAAGTATCTCGGTTCGTTTCGGGCGAGTGGGACCGTCGAGGATCCGGTGACGATGGGGAACATGCTGGCCATTGCTGCCGTGATGGCGTTGGCCCTGTTCCTTCGTGCCGAGGACCCGGTCGCGCGAGCGTTCTGGGGAGTCTCGACAGGCATCACCTGCCTGGGATTGGCCACCACCTTCTCACGGATGAGTTGGCTCGCCTTCGCCGCCGGGGTGCTGGTCGTTCTCATGCTGCAACCGGCTGCTCGCAGGTTCCGGGCGTTCCTGCTCCTGGCGGGTCTGGGCTTCGCGGCGACCTCGCTCATTCTGGTTGTCGCGGGGGCCTCCGTGATTACGCGCCTCTCGTCCGTCGACGATCCCACGAACCCCCAGGTGTCGACCGCGGGCGGTGATGAGGCCCGGCTGGAGATCTGGAACCGTGCCTGGGGTGTCGTCGTCCATGACCCGTTCCTGGGGATCGGACTCGGTCGGCTCCCCGGGGTACTGAGCCAATCAGTTCCCGGCGCCAACCTCGGTACCCATGCCCACTCCACCTACCTGAACCTGATGGCCGAGGTGGGGGTGCCGGCCGCGATCCTGCTGGTGGGCGTGTTCGTGCTCGGACTCGTCCGTGGCGGTCTCGTCCTGCGACGTGTTGCCCGTGACGGTGGACTACCCGAGCCATGGGCGGTCGGAGCCACGGCAGGCTGCGCGGTGGTCCTGATCTGTTGGGCCACCGACTACACCCTGCGTCAACCCACGGAAGGGTTGTGGGTGGCAGCCGTGCTGGCCATGGCCTGGTCACTCGGCTCCCTGAGGGCTGTGCCCGATGAGTGAGGGAACAGTCGTGCTGGGCTCGGGGCCCACCGTGGAAGGGGATGAAGCCCCGGAGGCGGCTCTGACGAAGGTGGTCACGGCAGCGGGAGCGTTGGTGCTGCGGCGGGCCGCCATGATGATGGTCGGCGCCCTCTCGACCGGCGTCGTGACGCGGACGCTCGGGCCAGCCGAGTACGGGCGATTCGGATCGGTGCAAGCGGTGTGGGCACTGGCCCAGACCCTCGCCGAGTTCGGGTTCGTGCTGGTCCTGACCCGGGAGTTCGGACGGCGGGAGGACGATCGCGGTGCACTGCTGAGGGCGGCCTACGGAATCCAGGGCCGATGGGCCCTCGGCGTCGGTGTGCTCTTCCTGTTCGTGGGAGCCCTGCTCATCCGGGACGGGGACTTCCCGGCCTATCTGGTGCTCTTCCCGAGCATTGTGGGAGTCGCCTGGTCGGGTGCCCGAGCGTTGCTGATGGCCACGTATCAGGTACGCAGGCTCGCCATGATCGACGTCCTCACGACGACGGGCCAGTCCGTAGCGCTCGCCGCGGTCGCCCTGGGCGGGGGCGGGCCGGTGGGGATGTGCGCCGTGCTCTCGGTCTCCTCCCTGGCGAACTCGATGATCCTGGCCCGTTCGGCCAGAACGGTGTCGCGTTGCACGGGCTGTAGTGCCGCGGAACGTCGGGCACTGTGCCGTGCGGCGCTGCCCGTGGGAGTCTCCACGGTCCTGTCCAAGGTGTACGTGAACATCGACATCGTCCTGCTGAGCTCCCTAGCGGTGGGCGCGGTCGTCGGGGACTACGTCGGTGTCTCGAAGCTGCTCGCGCTCGCGGCCACCGTCCCGGGGATCGCCTGCGCGGCAGCACTGCCGTTGCTCGCACGATCGGCAGATGATCCTGTTCGACGGGAAGTCCTGGCACGTGACGTCAGTCGCCTGCTGAGCGCCGTGGCGCTTCCCGTGTACGGGGCGATGCTGTTCTTCCCGAGTACCTTTCTTTCGATCGCTCTCGGGAGAGGTTTCGACGAGGCCGCTCCGATGCTCGTGCCCATGGCTCTCGCCGGCGTCGTGGGGGTGTACGGCAACATAGCCGGGACTCTTCTCGTGGCTCTCGCGTATACGCGTGTGATGATGATTCAGAACGTCCTGGCGGTGGTGCTGAACATCACTTTGAACCTCCTGTTGATCCCTCCGGTCGGAGGCGTGGCCTGTGCCTGGGTGACATTGTTGACGGAACTCGTCGTGTGTTCCGCCT
>Ga0265334_10000868_pt1 | contig 15145 bp, 13 predicted proteins | sample 42023metaG_FD_192442 | JGI IMG/M metagenome (GOLD analysis project Ga0265334, IMG submission 192442) | Rhizosphere microbial communities from Carex aquatilis grown in University of Washington, Seatle, WA, United States - 4-20-23 metaG | ecosystem: Host-associated > Plants > Roots > Rhizosphere... | reverse complement strand
CCCGCGCGGAGCTCGATTATCTCTATCCGAAGCTGGTCCGGGGCGGCATCGTCATCATCGACGATTATTTCCGCTGGCAGGGGGCGAGGAAAGCGGTGGACGAATATGTCGAGGAACACCGCATCCAGATCTTCTGGGTCCGGGTGGACGATGCCTCTGTGATCGGGGTGAAGCCCTAGGCCCGTTTCCAGGCGGCCCCGTTTCGTGCCAGAATGGCGCATTCGCTGGGGGCTACAGGAGGATCACATGAATTTGACGCGCACGCTTTTTTGTTCACTCACTTTTGCCGGCATGACGGCGCTCGCACCGGCCGCGCTTGCGGACGGACCTACGGCAATCTCGACCGCCGCCAACCATGCTGGGCTCGCCGCCAACGCCGGCGCCATCGAGATGGTGCACACCCATCTTCACCACGTACTGAACTGCTTGGTTGGACCGGGCGGCGACGGCTTTGACGCCGCGCCCGGCAATCCGTGCGGCGCCGCCGGCGGGGCCATTCCGCAAACCGCGGATGCAGGCATGAAGAACAAGCTCATGGGCGTGGCGGCACAGGTACGGACCGGCATCGCCAGCAACGACATGGCGGCGGCAAAGAAGGTCGCCACCGACGCACAAGCGGCGCTGAAGTAGAACGCGCCTATACCGTAATAAGCTGACGTAACATTCGGCGCACTGACTGCCTGTCGCGAGCGGACAGTGCGCCGATTTTGCGTGAGATCAGCCGGTTATCCAGCGTGAAGAGTTTGATGCGGACAAGGGAAGCGGTGCTCAGTCCGGCATCGGGCCCGTCCGCAAGCGCTATGTCTTGAGGCCACCGGCTCCTGGCCGCGGTCGTTATCATCGCGAAGACCGTGTTTCCCGACGCTTCATTGGCGTCCTGTTGCGATAGCACCAGCGCCGGCCGCGGTTTTGCAATCGCAATGTCGGTGAATGGAAACGGCACGATCGCTACGTCGCCTGCCTCACAGATTATCATAGGCGGCGGCGTCCTCGTCGCTCGCCCACTCGGAGAGCGTGGCTTCCAGCGATTTCAGGTAAGCGCGGTCGAGCGGTTCTGCTCGCGCCAACGTCACCTTGCCTTTGCTGATCCGGTAAACAAGCGTATCGCCCGCCTTCACGCCTAGCGCTTGCCGCACCTCCTTTGGCACGGTCGTTTGGGCTTTCGCTGTGATCTTGCTGAAGACGGCCGTCACGGCAATTTCTCCTTACCTCCTTACTGTAAGGACACGATTGCTGGAATACAACGCTCATCGCCTCTATATTCTCCCCATGCCTCATAACAACGGTTCCGGATTCCGGCCCACGAACGGCCTCGCCGAAGCTCCGGCGGCCTTCCGCCACATGAGCGGGGCCGAGCTGACGGCATTCGTGCCGCATCGCCCCCAGCGGCCGGAAAAATCCGAAGGCGGCAAGCGCTTCAAGCTGGTTTCGGAGTATCAGCCGGCGGGCGACCAGCCGACCGCCATCCGCGAGCTGTCCGAAGGCCTCTCGGGCGAAGGGCCAGGCGGTGCGCCGGAGCGCGACCAAGTGCTGCTGGGCGTGACCGGGTCGGGCAAGACCTTCACCATGGCCAAGGTGATAGAGCGGCTGCAGCGGCCGGCGTTGATCCTTGCGCCCAACAAGACGCTCGCCGCCCAGCTCTATTCCGAGATGGCGGGCTTCTTCCCCGAAAACGCGGTGGAATATTTCGTCTCCTATTACGACTACTACCAGCCGGAAGCCTATATCCCGCGCACCGACACCTATATCGAGAAGGATTCATCCGTAAACGAACAGATCGATCGCATGCGCCATGCCGCGACGCGCGCGATCCTGGAGCGCGACGACGTGATCATCGTGGCCTCGGTGTCGTGCATCTACGGCATCGGCGCGGTTGAGACCTATTCGGGGATGGCGTTCTCGATTTCACGCGGCGAACGCATCGCGCGGAACGAGCTGCTGGCGCGGCTGGTGGCGCTGCAATTCCGCCGCAATGACGAAGCCTTTGCGCGCGGCTGTTTTCGCGCGCGGGGCGACACCATCGACATCTTCCCGGCGCACTATGAAGACCGCGCCTGGCGGGTGGAGCTGTTCGGCGACGAGGTGGACACGATTTCCGAGTTCGACCCGCTGACGGGAAAAAAGTCCGCAGAGCTGGACACGGTCAAGATCTACGCCAATTCCCATTATGTAACGCCGCGCCCGACGCTCGCCCAGGCGACCAAGGGCATGCGCGAAGAAATGCGCCTGCGGCTGGAGCAGTTCCGCCGTGAGGGCAAGCTCCTGGAAGCGCAACGCCTGGAACAGCGCACGCTGTTCGATCTGGAAATGATCGAGGCCACCGGCTCCTGCGCCGGAATCGAGAATTATTCGCGCTGGCTGACGGGCCGGCTTCCCGGCGAACCGCCGCCGACCTTGTTCGAATATCTCCCCGACGAGGCGATCGTCTTCGTCGACGAATCCCATGTCACCATTCCCCAATTGGGCGGCATGTATCGCGGCGACTTCCGGAGGAAAGCGACGCTCGCCGAATATGGTTTCCGCCTGCCCTCCTGCATCGACAACCGGCCCCTGAAATTCGAGGAATGGGACGCCATGCGGCCGCAGACGGTTTGCGTGTCCGCCACGCCCGGCCCCTGGGAGCTGTCGCGCACCGGGGGCGTCTTCACCGAACAGGTGATCCGGCCCACCGGCCTGATCGATCCGCCGGTGCAAATCCGCCCTGTGGAGCATCAGGTCGACGATCTGCTGGCCGAATGCAAGGACATCGCCAAGGCCGGCTATCGCGCGCTGGTCACGACGCTGACCAAGCGCATGGCGGAGGATTTGACCGAATATCTGCACGAGAACGGCGTGCGCGTGCGCTACCTGCATTCCGACGTGGAAACGCTGGAGCGGATCGAAATCATCCGCGACCTGAGACTGGGCGCGTTCGACGTGCTGGTGGGCATCAATCTGCTGCGCGAGGGGCTCGACATCCCCGAATGCGCGCTGGTGGCGATTCTGGACGCCGACAAGGAAGGCTTCTTAAGGTCGGAGACCTCACTGATCCAGACCATCGGACGGGCGGCGCGCAATGTCGACGGCAAGGTCATTCTGTACGCGGATCATGTCACGGGCTCGATGGAGCGCGCCATGGCCGAGACCGGCCGGCGCCGGAGCAAGCAGGAGGCCTACAACCTCGCCCACGGCATCACGCCCATCAGCATCAAGAAGAACATCACCGACATCATGGGCTCGGCCTATGAGCGCGATCACGTGCTGGTGGACGCGGGGTTGGCCGAGGACCCCGTCCCCATCGGGCACAATCTGCGCAGCCATGTCGCCGAACTCGAGAAACGCATGCGCCAGGCGGCAGGCGACCTCGAATTCGAGGAGGCGGCGCGGCTGCGGGACGAAATCAAGCGGCTGCAGGTGACGGAGCTGGCCATCGCGGACGATCCCTATGCACGGCAATCGGCCGTGGACAATGCCGTGGATTCCGCGTTCCGGACCAAATCGTCCCTCGCCCCTTCAGGGGGAGAGGGCCCGGGTGAGGGGGCAGGCGGCGACGCCCCGCGCTCGACCAAGGGCCGGGCAGGTACGCGCGCGACCCGGGGACAGGCCAAGGCCCGCAGCAACCGCAGAATGCGCTGACGAATCGGCGAGGCCGTTTTCAGGCCGGGGCGAAGCCGGTAAAGTCCCGCCAAACCTCCGGGAGAGCCTCCATGAAAACGCGTTCCACTCTAGCGCTTCTGCTTGCCGGGTCTTTCGGCCTTGCGGCCTCGGCCATCGCGATTGCCACCGCGGCACCCGCACCCGGCGCGCCGGCAGCGCCTGCGGCCGGTGCTCCCGCCGGCGGCGGCCTGGTGATCCTCGATTTCAAGCCGGCGATGGACGATCTGATGACCATGCTGATCCAGCCGCGGCACATCAAGCTGTACTATGCCGGGCAGCAGAAGAACTGGACGCTGGCGGCATTCGAACTGAACGAACTCAGCGGCGCACTCAGGCGCATCGGCCAGACCATCCCGAAATACCGCACCTTCAGCGTGGACGCGACGGTGGGCTCGATCTTCGCGCCGAAGATCCAGGCGATGAACGCGGCTATCCAGTCGAAGAATCCGGGCCAGTTCAACGCCGCCTATGGCGAACTGACGGAAGCCTGCAACACCTGCCATCAGGGCATGGAGCACGACTTCCTGGTGATCAAGGTGCCGGATGCGCCGTTCTTCCCGGATCAGGACTTCCGTCCTGCTGCTGCGCCGAAATAGACGCCGCTTGCCGATTGCTGCAGGTGACGGGCGCATGCGTGCTTGCGGCCGGACCCGCACTGGCGAATGAAGCCGGCGTATCGTGCAAGACGAGCCATAATCTGGTCGCCGCGTGCTTTGCCGTCCATGGGCGGCTGTTCATGGCGGGCGGGGGGCACGTGCGGATCGAGTGGCTCGGCGAGGGCCGTGTGCTCGATGTGCGGGACCGGCAGTCGCGCGCACAGGGCGGGGAGATCGTACCCGATTTGGTGCAGCGTACGCTCAGCCCCTCAACGGACGTCTATGGCGATTTCCTCGTCTGTCCGTTCGACCGCGGCCCGCGCGCCAATGTGCAGGCGGTGTGCATCGAAGACGCGACGGGTTTGAGCACGAGGCGGCGCTGACGGCGTAGTTGGCAAGCTCGTGCTTCGACAAGCTCATGCTTCGACAAGCTCAGCATGAGGAATGTCAATTGGGGGCCAAATAGAAATAGCCGACCTTGTTGTTGGCGGGCGAGCCGAACCACATGCGCCCCTCGGAGTCGGCGAAGAACTCGCGCAAGGTGTTTTCGCTTTGCGGGAAGGGGTATTCCGTCACGTGCCCGGTTTTCGGATCGAGCGCGCCGATGACGTCCAGATGCTCGGACGAATACCAGACCATGTGGTTCTTATCGATGCCGAGCGCATAGGGCGTGGCCTCGGGACCGGGCAGCGCAAATTCCGTCATCTTTTCGGTCTTGGGATCGAAGCGGCCCAACATGCCGCTCTTGAATTCCGCGAACCACACCGTGCCGTCGGTGTCGATCTGGATGCGCCTGGGGCGGCCGTCTTTCGTCGGCAGCGCCCATTTCTGCACTTTGAGAGTCTTGGCATCGACTTTGCCGATCTGGCCATTCTCGGTGTATTCGGCGAACCAGAGATTCTGGTCCTTATCCAGCACCAAACCATAGGCGGTCGGCACCTCTGAAATGCGCGTGTATTTCTGCGTCCTCGGATCGAACATGGTCAGCGGCCGGCCCGTGGCCCACACCCGCCCCTGCGCATCCACCCGCAGCGTGTGCTTGTCGCCGCCCGCGGTCACGCCTTCTTTGCCTGGCGTGTAGGCGTCCGGATATTCGACGATGGCTTGGGTCTTCGGGTCCCAGTGGCCGAGCTTGTTGGCCCCCTGCTCCGTGAACCAAACGCTCCCGTCGGCGGCCGGCACCGCGGAATGGATCGCGGCGGTGCCGATATTGGGGGCACGATATTCCACCACCTTCGCCGTCTTGGGGTCGAGATGGCCGATGCGGTTGGCCGCCCCGTAATAGGGAATCCAGAAGCCGCCGTCCTTGTCGGGGGCCGCACTCCACGGCATGCGGCTCCGCGTGGGCACCTCGTATTCGACATAGACGATCCTCATCGCCTCGTCGGGGAAGGATCGGACCGTGCTCTTGTAGGACGGCATATCGGCGGGCGACGGCGGCAGCACCGAATTCTGCCCGAACAGCAGATTGATGTAGGTGGCGACGTCCTCGCCGTCCTTGTCGGTGAAGGGATTGCTGTCGAGGAAGAAATGCATCGCGCCGCGCATGTAGTTGACGCGGTCGCGCCAGCCGTCGGCGTCGCGCTTGACCGAGGCCATGCGGGTCTGGAAGCCGTGGCAGGCGAAGCAGCGCCCGACCAGGATGTCCTTGCCGTGGAGCACCTGATTGCCCTGCGCCGAGGGGAACAGAACCTCGCCCTGATATTGCGAGAGGTCGTTCCAGTGGACGGCGTCTTTTTGCAAGCCAAAATCCTGGGCGGCGGTCTGGGCGGCCGCGAGCGCGACGCCTCCATGCGGATCGGCGCGGAAGCCGGGCGCGCGGATTTGCACCTGATAGGAGCCGGCGGGGAGGTTGTCGATTTTGTAACGGCCGTCGCGTCCCGTCAGCACGCTAACCATGATCTTGGTCTGGGTGTCTTGGGCCTGAACAAAGGCGCCGCGGAACGGCGCGCCGTCCGGCCCCTTCACGGCGCCGGTGACGGTGGCCGCCTGGCTCGCGGTCGAGAGAAGCGCGGCGGCCAGAAGACCCAAACCCACGGACGCCGTTCTCATCGCGCTCTCTCCCGCTGTTGTTCTGCGCAATCTATAGCGTGCGGCTATTTTCCCGCCACCGGCGGCGTCTTGGCGGCCTGCGAGAAGACATAGACGGAGACGGCCTTCAGTTCCTCGGGCTTCAGCATCTTGCCGAATTCGGGCATCGTGCCGCGGCGGCCTTTGGTGATGGATTCGATGATGGAGGCCTTGTCGCTGCCGTAAAGGAAGGTCTCCTTCCGGGTCAGGTTGGTGGAGCCGAGCGCCGGATTGCCGGTCGCCTCTTCGGTGTGGCAGTCGAAGCAATTGCCCTTGGCGTTGTCGAGGAAGAGGTCCTTGCCCTTGGCGGCTTTGGCGGCATCGTGCTGCTGGCCGCTGAGCTCGAGCACATATTCGGCGAGCGCGTCGATGTCGGCCTCGTCCACCGTCTTGATCTTTCCGTAATCGCCCAGGTCATGCTCGTTGCGGTATTGCGGATCGAACGCCAGCATGTCGGCTTCCACGCCGCGCGCGTAAGGGTTGCCCGAGCGCACGCCGTAACGAACCGTCCATTCGACGTCGGAGGGGAGCTTCGTATTGCCGCCCGACGCCAAATCGTCGCCGGAAAAGCGCCAATCGTCGTCGGTGAGATCGGGGGCGTGCGCCTCTTTGCTGCCCTTCATGTCCGCGCCGTGACAGGAGGCGCAGTTCTTGTCGTAAACATTCCGGCCGAGCACGGTCGCTTGCGCATTCAGCCGGATCGACTGGGCGATTTCATTGGTGGGGACGTTCACCAGTTCGTCGGCGTGCGCCAGGAACTCGCCGAATTCGTCTTCGGCCGGATTGGTGCTGAGCGGATGGCCGCCGGCCTTTTCGGTGGGACCGTCGCCCTTTGGCGCGGCGGCGCCGGCCTGCTGACCCGGCGCGCCCGCTGGAGGTGCCGCAGCCTGCTGCTGATTGCAGGCGGCAAGCGCGATGGCGGCAACCGCAAGCGCGGCGAACGGGCCAACGCGCAACCTCAAAATGCTGTCATTCATGGAATGTTCCTCTCCCGGGCGCCGGCATTGTAGCGCCTCTTCTTAGTACGCGGGATAGCGCAACTTCCCTCCCCGCCAAAGCGGTTTGGTTCAGGGGAGCGCGAAGACGTACATCGTCCAGCCGGCCGGAATGGCGACATATTGCTTGCCGTCCACCCCGAACGAGACCGGATTGGCATGGACCGGCCCGCCCAGCTGCATGTCCCACAGAGGTTTGCCGTTCTCGGCGTCCAGCGCGAAGAAATTGCCCTCCTCCGTGCCGGAAAAGACCAGGCCGCCGCCGGTGGACAGCACGCCGTCCATCCCCGGCTGGAGCAGCTTGAATTCCCATTTGAGCTTGCCGGTGGTGCCTTCGAGAGCCCGGATGGCGGCATAGGCGTCATCGCCGTTGACGGCAGTGCCGCCGCCCGCGGTGTAGGGCTGGCCCGCGGTGTATTTGGCTTGGCCCTTGTAATAGATCGTGCTCATCTCGCGGGTGAATTGGTAGAACAGCTTGGTCTGCGGGCTGTAGGACGGGCTGTACCAATTGGCCGAGCCTTGCAAGTTCGGGAACACCGTCGTGCCCGCGACACTCGGTTCGTTGCCGGCCTTCACGATCGGGCGGCCCTTGGCGTCGAGGCCGGTTGCCCAGGTCTGCTTGGCGTAAGGTGTCGCCGAGATGAATTCGCCGGTCTCGCGGTCGATCACGTAATAAAAGGCGTTGCGGTTGGCCAGCGCCAGCAGCTTGCGCGGACGGCCGCCGATATTGTCGTCGAACAGCACGGGGATCTGGTTCGAATCCCAGTCATGCACGTCGTGCGGCGTGAACTGGAAATGCCATTTCAGCTTGCCGGTATTGGGATCGAGCGCAAGCACCGCACAGGAATAGAGATTGTCGCCCTTGCGCACGTCGCCGTCGTAATCGGGGCCCGGATTGCCCGTCACCCAATAGAGCGTGTTGAGCTGAGGATCGAAGGAACCGGTCAGCCAGGTCGAGCTGCCGCCGATTTCGGCCGCCGTCGCGGTGCCCCAGCTATCGCGGCCGGGTTCGCCGGGACCCGGGATCGTATAGGTGCGCCAAAGCTGCTTGCCGGTCTTTGGGTCGTAGGCCGCAATAAAGCCGCGGATACCGGCTTCGGCGCCCGAAACGCCGACGATGATCTTGCCGTTCAGCGCCAAGGGCGCGAGCGTCAGATAATAGCCTTTGCGGTTGTCGTCGACGACAATGTCCCAACGGAGCACGCCGGTCTTCGCATCGAGCGCGGCCAGATGCCCCGCGATGCTCCCTGCGAACACCATGTCGTCCAGAATGGCGACACCGCGATTGACCGGGGGCGAACCGATGACGATGACATTGTCCGGAATGGGCGGCGTCCAGGTCCAAAGCGGACGGCCGGTGCGAACGTCGAGCGCGGTGAACGTGGAGGGCGGCTCGCTGATATACATGACGCCGTCGGCAACCACGGGGCTCGCCTCGAACACGCCGGGTTTCTTGATCTGGTACATCCAGGCCGGGCGCAGATTCTTGACGTTCTGGCGATTGATCTGGTTGAGCGGCGAATAACGCTGGGAATTGTAATTGCCGGAATAGGTCAGCCAATCGTTGGGCGTGCTCGCGGCGTTGACGATGCGCTGATAGGGCACGTTTTGCGCGGAAGCAGCCGCGGTCAGCGCCAGAATGAAGCCCGCGCTCAAGCCGATCAGGCGGAAAATGGTCGTGCTCATTTCGCGTTCCCCAGGCTGTAGAGATAGGCGACGAGGTCGTCGGTGTCGGAGCCTGCGAGCTTGTCCTTGTAGCCCGGCATCAGGCTGCGGCCGAATTGCTTGTCGACGTTCTGCACATCGGTCTTGCGGAACGAATACAGCGTGCCGTTGGCGTCGCGGACCTGGATGGTGAAGGAATCTTCGTTGACGCGCAGCCCTCGCACTTCGCGGCCGTTCTGCTCGACCACGCTGACGGGAAGATATTCGGAAAAGCCGTTGAGCAGGATTCCGGTGCTGCCTTTGGGCTTCAGCTTGCCCGGTTCCAGCACCACCTGGCGCAGATAATTGACGGCCCGGCGCTGCCCCACTTTGGTGAGGTCGGGGCCGACGACGCCGCCCGTCCCGCCGACGGTGTGGCAGGTGGCGCAGGCAAGCTTCTGGTAGACCGCGCGCCCCTTGTCGGCATTGCCGGCAACCTTCTCGGGCGCGCCGCGGGAAAGCACGCGCACATAGGCAACGAGCTGATCGACTTCCTCTTCGGTCATGCGCCGGACGCGCGGCATGCGGCCGTCGGGCGTGCCGTCGCGGATGATCTTGTGCAAGGCCGCATCGTCCTGGCCGAGCGGATGATTGATCGCGGGCGCTTCGTCGCCGGTGCCGTTGACGCCGTGGCAATCCACGCATTGCGCGTCGAAAAGTTGCTTGCCCGTCGCGGGTTGCGTGAAGCTCTGTGCGGCGGCGGGAAGTGCGAGGCCCGACAGAATGCTCGCCAGTATGATGGTGCGGAATGTCTTGATTTTCATTGCCGTCCCCCAAAGCGTTTCCGGACACGCAATCTTACGCCCGCGACGGGGCGACTCCAAGGGCGGGGAGCGCCAAGCCGTGTAGAGTTACTGGGGGGCCTCCAGTTTGCGCATGGCACGTGGCATACTGGGCTTATGCTCAAAGAATACCCTCTCGCCGCATTGGCGGTCTGTCTGGTGAGCGGCGCCGGCTTGGCGGCTCTGGCGCTTTACGGCGCCTATGAGATGGACCCCGCCTGGCCGGGCTGGCTGTTCAATACCGACGGCCATGTTTTGGTGGTTGCCGGGGCGGTACTGGGTCTGCTGCTTGCCGCGGCGCGGATTGGATTAGGCGCATTATGGCGCCGCAAATGAAGCGGATTATTCCTCTTTCTTTTGCTGTTGTATTTGCCGCTTTGCCCGGCCTGGTTCAGGCGCAAACCTATAATTTGAGCGGCGAATGGGAGGCGCCTTTTACCACAGACTATGGATTCAGGGTCGAGCAAGCCAGGATACGCCAGAACGGGAACTCCGTTCAGGCGACAAAGCTCACCGGCGACGAATATGTGCCGGCGGGAACGATGAATGTGCGGGGTGTGTTCAATTCCAACCCCTTTGCCGCCGAACAAGTATGCGCCGGACTCGGACTCGAGGGCGCCCATTGGGAAAAGATCACCATCACCGTTCTGGACAGGGATCATTTTAAGGTCACGGGAGGCTGCTCCGGAGACGTGATCTGGAAGCGGCTTCCGGGTCCGCATATCTCGTAGCGGCCCCGCAGGTTCAGGCAGCCCCTCACCCTTCGACAGGCTCAGGGTGAAGATTTAAACAAAATGCTCATGCTGAACTTCTTCATCCCGAGCTTGTCGAGGGACGAAGCATGAGGCCGCTTTGCCGATGACGTACATACGTTGAACGCCTATTTCTCGCTCCATTTGGCGAGCGTAGCCGCAGCGCCGACGAATTCGGACGGCATCATCACCACCGTCATGGTGTTCTGCTCGGCGCCGATTTCGGTCAGCATCTGCATCCGCCGAAGCTCCAGGGACGCCGGCGTCTTCATGATCTCGTCGGCGGCTTCGCGCAGTTTCATCGCCGCTTCCATCTCGGCTTCGGCCTTGATGATGCGGGCGCGCTTTTCGCGCAGGGCTTCGGCTTCCTGCGCCATCGCCCGCTGCATGGAGGCTGGTATCTCGACATTCTTCATCTCGACCGCGCTGATGGTAACGCCCCAGGGTTCGGTCACGCGGTCGACGCGTTCCTTTATCAGCGCACCCATCTTGTCGCGCTCCTTCAGAACGTCGTCGAGGCTGTGCTGACCCAATACGTTGCGCAGCGTCGTCAGCGCGGTCTGGATGACCGCGTTGCGCACGTTCTGGACTTCGATCACCGAGCGGTCCGGCGCAATGACGCGATACCAGATGACCGCGTTGACCTGGATCGGCACATTGTCCTTGGTCATGGTCTCTTGCTGCTCGACGGAATCGGTCAGCACGCGCATGTCGACGATGGTGAGCGATTCGGCCAGCGGAATGATCCAGGTGAGACCGGGCGCACGATTGTCGCGATAGCGGCCGAAGCGGAACACGAGCCCGCGCTGATATTGCTGCACGACACGGAAACCGCTGAGCAGCAGCACGGCGATAACGGCAAGCACGATCAGGGCCGGCATGGTTCTCTCCCTGTTTTGCCTATCGTATCATGGATTGGGTCAGGCGTTTTCCTCGGGCGGCCTGCATTGTTATAGCCCGCGAAAGATTCTATCCCGTGAAGGCGCTAAAGAACGAAATCAGCGGCAACAAGCGAGGATGTGGCCGCGACATTCACGGTGAAATCCGCAACGCCGTCGCCATCTACATCGGCGGTGACGACAACCGAGCCGCCCGACACGACCCAGCGCAACTCGCCCGGATGGAAATCGAATGCGGCATTTCCCATGTAGGTGAAGACCTGATTGCCGGTTTGCGAAATGTCGGCATCGATTGCCGAAACATCGATCTTGTCCGATTGCGCGTGGCTGAAATCGGCAATGATGTCTACCGATGCGCCGGCGGAATCGGAAACCGCCGAGAACATGAAACGGTCCGCGCCCGCCCCGCCCGTCTGCGTATCGGCGCCCGCCCCTGCGATCAGCGTATCGTTGCCGTCGCCTCCGAAAAGCTGATCGTCGCCGGCAAGCCCGGTCAATTTGTCGGCGCCCGCAGCGCCATCGAGCGTGTCATTGCCGGCGCCGCCCGTGATGAGATTCGCAAGCCCATTGCCGGTGCCGGCGAAATCACCCGAGCCCGTATAGGTAAGATTTTCGATGTTGGCGCCAAGGGTGTAGTTCCCGATGCTCACGCGCGCGATATCGGTGCCCGCGCTGCTGGCTTCGATGACGACTTCTCCGGCGCTGTCGATATTGTAGGTGTCGTTCCCGAGCCCGCCCGCAAGCGTGTCGTCGCCGGGACTCCCGCTCAGGGTGTCGTTGCCGTCGCCGCCGTCGAGGCTGTCCGCGCCGTTGCCGCCCACAAGCGAGTCATTGTCGCCACCGCCGAGGAGCGTGTCGCTGCCGTCGTTCCCGGTGAGCGTATCGTTTCCGGCAAGTCCGCTCAGCACATCGTTTCCCGCGCCGCCGGTAACGGCGTTAGCGAGCGTATTGCCCGTGCCGGCAAAATCGTCCGTACCCGTATAGGTGAGATTTTCCACGTTGGCCGCTAGCGTCAGCGCGGAGAGCGTGGTCAAGACCGTGTCGGTTCCCGCGCCGCTCGCCTCGACAACCTGGTCCCCGGCATTGTCGACGATATAGGTATCATTGCCGAGGCCGCCTGTGAGAATGTCCGCGCCCGCTCCGCCGTCCAGTGTGTCGTTGCCGTCGAGGCCGGAAAGAGTGTCCGCACCCACGCCGCCGGTGATGAGATTGGCGAGCGTATTGCCGGTCCCCGCAAAACCATCGCTGCCGGTGTAGGAAAGGTTCTCCACATTGGCCGCGAGAGTGAGTGCGGAGAGCGTGGTCAAGACCGTATCGGTTCCGGAACTCGCGGCTTCGGAAACCTGATCGCCGGGATTGTCCACGACATAGGTGTCGTTGCCGGCACCGCCCGAGAGCGTGTCAGCTCCCGCGCCGCCGTCGAGCGTGTCGTTGCCGGCAAGCCCGGAGAGATTGTCGTTGCCGCCGCCGCCGACGATAAAATTGTTGAGCGTGTTGCCGGTGCCGGTAAAGGAGCCTGCGCCAACAAAGGTCAGATTCTCGACGTTGGTCCCAAGCGTGTAGGCGGCAAGGATTGTGATGACCGTGTCCGTGCCCTGGTTGGCAGCTTCCGTCACCACATCGGACCCGTTGTCGACGATATAGGTGTCGTTGCCTATGCCGCCCGCGAGCGAATCCGCACCGGCCCCGCCGTCCAGCGTGTCGTTGCCCGCACCCCCGGTCAGCGAATTGGCGCCGCTGCTGCCTTGCAGGCTGTCATCGAAAGCCGATCCGATCAGGCTCTCGATGTTCGCGAGAATGTCACCCTGGGCATCGCCGCCGCTCCCGAGCCCGGTCAGAAGGCTGACGCTGACGCCGGCCGAAGACGCCGCATAGGTCGCCGTGTCCGTGCCGCCACCGCCGTCGATGGTGTCCGCGCCATCGAGCCCGGCGATGATGTTGTTTCCGCCATTGCCGGCGATGACATTTGCCGCCGCGTTGCCCGTAGCGTTGATGTTCGCAGCGCCCGTGAGCGTCAAATTCTCGACGTTCGCGCCGAGTGTATAGGCAATCGAGGACTGAACCGTGTCCGTGCCCTCGCCGGAATTTTCCACCACGAGATCGCCGGCATTGTCGACGATGTAAAGGTCGTTTCCGGCGCCCCCGGCAAGCGTGTCGGCCCCGGCACCGCCGTTGAGTGTGTCATTGCCGCCGAGTGCGGCGATGCTGTCATTGCCGGCATTGCCGCTGATACTGTCTTCCTCGCCGGTCGGGAAAGGCTGTCCGGCAACGGTCTTGCTGCCGCTGATCGTATCGGCGCCCGTACCGCCCCCAATGGTCACACCGGGAAGATTGGTGACGGCAATCGTGACGCCTTGCGCGGTGTCGTGGACGCCGTCATTTGCGTGCAAGGTGAGGAGGTACTGATTGTCGCCATTGGCATCCAGCGGCGCATCGAAATCCGGGGAGGCGAGAAAACGCACGGCCCCGGTGACCGAATCGATAGAGAAGAGCGCCGCATCCGTGCCGGAAAGCGAGAAGGCAATGGTGCCGACGGTATCGGGATCGGTAGCGGCCGCGGTGTAGACGATGGACGATGCCGGCGTGTTCTCCGCTTCTGTGGCCGAAACAGCCGACGTAATGGTGGGCGCGACATCGTTGGCGTCGGTGACGCCGATGGTGAAATTCTGCGTCGCAGTCAGCGTGCCGTCGGAGACTTGCACGACGATCTGATGGGCATGCGCGCTTTCGTAGTCGATAAGCGCGCCATTGGCCACCGTGACCGCGCCGGTGACGGAATCGATGGCAAAGCGTCCACCGGCATCGTTGAGAAGCTGATAGGAAAGCGCCGGCCCATCCACATCGGTGGAGGCGGCCGTGATGCCGGCGGACGTACCAAAGGCGGAACCTTCGACGACGCTGTTGGCGGTTGCATCGGCGTCTGTTGGCTGGGAGGGCGCATCGTCGGCGCCATCGATGGTGACGGTGAGCGGGGCGGTCGAGACTCCGCCTTTCCCGTCGCTGATCGTGTAGCTGAACACGTCGCTCAAATGGGCGCCAATGTTGAGCGCCTCCACCGCCGGATTGGCGTTGTCGAGCGTGTAGGCGTAGCTCCCGTCCGCATTCAGCAGAAGCGCGCCATAGCTGCCCGAAACGGCCGTCGCCACGCCCGAAGACAGCGGGCCGCCGAGCGCACCCGCTGCAACGCCCTGCACGGCAAGCGTATCGCCCGCGTCGGGATCGCTGTCATTCGCGAGCACATTGCCGGACGGATCGCTCCCCGGCGTGGCGTTGTTCACGCCGCCCGCTTCGAGCGCGGTCGCGCTGTCCGCGCTGGCGACAGGCGCACGATTGAGCAGCAAGGTCACGTCGTTGCCGGATGCATTCGCCTGGTTGCCCGCGGCGTCGGCAATCGCGAGCGAGGAATGAATGGTGCCGGAGACGAGATTCGTCAGGTCGACGGAATAGGTCCCGTCGGCCGCGATTCCGGCGACCTGAACTCTGTCGCTGCCGTCGGTGAAGGTTGCAATTGCCGTTGCGTCGGAATCCAGTCCAGCGACCGCAAATGAAACGGACGGGGCCTCGGTGCTGTCGATGATATGATCGGCAGTGTCGTTGACGCTGAGCGTTGCCGCGGGATTGGCGTCCGCGGTGGTGTCGAGCACGACATCGTTGCCGGCCACATTGGCCTGATTGCCCGCGCCGTCGGTTATCGCGAGCGAGGAATGGATG